>Ga0326763_1000045_pt1 | contig 47042 bp, 53 predicted proteins | sample NORPS_P_FD_207671 | JGI IMG/M metagenome (GOLD analysis project Ga0326763, IMG submission 207671) | Hot spring water microbial communities from Norris Geyser Basin, Yellowstone National Park, WY, United States - NOR.PS_P | ecosystem: Environmental > Aquatic > Thermal springs > Unclassified...
GCGGGGTCTACGTCTACGACCTCTGGCGGAAGACCCGCCGCCTGGAGGAGGCCATCCTGGCCATCCTGGAGACCACGGTGCGGCTCCTGGAGGCCAAGGACCCCTACACGGCCCACCACTCGGAGCGAGTGGCGGCCATCGCCTTGGACATAGGCCGGGAGATGGGGCTTTCCCCGGGGCTCCTGGAGTCCTTGGAGGCGGGGGCGCGGCTCCACGACGTGGGGAAGGTGGCCATCCCCGACACCCTCTTGCGCAAGGAGGGCGGGCTTAGCCCGGAGGAGTGGGCGGCCATGCGGGAGCACCCCGTGGCGGGGGCCAAGGCCCTGGCCCCCATCGCCTCGCTTCTGGGGAAGGAGGCGGTGGAGATCGCCCGCCACCACCACGAGCGCTGGGACGGCGGGGGGTACCCCGAGGGGCTTCGGGGGAAGGAGATCCCCCTCTTGGCGAGGATCGTGGCCGTGGCGGACGCTTACGAGGCCATGACCTCGGACCGGCCCTACCGGAGGGCCCTCTCCCCCGAGGAGGCGGCGAGGCGGATCAGGGAGGGCGCGGGCGCGCAGTTCGACCCCGAGGTGGTGGAGGCCTTCCTCCGGGCCTGGAGGCGGGGCGGGTTCTGGGTGCGCCGGCGGGAGTTCGTGTCGCGAACGATAGAAAAGTCTTAGGGAGGTGAAGATGCGCGAAGCGGACGCACTGTACGTTCTCTTACGAGCCAAGGTCCTCTTCCCCGAGGACCTCGAGGCCTTCCGCCGGGCCCTGGCCGGGGTTGAGCGGGGGCGGAAGGAGTTCATGAAGCGGGCCTGGGAGGCCCTGGGGCGGGTGGAGAAGCACCTCGGAACGGAAGGGCCCCTCGGGGAGGCGGCGGAGGAGATCTGGCCCGTGATGGCCTACGTGGTCCACGTGGCCGAGGGGAAGCCGGAGGCGGACCTCCTCGCCCACCGGGTGGCCCGGGGTAGGCTGCCCAAGGCCTAGAAGGCCCCAAAAAAGGGGGAAAGCGTGGATGTCAAGGCGGCGCTGGTCCGCCTCCTCCCGGCTTTTCGCGGAGAGGGGAGGCTTTTGGCCCTCCTCGCCCTGTCGGGGGGGAGGGCCCCCCTGGAAAAGCTCCTGGAGGAGGGGGACTTGAAGGAAGAGGCGGCCTTGGAGGTCTTGGGGGACCTGGAGGCCCGCGGGGTGGTGGTCTTGGAGGAGGGAGAGGTGAGGCTCGCCCCAGAGGGGCGGGAGAAGCCCAGGAGGAAGAGGCGGGAGCCCTCGCCCACGGAGCGGCTCGCCGCCGAGCACCCCCATGTCAAGGGCCTCCTCCTCCGGGCGGGGCGGGAGGCGCCCAAGGTGGCCCAGCCCCTCGGGGCCAAGGCCCCCCTGGCCCTGGTGCGGGCCTGCGAGGCGGCCCTGGCCTACGAGCCCTCGAGGCGGGCCTCCACCCTCGTGGTCTGGCTCCCCGAGGTGGAGGCCTGGGTGCGGGCGGTGGGGGAGGAGGCGGTGGCGGAGGCCCTCGCCGAGGCGGCGAAGGCGGCCAAGAGCCCTTTCCCCTACGCCAGGAAGCTCCTCCTCTCCCGCTTCGGGAGCCTGAAGGCGGAGGAGGCGGGCGAAGGGAGCGGGGAAGTCTACTTTTGAGCTTCCGCTACAGGGAGTCACTTGCGAAAAGGGAGGAAGGGGGTTAAGATGAAGGTAGAGATGGTGCTTCCGAAGCTGGGCAGGCCCCCCGAGCACGACCCGGGGCTGCCCGGGTGCCCCCTCTGCGGCGCCCCGGCCTACAAGGGGTACCGCTTCACCCGGCCCGACGAGATCGAGCACGACTGCGACTGCGCCTACGAGCGCTGGCCGGAGTACTACGCCGCCCTGGAGAAGGCCTGGCGGCGGTACCACTTCCCCCGGGTCTACCGGGAGACCCTGCCCGAGGGCTACCGGGAGTTCCTGGAGAGGCCCTTCCGGGCTGGCGGGAACGAGGAGGCGGTGCGGGCGGTGGAGGCCTGGGCGGAGAAGGGGGGGCTCCTCTACCTCCACGGGCCCGCGGGGGCGGGTAAGACCCACCTGGCGGTCCGCGCGGGCCTGAGGCGGGCCGAGCGGGGCCACCGGGTCCTCTTCAAGACGGAGATCGACCTCCTGGACGAGGTCCGCCGGGGGGCCCTCGAGGGAGAGGGGGCCTTCGAGCCCAAGGGGGACCTGGTCCTGGACGGGCTGGGGACGGGGCGGGCCACGCCCCTCGCCCTGGAGGCCCTCTTCGCGCTCTTCGAGCGGGCGCGGGTGGGGCAGCTGGCCCTCTTGGCCACCGGGACCCTGCCCCCTGAGGAGCTGGCCAAGCGGTTCGGGGAGGGGGCGGAGGCGGTGGCGGCCCGCCTGGAGGGGCGGACCGCGCTCCTCGCCAAGCGGCGCTCCCCCGACAAGGCGCTGGCGTGGGCTGGTTAGGGTCCTCGTCGCCGTGGGGGTTCGAGGTCCGGGGGAGGGGGCTCGTCCTCTCCGCCGACGCCCGGGGAGTGCGGGTGGGCAAGGCCCGCTCTCCCCTCCCCCTTCCCTTGGCCTTCCCCTTCGCCCTCTTGGGGGCCGCCCTCCTCTGGCGGGAGGCGCTCCTTCTGCTTTTGCCCCTCGCCCTCGTCTACCTGGGGGCCTTCCTATGGGGGTTCGGGAGGTTCAGGCGGTGGCACGGGGCGGAGCACAAGGTGGTGGAGGCCCTCCTCCTGGTGGAGAAGGGGGTGGAGCCGGAGGAGGCCTGGAGGCGGGCCAAGGCCCTCTCGCCCGCCTGCGGGACGGTGGCGCTGGGGATGGCCCTGCCCTTGGGCCTGGCGTTCTATGTCCTTTCCCCGCCCCTGGCGCTCCTCGCCCCGCCCTTGGCCCTGGCCCTGCACCTCAAGCTCCCCCGCTCCTCCCCCCTGCGCCTTCCCGGGCTCCTCCTGGAGAGGCTTTTCGTGGCGGAGCCGGGGCCCTTGGAGGAGGCCAGGGCGAAGAGGGCCTTCTCCCTCCTCGCCGCCGTTCTCAGAGAGCGCCGGTAGCATGAGGACATGAAGCTCGCCTTTCACGTCACCCTGAAGGAGGGCTGGCAGGAGGCCTGGAGGGAGACCTTGCGCTTCGGGGCGGGCCTGGGCTGGCGGTGGACGCCTCGAGGGCTGGAGACGGAGAGGGGGACCCTCCCCTACCCCGGCACGGGGGAGCGGGTCTTCGAGCTAGACCCCTCCGCCGAGGCGGGGGCCCTGGCCGCCCTGGTCCTCCTCAGGCTTCTGGACTCCAAGCGGGTCCAGATCCGACCGCGGGGGAGCATGTTCTCCCTGTGGGAGGCCTCGAGGTTCTTGCAGCGCCAGGGGTTCCCGGTGGACCCGTGGTTCGCCGCCGACCGGGAGCTCGTGGTGGCCAGGGCCCCGCGGATGGGAGGGGAGCTCCTCTACGCCGTGGAGGTGGAGGCCGGGGAGGCCCTGGAGGAGGCCCTGGGAGGCGTGTACGCCTTGCCCACGGGGGAGGTCCTCCCCGCGCTGCCGCGGGGGGCGAGGCCCGTGGGGGAGGACTTCCCGAGGAACCGCGTATGGCTTTTGGAGGCCGCGAGGAAAGCGCGGTGAGGGGAGCGCGGTAGGTTAACCGAAAAAGAGGCCGGCCCCTGAGGGGCCTATGAGGGGTGGAGGTGAAGATGAACAAGTTCGAGGCTACGGTGCTCGCGGCGTACACGGCGGCGGTGGCGGACCTCCCGTTCATCCTGTGGGGGCCGCCCGGGACGGGGAAGACCAAGTTCGTGGAGACCTTGGCCAGGCTGCTTGGACGCAAGTTGGTGACCATCGTGGCCGCTACCCGCGACCGCACCGACTTCGGGGGCTGGCCCGTCATCGTGGACGGGGAGGTGGCGGTGAAGCCCTTCCCCTGGGCCAAGGAGTTCATCTCGGCCGGCAAGAAGGGGATGCTCTTCATAGACGAGCTCACCTCTTCTCCACCTGACATCCGCCCCGTCCTCCTCCGGATCTTGAACGAGCGGTTCATCGGGGACATCCCCTTCCAGGGGCTCCCCGTGGCCGCAGCGAACCCCGAGGACCAAGCGGTCACGGGGTTCCGCCTGGACCCGCCCATAGCTAACAGGCTCCTCCACCTGGACTGGGTCATGGAGACCCACGTCTGGGCGCGGGGGATGCGGGAGGGGTGGGACAGGATCTACCCCCGCTTCCCCGCGGAGCCCGCTCCTGAGGTGCTGGAGGCGGAGACCGCCAGGGCCCGGGCGCTGGTGGCCGCCTACCTGGAGCGGAACCCCGGGCAGGTCAACCGGGTGCCCGAGGGGGAGGAGGCGGGGAAGGCCTGGCCCTCCTACCGCACCTGGGACTACGCGGCCAGGTTCCTGGGGGCGGCCTTCGCGATGGGCCTCGGGGAGGAAGTGATCGCCCTCGGGGTGGTGGGGGCGGTGGGGAAGGAGGGGTACGGGCTGATCCAGTTCCTCCGGGAGAACGACCTGCCCGCGCCCGAGGAGGTCCTGGAGGACCACGGAAAGCTACCCAAGAGGGAGGACGCGCTCTTCGTGGTGCTGTCCTCCGTGGCCTCCTACGTGGTCCGCACCTGGACCCCCGAGGTGTGGAAGTCGGCCTGGAGGCTCTTGGCGGAACTCGTCAAGCGGGGGCAGAAGGACCTCGCCTTCAACGCGGCGCGGACCCTGGCGAGGGCCTACTTCGACCCGCCCAAGGGCAAGAAGGCGATGCCCGCCCCGGAGGAGGTGGACCAGTTCGCCGAGCTCTTCGATGCGCTGGAGAAGTTCGGCAAGTGAAGGAGGTAAAGGGATGTTCATCGTCAACCCCACGACGGAGCAGGCGGAAAGGGTCAGGCTCGCCCGGGTGGCCCTCACCCGGCCGGACGCCTTCCCGTACTACTACCCCATCGCCTTCGGGATGACCCTGGTCGAGACCGACCGGGTGCCCACGATGGCGGTGGATGCCCGCCTCCGCCTCTACTACAACCCCGCCTGGGTGGAGGGGCTCTCGGAGCCCGAGCTCCTGGGGGTGTTCTGGCACGAGGTGCAGCACGTCCTCCGGGAGCACGTGTTCGAGCGGGGGGCGCTCCACATCCGCTTCCTCAAGGGGGCCATCGCCGACGGCCTCCAGGGGGAGGAGGCGGCGAAGCGGCTCCGCGAGGTCTACGGGGAGTTCCTGCGGGGGGAGCTTGGGGTGGAAGGGGAGAAGCCCCTGTCCCTGGAGGACCTCCTGCTGACGATGGCGGCCAAAGATGTCGCCAACATCGCGGAGGACCTCGAGATCAACGACGACGCCGAGGGGACGGGGCTTAGGCTCCCCCCCAAGGGGGCCTTCGTCGAGGACTTCGGCCTCCCCCGGGGGCTCACCGCCGAGGAGTACTCCGCCCGCCTCCTGGAGGAGGCCAAGGGGCGGGCGCAGGGGCGCCGCGGAGGGGCCGGGGAGAAGGGGAAGGAAGGCGGGAACTCCCAGGGCGGCGGGGGCGGAGGCGAGAAGAAGGAAGGAGAGGGCCAAGGGGGAGGCGGTGGCGACTTCCTGGACGCCCTGGCCGAGCTCCTCAAGAAGAGCCCCCGGGACGTCCTGGTGGAGGCGCTCGCCCAGGCCCTGGAGCGGGAGCACCCCGAGCTCCGGGAGGTGGGGGCCTCGGAGGCGGCGGCCAAGGTGGCCGTGCGCCAGACCGCCGAGGAGATCCTGAGGCACGCCAAGCACCCGGGGTCGGTGCCCGCGGGGATCTTGAGGGCGGCCGAAGCCGTCCTCAAGCCCAAGGTGGACTGGCGCTCGGTGCTCAGGGCGAAGGTGGGGAAGGCCCTCGTGGACCTCGAGGCCCGCGAGCGGCCCACCTACCACCGGCCCCACCGGCGCCAGGGGGCTTTGGGAAGCGTGCTCCTTCCCGGCGCCTACGGCTTGAAGCCCGAGGTGGCGGTGGTGATCGACACCTCGGGGAGCATGGGCGAGCGGGAGCTCGGCCAGGCCCTCGGGGAGATCAAGGGGATCCTGCGGCACCACCGGCCCACGGTGTACACCGTGGACGCCGAGGTGCACGCGGCGCAGAAGGTGTTCTCCTTGGACCAGCTGAAGCTGCTCGGAGGCGGGGGGACCGACATGGGCCGGGGGATCGAGCAGGCGGTGAAGGACGGCCACGAGCTGGTGGTGGTCCTCACCGACGGCTACACCCCTTGGCCCGAGAAGGCCCCCCGGGCCACGGTGGTGGTGGGCCTGATCCACCCGAAGGATGCGGAGGCCCCTAAGGCCCCACCGTGGGCCAAGGTGGTGCCGATACCGGTGAGCGACTAGGGAGGGGCCCCGGGGGTTCGCCGGGGCTCCGCTTCCCGCTTTGGAGGAGGGAGACGCGATGGGCTGGCACCTGACGGAAATCGGGCGGTGGGTCCTGTGGGCGAAGGAGGCCCTGGACCAGGGGAATACGAGGAGGGCCAAGCTCCTCCTGCTGGATGCCGACGCCGCCATAACGCTGAGGGCGGAGGACCCCTCGGCGGAAGGGGTGGAGAAGCTCTTGGACCTGGAGGAGAAGGTCCACCGGGCGCTGGAGGCCCTGAACCGGGGGGACCTGGAGAGGGCCAAGGCTTTCCTGGCGGAGGCGGACAGGGCCACGCGGGGGCTCGCGGGGAGTTGAGGCGGGCGCGGTCCCTCGAGGGCGGGATGGGCGACGGGGCGCGAAGGGGAAAGACGAAGGGCGCCTTTCGCCTTGGGGTCGTCGAGCCCCAGGGCGAGGGGACGAGGAGGCTTCTGGAGGAGGCGGCCCGCCTCGCCCTGCGGGGGGTCGCCCCCGCCCTCGCCCTGGAGGCCACGGCAGCGGGGGTGGAGGAGCGGGCGAGCCCCGGGGCGGAGCCCTTCCTCCCCCTCCTCAGGCCCTTGGCCCGGGAGGCGTGGGAGGGGGCGAGGGAGAAGGGGGAGCGGCCCCTCAAGGTGGAGGTCCTCCTGGACGTGGAGCGGGGCGTGTGGGCAGTGGAGGTCCTGAGCGCGCCGCCTCCCGAGGTGAGGCGGCGGGCGCTCCCGTCTCCCTTCGCCGAGGAGGCGCGGCGGGTGCTGGGGCTTATGAGGATGACGAGGTTATGAGGTCGGAGCGGGGCTCCTTTTCGGGAGCGAAGGGGGGCGCTTATGGAGCTGGAAGAGCGGCTGGAGAGGGCTTACGAAGACATGGTGCTGGCCCTAGAAGGGGCCATCGAGAGGCTCCTCGAGGCCCACAAAAGGGTTAACGAAAGTTGCTTTGGCGAGAGGGTCCCCAAGGTGGTCGCCCCCGTCTTTAAACGGGCCCTGAAGAAAAAGGTAGACCGGATCCTCAGGCGGGCCCTCCCTTCTATCGGGTTCCGGTACGACGGCCTGAATGTCTTGCGGGGCAACTACAAGAAGGTCGAGGCCGATCGGGAGACGGCCCGCGGTCTGGCGTCTGGCGCGGACTTTTCGCCGGACCTCGTCCTGGAGAAAGTGCGGGCCCTGGAGGAGACCGCCTCGGAGCTCCTCCAGGCCCTGGAGGACGCCCAACAGCTCGCCCTGCGGGTGGGCCGGCGGTGCCTGGAAAAGGAGTCCATGCGGGAACTCAGCCGCAGGGCGAGTCTCAAGCGGATGCAGAAGATGTGAAAGGGGGCTAGGGGTGGACGAGAAGAAGGTGGCGGCGTCGCTGGAGGAGGCCTACGAGGACATGGCGCTCGCCCTCCAGGGGGCGCTGGAGGGGCTCCTCGAGGCCTACGAGGAGGTGGAGCGGGCCCGGGAGAGGGCGGAAGGGGTCCCCGCGCTCCTCAGGGACTGCTTTTCAGAGGTCCTCAGAAGGAGGAAGGAGCGAATCCTCTTAAAGGCCGCCCTTCCCGCCGGGCTTCGGCTCGAGGAGCTCCAAGAGTACCCGAAGAACAAGGTGCGGGTGGGCTCCTGGCTCCTCGAGCGGGGCAAGCTCCGCGACTGCGCCGCGGGGTTGGTGCGGAGGCTAGAGCTGGACCCCGAGCCCGTCCTGGCCGCGGTGCGAGGCCTGGAGGAGGCCATCTCGAGGCTCAGGCGAGCGCCGGAGGTCGCCCGGCGCTTGGCCCTGAGGCGGGCAAAGTGGCTCCTGAGCAAGGAGGAGGCCCTCCAGGAGCTCAGGCGGCGGGCCGCTTTGGGACGGTTCAAGGCCCTTTGAGAGGGGCGAGAGAGGGAGCGGAATGGCGGGGATGGAGGAGGCCATTCGCCGGACGCTTGAGGTTTTGAAGGACGACCCCGGCCCCCACCGCCCCATCCTGAGGAGGGTGGCGAGGGCGGTCCGGGAAGTGGCCCCGGAGGGGGAGGACCCCGAGGGCGTGGCCAAAAAGGTGCTGGCCGTCGCCCAAGAGCGGGTGAGGAAGGCGGTCTCGGGGCTCCTCGAGTCCTTGGGGAGCGCCGACTCCCGGGCGCGCTCTGTTCTGGAGAGAGCACTCCTCACGGGCAGGCACGTGGAAGTCTGGTGCTCCCTGTCCCCACCGGAGCCCGCTTTGGGACTCGCGAAGAGGGCGGCGGTGGTCCAGGTGCAGGGGAGGAAGGACCTCCTCGTCCTCCCGCCTCCCAAAGAAGACTTTCTGAGGGCGGTCCTCGCGGGGAACAAGGCGGGGGAGGTGGCGGCCCACTTCGGGGTCCTCTCCGGGCTTTCGGTCCGGGAGGGGGGGGCCCTCTTCAGGGACCGGGGGCTTGAGAACGTCCGAGGGGCCTTGAGGGCGGCGCGGTCCTTCCGCCCCCTCTTCGCCGCCTGGGGCCTAGGGGACCTCGAGGAGGCCCTCGAGGCCTTGGCCGGGCTAAAGGACGGGGAGGTCCGCCAGGAAGGCCCCTACGTCCTGGTGAGGGAGGGCGACCTCTTCGCCTTGAGGCGGGGGCGGCTCTTCGGCTCCTTGGCCCTGGAGAGGGCTTTTCTGACGGGAAACGAGGAGGTCAGCTTCTCCCTGTCAGAGGAGCTGGAGATCGCCTTCACGACGGAGTTCTCGTGGAGCTCGGCGCGGGTGGGGGGGTTGAGGGTGCGGTGGGGAGAGGAGACCGCGCAGTACCCGTGGGCCTACCCCTACGTGGACGTCTTGGACGGGGACGCACCCAGGCTCCTGGTCCGAAAGACGTTGGAGGAGTGGTTGAAAAGGCCCTCAGGGCTCCCGGAGTCTCCGAGGATGCGGGCCGTGATCGAGGAGCTCGCCCAAAGCGACGACCCCCTCGAGGCCCCCAAGGACCCGGAGTTCTTCCGGAGGGCGCGGCTCCGGGCGGTCGCCCTGTCCTAAGGGGGAAAGCCCTGAGGGCTTCCTCTCCCCCGCTTTGGGGCGGGTAGGAGGGGGCGGGGGCAGAGGGGCGAGTCTTACCCCTTTTCCCTCGTACCTGCCAAGTAGACAGAGGTAAGACGCAACGGACTGCGCGGCCCGCCCCACCAGCGGCGAAAGGGCTTTGCGACCCGCCTCACCCGGTGTATCCGTGGGAGGCGGAGGCCGCGCCCCGCGCCCCGCGGGACGAGAGGAGGATCGGGGATGAGGAAGACCCTGTTTCGGGAAGTCTTGGAGGCCCTGGAGGAGGGCCCCTACCTCGGCACGGAGGCGGGGGTGAGGACGGTCCTGCGGGAACTGGGCGTGGACGAGAGAGGGATTCCCGGGGGCTTCATCGAAAGGGTCCGGGAGGAGGCCCGAAGGACCACGGAGGAAGCGGTTTTGGGGCTTTGGAGGCTCCTCGGGGCCGAGCCCTCCCGCCGGGTGAAGGAGACCCTGGTCAGGGGGGACTGGCTCAAGGCCTGGCTCTCCGGCTCCGAGCGGGAGACCCTCTCCGTGCAGACGCTAGGGGAGGGCCTGGTGGAGTTCTACCCGGTCCGCAAACCCCTCCCGCCGAGCTTCAACCTGAAGGCCAGGCCGGGACGGGTGGAAGTCCACCTCCGGGAGTTCCAGGCCAGGAGGGAGCGGGCCTACCTGCGCACGACGAGGCCCGAGGGGGTCCGGGAGGCCCTCGAGGACGTGAAGGCCCTCCGCCCCCTCTTCGAGGCCTTGGGCCTCGCCGACCTGGAGCCCGCCCTCGAGCTCCTTCAGGCCATGGGGGACGGGGAGGTCCGGCACGAAGGCCCTTACCTCCTCTTTCGAAAGGGGGACCTGCGGGTCCTCAGGCGGGGGAGCCTCCTCGGGGACCCGGAGCTCGACAAGGAGCTCCTCCTCGGCGAGGGGGCTAGGCTCGTCCTGGCGACCGGGGTGGAGGTAACCTTTCGGAGAAAGCCCTGGGACTCCAACCTCGGCCCCCTGGAGGTGGAGATCCGCTGGCAGGGAGACCCCGTCCGCCTCTGGGTCTCCCTCAACGGGGCGGAGCTGGACAAGCGTCCCCTCCCCCGGAGGTTGGCCACGGCCCTCTGGATAGACGGGGAGAAGGTGGCGGAAGCGCTTCCCCCCAGAACGCGGGCCCTCGTGAGGGAGCTCAAGAAGAGGCGCGACCCCCTCGAGGCCCTGGAGGACGAAGGCTTCCTGAGGCGGGTGGTCCTGAGGGCTCTCTCCGAGTCCTGAGGGGGGTTGGGAGAGGAGGAAAAGAAGAAGGAGGGCTTCGTGAAGGAGATAGAGGATTTCATGGACGAACTCGCGGGGATAGCGGACCGGTTGATCGCGCTCTGTCACGTGGACACCCCGTGGGAGGTCGCCCTCGGGGCGGCGGCGGTGGCCGCCATCACCGGGGACGCCGGGCGGGGCGCCCTGCTGCTGAGGGGCCACTACTCGGGCGAGGAGGCGGACGGGGTGTGGGACCTGCTCGAGGCCGCCGCCGAGCTTTTAGAGGAGGAGGCGCAGGAGGACCTCGAGGCCAGCGAACCGCCCGACGACCCCGGCGAGCGGGCCGAGTGGCGCGACCTCGAGGGCCCTGACCTGCCCGCGGACTTTTAGGCCCTGGCCTGGGTTGAGCCGGGGTGGGCCGCTCGCCCCTGTCCGCTTCTGAAGGGGCGAAGCCCCTCGGAGGAAAGGCCGCCCGAGGGGCTGGGAGGCCTGAGATGCACGAGGCGCTGAAGGGTCTTTGGAGGGCTTTTGGGATCTCTTCCCCGCCCCCGGGGGTGGAGACGGCCTTGGAGAAAGGGGAGCGGCTCGCGGTTCACCACGAGCGCTGGGACGGGGGGATCGAGGTCACCGCTCCAGCGCGACCGGCCTCCCTGGAACGTGGGCACCTTTCACATCGCGCCGGACCGGGGGGACTTGAGAAAAGCGCCCTCGGCGGCGGTGGAGGTCCACGGGGAGAGGCTTTGGGCGGAGGTGGCCTCGAACCTCGTCCTGCGGAGGGAGGGGCGGAGAAAGAAGGCCTACCTCAGGGCGGGCCACGAGGAGCGACTCAAGGATGTCCTAGAGGGGGCCAGGTTCCTCCGCCCGTTCCTCTCGGAGGCGGGCTTTTCGGACCTGGAAGGAGCCCTCCTGACCCTCCCGAGGCTGGAGGACGGGGAGGTCCGTCAGGAGGGCCCCTACGTCGTGGCCCGGAAGGGCGAGGACTGGGCCCTCTTCCGGGGGACCCTTTTCGGCAACCCCGCCTTGGACGGGGCCTTCCTGGTGGGGGACACGGTGGCCCTTCCCCTTCGGGAGGGCGTGGAGGTCGCCCTCCGGGGGTACTTCTTCGAGAAGAGGGTGGGCCCCTCGGCGGTGAGCCTCCGGTGGGGCGAGGAGCGGGCCGACTACCGCGGAAAGGGGCTCGGCCCCAGCTACCCCGTCCTGGAGGACCACGTCGTCCCCCGCCTCCTCCGCGGGGCCTTGAGGGAGTTCACCGGGTCAGAGTTCCTCTCCACCAGGATCGGCGCCTTGGCGGAAGAGATGCTGGCGCTTCGGCCCGAGGAGTTCCTGAAGGCCTTGGCCAGCGAGGCCTTCTTCCGGAGGGTGAGGTTGCGGGCGCTCTCTCGGCTTTGAGGAGCGGGAGCGGGGTGTCTTACCCCCGCCTCTTCTCTAAAGGAAGACGGGCAGGGGTAAGACGAGACCGGGGCCGCGTCCCCCACTCAGGCGGGGCGAGGCGCCGCCCGAGCGCGGACGCGGGAGCCTCGAGGCGAGGGGATGGAAGAAAGAAGGGTTAGGAAGGCCATCGAGGGTTTTTGGAGGTCCTGGGAAGCAGGCTGGAGCCGTGGGTGGTGGAACGCCTGGTGAAGGGGCAGTGGCGCGGCGAATGGCGCCCCGACACGGGCGGGGGCTGGATGAGGATCACCCTGGAGAGAGCGTGGGGCTTTGGGCTGAGAGTCCCGCCGGGCATCCCCCACTTCACCATCGAGAAGCGGAGCGAGGGCGGCAGGGGAGTCACCTTTGAGAGTTGGGGGGTGACCTACATCAACCACTACACGGAGCCCGTGGTGGAGGTGCGCGACCTCTACCTCGATGCCAAGGACGAGCGGGCCTTCTTCATGGCCCGCGGGGAAAGCGCCGCCCTCCTGGAGACCCTGGCCTCGGTGCGGAAGCTGAGGCCCCTCTTCCAGGCCCTCGGGCTCGGCGACCTGGAGGAGGCCCTCGTGGCCCTGGGAGACCTCGGGGCGGGGGCGAAAGCGCACGGAGCCTACGTCCTCATCTCGGACCCCGAGCGCGAGGTCCTGGCCTTGAGGCGGGGAAGCCTCTTCGGGGACCCCAGGTTGGATAAGGCCTTTCTCCTCGGGGAGGAGGTGGTCCTCCCCTACCCCAAGGGGGAAGTGGCGCTACTGGGAGGGGTCTCGGCGGCCAACTCCCTGGCGGTCTCGGGGTTCAGGGTCAGGTGGCGGGACGAGGTCTTCCCCCAAGACGGGCTTCTCCCGGTCAAGGTGGAGCGCCACGTCCTCAGTTTCGACCCCCTCACGCCCTCCCTCCTCCGGGAGGCGGCGGGGGTGGCCTTGGAGAAAAAGCCTCCGCCGCCCCTCGCCCTGAGGGAGCTCCTCAGGGCGATGAAGGCCGGCGAGGACCCCATAAGGAGCCTCAGGGACGCGAGTTTTCTCCGTGAGCTCAAGCTCCGCCTCCTCTCCCGGCTGTGAGGGAGGAGGGGGGCGGGCTTCGGGCCCGGAGGCGCTCCCCTAGGAGGCCGTGGAGGCTCCACCGCCAGGGCCAGCGGAAGGCAGAGGGGCGGGAAGTCCCGCCCCCTCGGTTTTGGAAGAAGGAGGTGGCCATGTTCAGGTTCGTGGAAGTCCGGCCATACGAGGCCAGGCGAGGCCACAGGTTCGCCTTCCAGGCGGAGGGGGATGTCTTCCTCCTCGGGGACGAGGGACACCTGATCTTCGTCCCCAAGGGGAAGCGGGTGGAGGTCTCCCTCGTCGACCTGTCCCCTCACCCGGGGGGCCTCGAGGCCGCCGTCATCTACGGCGGGGCCTTCGTCGCCCTCCGCCGAGGGCTCACCCTGACGGCGGAGGAGGCCCTCGGCGAGGCCCTGCTCGAGGCCGCGCCCAAGGGGGTTCGGCCGTCCAAAGGGCTTCTCCCCGAGGGCGAGGAGGAGGCCGCGTGAGGAAGGCGGTCGAAAGGGTCCTCCAGGCCCTGCACGAGGACCCCAAGCGCTACATTCCCACCTCGGAGAGGGTGAGGTGGATCGCCGAGAAGGCGGCCCCGGAGGAGGACCCCAGGGCCCTCGCCAGGGAGGTCCTCAAGGAGGCCCGGAGGCGGGTGAAGGAGGTGGTCCAGGGGCTTTGGGACTCCTTGGGCATCGGGCTACCCCCGCTTCCCGAGGTGGAGAAGCTCCTCTGGCGGGGGAACTGGGCGGAGGTGCGGCCCACCGAAAGGCCGCCCGGGTACACGGTCTTGGACATGGGGAAGAAGGGAACCCTCCTGCTCCCCCTTTCCCTGGGCATCGCTCCCAGGGTGTACCTGGACGGGAGCAAGGCGGGGGACGTGGCGCTTTCAGTAGGAAACCGGTACACCTTCTTCGTCCAGGCGGGGCGGGCCTTTTTGAGGGCCGATGCGCTGGGCGACGTGGAAGAGGTCTCCGGGGTGGCGCGGGCCTTCTCTCCCCTCCTCCAGGTCTTCGGGCTGGGGGGCCTCGAGGGGGCCCTGGAGGAGCTCAAGGAACTCAAAGAGGGCGAGCTCCGGGTAGAGGGGTCCCACGTCTTGGCGCGGAAGGAGGGCCTCTGGACGCTCATTTTTGGCACCTTTTTCGGAAGCCCGACTCTGGACGTGGCGTTCCTTTTTGGAGAGGACCTGGTCTTCTCCTACCCCCAGGACCTGGAGATCGCCCTGCGGGCCTCCCTCCAGGGATACAACGTGAGGGAGTTGGAAATGGCGGTCCAATGGGAGGGGGAGACGACCCGCTACGCGGAGAAGTGGTATCGGGGGCCGGGGCTCACCAGCAGGAACCTTCCCGCGATCCTGGTCCGGAAGATGCTGGAGAGGTGGGTAAGAGACCCCTCTTCGATCCCCGAGTCCCCGAGGATGCGGGCCGTCCTCCAGGAGCTCGCCGAGGCCGAGGACCCCCTCGAGGCCCCCAAGGACCCGGAGTTCTTCCGGAGGGCGCGGCTCCGGGCGGTCGCCCAGCTCTGAGGGGGCTTGTCTTACCCCCGTTTCTTCTCTCGGTTGAACGGATGGGGGTAAGACGCCCCCGCCACAGCGGCGCCCTTTTGCCGTTTCCTGTGGGAGAGGACATGGACGGCGTGAAGGAAGCGGTCGAGAGAGTCCTCCGGGCCCTCCACGAGGACCCGCGCCGCTACCACCCCACCCCAAAGAGGGTGAGGGCGATCGCCCAAAGGGTGGCTCCGGAGGAGGACCCCAGGCCCCTCGCCATGGGGGCCTTGCGGGAGCTTCGGAGGCGGGTGAGGGAGGCAATCGAAGGCCTTTGGGAAGCCTTGGAGATCGACTCCGCCCCGCCCCCCGAGATGGAGGAGGCCTTGGAGAGAGGGGACTGGGTGAGGGTGTGGTTCCCCGAGACCCTGCCGGGGCACGTGGTGCTGGACCTCGGGGGAAGGACCACCGCGCACTTCCCCTCTCCCCTGGCCCCCCGCCTCCCGGGCTTGAAGGCGGACCTGGTCGGGAGCAAGGGAGGGGACGTGGCCTTCGACGTGCTCCGCCACACCCTCTTCGCCCGGAAAGAGCGGGCCTTTTTCCGAGGGGACGGCCCCGAAAGGGTGCGGGAGGCCGCCGAGGCGGTGCAGGGCTTCCGCCCCCTCTTCAGGGCCTTCGGCCTGGAGGACCTCGAGGGGGCCCTCGAGGTCCTGGCCGAGCTCAGGGACGGGGAGACCAGGGCGGAGGGCCCCTACGCCTTGGCCAGGAGGGGGGAGGTTCGGGTTCTTGGAAGGGGGACGCTGCCCGACGGCCCGCCAGGCCTGGGCGCGGCGTTCTTTCTGGGCGAGGAGGCGGTCTTCTCCTATCCCGAGGGCCTGGAGGTCGGCCTCAAGGTGGACCCCGTGGCGTTCGCGGCGGTGCTTGTGGAAGTGTGGGTCCGGTGGGGGGGAGAGACGGCCCGCCGTAGCGGGGCGCTGGCCTACGCGAGGCCCACCGAGAGAGACCTCCTCGAGGTCTTGTTCCAGAAGGGGCTGGAGAGGTGGGTAAGAGACCCCTCTTCGATCCCCAAGTCCCCGAGGATGCGGGCCGTCCTCCAGGAGCTCGCCGAAGCCGAAGACCCCCTCGAGGCCCCCAAGGACCCCGGGTTCTTCCGGAGGGCGCGGCTGAGGGCTCTGGCGGCGCTCTAGGCGAAACCCCGGCCGAAGAGTCCCCTTTCCCCTCCCGCGGGATTTGCCCAAAGACCCTCGAGGCCCCTAAGAGGCCGCCCGCCGGGCAGCACAGGCGGGAGGGCCGTATGGAAAAGGAAAGGCCGATCGTTGAGAGGGCCCTGGGCAAGCTGGCCAGGAGCGAGGAGGGGGTCCACGCCGATGCCCCCTGGAAGGCGGTCCACATGGCCGCGGCGGAGCTCGGGGTCATGGTCCCCATCGACGCGCTGAACGCCCTCGCCGAGAAGGTCTTGGCGGAGGGCAAGCGGTGGGAGAGGGCGGCGCCGGGGGAGCTCTGGCGCGTCCTGGGGATCTCCCTGCCCCCTCAGACCGAAAGCCGGCTGAGCCCCGAGAAGGCCTCGTGGGAGGCCGTGACGGTGGTCTTCCGCGAAGGGCGCAGGGGGCCGAAGGTCCGCGTGGGCTTCCCCTACGAGGAGCCCTTGACCTTCCCGCTCCCCAAGGACCGCCACTTCGAGCCCTTCGTCGTCAGGGCCTGGCCCGGGGGAATGGAGGTGGAGATCCCCGAGGGGCTTCGGGCGCGGAAGGGGCAAGCCTACGTGAGGGCGGACAGCCCCTGGGGGGTCGAGAAGGCCTTGAGGGACTTGCGCCCCTTCGCCCCCCTCCTCGCCCTCCTGGGCCTCGCCGACCTCAAGGAGGCCCTCCTGGCCCTGGAGGGGCTCGGGGACGGGGAGGCCCGGACGAAGGGCCCCTACCTCCTCGCCCGGGAAGGGCACACCCGGGTCCTCTTCCGGGGGAGCCTCACCGGGGACCCCGCCTTGGACGGGGCCCTTCTCCTGGGCCGAGAGGCGGTCCTCTCGGGGACCGGAGGGGTGACGCTGCGGCTTAGGGCGAAGCTGGAGGACGGGCCAGCGCCGCGCCTCGGGATCGAGGAGGGGGTCCTGGAGTGGGGCGGGGAGAGGACCCGGTTCACGACCGGGTGGGAAAAGCCCGTCCTATACAGGCGGAGCGCCTTCCTTCGCCTCCTTCGGGAGGCCCTCAGGACCGCCCTAAGGGCGGAGCCCGCCCCTTCCCCCAGGACGCGGGCCCTCGTCGAAGAGCTCACCGCCGGGAAAGACCCCCTCGAGGCCCTGAGGGCGCAGGACCTCCCCCAGAGGGTCCGCCTGCGCCTCCTATCCTGGCACTGGGGCCCCCTCGGAGGGTGGGGCAAAGGAGGTTCGCGGCGATGAAGGAGGAAAAGGTCATCGGGAGGGCCTTCGAGGAACTGGGGGCGGACGCCGACTTCTTGGACCTGATGAGGACCCTGCGGGAGGGCAAGCGCTGGCAGAGGGGGCTCCTGCAAGAGGTCTTCCAGGCCCTGGGCGTCGCCCTGCCTCCCGAAGTGGACGAGTACCTGGAGGACGAAAGGGCGTGGACCGTGGTGAGCGGCCGCTTCGGGGAGCGCTGGCCGGAAGCGTATTTTCGCCTTCTTGTGGAGGGCGTCGTCGTCTTCTCTTGGTTCTTTCGGCTCCGCCAGGGGCGCCGCCTCAGGGGCCTCAACTTCTCGACCTGGCCGGGAGGGGCCTGGGTCCGCACCGCCCACGGCCTCTACGCCCGGAAGGGCCACGTCTACTGGAGGTTCGCGGGCCTCGAGGGAGTCGGGAAGACCCTGGAGGAGGTGAGGTCCTTGCCCCCCCTCTTCGCCGCCTTGGACCTCGCCGACCTGGAGGAAGCCCTCCTCGCCCTCGAAGGGCTCGAAGACGGGGAGGCCCGCGCGGAGGGGCGCTACACCCTGGCCAGGGAAGGCGACCTGCGAGTCTTCTTCCGGGGCCACCTCTTCGGAGAGCCCGCCCTAGACGGGCCTCTGCTCCTGGAACGGGAGGTGGTCCTTTCCGGAACGGGAGAGGTGAGACTGAGGCTGAGGGCCAAGGTGGAAGCCGATGGTGCGGACTTCCGCATCAAGATCGCCCAGGGGGCCCTCGAGTGGGGTGAGGAGAAGGTCCACTTCGCCAGCGGTTCACGGGCCCCCAGGCTCTTCGAGGAGGAGATCCTCCCCGTCCTCCTCCGGGACGGGCTCTGGTTCGGGCTGGAGCGGGGGCCCGACCCCTCCCGCAGGATGAGGGTCCTCATCGATGAGCTGGCGAAGCGCGGCGACCCCAGGGCCCTGAAGGAGGAGGGCTTTTTGGCCAGGGTCCACCTGCGCCTCCTCTCGGAAAGCTGAGGGGCGGGGGCTCTGGGCTTGACGGGTCTTACCGCCTCTCGCGCTTGCCGCAAGCGGGGGACAGGGGTAAGAAAGGAGAGGGAGATATGGCCAACGCGCCGCACCAGGCAGAAGAGGCGGTGGGGAAGCTCCTCGAGGCCTTGGAGGAGACCTGGTATCCCCACCTGGGGCCCACCCTGAAAGAGGTGGAGGAGCTGGCCCAAGAGCTCTTTCCGGGGACGGACCCCAAGGGCCTCGCCGATAGGGCTTTAGAAGAGGCCCGCGCGTGGACGACGGGGGTCCTCGAGGCCCTCCTCGAGGACCTGGGGGTCATCCCTTCCGAGCGGACCCGCCTCCTCCAGGCCGTGGAGCGGGGCCTCGGGGAGGGGCTCCCGCTCTACGCCCGGTGCGCCTCTTGGAAGTCTGAAGGGCTTCTGGCAGTCACGGTGGGTGAGGAAGAAGAGCCTGCGGTGAGCGGGGGCTGGTCCCGCCAGGCCGTCCCCCTCGGAAAAGGGGGGTGCCCCGGAGGCTTTTGGCTGCGGGCCCTGGCGGGGCAGGTGGAGGCGCGGACGGGGGGAGGGCTCAGGGCCCGGAAGGGCCGGGCCCTGTTGCGGGCCGAGACCCTCGAGGAGGCGGTAGCCGCCCTGGAGGAGGTCTCGCGGCTCCCCTCCTTCTTCGCCGCGTTGGGCCTCGAGGGGCTCGCGGAGGCCCTGGAGGCCCTGGCGGAGCTCAAGGAAGGGGAGGTCCGGCGAAAGGGCCCCTACGCCTTGGCCCGGGAGGGGATCCGCGTCCTCTTCCGGGGTACGCTCTTCGAGGACCCCGCCCTCGACCTCGCCTTCCTCCTGGGCCGGGAAGTCCTCCTCCCCTACCCCGAGGGGGCGGGGATGGCCTTTAGGGCGCGGTTCGACAAGGGGGAGGACTGGGTCCGCCTGGGGTTCAGCGTCCTCTGGGGCGAGGAGTCCGTGGACTTCGAGAGGGCGATGCGGTGGGAGCAGGCCACCAGGAACTCCCTGGTGAGGCTGGTGCGCGAGGCCCTGGGGCGCGAGGCGGGAAGGCCGTGGGTGAGGGTCCCTCCCGCTTCCCGCAGAATGCGGGCCCTGGTGGAGGAACTCGCCAAGGCCGAGGACCCCCTCGAGGCCCCCAAGGACCCCGGGTTCTTCCGGAGGGTCCGCCTCAGGGCCCTCTCGGCCCTTTGAGCGGAAAAATCCCTAGCCCAAGAGTTCACGAAGGGAAGGGGGAAGCAGAGCGCGGAACTCCCCGTATGCCGGATAGACCTCCCTCAAGAACCCTCCCATGGGGCGGGAGTTCCACCAAAGGGCGTCGTGGAGGCTCCACCAGAGGTCGGGGTCTTTTTCCCTCTGCAGGCGGAAGGACCCCTCCGGGGTCCAAAGCTCCAGGAAGTCCCATTCTCCCCGCTTCCAGTAGAGCCCTAAGAGTCCCTTCCCCCAGAACCCCTCGAAGAGGAGACCCGGGGCTTCCCAGGAGCCGAGGTCCCTCGGCCTCCCGGTGGCCAGCTCCACCATCTTGCCTACCCCCCACCTGAGGGCCTCGCGCTCGTGGGGAGCGGAGGGTTCCCGCGCCCGCGAGTCGTAGACCCCTTCCCCCCGGCCCCGGTAGGCCAGAGGAAGGCAGCCGCCCCAGAGGAAGGTTCCCCGAGGCGTGCCCACGGCGGCGCACCAACCCCTCTCTCCGCGGGAGAGGGCCAGGACCTGGCCCCAACGCACCGGGACCCAGGAGTCCACCAACGCCCTCCGCAGTCCAGAACCCAGATCACGAAGAGGGTGGGCCATACGCGTTCCATTCTAGCAGAGCCCAGGTGAACCGCCGGGGCGTTCCCCCCGAGGCAAAAGGAGTTCCCAAGGCCGAGAACCCAAGGGCCCGGTTTCGCGCCGGCGGAAGGGCGGGTGGGCTGTCTTACCGGCACCTTTCGCCATAAACGAAGGTGGAGGGGGTAAGACATTCGCCCTTGACACCCCCGCCCCCCGAAAAGACCATAGAGGAGAACCACGGCGATGGCACCAGGAGCGATAGAAAAGGGAAGGTACCGGGTGTTGGTGGCCCCTCTAGGGGAGCTTCCCCCCGAGGAGGCCCTGAAGGGCTTCGTGGAGGAGGTCAGGGAGCGGGAGCGCAGCCTGTGGCCGTGGAGGCACAACCCCAAGATCTACACCTTGGAGAAAGACCCCGCCGATGTCGTCAGGGGGCTCCTGGAGAAGGTGAGGGGTAGGGAAGGGGTCCGCTTCCGCCAGTTGGTTGGGGAGCCCCGCTCACAGGAGGACATCGTCTCCGCCCTGACGGTCGTGGGGGTTCACGCGACCCGTTCGGCCTTCATCGCGCACTACGGGCGGGCCCGCGTGAGCCGCGCGGGGAGGTTCCCCTACGGCCCCTTCGAGGTGCTGGAGTTCCTGAGCGGCGAGGAGGAGGTCGACGAGCAGCTCGAGTTCCTGGAAGAAATGCTCCTCCGGCGCTACTCCCCCTTGCGGGGGTTCCCCGCGCTCACCTTCGTCGAGGCGGTGGAGATGGGCCAGGTGGTCTTCCCGATAGACCTCACCGGGCACGCCCCGTGCGTCCTCATCGGGGATACGATCCTCCCCCTTTTCAGGTACGGCCACCGAAAGGGCCCCCTCTGGCCCCTTCCCTGGGAGAGGATCGCGGGGGCCGACGAAGAGGCCCTGGTGAGGGCCCTGCGGAAGAGGACCCTCCTGGGCCTGCTTCCGGCCAAGGCCACGAGGAGCCTCCTCAGGGGAAAGGGCGACCCGAAGGAGGTGGAGCGGCTGGTGGCCATGGCCCACCTGAGCGGGCTCTAGTCGGAGGAGAAAGGTGGAAGCGGCGCTTCAAGAAGCCCTTGACACCCTAGAAGAGTTCCCCCTTCCCCTCACCCTGTCGCAGGCGAAGGAAGTCCTGAAGGCCATCGCCCGAAAGGCGGGGGTCCCGACCGAGGCCTTCGCCAGGAGGGCCTTGGAGGAGGCCAGGAGGTGGACAGAGGGGGTCCTCGAGGGGCTTTGGGAGGCCCTTGGGGTCACCTCCCCGCCCGCCGAGGTAGGGAAAGCCTCGCGGAAGGGGGGCACGGTCAGGCTGTGGTGCCCCTGGGGGAGGAAGGCCCCCCTGGGAACGCTGACGGTGGAGACCGACGAGAAGGGCGCCCTCGCCCACCTGGACTTCCCCCTCTCCGACCGCTTCTGCCCCAGGACCTTCCTCCTCGAGGCCCACGCGGGGCGGGTGGAGGTGAGAATCTCCCCCAGACTCTTCGCCCGGAAGGGCAGGGCCCTTTTCCGGGCCCGGGACCCCCGGGGGGTCAAAAAGACCCTGGAGGAGACCAGGCGCCTCCGCCCTCTCTTCGAGGCCATGGGCCTCCCAGACCTGGAAGAGGCCCTCGAGACCCTCTCGCGGCTTAGGGACGGGGAGACCCGAATAGAGGGGGCCTACACCCTGGCCAGGAAGGGGAGGCAAAGGGTCCTCAAGCGGGGGAGCTACTTCGGCGACCCCCTCCTGGACGGGGCGTTCGTCCTCGGCGAACGGGTGGTCCTCGCCTACGCGAACGGGGTGGAGGTGGTCCTCAGGGGGACTTTTTCGAACCACCTCCTTTCCCTAAAGGAGGCTTCCATCCGGTGGGGGGACGAGGCCGCCCGGTTGGAGGAAGCGGACTGGGCCTTCGCCGACGCCCTCGACAAGAACCCCCTCCGCTTCCTCCTTCGAACCTCGCTGGAGTGGAACCTAAAGAAAGCGTCCCCCACCCTCTCCTCCAGGATGCGGGCCCTCGTCGCCGAGCTGGCCCAGAGCGAAGACCCCCTCGAGGCCCTGAAGGACAGGGAGCTCCCGAGACGCGCAGCCTTGCGGGGGCTCTCCCGGCTCTGAGGCCCAAGGGAGCCCTCGAAGCCCCCTCAGGCCGCCCCAAAGGGCCTGAAAGGGGTGTCCCTGGGAGTCTTTTGATATACTCCCGGGAAGCGGAGGAAAAACCCATGAGGGGAGAAAAAACACCCAGGCTGGAAGGAGAGGCAGTGGCCAAGCTCCTCAAGGTCCTGGAGGAGGACCCGCTTTCCCTCCCCACCCCGGAGGCCGTAAGGAAGTTGGCCCAGGACCTCTTCCCGGGTACGGACGTCGGAGAGGTCGCCAAGAGAGCCCTCCGGGAGGCCCACGCCCGGGTGGTGGAGGCGCTCAAAGCCCTCCGGAAGGACCTGGGGATCCCCACCGACCCTTCCGATCGCGGGCTTAGATGCCTGGATCTGGGGATCCGGGACAGCCTAAGGCGAGGGCTTCGGGTGGAAATGATGTTGGACCGCCCGGACGAGGTGGCCTTCTACGTGTACGGAAGGGGCGAGCGCCCCGTGGGCCCCGTGGGGCACCTGTGCCAGTCGGAGCACCGCTTCCGCCTGCGCGGAGGCTCGCCCTCTGCGGGCTTCAGGATAACGGCCAAAGCGGGCTGGGTGGAGGCGAACGGCGCGAGCGGGCTCGCGGTCCGAAGGGAGCGGGCCTTTCTCTACGCGGTCAGCCCTAGGTGGGTGGAGGCGGCCCTGGCGGAGACGCGAAGCCTTCCCTCCTTCCTCGCCGCCCTGGGGCTTTCGGACCTGGAAAGGGTCCTCGCGGCCCTCTTCGGGCTGGAAGAGGGCGAGGTCCGCCGAGAGGGTCGCTACCTCCTGGTCCGGGAAAGGGGCGCCTGGATCCTCAGGCGGGAAGCCTTCCTCGGAAGCCCCGACCTGGACGCAGCCCTCCTCATGGGGAGGCGCGTCGTGCTCTCCTACCCCCGAGGCCTGGAGGTCGCCCTCAAGGGGTTCCTCCGATCAGAGAGGTGGGTGTACCTCGAGGAGTTCGCCCTCCGCTTCGAGGGCGAGGAAGCCCGCTACAAGGGAAAGGAGCTCTTCTGGGGGTCGGCCCTCGACGACCTCAGGTACCGGCTGGCCTCCCTGGCACGGGGAGCGTTGAAGAGCGAGCTGGAAAAGGCCTCCCAATCCCCCAAGATGCGGGCCCTCGTGGAGGAACTCGCCCGAAGCGAGGACCCCCTCGAGGCCCCCAAGGACGAGGCCTTCTTTAGGAGGGTGGGGCTGAGGCTCCTGGCGAAGCTCTGAACCTTCTCACGCGGAAGACGCCGTAGGCGTGATACGGCAAGAGGCCTTCTGGGTGCTCGGGGCGGTTCCCCTCGGGGAACTCCCCGACGGCAAGAGGCTGGAGGAGGTGGCGGCGGGGGTCCGAGCGGCGGACTACCGCTCCTGCCAGCCCTACGAGACCGCCTGCGCCTTCGTGGCGGCGGGGGCGGACCCGCTGGAGTTGGTCAAGAAACTCCTGGAAGGGGTGAGAGGAGGAGAAGGGATCCTCGCCAGCCGGGCGAGCGTGACCTGGCCCGTCCACCCGGGGCCCGCCTCGGTCCTGACCGCGGTGGGGATCCACGCCCAACACTCGTTCTACGCCCTGCACTACGCCCGGGTGCGCACGGACCGCCAGGGGAGGTTCCCCCACAGCCTCGAGTGGGTGAAGACGTGGGCCGCGTGCCTTCCCGAGGCCCGCAAGGAGGTCAAGGCGCTGCAGGGGCGGCTTTTCGAGCGGTACCCGCCGCTAAGGGGGGCCTCCTTGGAGGGCTTGAGCTTCGTTCCCGTCTTCATAGAGGCGGTGCCCCGGGGGCAGGTGGTCTTCGCAGTAGATGCCCCGGGAAGGGCGACCCACGTCCTCGTGGCGGAGAAGGCCCTCTTCCCCATGGCCAAGCCCTACGACTGGGAGGCCCTCCTGAAGGCCAGCCCCGAGGCCTTGGTGAGGGTCCTGCGGAAGAGGACCCCCTTGAGGGCCCTCCCCGCGAAGGCCGTCCGGGAGCTCCTCGAGGGCAGGGGTGACGCGAAGCTTGTGGAGCGGTTGGCGGCCATGGACCGCCTCGGTAGGTTTTGAGCGGAGAGCGCCTGGAGGTATCCGACGCCTCCGCTGTAGCCTCGAAAGGGGGGAAGGATGGGACGACGAAAGGCGGAGTGGACGCTTTTGGCCCCGCTCGGCGAGCTCCCGGAGGGGCGGGTCCTCGAAGAGGTGGGGAGGTCCATCGAACGGAGGGAGCGCCTCCACCGGGAGCGGACCCTCCCAAAGAGGGCCTCCCAGAGCCACGCCGACCTCCTCCGGGAGGTCCTGGAGAAGGTGAGGGGGGCCGAGGGGGTCCTGGCCTTTCAGGTGGACGGGGGCGGGACGCTGGGCAGACGCGTCGGGGAAAGGGGGTCCTCGGTCTTGGTGGCCGCGGGCGCGCACGCCGAGCGTTCGGTGTATGTGGTGCGGTACGAGCGGGCCCGGCTGCACGAGTCCGGCGCGGGCTTCAACTTCACGTGGGAGCTGCGGGGGGAGCTCTGCGAGAACCCGGAGGCCCGAAAGGAACTCGAGGTCCTCGAGGGGAGGGTCTTGCGGCGCTTTCCCGCGCTAAGGGAAGTCCTAGGCCTGGGGGAGATGGAAGACCCCCCTACCTTCACGGGCTTCGTGGGGGCGGTGGAGCGGGGGTGTCTGCTCTTCCCCGTAAACGTCTTCGGCGAATGCCGGTGGGTCCTGGTGGGAACCGTCTCCTTCCCCCTTCAGACCGCCTACAGCGAGAAAGGGATAAAGGGTCTCGAAGACGAGGCCCTGGTGCGCCTGCTCCGCCACGAGCCCTCCCTAGAACCCCTCTCCCCGGAGGTGCTCGCGGCGCTCGTCCGGGGGAGAGGCGGCCCGAACGAGGCGGCGCGTATACTGGCCATGGCCCGCCTCAGGGGCCTCTAGCCTCTCCACCTTGGACGGGAGAGGCCGCGCCGCGCGCCGGAAGTGGAGGACCGAGGGCCAAAAAGGAGGAGCAAATGGAAAAAGACATCCGGGAGATCGAGGCGTTGATCCTGGGAAAAGGCGCGTGGAGCTTGTCTCCTACTAGGCTTCGGGAGCTGGCTTCCCGCGCCAAGGGGCTGCGCCGCGAGGTGGAGGAGCGGTGGGAGGAGCTCCCCCAGAGCCTCCGGGAGGCCCTCGAGGACCTCGCCCGGTCCTGGGAAGCGAGCACTTTGGCCGACCTGGAGGCCTTCCTCCGGGAAGTGGGCCTCCTCTCCCGCGCGGTGACGGAAAAGCTGGAGGAGAGGGACCCGGCCTTTCGGGAAGCCCTGAAGCGGGCCCTCGCGGAGGAGGGCGCGCGCTTGGAAAAGGGGAAGCTCCGCCCCCTCATCCTGGACCCTTGAGGGGCCTGGGAGGGCGAAATGGACGGCGTAGTGGAACAGGTGATCCGGCTTCTGGAAGAGGGGGCTTTCCCCTCCACCCCGCAGGGGGTAGAGGAGGCGGTCCGGAAGCGCGGCCTAGAGGTCGGGGAGGACACGCGGGCCTTCGCCGAGAAGGTCCTGAGGGAAGGGGCCAGGCGGACGGCGAGGGTCCTCGAGGGGCTTTGGGGGGTCCTGGAAGTCCCCCCGCCTCCCGAGGTGGAGGAAGCCTTGCGGGGAGGGCATCGGGTGGAGGTCCACTACCCCTGGCCCGCCGGGGAGGGCGATGAGGAGGGAAAGGTGTTGGTGTGGCTCGGGGGCAAAGACCAGAGCCTCCACTTCCCGCTTCCCCGCCGCGTGCGCTCCGAGGCCTTCTCCCTCAAGGCCAGCGCGGGGCAGGCGCGGGTGAGGGTGGCCCCGGGGCTTTTCGCCCGGAAGGAGGGGGCTTCCCTCCTGGCCCACGGCCTTTGGGAAGTGGAGTGGGCCTTGGGGGAGGCCAGGGCCCTCCGCCCCCTCTTCGCCGCCCTCGGCCTAGGAGACCTCGAGGGGGCCCTCGAGGCCCTCTTGGAGCTGGAAGACGGGGAAGCCCGCCAAGAGGGCCCCTACGTGCTGGTCCGGGAAGGGGACGCCCGGGTCCTCAGGCGAGGCGCGATCTTCCAGGACCCAGCCCTGGACGGGGCCTTCCTCTTGGGCCGTGAGGTGGAGGTTTCCCTCCCCGAGGGGGTGAAGATGTTCCTGGAGGGAGGGATGGTTCCCCACGGCTGGATAGGGCTCAGGGAGGTAAGCCTCCAGTGGGGGCAGGACCTCGTCCGCCTGGCGAGGCCCGCGGGCTACGCCGACGACCCGCGCGTCTTCTCGCGCCTCGTCTTGAACGGGGTGCGGTCGAGGACCAAGTCCCACGACTTCCTCTACTCCCCGAGGACGCGGGCCCTCCTGGAGGAGCTGGAGGCCCTCGACGAGGGGGAGGACGTCCTCGAGGTCCTGAAGGACAAAGGCTTCTTCGCCCGCGTCTACACCCGGGCCCTGGCCGCGCTTTGAGGGGAGAGCAGGGCACCTCCTCCTGGAGAACTCGCCGCGTGGGTTGAAAACCTCGCCGGAGGACCTTCCCCCGGGAAGGAGGTACCCCGGGCTCACGCCCGGTTTTTTATCTTGAGGAAGGGAAGACGGGATGGAGACGGCACTCGAAAAGCTCCTCCAGGCCCTCGAGGAGGGCGCCTACCGCCCCACGCCCGCGGAGGTGAAGGCGGCCATCGCCGACCTGCGCCTGGAGGTGGAAGGCGACCCCGAGGGGCTCGTCGCGCAGGTCCTGGAGGAAGCCTGGAAGGAGACGCGGAAAGCCCTCGAGGGGTTTTGGGGGGCGCTCGGGGTCCTCTCCCCTCCCCTCGTGGTGGAGAGGGCCCTCCGGGAGGGCGACTGGGTGGAGGCCTCGTGCTCCGAGTCCCCGCGGGGACAAGCCCAGCTCGTCCTCCGGCTGAGGGAGAGGGGGACAACCGTGCGCCTTCCCGTCCCCCGCCCCCTTCCCTTCCCTTTCGAAGGCCTCTCCCTGGAGGCCAGGGTGGGACGGGTGGAAGCGCACGTGCCTCCCGGGCTCTTCGCCCGAAAGGGGCGGGCCTACTTGCGCACCTTCAGGCCCGAGGAGGTGGAGGAAGCCCTGGGAAGGGTCAAGGCCCTCCGCTCCCTCTTCCTCGCCTTGGGCCTCGGAGACCTGGAGGAGGCCCTCGAGGCCCTCGTGAACCTCGAGGACGGGGAGGCCCGGATGTGGGGCCCCTACGTCCTGGCCCGGGAAGACGGCTTCCGGGCCCTCAGGCGCGGAAGCCTCTTCGAGAATCCCGGCCTGGACAAGGCCTTCCTCCTGGCGGGTGAGGTCACGCTTTCCTACCCCCACGGCGTGGCGATCGCCCTGCGGGGCTCCCTCTGGAAGCACGACATCACCCTCTCGGGGATGGAGCTCCGGTGGGACGGGGAGGTGGTGCGCGTCGGGTTCACGCCGGGAGGGGCCTGGAACGCCCTCGACAGGGCCCCCATCGCCTCCTTGGTCCGACGCGGGCTCTACTGGGCGCGGGAGAGGCCGCAAAAACCCCTCTCCCCCAAGATGGAGGCCCTCGTCCAGGAGCTCAAGGAGAGCGAGGACCCCCTCGAGGCCCTAAAGGCGGAGGCGTTCTTCCGGAGGGTGCGCCTAAGGGCGCTCTCCAGGTCCTGAGGAGGACCGGGGGGGAGGCCGCCCGAAGGGCCAGGGGGGCGGCATGGTCGAGACGCGAGAAAAAGGCGTGGAAGAAAGGGCGCTCGAGAGGGCCCTTCACAAGCTGGGAAAGGCGAGGGGTTTCGCCTGGGGCAACGTGGCGGGCAAGGCGACCCGCGAGGCCGCCGAGGAGCTCGGGGTGGAAGGGGACCTCGAGCCCCTCTACCGGAGGGTCCTGGCGGAGGGCAAGCGCTGGCAGAGGGCGGCGCTGGGGGAGCTCTTGCGGACCCTGGAGGTCTCCCTGCCCCGTTGGGCGGAAGAGCGCCTAAGGGACGAAGGGACGTGGGAGGTAGCCAACGTCTGGTTTTCCCCGGGACGCAAGTGGCAAAAAATGTTCTTCAAGTTTTCTTGGGACGAAAACGGTACCCTTCCCTTCCGGCTCCGCCGGGGCTACTGCTCCGACAAGTTCTCCCTCTCCACCTGGCCCGGGGGCGCCCTGGTCAGGGCTGCCCACGGCCTCTACGCCCGGAGGGGGTACGCCTTCTGGACGGGCGCCGCCCCCCGGCAGATCGAAGAGGTCCTAAAGGAGGTCCGCTCCCTCGCCCCCCTCTTCGCCTTCATGGGCCTCGCCGACCTAGAGGGGGCCCTCCTCGCCCCAGGGGAGCTGAAGGACGGGGAGGCCCGGACGTGGGCCCCCTACGTCCTGGCCCGGGAGGGGGAGACTCGGCTTCTCAGGCGGGGAAGCCTCTTCGGGAACCCCGGTCTGGACGTGGCCTTCTTTTTGGGGAGGGAGGTGGTGTTCTCTTCCTCCTGGGGCCCGAGGCTTTCGGTCCAGGCGAAGGTGGAGGAGAGCGACTCGGGCGTTCGCGTCCGCATAGAGTGGGGAAGCCTCGAGTGGGAAAGGGAGGTTTTTTCCTTCCACGGTGGGATCAAGGAACCCATCGAAAGCGTGGACCTCCTCCCGAACCTCTTGAAGAGCGCGCTGGGCGACGGGCTTAAGCCCGGCGGCCCCTCTCCCAAGATGAGGGCGCTGATCGAGGCGCTCAAAGACAGCGAGGACCCCATACAGGCCCTGAAGGGAGAGGACCTCCCCCGTAAGGTCCACCTGCGCCTCCTCTCCTGGTCCTGAAGGTGACGCGGGCTAGGAAGCGCTTCCTGCGGGCGCTCGCCCCCACGACCTTCAAGGACCTCGAGGAGGCCGGCGGACAGCCCGCCTGGAGCGGGCGCTGGACGCTCGGAAGAGCGCTAGAGTTCTAGAGGAGAGGCGATGCGGAAGCGGAAGCCTTTGGACTACTACCTGGGCCTGGAGTACCCCGTGCTCCTGGCGGCGGAGCCGGAAGGGGGGTACACCGCCCTTCACCCGGACCTCGAGGGCTGCGTGGCCGTGGGCGAGACCCGGGAGGAAGCCCTGGCCAACCTGGAGGAAGCGCGGAGGCTCTGGCCGGAGGTCGCCCACGAGCGCGGGGACGAGACTCCCCTTCCCGGCGCGAAGGCCGAGTAGGGCGGTCCCTCGGCGGCGGCGTGGGGGCAGGATACCGCCCCACGCCAACCTCGAGAAGGAGGAGGTGCAAACAGCTGAAAAATAGCTCACAAATCCGCACGCTTTTTCTCTTTCGTTCCCGGTTCATCCAAGAGTACAAGACCTCACGGAGGGCGGCGAAAGAGGCGAAGGGGGGTAAAATGAACCCAAGGACGCTCAAGGGCAAACCTTCCAAGCTCTTCCTCGGCGCCCACGCCCGCTTGGTCTTTCCCAAGAAGGAAGACGAGCGAGCCGTCCTGGACCCCATGCGCCGCTTCTCCGGCGCCACACGCTTCGCCTACAACCAGCTTCTGGAAGGGGGGATCGGAAATCTCCGGTAAAGCCCTTTCAGCCCTCAAGCGGGCGTGGAAGGAAAGGAGTCGGGAAGGCCAAGGCCGCCCTCACCCTCGTCTCAAGCCTTCGGGGCTCTTCAGGGAGCCGGGGGAAGTCGACCGACGGAAGGAACCCCTCCGGCGCCCACCCCTGGCGGGTCCTGGGGGTAGGCCTTTTTCTTCCCCTTCTCGGGCTCGAGGTACCCAGGGACCTCTCTCCCCTCAAGCCCGTCCTACACCTCGCTCCGCCGACCCAGGGATCGTGGAAGGGGTGGGTCAGCCCCGAAGGGGCTACCTTGCAGGTAGACTTAGGCCCCCGTCCTGGTAGGGGGCCGGAGTGCGCTAATGCGCGCTTTTGCTAACCAGGTAAGCTCAAGGGAGTTGAGGATGAGGGGCATGACGCGTTTGCTGGTGGCGCGCCTCGGGGAACTCCCGAAGAACAAGGAGACCGTGAAGGCGTTTAGAGAACGGGTGCTGACGCTGGAACGCGCGTTCCGGAACTACACCCTTCTCGAAGCGGACCTCAGTCGGGAAGCCCTCGACGGCCTCCTCTGGAGCCTCCTGGAAAAGGTGCGCGGAAAGGAAGGCCTGCGGTCTGCCCAGGCGAGCGGAACGCGAAGGAGGTACGGACGCTGCGAGAGTGCCTCGGTCCTGGTGGTCGTGGGAATCCACGCGAGCCGCTCGGTCTTCGTGCTGTACTACGAGCGGACCCCCGCCATCGACCAACACGGGAAACCCCCGGACCTCACCCGTTGGGTCCGAAAGGAACTTCACCTCTTCCCCGGGGCGAAGAGGGAACTGGAGGTCCTGAGGCGGAGGCTCTGCGGGCGCTACCCGGGTTTGGAAGCCGCCCTCAAGGACCTGAAGGACCCCCCTCTCCTCGTGGAGGCCGTACCCAGAGGCCAGGTGGTCTTCCTCCTCAACCCCGCGGAAGAGGCGACCCACGCGCTGGTGGGCGAGGCCCTCTTCCCCGTCCGCGAGGGCGAGTGGGGCCACGCCCGAAAGACGGCCCTGGAGGCCCCCGAGGAAGCCTTGGCGAAGCTCCTCTGGGAGAAGACCTTCTTGGGAGCCTTGCCCCCAGAAAGGGTCCTGGCCCTCCTCCAGGGGGAGGGCGACGTGGAGGAAGGGGAGCGGGTGTGGAAGCTGGCCCGTCTGAGGGGGCTTTAGGGTTCGCACGAGGGTCTTACCTCGGTTCCACCGCCTTTAGCGGCCAACTAGGGGGTAAGACGCGGGTCCGACCGAGGACCCCCATGCGCAAGGAGACCTGGATGGAGAAGGTACTGGAAGCTTTTTGGAAGGTCTTTTCCGTCTCCGCCCCGCCCCCTGAGGTGGAGGAAGCCGTGAGGGGAGGACACGGGGTAATAGTCTGGCATCCAGCCAAAGAGCGGAGCCTAGCGGTCTACGTGCGGAAGAGGGGAGTTCCCCTATGGGAAGGACCAACGATCCACGTCCCCTCAGACCGCTCGGACTCCCTGACCCAGATGCCCGCGGTCTCGGTGGAGTTCGAGGAGGGCGCGGTGACGGCGAACGTAGGCTCCGGTCTCTTCCTCGGGGAGGGAAGGGCGTACTTTCGGGGGTACTACCTGGAGGAAGCGGTGACCGCGGAAGAGGCGAGATCCCTCACCCCCCTCTTAGCCGCCATGGACCTCGAGGACCTCGAGGGGGCCCTCGCCGCCCTCACAGAGCTCGAAGACGGGGAAGCGCGCCGAGAGGGAAGGTACACGCTGGCCCGGGAGGGGTCCCTTCGGGTCCTCTGGCTGGGCGAGCTCTTCGGCGACTGGGCCCTGGATGCCGCCTTCCTCCTGGGGAAGCCCGCGCACCTCTCCTTCAGGAAGGGGGTGCGGGTGGTCCTCCGGGGCCACTTTCACGGGAAGATGCTGGGCCTGGAGCAGGCGAGCGTCCGCTGGGGAAACGAAATGGCCTTTGTGGCCGGAGGGAGCCTCCGCGTGGTATGCCCCGCCCTGGAGGGTCCCCTCCTCCCCCGCCTTCTCCGCAAGGCCTTCGCGGAAATGGCCAGGAACGAGGGGCTTTCGGCCCCGCTCGCCGCTTTAGTGGAAGAGGCGGCGCGGGAAGAAGATCCCGCCAAGGCCCTGAACGCAGAGGAGTTCTTCAGGAGGGTGCACATGCGGGCGCTCTCCCGCATGTGAGAGGAAAGGCTTTCCCGCGAGGGAGATCTGAAGCCAGAAGCCGCCCTACGGGCTCGGCGGAGCGTCCTCTAGCCCACCGGGGCGGGAAAACGCCAAAGAACGCCCTCGCGCGCCGCTCGATCTAGACCCTCAGGGCGTGAAAAGAGGGGGCGCGGCGAAATCGTGAGCGCCCCCTCCCTCCTGCCGCCCGTTCGCGGCCTCACACGTAGCCGGGTCTCGCTCAGGGCAACCGAGGTGGGGCCATGAAGTAGCGCGCGAATGGGTCTGGCATTATCCTGAAAGAAAGGAGCGCGTATGCCCAACCCGCAGTCTGGCGACGGAGCTTCTGGCGGCGAAGACAGAGCGGCCCGCCTCATGGTCAGGGCCGTCCACTACCTCACCGCCGTGCCTCAAACAACCCACGAAGCTATGGCTTTGGGTTTTACCCTAGCTTTTTCCCTGTACCTGAGCGATCCGGACGCTCCCCCTCCCTATGAAGAGGGCTTCAGCCGGTACAGGCACCTCCTCGAGCCGGCGCCCTTCGAAGAGATCCGCAGGCGGGTGATGGACCACGCTTGGGAGAGCTTTATGCGAACGGGGTACGAAGGCCTCCTCCTCTTGCCCTCCCTGTTCCGCGAAGAGGAGAGGAAGGGCGGCGGAAAGGATTGGGAGGAGCTAAACTATAGCGCCTTCATCGACGGCTTCGTGGTCGGGTACATCCAGGTCCGGAACCTCACGCGCAAGGGGTAGCGGGCGGGCGATCCGGTTTCCTCGAGGCCCGCTATTGGGCCCCTTTGGGACCTTGCGGACCGGGTTGACCGGTCCACAACCTCATTCGGAGCCCGGCTTCGCTGGACCTCTTTCCGGGAGAAAACGCCGAGGCCCTCGCCGAGATGGTCTTGGAGGAGGCCCGCAGGCGGACGAGGAAGGCCCTCGAGGGGGTCTGGGAGGCCTTCGCCCTCCCCTCCCCTTCCCCGGGGGTAGAAAAGGCCCTATTGGGGGGAACCCACATCACGGTGTGGTACTCCGGCGGGCAGGGCAAGCCAGAGCCGCACGTCTGGCCCCAGGGTGCGGTTCTGACGGCCGCGAGCGGCGGTTCGAAAACGCCAGCGCCCCCGGGACGCGGGGACGCCAGCGTGGAGGTGAACATGGGCCAGAGACACCAAAATACCACCACTGGAAGCCGGACGCAAGAAGACCAGGTCGTCCTCCAGATGGACTTAACCCGCGAGGAAGTCGAGGCCCTTCACGCCCTCTTGACGGGCGCCGAGCGCCGGGGCGAGCTTCCAGAGGCTCTCCACGGGGTGCTGCGGGGCCTCAAGTGGGCTCGGGCCTACGAGAGGTGGAGGAAGGAAGGAGGAGAGTGGCCCTTCAACCCCGACTGGGGCCTTCGGGAGGATTCCTGAAGGACCAAAATCCCGAGGAGGCGAAGCGCATCCTCGCCACGGTGGGGTTGGCGGACTCCTGAAAAGGGGGCAAAGGTGGTCACGGTGACGGAGAGAGCCGAGAAAAAGAACCTGGAGAAGGCCCTCCGGCGGGCGATGGGGGTGCTTGAGGGCCTCTGGAAGGCCCTGAAGATCCCCGGGACTCCGCCCCTAGAAGCGGCGGAGTTCCTGGTCCGCAAGAAAAAGAACCAAGTAGAGGCGTGGCTCCATTATGGGCGAAAGGAGGCGGTCATCGAGCTAGGCTTTGCCGTGCACCGCTTGCGCTTTCCCACTCCCCTCCCCAGCTTTCCCCAGGTGTGCCTAACGGGCGACACGAGGGGGAACGTGGAGGTGGAGGTCGAGAACATCTTCGCCCGCGAGGGAAGGGCTTTTTTCTCGTCCTCCATCATCTCGAAGGTGGAGGAAGTGGTGAAGGTGGCAAGGAGCTTCCACCCCCTCTTCGAGGCGCTTGGCCTGGGGGACTTGGGAGATGCCCTGGAGACCCTCCCGGAGCTCGGCGACGGTGAAACCCGAATGGAGGGAGAGTACCTCCTGATGAGGAACAAGCAGCTCATCCTCAAGCGGGGGAGCCTCCTGGGAAACTTCGAGCTGGACAAAGCGTTTTTGGCTGGTCAGGAGGTCACGCTTTCCTTCCCCGAAGACATGAAACTGACCCTTCGGGGATGGCCCTCCTGGGAGGGCCTGGTGTACCTCAGGGGACTCGAGATCCGCTGGGGAGAAAAGAAAGTGCGCTTTGAGGCGGGGCCAAAGTGGGTGGGAGCGCGGGCGAACGGGAACGACCCCATCGGGGAGCTGGTGAGAAAGAGGGTAGCGCGGGAGCTGAGGAACCCCGACTTCCGCCCCTCCCCTAGAATGCGAGCTCTCCTGGAGGCTCTCGCCGAGCAGAAGAAACCTCTCCAGGCCTTAAAGAAGGACGAGTTCTGGCGGAAGGTGCTGCTCAGAACCCTCTCCTCGGTCTGAGCGGTCGGAGGAAAAAACGCGATGACCCTATGGACGCTGGTAGTCCCCCCAGGAGGACTTCCCGGGGAGGAAGAGGTCAAAAGGGTCGGCGGGCTTTTGGAGGAGGTGGACGGGAAGTACCTGCACCGCCACCTGCTTCGCGGAAGCCCATGTGGGGACTACGTGAGCCTGGTCTGGACCCTCCTACGCGCGGTGCGGGGGACGAACTGGATGGGCTGGAAGGAGGTCAACGCCGAGGAGGTGCGGGGAGGCTGGGGTAGGTCCGTCGCCGTGTCCGTGTTGGCGGCTTTCGGCATCCACGCCAATCGGTCCGTGTACGTTCTGGCCTACGAGCGGACCCGCACGTCGTCGATGGGATACCCTCCCGACCTTCGGTCGGAGGTCGCGGCCAGGCTCAGGGAGGTCCCCGAAGCCCAAGCGGAGCTGGAGGTCTTGGAAAAGAGACTCATCGAGCGCCATCCCGAGCTGGGGGTCGCGCTGGAGCGGACCGAAGGGCTCCGCGAGACGCTACCCTTTTTCGTGAAGGCGATAAGGCGGGGACACCTCCTCTTCCTTTTCACACCCGCGTTCCAGGGCACGCACGTGGTCTTGGACGGAACCCTCGTTCCCCTCAGCCGGGGGTGCCACTACTGGGACGTGGAGCGGGAGAGGAACACAAAAGCCCTGGCCAAGTTTCTCAGGGAAAACTCCCCCCTGAGGGTCCTCCCGCACGGGGCCATACCCGCCCTCCTCCGGGGGGAAGGAAGCCCCAAGGAGGCGGCGCGGCTGTTGGTCCTGGCCCGGCTGGGCGAGCTGTGACCCGTCCCTACAAAAGCGCAGAGAGGCGCCCAAGGCGGCGAGGGGTAAGCCCTCCACGCAGGCCTAGATGAAGGGGCGAGGTCGAGGCCGCCCGGAGGGCCAAAGAGACCGCCCTTCCCGGCGGAACGGGAAGGAAAGGAGGAAGCCGTGCGCCGCAAGATTGCCAGCATGAGGGACGAAGCCTACTGGGTCCTGACCGCTCCCCTCGGGGAGCTTCCCGAGAGGGAAGCGCTCGCGATGCAGGCGAGGGACCTGAAAGAAGAGGACGACCTCCACCGGGAGCTCTTTCGCTCCTCGCACACCATCCAGGAAGCCCACGGCGACCTCGGCCGCCTCCTCGAGCAGCTCCTGGAGGCGGTGCGGGGAAAGGAAGGGGTCTTGGGCTACCGGGTGGACGGGGCCGGGGTGACCAGGTACGCCCTTCGGGAAGGAGAGCGGGTGTCCGTGCTGACGGCCTTGGGCATTCACGGGACGCGGTCGCTTTACGTCCTGCACTACGCCCGCGTCGGCCTGGGGCGGGAAGGCGTGATCCCCTACGGCCCCCGTTGGGTGAGAACCCGGGTGGCCCGTAACCCGGTGATCGGCGAGCAGCTGGAGGTCATCCACAGAAAGCTCCTCACCGAGCACCCGGCGCTGAGGGGGGTCAGCCTAGAGAGGCTGAGCCTCCCACCCCTGTTTGTGGAGGTGGAGCGGCGGGGGCAGGTGGCCTTCGCCGTGGCGGCGAGCGGAGAGGTCACCCACGCGGTCGTGGGAGGAAAGGCGGTCTTCGCCCTAAGCGGCCTCTACGCCGAAGACAAGTTTCTAGAGAGCACCGAGGAGAACCTGGTGAGGGTGCTTCGGGAAAGGACCGCTTTGGGAAGCCTCCCCCCAAGGGCCGTCTTGTCCCTCCTCCGGGGCAAGGGAGACCTGGAGGCGGTGGAGCGGCTTTGGTCCATGGCCCGCCTGGCGGCATCCTAAAGGGGTAGGCGGCTCTCCGGCCGAAAGGCGGTCTTTCCCTCTAGCCTAGGGCGAGGCGGAAAGACCGCCTCTGACCGAGCCCCGAGGCGAAAAGATGGGAAGAAACATCAGGAAAGAAGCGGCGTGGGAGCTCTCGGCTCCCCTCGGCGAGCTTCCCAGCGAGGAGACGATCAAACTGGTGGCGGAGCTCATCTACGAGAAAGACCGCTTCCACCGGGAGTTCGCCATCGGGTGGCACGCCCTTAACTTCGTCAAGGAGCTGCTGAAGGAGGTGAGGGGAAGAGAAGGGTTTTACTCCTCGCGCTCTATCTACCCAAAGTGGCCCTCCTCGTGGTCCATGATCTCGGTCCTGACGGCGGTGGGGGTTCACGGGACCCGCTCCGTCTACGCCCTGCACTACGCCCGGGCCCGCGCGGGCCAGTCGGGGCGGCCGCCCTACAGCCCCTGGTGGGTGCGGACCCGCGTCGCCCACCTACCCCAGATCCGGGCCCAGCTTGAGGTTCTGGAGGAGAGGCTCTTGGACCGCTACCCGGCGCTGAGGGGCGTGTCCTTGAAAGGGCTCAGCACACCCCCCGTCTTCGTGCAGGTGGTGGAGCGGGGAGAGGTGGCGTTCGCGGTCTCCGCCGAGGGGCGCGCCACCCACGTCCTGGTGGGAAAAAAGGCCGTCTTCGCCCTCCAAAAGCCCTGCGACGGGGAGCGGCTATTCGAGGCCGCGGACGAGGTCCTGGTGAAGGTCCTCCGGAAGGAGACAGCCCTAAGGGCCCTCCCGCCGAAGGCGGTCTTGGGGCCCCTCAGGGAGGACAGGGACCGGCGGGCGATCGGGCGGGCCTTGGCCATGGCCCGCCTCGGCACCCTGTAGCTCCCTCCAGGGACGGAGAGGATTCCGGGAGTGGATAGACTCGATGAGGGAAGCGGCCTCAATCGAGGCCCTTTCTGCCCTCGAGGAGGGGACGGTGGAAGGGATAAAGAGCTGGAAGCTTTTCGCTCCGCTCGGCGAGCTCCCCGAGGACGGGGTGTTGGAGGAGGTAATGGGGGAGCTCCGAGAAGAGGAGCGCCGCTACCGGGCCCGCACCCTCCCCCTGGCGGGGCAAGGGCCCGCGGAGCTCCTCAAGCGCTTTCTGGAAGAGGTGCGAAGGAGTGAGGGCATCTTGGTCTCTCAGGTGGACGGAGGCGGCGTGAGGCGGAAGTACGTACAGCGCCACGGCTCCGCCGCCACCTCCGTCTTGGCGGTCGCCGCGGTCCACGCCGAGTACTCCACCTATGTCCTGGTCTACAGCCGGACCCGCACCGACAAGTGGGGGAGGCCTCCCCGCCTCACCCGGTTGATGCGGACGATCCTCCACGACGACCCCCAGATCCGCGAGGAAGTGAAGGCTTTGGAGGAAAAACTCTTCCGGCGCTACCCCGCGCTGGAAGAAGCCTTGCGTCCCCTGAAGAGGAGCTCCTTTTTCGCGGACGCCGAAAGGCGGGGGCAAGTCCTCTTCCCCATCACCTCGATGGAGGAAGTGCCTTACGTCCTCGTGGAGGGCTACCTGTTCCCCCTCGAGCACGTCTACAAGGGGCGAAGGATTCACGAGGTGAAGGACGAAACCCTCGTGAGGCTTCTGCGGGAGAGGACCCTCTTGGGAGCTCTCCCGCCGAGGGCCATCCGGGCCCTCCTCCGGGGGGAAGGCGACACCGGAGCGGTGGAGCGGCTCGTGGCCATGGCCTGTCTCGGCGGGCTCTAGCCCCCGGGATGGGATTGAGGAAAGCGCTACGACCCGCCCGCCGGTAGCCCCTCTCGGGGGACTCTCCGGGGGAGAGGTCCAGGGCGAAGCCCCCCACCCCTTCCGGAAGGGGACCTTTCTTGGAGGACCGTCCCGCAGCTCATCACCTTTTTCGTCCCTCGAGAGGACGAGGCCGCCCAAGGGGCCAGGAAGTCGGCCCAGGAGAGGAGGCGAAAATGGCAGTCTGGACGCTCGTGGCTCCCCTCGGGGAACTCCCCGAAGAGGAAGCGGTGGATGCGATCGCGGAGGCCTTACGGCGGGAGGAGGAAAGGTACCGGAGGCGGAAGCTCCCCCACGGAGACCTGCGCTGGCGGCGCCACGAAGACCCTCTCTGGTACGCGCTGCGCCGCGTGCGGGGCAAAGAGGGGGTCCTCTCTGACCAGGTGGACGGGGGCTGGGTGAGCAAGCGGTACGTCTACCTCTTCGGCCCGGCTACCACCTCCGTCTTGGCGGCCGTCGGAGTCCACGCCGAGCGCTCGGTTTTTGTCCTCCGGTACGAGAGGGTCCAGACCACCTCCACGGGGAGGGTCCCCTGGCTCACGGGAGAACTCAAGGCCAGGCTTAAGGACATCCCGGAGGCGCGGGCGGAGCTGGAGGTCTTGGAGAGGCGGCTCTTCGAGCGCTACGGCTTGGGGGAGGCGCTAAGGGGGGTCAGAAACCGCCGCGGGGACCTTCCTCTCTTCGTGGATGCTGTAGGACGAGGGCACTTTCTCTTCCTCATCGAGCCCACGTACCAGGTCACGCACACGTTCTTAGGGGGAACCCTCTTTTCCCTTGCGAAGAGCCGCTACCCCTACAGCGTGAAGTGCAATACGGACGAAACCCTGGTCCGGTTTTTGAGGGAGAACTCCCGCCTAGGAAACCTCCCTCCGAGGACCGTTCGGGCGCTCCTTCGGGGGGAAGGAGACCCCAAGGGAGCGGCTCAGCTCGCGAACATGGCCTACCTGGCCAGCCTATAGCGGGAAAGCAAGGAGGAAAGGTATGCAGGAAGCCTTGGATTACATCGCCATGGGTTACCGGGTTCTCCCCCTCGTCCCCAGGGGGAAGGCCCCGCTCACCGAGCTGGTCCCCGAGGGGCTCAAGAACGCCACCCTGGACCCGGAGACGGCGCGGGGGTGGTGGAGGGAAGCCCCGGAGGCCAACGTGGGGGTCCTCCCCCCAAAGGGGGTCTTAGTCCTGGACATCGACGAGCGGGAGGCCCTCAGGTGGCTTCCCCTCCCCCGGGGAGCGCCCTTCCACGCCACCCCCTCGGGGGGCTTCCACGTCTTCCTGCGGCTTCCCGACGGGGTGGAGCTCCCCGCCCGGACGCGGGCCCTGCCGGGGGTGGACCTCCGGGGCATGGGCCGGGCCTACGTGGCGGCCCCGCCTTCCAGGACCTCCGAGGGAGCTTACCGGGTGATCCTCCCCCTTAGGCCTCCCGAGGAGCTCCCCCCGGTGCCCGAGGCGCTTCTGGAGCGCTTGCTCCCAAAGCCCACTCCCGCCCCTCCTCCGGCGGTCTTCGTCGGGTCGGCCTCGCCCAAGCGCCTCGCCGCCCTCCTCGCCTGGGGCGCGGACCGGGTCCGGCGGGCGCCCGTGGGCACGCGCCACGACACCCTCCTCCGGGTGGCCCGGCTCATGGGAGGGTATCTCCACCTGGGCCTCGAGGAAGCCCAGGCCCTTCACGCCCTGGTCGAGGCGGCCCTGGAAGCGGGGCTGCCCCACGACGAGGCCCTCAGGACGGCCCGGTGGGGCCTCGAGGCGGGTAAGGTCAACCCCCTCCCGCTTCCCGAGAGGGGGCTTTCCCAAAGGCTCGAGGGGGCGGCCAGGGCCAAGGACCTGGCCCTCGCCCTCGCCCTCACTCGTAGCTGAAGTCCCCGGCCTCGGCCTGGATCTCCTCGACGAGCTGCTTCCTGGCGTCGGGGGGGAGGTTCTCCACCAGGTCTTCTCCGCCCCCCCGCTTCTCGGGGGGTCCCTCCTCCCGCCGCGCCTCTTCCCCCGCGACCCGCTCCAGGAAGCGGGTGGCCGCCCGGTGGAGGTCGGCGGCGGCCTCGAGGAGCTCCGGGTCGCTCTTCAGGCGCTTGGCGTTGAGGAGGCGGGCGGAGGCGGCGAGGGCCCGCCCGATGTCCCGCACCGTCCGCTTCACCCCTCTCGGCTTGGCCTCGAAGGGCGGGATGACCAGGACCAGGGGCTTGCGCTCCCGCTCCCTTTGCCCCTTCTCCGGAGGCGGCGGGGTCGGAGCGGCGGTGGCTGCCTCGGCGAGACGGGCCAGCTCCCGCGCGCTCGCCACCCGGTAAACGGCTTCGACGGGAAGCGTCCCCTTGAGGAGAGCTCGCACCGCCTGCGTGAGGTCCGCCTCGAAGGCCGGGTCGGGGAGCCCCAGGATCCGCTCCCGCTCGTGGGGGTAGGCCCGAAGGAGAGGGAGGACGCGGCGGAAGGCCTCCACCACCTCACTCCAGGGCCTCCCGGAGAAAGAGGCCTCCACGGCGTAGAGGAGGGCCCGGAACTCGCTCCTGGAGAAGGGCTCGGGAAGGTCGGGGGGCGCCGGGTCCACCGGGGAGACCTCCAAGGCCCGCTCGATGACGGGAAGCTCCAAGGGGGAGAGGCGGGCGAGGGCCTCGAGGTCGGGAAGGAAGGCCTCTCCTTTGGGGTCCCCGTAGAGCCTCGCCAGATAGCGGAGGGCGTACAGGGGGAGGAGCTCCAGGTCCAGGGTCCGGGCGGTGGCGTTGGCCAGGAGGGCGGCGGCGGCCACCGCGTAGCCCGCGTTGGGGTTCAGCGCCCACAGAAAGACCGCCGGGAAGGTGTCGTACCGCCCGGGCTCCTCCTCGTCGAGCTGCCGGAGGGCGGCCAGGCGGTGGTGCCCGTCCAGCAGGACGTACCGGTGGTCGCCCTCGGGGTGCGTGGTGACGAGGACGGGCTGGAACAGCCCGCCGAAGGCGCGGATCTCCCGCTTGAGCTCCTCCACGTGGGCGGGGTCCAGGGGGCGTACCTGGTAGTGGGGCTCGGGGGCGACGTCCAACAAGGAAAGGGTGAGGAGCTCGGTCTTCAGGTCGTTCCCCGCCTCGAGGGGGCGGGGGAAGAGGCGGTAGGCGTCCAGGCGCTTCATCTCAACCATTCTACCGCCCGCCCTGCCCGCTTCCGCGCCAGAGGTAGACCCCCCAACTCCCGGGGAAGTAGACGGGCTCGGCCTCCAGAAGCCACGGAGGCAGCCCCCGAACCTTGGACAAGACGGCAGGGGCGGGCGCGATGAGGAGTCCAGGGCGGCGGGGGGGTGAAGGGGAGACGGGCTCCACGGCCTTTCGCCTCTCGTAGTAGCGGAAGGTGTAGCTGGCGCTTCGGTTGTAGACGTAGACGGGCTCTAGAGGGAGGCTCGCGGCGAAGACCGCCGCCTCCGCTTGACTCGCTATGTCCTTTCGGGACCCTAGGGCCAGAGGAAAGCTTATAGGAAGGAGCGCGACGGGCAACAGGAGAAGAAGGGTAGGAGGAAGCCCCCGAACCCTATCCCGCAGGGCCTCGAAGGCGAAGGCAAGGCCGAAGGCCAGGTAGGGCGCCAGGAGGACGGCGTAGCGGGGGTTGCCCCCCGGGCTTTTCAGGACGAAGAGGGCGAGGAGGCCGACGAAGAAAAACAGGGCGGGGAGGAAAAGCCCGGCGCGCCTGAGCCCGAGCCCCGCGACGGCGAGGAGAAGGAGGCCGAGGAGCGGGTTCCCGCCCAGGTTGGCGAGGAAGGGGGAAAGGAGTTCCGCGGGGGGCACGGCGTACTTTTGGGCCTCCCCCATGAGGGGGGAGGTGAGCTGGCGGAGGAGCGTCGGGACCCAGGGGAGGAAGAGGAGGAGGGCGAGGAGGGCGGGGAGGCGGAAGGCGCGGTGGAGGGCGAAGGGGAGGAGGAAGAGGAGGGCGGCGTAGTGGGTGTAGAGGGCCGCCGCCCCCGCTAAGGCGAAGAGCCGCCTCTTCTCCGCGGCGAAGGCGTAGAGGAGAAGGGGGAAGAGGAAGAGGAGGAGGCCGTACTGCCGCACCTCGAGGCCCACCGAGAGCGCGGCGGGGTTCGCCGCCAGGAGGAGGGCGGCGGCGAGGGCTCCCGCCTCGGAGGCCCCGAGGCGGAGGGCGGCGAGGGCGAGAAGGGCGGCGCCGAGGCTGCCCGCGAGAAGGGGGAGGAGGCGGAGGCGGTCCTCGTGGCCCGGGGGAGGCGGGGCCTCTATCCCGTCCCGTATCCCGAGGAGCCCCGCCCAGGCCTTGTAGGCCAGGTAGCCCAGGGGCGGGTGGAGGTCCTCCGCCGCCACCCGGCGCGCCACGGCGGCGGGAGAGGAGGGAAAGGTGGCGAACTGGGCGGTCCAGGCCTCGTCGAACCAAAAGGGGAGGGCCGGGGCGGCCAGGAGGGCGGAGAGCCTGAGGAGAAAGGCGAAGGCGAAGGCCAGGAGAAAGGTCCGCACGGGAAGAGTCTACCCCGAAAAGATGAGCCGCCCCGCGAGGGGGCGGCCCGAGGAACGGGAGCCCTACTGGATGCCGTTTTGGGTCACGTAGACCTTCACGCCCTTGTTGTTGATCTCGAAGGAGTAGGTGGTGGAGGTGGCGGTACCGGCGGTGATGGTCATGCCGCTGCAGGGCCTGAGCACGTTCTGGTCCAGGCTGGCCGTGGCGCTGGTGTAGGTCTGGCTGTCGATCTGGTAGATCTCCTCGGCGGTGGCGAGGGCCTTGGCGCAGGCCTGGGCCTGGGCCTTGTAGGCCCGGGTGCGGGCCCCGAGCAGGTTGGGGACCAGGACCGACGCCAGGATGCCGATGATGGCGATGACGATCAGAAGCTCGATCAGGGTAAAACCGTTCTGCCGCATGTCTTTTTCCTCCTCTTACGCTCCCCTTGTTAGGGGTAAGGGCTGAGACCTAGGGCCGCTTAAACCTACTGAACCTATGCGCTATCCATGAGTGCGGGAAGAGGCGGTACGCTGAAGCTCGCTCTCACCTCCTTTCCTCTGGCATTATAGCGCGCGCCCCTCCCTTTGCAAGCCCCCCTCTCAGGGAGCGTGGGTAGAATGTGGGCGTGACGGTGCGGCTGGAAAAACCCGAGGAAGTCTCCCTGGTCCTGTGGCTCGCCGACCTGCCGGGGCTCGAGGAAATGCCCCCCGCCCGGGTGCGGGCCAAGCTGGAGGACCTCGGCTTCTACGCCACCCAGGAGGCCGTGCGGGCCGCCCTCGCCGCGCCCCCTCTGCCGGAAGACCTGGTCGAGCGCGTGGCGCGGAAGCTCGGGGAGCGGGCCGCCCAGGAGGTCCGGGCCTTCCTGGAGGGAAGGTGAGGCCCTTCCTCGCCCTCTTCCTGGGGGCGGCCTCCGCCCTCTTCTACGCCAGCCTCATCCCCGAGGACCCCCTGTGGTTCGACGAGGTCTTCACCGCCAACCTGACCACCTTCCGGACCGGGCCACAGGAGGTGGTGCGGCGCTTGGTCGAGGGGGACGCCCACCCGCCTCTCGGCTACCTCTACACCTGGGCCTGCGCCAAGGCCACGGGCCTGTGGGGAAGCGCCCTGGAAGGACCGCCCCCGGGCGTGGAGCGGCGCCTAAGGGCCTGCAACCTCCCGCTCGTGGCCCTCACAGGCGCGGCCTTCGGCCTCCTCCTCCCCCCACCTCTCTCCCTCCTCGGAGGGGGCCTCCTCCTCGCCACGGGGAGCTACGCCCAGAAGGCGGTGGAGGCCCGCATGTACCCCCTCTTGGGCTTCCTCCTCCTCCTGGCCACGTGGGCGGCCTTGAGGGGCCGCCCCTGGGCCTTCTCGGGGGCGGCCCTCCTCGCCCTCTACACCCACTACCTGGCCCTGGTCTTCCTCGCGCCCCTCGCCCTCCAAGCCGCCCTCCAGGGGTTCCGCCGAGGAGGGTGGAGGGGGCTTCTCCCCCTTTCCCCTTTTCTCCTCTTTCTCCCCTGGCTCCCGGCGTTTCTGGAGCAGGCGGAGCGCGGGACCAACGCCTTGATCCGCGGCGCCCCCTTCCTGGCCCTCTACGCCTACTCCGACCACGGGGGGCACCTCCTGGTCTCCCTCCTGCTCCTAGGCCTCCTCCTCCTCGGGGTCTGGCGGTCGCGGAACGAGGCCAGGGGGGCGGTCCTCCTCGGGGTGGCGGCCTTTCCCGTCCTCTGGTACCTGCAGAGCCTCTTGGGGCCCAACACCGTCTCCGAGCGGTACTTCGGGGCCTTCGCCCCCGCCTTCCTCTTCGCCGCCCTCCTCGGGGCCCCGAGGGAGGCCCTGAGGCTCGCCCTGCCCGGCCTGGCCCTCGCCGCCCTCCTGGGGGCTTTGACGGTGCGGGTTGACCCCCCACGGTTCGCGGAGGACTACCGGGCGATGAGCGCCCTCCTGAGGGCGGCGGAGCGGGAAGGTCCCCTTCCCGTCCTGGGCAACGAGCGGGGCCGCCTCGTGGCCCTCCGCTACTACCACCGCTCCCCTTCCCCCTTTAAGCTGGTGGAGAAGGAGGACCTGAAGCGCCTTCCGCCTCGCTTCGCCACCCTGGTCTACGGGGGTACGACGGCCACCGAGGGAGGCCTCCTCCTCCTCTCCCTGGACGCCGAGGCCCGGAAGCGGGGATACCGGCGCCACCTCGCCCCTCCCCTCTCCCCGGTGACCCTGGTCTACTATCGAAGGTAAAGGAGCGCGCCGTGAATAGCCTTTTCGCGCTCGTTCTCTTCGCCCCCTCGGGGGCCTTCGCCCTGGCGGCGGGGTACGCCCCTTCCCTACTCCCCCTCCTCCTCGCCCTCTATTGGGGCCTCTTGCCCCCCCTTCTCTACTGGGCGGGAGGGCTCCTCGAGAGGAGGCTTCCCTTTCTGCGCCTTCCCCGGCTCCGGGGGGAGGTCTACGCCCTCGCCCTCCCCTACCTCCTCTACTGGCCCGCGGCCAGGCGGGCGGGGCTCCCCTTCCTCGAGGCCTTCCTCGCCTTCATGCGGGGGCCCGGGACGGGGGTGCCCTTGGCGACCTTTCTCTCCCTCCTCTTCGGGCGGGGCCTTCCGCCCCTCGGGGTCACCCTCGCCGTGCTGGCCCTCTCCCTCCTCCTGGAGCGGGGGGTAAAGAGGTTTGCGCCCCGATGAGGTTCCTCGCCGCCCTCCTCTTCCTGGCCCTCGCCGCCCTCGCCTTCTTCCCCTCGCGGGACGATAAGGCGAAAGCCCCAGGAGACGGACCGTGCCTCGAGTACCCCTCTCCCGAGGAGACGCTAAGGAGTCCCTGGCTCTGGCCGTAGGCCTCTACCTCCTGGCCGCCCTCTACGGGGTCTGGCTCCAGGCGGGCCCTAGGGTGGGGGACGAGGCCTGGACCTGGCTCTTCGCCCGGCTTCCCGAGCGCGGGGCCCTGGACGTCCACCCCCTCCTCCCCTACCTCCTCCTCCACCCCTTCGCCCGGGTTGGGCCCGAAGCGGTGGGGTTCGCCACCGCCCTCCTCGCCGCCTTAGCGGTCCCCTTCGCCGCCCTGGCCTACGGTCCTCTCGCCGGAGCCTTCCTCCTCCTCTCCCCGGGCTTCGCCTTGGCCCTGGGCTTCTCCCGGCCCCTCTCCTTGGTCCTCCCCGAGCTCTTCTTCCTGCTCTACGCCCTGAGGCGGGGGAACGACGGGCTCGCCGCCTTCGCCGGGAGCCTCCTCTTCCTGACCCACTTCCAGGGCCAGACCCTCCTCCTCGCCGCCTTGCCCCTCTTCACGGCGAAGGGACGGGATACCCTGCTCTCTTTCCTCCTCTACAACCCCTTGACCTACTGGGAGGTCTTGCGCCTCGCCGGGCTCTTTCTCCTCGCCCTCGAGGGAAAGGCCGGTCCTCCGGTCCTGAGCCCGGAAGGCTTCGCCCAAGGGGTCCTCGGTCCCCCTCCCGCGAGCCTCCTCGTAGGAGCCCTCGCCGCCTTCGGGGCCCTCCGCGCCCGGGAGGCCCTCCTCGCTCCTCTTCCCTTCCTCCTCCTCCTTTTGGGAAAGCGGCTGGCCCTGGTCTACGCTTCCCCCCTCGGGGCCCTCGCCGCCCTCCTCGCCCACGAGGGCTTGCCCCGCAAGGGGAGAACCCTCGCCGCCTTCCTCGTCCTTTCCGCCCTCGCCTGGGGCAGCCTCCAGGTGGCCCAAGGGGTGCGGCAGTCCAGGGAGGAGGTGGCCAGGCTCGCCGCCTCTCCCGGACCTCTCCTCGTGAAGGAGGAAACCTCGGAGCCCCTCGCCCTGAGGCTCGCGGGGTACAGGGGGAGCTTCTGCCCCCCCGGCAGACTTCCGGCCGAGTGAGGCCGGCTGAGGCCCAGGTATGATGGAGCTAGGCCGCAGGCCTAGGCAAGGAGGAACGATGAAGGAAAGCGCCTTCGACGCGTTCGCCACGGCACTCGCGAAGCGCCAGTACGCCCAGCCCGGCGAGGAGACCGTGGAGGAGATCTTCCGCCGGGTGGCCCGGGAGATCGCCAAGCCCGAGAAGCCCGAGGACCGGGCCTACTGGGAGGAGAAGTTCTACGAGCTCATGAGCGCGAAGCGCTTCTCCCCCGGCGGGCGCATCCTGGCGGGGGCGGGCACGGAACACGGCAACCTCCTCAACTGCTTCGTCCAGGGGGCCACCGAGAACCCCCCGGAGAGCTTCGCCGGCATCGAGGAGGTGGCCGTCAAACTCGCCCTGGTCACCAAGGTGGGCGGCGGGAACGGGGTGAACCTGGACCCCTACCTCCCCCGGCAGGGCGGAAAGCGGAAGCCCGTCCGCGGGATCGCCTACATACGGGCCGACCACCCCGATGTCGAGGACTTTATCCTCGGCCGGATGGTCCCCTCCGATCGCCCCGACGGGCCCAAGGAGACCTTCGCCGTCCGCAACTTCGACCGGGTGATCTACGGGCCCTTGGCGGAGAACCTGACCCGGTTGGCCCGGGAGCACGGGGTCCAGGTGATCCCGGTGCGCCCCGAGGGGGTCCTGGAGGTCCCCGACGACATGGAGGGGATCGTCCGGGCTGGCTTCGCCCTCGTGCGCCAGGCCCTGGCGGGGGAGACCCCCCAGGTGGACCTCTCGCGCTTGCGCCCCCTCGGGTCCCCGGTGCGGCGCTCGGGGGGCACGGCCTCGGGGCCGGTGAGCTTCCTCATCGAGTTCTACGACAACTTCATGGAGTTCGCCTCTCTGGGAGCCGACCGGGCGGGGCCCGTGGCGATCCTCCGCTACGTCTACGCCCCCCTCCTCCGGGGGGTGAAGCAGGGCGGCGTCCGCCGGGGCGCGGGCATGGCCACCCTCTCCCTGGAGCACCCCGACCTCCTGGACTTCATGACCGCCAAGGACCCGGACCGGGAGGAGGCGGAGGGGAAGATCGACACCTTCAACATCTCCGTCCTGATCTCCGACACCTTCATGCGGGCCGTGGAGGAGGACGCCCTCTGGCCCCACGTGCCCAACCCCGTTCCCGGGAAGTACGCCTTCCGGGAGGTGGAGGGGCCCTACCGCGGCGAGTGGCCCGAGGAGGCGGAGACCGGGGAGCGGGCCATCCCTCTCTTCCCCGGGGGGGTCCCCGCCCGGTGGCTCTGGCGGGAGCTGGCCCGGCACGCCTGGCTCTCGGGGGACCCCGGGGTGATCTTCATAGACCGCGTCAACGAGCTCTCCGCCCTCAAGGGGCTTGGGCCCAAGTACCAGATCCGCTCCACCAACCCCTGCCTCGCCCCCACCACCCCGGTCCTCACCCTGGAGGGGCCCGTGGCCGTGGCGGAGCTCGCCGAGCGGGGCCAGGCCTTTCTGGCCTTGACCTACGACCCCGAGACCCTGACCTTCAAGGAGGCCCGGGCCACGGCCTTCCGCACCCGGGAAGCGGCTCCTACCGTGACCGTCTACTACCAGGACGGGGATGCCGTGGGGACCATCACCTGCACCCCCGACCACCCCTTCCTGGTCTTCCGGGAGCGGTGGGAGGACGCCACCTGGGTGGAGGCCAAGGACCTCCTCCCGGGAGACCGGCTCATCCCCGCGCCCAAGAGCCTGCTTCCCGAGCACGCCCTCGTCGGAAGCTACAACCACCAAGTGCTCGAGGTGAAGGAGGGTCCGGTTCTCCCCGTCTACGATGTGCGGACGGAGACGGGCACCCTCCTCGCGGGGCCCCTGCCGGTGGTGGTCCACAACTGCGGCGAGATCCCCCTCACCGTGGGCGAACCCTGCGACCTGGGGGCCCTGAACCTGGCGGCCTACGTGAAGGACGGGGCCTTCCAGATGGAAGCGTTCCGCAAGGACGTCCACACCGCCATCCGCTTCCTGGACAACGTC
>Ga0326763_1000047_pt1 | contig 46702 bp, 39 predicted proteins | sample NORPS_P_FD_207671 | JGI IMG/M metagenome (GOLD analysis project Ga0326763, IMG submission 207671) | Hot spring water microbial communities from Norris Geyser Basin, Yellowstone National Park, WY, United States - NOR.PS_P | ecosystem: Environmental > Aquatic > Thermal springs > Unclassified...
AGGCGCACGCCGCGGTCTATGCGCGCCGCAGCGCCGCGGAAGTCGCCGCCTCCCGCGCCGCCGCGCTCGGCGCCGCCGCGCGCGTCGGGCTCGAGCCGCGCGCGACGGCGCAGCTGGCCGAGGCCGAGCGCAGCCACGCCGCAGCCGAGCTCGGCGCAGCGCTCGCCGCCGAGAAACGGGCGGCGGCAACACTCGAAGCAGCGCGCGCCGAGGTCGTGGCCGAGGCGCTGCGCCGCCGCGAAGGCCGCGACGACGCGGGGTCGCGGGCCGATCTCGCGCTGTCGGCCGCCGAAGCCGCGCTCGACCGAGTCCGCGCGCGACGGGCGCTGGCCGAACTGCGCGCGCCTAGCGCGGGGCGCGTGGCGCGCGTCAGCGTGAAGGGCCAGGGCAGCCTGCTCGGCGCGGGCGAGACGATCGTCGAACTGTGGCCCGACGGGCCCGTCGCGGTCGAGCTGGAGATCGATCCAGCGCGCGGCGAATGGCTCCGATCGGGGCTGGCGGCGCGCATCGTGCCGCTCGGTCGCCCGCGCGGACGGGCGGTCCCGGGCGTTGTCATTGCCGTCACCCCGACGGTCGCTCGCGACGGTGCACCGCGGCTCATGGTCCGCGTGGACGCCAATTCGCGGCCTTCGGTCCAGCCGAAAGGAGCCTTGGTTGGCGCGACGGTGGCGGACGCCGTCGTGCCGAGCGCCAGCCCGCCACGCGTCAGCGCGAATCCGGTCGCGTCGCTGAAACCACGCTCGCCGCTCGCCGCTCCGCTGGCAGCGAGCCACCCGGCACATGCGAGCACGCTCGAGGCGGGCGGGGCGGTGCGCGTCGCTTCCGAGGAGGCACAGGTGCCGACGGGTGCTCCGGCGGGCGCGGCGAGCAACCGAGCGCCCGCCCCCAAGCTTCAGGCAGGGACGCCGGTGCGCGTGCTGATCCTGGGCCATCCGCGAACGCCGTGGCAGATGCTTGTCGATGCGATTGCTCCGCCCCGCTGACGCGATGGTCCGACGACGTTCACAGGATGCGCGGCCGACTGAGCACGCGCCTGCCCGACGCTCCGACCGCTGCCTGCGCCCGGCGGAGCGATCGAGTGCTGGTGCGGCCAGTCGCGGCATGACGTGAGAAGCCGGTGCGTGAACCCGTTGAAGCAGCACCATCGCGCCGGGCTTCGCCGACATCTTCGCGTCCAACGCCTTCAAGAATGGCATCGTGCTGGTCGCACTGCCGACCGAACCGGTCGAGCGCCTGCTCGCCGTGGCCGCCGACGGGCACGCGATCAGCGTCGACCTCGAGACGATGACCGTCACCACGCCTTTCCAGGACCGCTTCTCGTTCGAACTTGACCCGTTCCGCTGCGACGCACTGATGCGCGGCCTCGACGAGATCGGCCTGACTCTATCCCACTCCGAAGCGATCGCCGCCTACGAGGCGCGCGCCCGCGCCGAGCGGCCGTGGGCGGGGGTCTGAGGCGTCGGCGCTGCCCTGACCGGCTCGCTTCGCGCGCCACATTCCCCGCCAGCGGGGAAAAGCCCGTTGCCGATGCACGTGGCCCAATCCTCCCGTGCGGGCGGGGGATTCGGCGCGTTCAGCCGATGAGTGCGAAAGGCGCCTCTTACGCCTAAGGCTTTACGCCGCCCGCCGCGCCGCGATCCAGGCGTCGACGCGGCGTTCCAGGATCGTCAGCGGCTGCGATCCGCTCGCGATCAGCAGGTCGTGGAAGCCGCGGATGTCGAACTTCGGCCCCAGCGCCGCCTCGGCCTTGCGTCGCAGCTCGACGATCTTCAGCATCCCGATCTTGTAGCCCGTCGCCTGGCCCGGCAGCGTGATATAGCGGCGCACCTCCGAGCGCGCCTGCTCGGGCGGCAGGCGGCCGGTTCTGGTCATGTAGTCGACCGCCTGATCCTCGGTCCAACCCATCGCGTGGATGCCCGTGTCGGTCACCAGCCGAGCGGCGCGGAACAGCTCGGCATCGAGCCGCATGAAGTCCGCCGCCAGGTCTGGATACGCTCCCATCTCCTTGCACAGCAGCTCGCTGTAGAGCCCCCAGCCCTCGCCGAACGCGACGTAGCCGTAGGTCTTGCGGAACTTCGGCCCCACCGATTGGCGCACCTGGATGTCGCCCTGCATCACGTGGCCGGGGATGCCCTCGTGGCACATCAGATCATAAACCTTGGCCGGATCTAGCGTGTTGCCCAGCAGGTGCACGTAGACGCGCCCCGGCCGCACGCCGTCGGGGCTGGGGCCGGCTGCGTGCGCGGCGCCGCCAGCGACCTCGCTGAACGACGGCTCGCGCACCACCTCAACGCGATAGGCCGGAAGCTCGCCGAAATAATTGGGCAGGCGCGTGCGCGTGTCGGCAATCGCTGCGTTGGCTTGGCTGAGATACTCCTGGCGCAGCGCATCGGTCCACGGCACCGCGGGGAAGCGCTTCGCCCGGTCGGCATAGTAGGCGCTGCGATCCGCCAGCCCCGCCTTGCGGGCGAGCGCATCCTGCTCGGCTTCCAGCCGCGCCACCTCCTTCAGGCCGATCGCATGGATCTGCGCAGGCGTCAGGTCGGTCGTCGTCGCAAGCTTCAGCGCCGCCGCATAATACGCCGCGCCGCCGGGCAGCGAGACCGCGCCGACCTTGCCGCTCGGCGCCCTGGGCAGCTCCGCCTGCTCAAAGGCGATGATCCGCTCGTAAGCAGGCTTCATCGCGATCAACGCCGCGCGCGTCTCGGCGATCAGCGCTTCGGCGTCGGCGGCGCTCAGCTTGTTGGCTGCGGTCAGCTTGGCGACCTTGGCCTTGGCGTCGGCCATCAGCGGCGAGTCCGGCCCGTCGCCGAACGGCGCGCCGCTGATGATCGCGCGCGAACCCGCGATCACACGCTCCACCTGGAACCTCGGCGCGCGGATGCCAGCGTTGGCGGATTTGGCGCTGCGCTCGATCGCCACGTCCAGCGCGGCAGGGATTGCGCGCAGGCGGGCGTTGTAGGCGCGCATGTCCTCGGCGCTGGCAACCGTATGCGTGTTGATCATGAAATCGGGCAGCGTCTGGTGCGCCGAATAGAGGAACGAATAGAAGGGCGGCCGGTACTGGCGGAACTTGTGGCTCAGCTCAGCGCGATCGAGTTCCAGCGCCCAGATATCATAATTGACCTGGCCCTCGGGCGACAGCTTGGCGCGATTGAACTCGCGCTTCATTTTGGCGACGCTTGCACGCCGCCATTCCAGCATCTTCAGCTCGCCCGCCTCGCTGTTGTCGTCGAGCTTGTCCTGGCCTTCCTTCATCCCCAGTCGCGTCGCGAGCTGCGGGCGCATCCGCACTTCCTCGGCGAACTGATCGTCGAGGAAGCTCGTCAGCCGCTGATCCTCGGCGCTGGGAGCGGGCGTGGGCGGCGCTGCCAGAGCCACGGCTGGAGCAGCACCGGCCAGCAACGCTGCGATGCCAAGCTGAACGAAACGCGTCATTTTCGGGTCCTCCCGTGTTCGCCGTCCGCACTAAAATGGTATGTGGCTCGCGTGAAGGGGGCTGCTTCAGCCGCGCACCTGGCCCGTGCCGCGCACCAGCGTCTTGTAGGTGGTCAGCTCCTCCAGGCCCACCGGTCCGCGCGCGTGGAGGCGTCCGGTGGCGATGCCGACCTCTGCACCGAAGCCGAACTCGCCGCCGTCGGCGAACTGGGTCGAGGCGTTCCACAGCACGATCGCGCTGTCGACCGAGCCGAGAAAGCGCTCGGCTGCGGCCGCGTCCCCGGTCACGATCGCGTCGGTATGGCCCGATCCGTGGCGCGCGACGTGCGCGACCGCCTCGTCGATCCCGCCGACGATCCGCGCGGCGATGATCGCGTCCAGATATTCGGCGCCCCAGTCGGCTTCGCTCGCGGGCCGGACGCGGGCATCGAGCGCTGCGACGGCAGCGTCGCCGCGCACCTCGCACCCCCGCTCGATCAGCGCAGCAACCAGCCGCCGCGCGAGATCGGGGCGCGCGGCATCGATCAGCAGCGTCTCCGCCGCGCCACACACTGCGGTGCGCCGCAGCTTCGCATCCAGCATGACGCGCTCCGCGATGTCCGCGTCGGCGGCTTTGTGCACGTAGACGTGATTGATCCCGTTCAGATGCGAGAGCACCGGCACGCGCGCTTCGGCCTCGACGCGCGCGACGAGCGACTTGCCGCCGCGCGGGATGACGAGATCGATCAACCCGGCTGCGCCGAGCAGCGAGCCGACGATCGCGCGGTCCTGCGAGGGAACGAGGAGCGCAGCCGTGGGCAGCCCGGCCGCCGCCAGCCCCGCCTCGATACATGCGATCAGCGCAGCGTTGGACCGGGCTGCCTCGCTGCCGCCGCGCAGGATGCAGCCATTGCCGCTCATCAGGCACAAAGCCGCCGCCTCGGCGGTGACGTTGGGGCGGCTCTCATAGATGATCGCGATCACGCCGATCGGCACCGCGACGCGCTCGAAGCAGAGGCCGTTGGGCCGTTCCCAACGCTTCAGCACGCGGCCAAGCGGATCGGGAAGCGCGGCCACGGTCTCCAGCCCCGCTGCGATCGCCTCCAGCCGGGCGGGTGTCAGCGCCAGCCGGTCGGCGAGCGCGGAGCTGAGCCCGCTCGCGGCGGCGCGGTCGGCTGCGTTCGCTGCCAGCACCGTATCCGCCCGCCCGCGCACAAGGTCGGCTGCAGCGCGCAATGCAGCACGCCGCTGGTCGGCGCTCGACGCGGCAAGCACGCGCTGCGCCGTGCGCACGCTCTCCGCCCAGCCGCGCACCGCCTCACGCGCGTGCGCTTCGGTCACAGCAGCACCATCTGGTCGCGGTGGATCACCGCCGAGCGCGGCTCGTGCCCCAGCGCCGCCGCATGTTCGTCCGACCGCAGCCCCATGATCCGCCGCAGCGCGTCGGCGCGATAGGCCGACAGCCCGCGCGCGATCGTCCGCCCGCCGGGCGCCAGCACCTCCACGACATCGGCCCGGTTGAACGCGCCGTCGATTGCAGTCACACCCGCTGCGAGCAGGCTCGCCCCGCCCGCCAGCGCCGCGGCCGCGCCCGCGTCGACGCTGATGCGCCCCGCGGGTTCAGACACCGTCACCAGCCACGCCCGCGCGCGGCCGACCGATCCGGGCTGCGGCACGAACACCGTGCCCACGCCGCCGCCGAGGAAGCGCGACAGCGGGCGCTCGCCGCGCCCGTCGGCGATGCCCAGCCAGATGCCCGACGCCACCGCGATGCGAGCCGCCATCAGCTTCGCTGCCATCCCGCCGGTGCCCGGGCCGCGCGCTCCGCCCGCCAGCGCGGCGACCTCGTCGATCGCGCGCACCTCGGCGATGCGTGTTGCAGCGGGGTCACGCGCCGGGTCGGCGGTCATCAGCCCATCGACGTTTGAGAGCAGTAGCACCGCCTCCGCGCCCGCAGCCACGCCGACGCGCGCAGCGAGCCGGTCATTGTCGCCGAAGCGGATCTCGGCGGTCGCCACCGTGTCGTTCTCGTTCACCACCGGCACCACGCCCAGCCCCAGCAGCCGGTCGATCGTCGCCGCGGCGTTCAGGAACCGGCGCCGGTCCTCGAGATCGCCCAGCGTCAGCAGCAGTTGCGCCGCGAGCAGGCCCCGTGCCGCGAACAGTTCGGACCACAGCGCCGCCAGCGCGATCTGGCCGACGGCGGCCGCGGCCTGCGCGCTTTCCAGATCGCGCCGCCCGCCGCCGGGCAGGCTGAGCGCCGCCGCGCCGAGCGCAATCGCGCCCGAACTCACCAGCACCACGCGCTGCCCGCGCGCTGCCCGCTCGGCAATGTCGGCCGCGAGAGAGGATGCCCAGTCGCGCCGAACCGCGCCGCCCTCGCCCGCGAGCAGCGCCGAGCCGACCTTGACGATCAGCCGCCGGGCATCGGCGAAGGGCAGGGGTCCGGACATGTTAGCACCATCGCGGGCAGCCCGCGCCCGCGCAACCGCCGCGATCAGTCGTCCGGCCGCGCCGCGCGAACCGCGAAGGACGGATTGCAGCTCGTCCCCGGCGCGGCCGAGCGCGACATCAGCCCGCACACGCCGCCCGCATTGTCGATCAGCTCGCCCAGCGCGCTCATCGGCCCCTCGAACGCCGCCTGGTGCACCTGGTCGGCCAGCAGCGGGTTGGTGAAGATGTGCGTGAACGCATCGACCGAAACCATCGTCCGAACGAGCGGCGGCAGCACGGCGTCCTCGTCGCCATACTCGCGGCCCTCGCAGATCAGCCCCACTGGCAGCTCGACATGTTCGACCGAACCGTAGAGCTCGGTGAGCGCCGCGGTCGCGCGCTCGTTGCCGCCGGTCAGCTCGGCGATGCTCTCCGGCGCGCGACGGCCGAAGCGCGCGCAGTAATCGACAAAGGGCGCCAGCTCGAATGTCCGCGCCATGTCGATTGATGCCATTTCTGCGCGCCACAGCCATGCTGGCGTGTTGAACGGGCCGATCCGGCCCGCGTGCTGCGTCGATGCGCTGTTGATACAGCGCTCGACTCCGTGGCGTTCCAGCACCGCGTTGTTGAAGCGGTAGCTGGCGTGGTCGTAGCGAACGCCGTCGACATCCAGCCGATCGGGCACCATGCCATGCCAGCGGTAGAGCAGGTTGAACTCCAGGCTGATGCGGTTCGACCGGTACCAGCTCTGGTGCTCGGCGAAGTGCCGTTCCAGCCGGAAGCGGAAGCCGTCGCCCGCCAGATGATTGATATAATCCTCCACCACGATCGCGAGGACGTTGCGAATCATGACCGTGCGCGTGGTTTCGAACAGGCGGTCGTCGTCCCAATCGGGGTGGATGCGCTCGATCGCGGCTGCGACGCGGTTGTGCTCGCGCACGCACATCGTCGAAAGCGCGGTGTAGAGGATCGTCGAGTTGCCGCGGTCGAGGCCGGTTGCGTACATGCGGCTCCAGCGGTCGGGCTCGGCGGCCTGGGGCAGGCTGCGGGCGAGCGCGGCGCGCATCCACTCGCCCAGCACATGCTCCACCGGCGGGCAGCTGTCGTCGCGGATGTAGCTCAGGTCCGCAAACTCGGGCAGCACCGCCCCCTGCTCGTCGGTCAGCCGGGGCAGATGGCCGCCGGGCAGCTTCATCCGCCCGCCGCGCCGCTCGCGGAGCGCCCAGGTCGTTCGCTCATCGAGCCCGTAGATCTGGCAATAGTCGATCTCGTGATTGGAGGTCGTGCGCCGCCTGTCGATCGGGTCGGTGCGCAGGAAGCTGTCGGTGAACCATTGCGCGAAAAAGCAGAACAGCGTCGATGTGCGCGGGCAGGGGATGAATTGCCCCTCGGGCCGCAGCAGTACGCTGCGGACGACGCGCTCGCGATCGGGCAGCGGGCGCGAGGGCGGCTTGGGCGGCAGGTGGCGGCCCGTGTAGCGCCGGTCGGCAAGCCCCGGCCAGCTGACATAACCCGATGGCGCGAACGGAGCCGACGCGGCGATCCCGCGCGCCAGCGCCGGGACAGCGGGCGCGTGCGAGGGGAGCGACTTGGCGGTCGCGGCGGTAGCGCCGGCATCGGGCGGCCCCATGCCCATCCCGGTCCACAGCGAGTAGGGGTGCGGCCGCTTGCCCCGCTCGGCCGACACCGCGAAGTTGATCTTCAGTTCCTCGGTCCAGTGCGGCGCCACGCGCTCCAGCAGCGGCAGCACGTATGTCAGCGCAAAGTCCTTCAGCCCGCTCATCGCATGTCCCCCCCGGACCGAAGACTGCACCCGTTCGCCCAGCTCGGCAAACAGCCGGTAAAGGTCAGCCGAGCATCGCCTCCAGCTGCGGCAGCAGCGGCAGGTCGGCCGGGGGCATGGGCAGCGCGTAGAGTTCGTGCGGGCGGAGCCAGCGGATCGGCGCTCCATGAGGGCTGCCGTCCCATTCGCGCGTGATGAACAGCATCAGGATCAGGTGGAACGTGTCGTAGGCGTGGCTCGCGAAGCCAGCCGGAGCGACGCAGCACAGCTCGATGCCAAGCTCCTCGCGCAGCTCGCGACGCAGTGCATCCTCGGGCGTCTCGCCGGGTTCGAGCTTGCCGCCGGGGAATTCCCACAGGCCGCCCATGGGCTTGCCGACCGGGCGCTGCGCAACGAGAACGCGGCCGTCGGCGTCGACGAGGGCCGCCGCAGCAACGTGGACGATGGGCATGCTCACCGCGCGAAACGCACGATCTTGACCGGGGCGCCGGGCTCCAGCCGCGCATTTGCTGGCAGGTCGTTCAGCGCGCGGAACCGCTCTACGGGAAGGTCGTCATAGGCCATCTGGCGGCCGATGCTGTCGACACTATCGCCGGGTTTCGCCTCGACGATGTCGATGATGCGCGGGCGCACCGCCGATGCGTCGGCGGGCGACAGGAGCCGGAAGCTGTCGATCAGCCGACGCAGCGTCGTGTCGGCCGATCCGGCGGGCCCCAGCGCCACCTGGCTGAACACGCGGCCGGCGTCGCGCCCTTCATAGACCGCCACCAGCAGGTCGGCCCGCCCGCGCCCGGTTCGCGCGCTGAGCGGCAGCACCGCCGCGCGCACGCCACCGATCGTGGTGCGGATCGCGGGGCCACCCTCGGCGGGCGTATTGCCCAGCACGGCCCGCGCGAGGCGAAGCGCGTAGCCGTCCAGCCCTTCGCCGCGCTGCAGCGCGCCCTCGCCAAACTGCGCCTGCTCGCCGGCCGGACCCTTGGCGGTCACCGCGCTGCGGCCGTTCGCGAGCGTCCAGCCGGGCGGCGCGCGGAAGGCGATGCGCAGGCCCGGATGCACGAACTCGGTGCCGCGAACGAGACCCTGCGCAGGGTCGTCGCCGTAGAGCAGGCCGTCGATCGCGCTGAGGTAGCTGCGCGCCTCCAGCCGCCCGCCGGTGCCCTGCGGCTCTCGGTCGGCGAGCTCAGCGGCGCGGCGCACGCGGTCCCCGGTCGCGGGATGGGTTCGCAGGAAGGCGGGCGAGGCAGCAGCAGCGTCGCGCCCGCTGAGCCGCGCGCGCAGCGCTTCCTCGCCGACCAGATTGTTGAGCGCCTCGGCCCCGGCGTGCGGATCATAGCCCGCGCGGATGAGCGCGCTGACGCCGATCTCATCGGCCTCATATTCCTGCCCGCGCGAGTAGCCGAGCACCGCCACGGTCCCCAGTGCGCCCGCGCCCTGCGCGACCAGGTCCGATCCCGTCAGCACGCCGGCGGCCGCGCCCAGGATCGACGCGAGCGTCGCGCGGCCCTGCCGCTTCTGGCTGTGGCGCGCCTTCACGTGGCCCAGCTCGTGCCCCAGCACGAAGGCAAGCTCCGCCTCGTTGTTCGACAGCGCCATCAGCCCGCGCGTCACGCCGATATAGCAGCCCGGCAGCGCGAAGGCGTTCACGATGTCGGTATTGAGCACGGTGACCGTGCAGTCGCTCCCGTCACGGCTGACGCCGGTGGCGACCGCCATCTGCCTGGCGACACGCTCAACCAGCGCGACTCCGGGTCCGTCATAGCGGCCGCCGAACTGATCGAACGCCTGTTGCGCGGGCTGGGCGTAGCGCACGCGGTCGCCCTGGCTGACCTGGGCGGCGGCTGGCTGGGTGAGCGCGGCGAGGATGACCGCGAGGGCAAGGCGCGTGGACATGGGCGTCGGTGCCACGCCCTAGCGCATGCGGAGCGCTGCGTCAGCCGTTGACGACCTCGCCGCCGTTCACATGGATGGTCTGGCCGGTGATGTAGCTGCCGTCCTCGCACGCGAGGAACAGATAGGCCGGAGCGACCTCGTTCGGCTGGCCAGGGCGCCCCATCGGAGTGTCCTCGCCGAAGGTCTGTAGCTTCTCCTCGGACGCGCTGAACGGATTGAGCGGAGTCCAGATCGGCCCCGGCGCGACCGCGTTCACGCGGATGCCGCGTTCGACGAGGTTCTTCGCCAGACTGCGCGTGAATGCGGTCTCGGCGCCCTTTGTCGCGCTGTAATCCAGCAGATGCCGGCTGCCCTCGTAGGCGGTGATGCTGACCGTGTTGACGATCGCGGCTCCGCGGCGGAGGTGCGGCAGTGCAGCCTGCACCATGAAGAAATAGCCGAACACGTTGGTCTGGAAGGTGCGGCGCAGCTGCTCCTCGCTGATCTCGGCGAGGTCCTTCGCCTCGTGCTGCTCGCTGGCGTTGTTCACCAGCACGTCCAGCCGCCCGAACGCGCTGATAACGCGCTCGACCGCCTCGTGACAGAACGCGCGAGCACCGACATCACCGGGGATCGCCAGTGCGCGGCGGCCCTCGGCTTCGATGAAGCCGAGCGTGTCGGCGGCGTCGCCCTGCTCCTGCGGCAGGTGGACGAATGCCACGTCGGCGCCCTCGCGCGCGAACAGCACCGCCACCGCGCGGCCGATGCCGCTGTCTCCGCCCGTCACCAGCGCCACCTTGCCCGCCAGCCGCCCGCTGCCGGGATAGCGCGGCTGCCATTCGGGCTTGCGCTCCAGCGCTCGCTCCTCGCCGGGCAGGTTGTCGACGTGGACGGGATCGATCAGCGGACGGTTGTCCATGGGGATGCTCCGGAACGGGGCGGGCGGCGACGCCGGAGCGCCGCCGCCCGCACAGAAGATTGGCGATCAGAAGCCCGGCGGGGTGGTGCCGGTTCCGGGCATGGTACCCGTGGTCCCCGTCGTGCCGGTGACCGGCGGCGACATGGTCGAGCGCTGGTTCGAGCGGCTGCGGCTGTTGCGGTTGCCCGTGCTGCGCGAGCGGTTGCCCATGTTCGGGCCCATTGCATCGTCGCCCGTGCCGGTGCCCCGCGTCGCCGCAGATCCGGTGCCGGGGTTGGTGCTCATCGTGCCCGGCTGCGCGGTCTGCGCGCCCGGCGCTGCGCCGGCGGTTCCCGGCTGCATCCCCGTCATGCCCGGCTGGGTGCTCATGGTGCCGGGCTGCATGCCGGTCGTGCCGGGCTGCATGCCGGTCGTGCCGGACTGCATGCCCGTTGTTTGAGCCATCGCCGCGCCCGAGACGAGCGTGACTGCCATCAGAATAGCGATCCGCACTGGTCGATCCCTTCAATGTCGACTGCGGACGATGCTCCGCGTACGCTCAACCGCCGTGAGCGGGTGTCGGTGCCAGGCGAAGCCGCGAGCGGTGCCGGTTGCGCGACCAAGAGAGGTCGTCGCCGGGCGCGTGTGGGTTCGCGCCCGGCGAGCCGCTCGAGTCGGTTTAAACGGACGGCGGGGTCGTCGAGCCGGTGCCGGTGTTGCCGGTCGTGCCCGACATACCACTGGTGCCCGAGGTCCCCATCGAGCCCGTGTTGCTGCGGCTGGCGCGGCTGCGCGACGAGGAACGATGCTTCGTCTGGCCGCGCTTCTTGCTGTGCGACATGGTCTTGGTTTTCGATCCGGAGTTCGTCATGCCCGCGCCGCCGGTCGTCATGCCCGAACCCGAGCTCATCGAGCCCGTGTTGCCGGTCTGGCCCGAGGTCGGCTGGCCGGTGGGGGTTGTCGAGGACTGCGCGAGCGCAGGCGCTGCCGTCAGCGACAGCGCGGCCGCTGCGGCTAATAGTTGCTTGGTCGTGATCATCACTGGTCCTTTCATCGGCGGACCCCAAGTCCGCTCCGCGACTAACCCGCAGCGGCGGCGCAAGTGCCGCGCACCGGTGAAACAATTACGCGGTCACAGCGACTTGGCGAGCAGGTGCTCGTCCGCTCCCGGAACAATCACCGCGTCGGCGGTGTGGTGGACGTGGCGCTCGTCGTCGTGGTGGTCGTCGTGCTTTTCTGCCCCGAGGCTGTGGAGTTCTGGCTGGCGCCCGTCGCCTGCGACGACGCGGTGTTGGCGACCAGCCCGGCTGCCGCGGCGGCCATCGCAAGATTGCGGATCATCATGTGTTGATTTCCCGGGTGCGGCACGGCACTCGATCTGCAACAGACCGGATGCGATCCGGAAGCGTCCCTTGACTACGCCGAGTTACCCCCGCCGGTCGCGCGCCTCGGCCACCGCGGCCTTCAGCGCGTCGAAGCCGACCGCGCCGACAAGGACCTTGTCGCCGATGACATAGCTCGGCGTGCCGTTCATCCCCAGCGCGCGGCCCATCTCGATATTCTTCTCGATCTCGGCCGCATTGGCCTTGGCCTGCAAGTCGCGCGCGGTCTTCAGTTCGTCGAGGCCCGCGGCGCGGACGGTTGCAACGACCTTCTCATGGCTCAGCCGCCCGCTCGTGCCGTACATCCGGTCGTAAAACGCACCGTGACGCCCCTGCGCTGCCGCCGACAGGCTGGCGAGGGCGGCTTCGCGGCTCGCCTCGGCGATGACCGGGTAATCGCGGTAGACCACCTTCACGCGCGGGTCGTCGCGCACCAGCCGCTCCACGTCGGCCTTGGCCTGCTGGCAATAGGGGCAGGCGTAGTCGTAGAACTCAACGAGCGTCACGTCGCCGTTCTTCGCGCCCGCCCACGCCGAGCCGAACGGCGTCTCGATCTCGCTGCGGTTGGCGGCGATGTATTTGCGCACCGATCCCGTCTGCAGCGCGGTGATCGCCTCGGGAATGATCTCCGGGTGATCGAGGATGTAGCGCCGCACCACGGCTTCGACGGCGACGCGCTCGGCCGGGCTCAGCGCCTTCATCGCGCCGGGCGGCGGCACGGGGGTCGTCATCGCCTGGCCCTGCGGCGGGTCGGCGCGGCCCGGTCCGGGCAGCGCGACTCCCAGCGCGACAAGCGCGGCAGCCCCGAGCGCGGGGAGCGCGGCAGCCATCGGCTTCATCCGCGCGGCCGCCTGCCCTTGGTCTTTGCGAGTTCGTTCTGCGAAACCATCACGATATCCTGCGCCCGCAACCAGTCGGGCGTTCCAGCGGGCAGCCCCTGCAATGCGGCCCGGCCGGAGGCAAGCGCCTGCTGCGGCTGCCCGATCAGGTTATAGCGCTCGGCAGTCGCCAGCGCGGCGCGCGGCTCGTCGCCCGCGCGCTCGTAGACGACGCCCAGCTGATACCAGGCGAACGGGTTTTCGTTGTCGCGCGCGATCGCCTGCCGCAGCACGGTCTTCGCCTCGGCGGTGTATTTGTCGTCCTCGGTGGCCAGCAGCGCGTGGCCCAGCAGCGCGGCGATCAGCGGCGAGCGGCTGCGCTGGAAGGCAAGGCGCAAGGGCGCGATCGCCTCCTCGGGCTGGCCCGATTCCAGCAGGATCTGCCCGCGCACTTCCAGGAAATAGGGGTTGTCGGGCTCGGCCTTCACCAGCGCGTCGGTTTCGGCGACGGCTTTATCGAGCAGCGCCTGCTTATGGTAGGCGTAAGCGCGCGCATAATGCGCGGACAGGCTGGTGTCGGTTGGCGGGTATAGCTGGAAGGTGCGCTCGGGGCTTTCCACGAACCCGGCGAGCTTCGCCTTGATGCGCCGGAAGCGATCGTCGAGCTTCGGATCGTCGGGCACGTCCCATGATGGATCGGCTTTGTAGGTGGTCGTCAGGAAGGCGATGCGCTCGTCGGTCAGCGGGTGATCGGTCAGGAAGTCGTCGCTGCGATAGCCGTAGCGAAACTCCTGGTTCTTCAGCTTGTAGAAGAACTCGATCGAACCGCGGCCCGAAAGCTTCGCAGCCGACAGCATCTTCGCTCCGAACTCGTCGGCCTGCGCTTCCTGCACGCGGCTGAACGCCAGAAACTTGCCGAGCGCGGCCTGCTGGCCCGCCGCGAGGATGCCGAGGCCCGCCGCTCCGCCGCCGGTGGCGATGGCAGCCGCGCCAAGCAGCAGCGACAGGATCGAGATTTTGGTGGCGTCGGCCATCCCCGCCTCGCTGCGGATGACGTCGCCATTGGCCAGATGCCCCAGCTCGTGCGCGATCACGCCCTGCACCTGGTTGGTATTGTCAGCGGCCGCGATCAGGCCCGAATGGATGTAGACGATCTGGCCCTGCGCCACGAAGGCGTTGATCGAGCTGTCGCCGACCAGCACGACCCGGACGTTCGCCGGATCAAGCTTCGCCGCGCGGATCAGCGGCACCGCGATGTCGTGCAGATACTCCTCGGTCTCCGCGTCGCGCAGGATGTTCTGCGCGTAGGCGGGCGTGCTCGTGCCGAACGCGATGACGAACGCGGCGAGGAGCGCTGCGATCTGGCGGGCGGCGGTCACGCGCATGGGGAGCAGCCTTCTCGCGCTGGCAGGTGAACGGGGCGTGAAACCGCGGCCGGCCGCACGCCCCGACGGAGCTTAGCTGCCGAAGGTGCGCTGCCACCAGCCCCGCCGCTCTGATCCGCCGTCGCTTGTCGCAGCGGCTGGATCGGCGGCGGCGCTCGCGGGCTGGGCGGCGGCGGCGGCGGGTTGTGCCGCCGTTGCTGGCGCGTCGGCGCCGTTCGGCTGCGCGGGCGCGTCGGCGCCGCGGCTGGCGTCAGCCGGCGCAGCCTTGCGGCGCGCGCGCTTGGGCGTCGGCTGATCGCCGTCGGCCACCGACGCTCCGCCGGCGCCCTCGGGGGCTTCGGCTGCCGCGGGGATGGCGGCGGAGGCTCCACCCGGCTCCGCCAAGGCCGATTGACCGTCTCCGGTGTCGGCCGCAGCCGATCCGGCCGGCTTGCGTCGCGATCCGCGCTTCGGAGCGCCGGTCGGAGCCGCATCCGCTGCCAAATCGGTGCCAACCGCTGCCCTGCGGCCGCGTTTCGCTGTGGCAATCGCATCCTCCGCGCCCGCTTCGGCCGTGGCACTGGCCTCATCGACGGGCAATTCCGGCGCTCTGGAGGCAACCGCCCCGTCGCCACCCTCCGTCCCGGCCGTCGGCGCCCTGCGCGGTCGCCGCCGCTTCAGTGCCGGTGCCGCGGGCTCCGCACCTCCGGCGCCGTCCGCGTCTGCGCTCCCGGCAGCGCTGGCGCTGCCATCGCTGGCTCCGTCGCCCGCGTCGTCGGTGTCGGCCGCGGCGGCGCGGCCCCGCCCGCGTCCGCGCCGCGCCTTCGGAGCTGCCGATGGATCGCGGTCGCCCGCGCCGCCAGCGCGCTTGCCCGCCGGCTCCGAGCCGTCCGTCTCCGCGTCACCGGCGGCGCGATCACGCGGCTCATCGTCGCGCGGATCGGCCTCGATCCCACCGTCGGCGAAGCTCTCCGCGTCACGCTCCGGCCCGGCCGCGCCGTTCAGCAGGCGTGTCCGGCCACCGCGGCGCCCGCGGCGGCGGCGGCGTCCGCGCCGCTCCTCCTCGGCTGCGGCGGCGCTCGCCGAGCGTTCGCCTTCGGTGCGCTCCTCGCGCTGTTCGGCCGGTTCCGCGCCGTCCGGCTCGCCATCCGCGGCGCCGAGGACGCGGTCGCCGCGCTCGGGCCGGTCGTCGCGTTCGGGGCGTTCGTCGCTACGGCGCCCGCGGCGGCGGCGCCTGCGGCCGCGCCGCTCACCCTCGGCGCTGTCGCGCGCCTCGCGGCCGTCGCGTGCCCCGCTCGCCGGATCGCGCTCGTCCGTGGCTTCCAGCTCGTCGTCCGCCTCGATCTCGGCGTCGAACTCGTCGTCGATCTCATCGTCGTCGTCGGGCTCGGGTGCAGCGAGCGCGCGCACCTGAGCCGCCGGAGCGATCGGAGCGCGCGTCGGCGGGCCGCCGGCGCCCATCACCTCGAAGCGCGGCGGAACCAAGGCGCTGTCGGGCAGCACCTCGATATCGACGCCGTAGCGGCGCTCGAGCTCGATGATTTCGGTGCGCTTGCGGTTGAGGATATAGACTGCAACCTCGCTCCCCGCGCGCAACGTCAGCAGCGACGCCCGCCCGCGAACAGCTTCTTCCTCAAGCGCTCTCAGCGCCAGCAACGCAGCGGAAGACGCCGAGCGGACCAGTCCCGTGCCCTCGCACATCGGGCAATGGACGGTCGACGCCTCCAGCACACCAGTCCTAAGTCGCTGGCGGCTCATCTCCAACAGGCCGAAGCTGCTGATACGACCAACCTGGATGCGGGCGCGATCGTTCTTCAGCGCCTCTTTCATCTGGCGCTCGACCCGGCGGACGTTGCCGCCGTGTTCCATATCGATGAAGTCGACGACGATCAAACCGGCCATGTCACGAAGCCGTAACTGGCGCGCGATTTCGTCGGCGGCCTCCAGGTTGGTGCGAAGGGCAGTATCCTCGATATTATGCTCGCGCGTTGAACGCCCCGAGTTGATATCGATCGAAACCAGCGCCTCGGTGGGATTGATGACGATGTAGCCACCGCTCTTCAGCTGCACGGTGGGCTGGAACATCGCGTTCAACTGCGTCTCGATCTGCGCGCGCTGGAACAGCGGCACCGGATCGATATAATGCTTCACGCGCTTGACGTGGCTGGGCATCAGCAGCTTCATGAACTGCCGCGCGTGGGCATAGCCCTCATCGCCGTCGACAATCACTTCCTCGATCTCGCGCGAATAGATGTCGCGGATCGCGCGCTTGATGAGATCGGAATCCTCATGGATCAGCGCGGGTGCGGTAGAGCTTAGCGTCAACTCGCGGATGTCGTCCCACAGTCGGCAGAGATAGTCGAAGTCGCGCTTGATCTCGGTCTTGGTGCGGCTTAGGCCCGCGGTGCGGACGATCGCCGCCATGCCAGAGGGCAGTTTCAGCTCGTCCATGATCGACTTCAGCCGCTTGCGGTCGGCTGCGCTCGAAATCTTGCGGCTGATGCCGCCGCCATGGCTGGTGTTGGGCATCAGCACGCAATAGCGGCCCGCGAGGCTGAGATAGGTTGTCAGTGCCGCGCCCTTATTGCCGCGCTCCTCCTTGACAACCTGCACCAGCAGCACCTGCCGGCGCTTGATGACGTCCTGGATCTTGTAGCGACGGCGCAGCGCCATGCGGCGCTCGCGCAGCCGCTCGTGCGTATGGTCGTCGTGGCCTTCATTCGCTGTGGCGGGCGGGCGCAAGGCCGTCTCGTCGTCGCTGCCGTCGGCTCTCTCGGACGCGTCCTCGACGCTGCCCTCCATCTCGATTGCCTGCGCAGCCTCCATCTCCTCGCGCTCAAGCTCGCGCTCCTCGCGCAGCAGCGCTTCGCGATCTTCGCGCGGGATCTGGTAGTAATCCGGGTGGATCTCAGAGAAAGCCAGGAAGCCGTGCCGGTTCCCGCCGTATTCAATGAAAGCCGCCTGCAGCGACGGCTCAACGCGCGTCACCTTGGCGAGGTAGATATTGCCCTTGATCTGCTTGCGGGCGGCTGCTTCAAAATCGAATTCTTCGACGCGGTTACCCTTAACGACTGCGACCCGCGTCTCCTCCCGGTGGCGCGAGTCGATCAACATGCGAACGGTCATCAATCAGTCTCCGTCGCGCCAGCAACATGCCCGGTGGGGCGGCGGCGCGCTTGTAAGTTCGGGTGGATGAAGGGCGGAGCGCGAAGGCAGCCGCACGTCCGGGGATGAACCCTTCGAACTGGTGCGGGCGGGGAAGCGTGGCCTTCAACGATGATCCTTCGGACGGACGTTTGGGCGTGCCCCAAGCGCCTTAGTTGGTTTTGCCCGAAGGAAGTCCGTTATCGCGCCCATGTGCGGCGGCCGGACAATGCGCGGCGCGGCGTGGCGCGGTTCCGGACGCCCCTCAGGCGCCCGCTCGAAAGCGGGCATGACGGCCCGGCCCTCTTTGCACACGCGGTGTAACACGCGCACCGCGGCGCCACAACGGCCTAGCCTGCCGCGCGCGTCACCGCGATGAGGCAAGGCCCGCTGCAGCGAACAGCGCGGCTTCGGTGGGTTCGGCTGCAGTCCCAACCGCTGCCCAGCCGTGGCCTGCGGCGCGCGCCACCTTCAGCGATAGCGCAGCGATGGTCAGCGCCGCGCGGTCTAGCCCAAGCCGCTCGACCTCGCCCACGAGCTCGATCGCAGCGCGCTCGGAGTAGAGGAGCGCCGATGCGCCGCCCTGTGCGATGGCGGCCGCGGCCGCTGGGTCGAGCGGCAGGGGAGGGGCGTCGTAGGTCTCGACGACGGTGACGCTGAGCGGCTCGGGCACGGGCGCGTTCGTCCGCCTGCGCCCGGCGAGATAGAGCAGATGCCGCGGCCCTCCCGGCATCGCAGCGATCTCGGCGAACATCGCCTCCGCGCGCCCGCCGAGCGGCGTCACCGCGCGGAACCCGGCCGCCCGCGCCGCTGCCGCGGTCTGCGCGCCGACGGCGAAGCATTTGAGCCGAGCGGCGGCTGCGAGCGCGTCGGGCGACGCGGCGGTCGCGTTCGCCGAGGTCAGCACCACGGCGTCGAACGAACCCGGCGGCATCCGCCAGGGCAGGGGCATGATCGTGAACAGCGGCGCGACGATGGCGCGGTGGCCGAGGGCTGCGAGCGCCCGGGCGGTGCGGCCCGCGGCGGGCTGGGGGCGGGTGACGAGGACGGTGCGGCCGCTCACCCCGCGCCGAAGGTGGCACGCAGCGCGGGCGACGCGCCCGCGAGCAGGCGGCGGGCCAGATCGGCTGCAGCCTCGCGTGCGTCGGCGGTGCTCGAACGGATCTCGTCGCGGACGCGCTCGGAGCCGTCGGCGAGCAGCAGCTCGGCAACGGTCGTCACGTCGCCGCCGCTCAACGTCGCGTGCGCGGCGACGCAGCTGTGGCACCCGGCACCGAGCGCCGCGAGCAATGCTCGCTCGGCCATCACGCACGCCCGCGTCGGCGCGCAGTCGATCGCCGCCAGCGCCGATCGCGTGTCCGCATCCGCCTCGCGCGCGGTAATCGCAACCGCAGCCTGCGAGGGTGCGGGGAGGAAATCATCGAAACTCTGCGCCACGCCCACGCCGTCATGGCCCAGCCGGTCGAGACCGGCAGCCGCAAGCAGCGTTGCCTCCGCCTCCCCCGCCGCAACCTTACGAATCCGCGTCTCCACATTCCCGCGGAACGACACGATCTGAAGATCTGGCCGGCGGGACAAAGCTTGCGCTGCGCGGCGCGGTGAGCTCGTGCCGAAGCGCGCGCCTTCGGGCAATGCTGTCAGCCCCGGCGCGCCGACCATCCGGTCGCGCGGATCCGCGCGCGGCAGGATGGCAGCGATCACGATACCATCGGGGATGAACGTCTCCACGTCCTTCAGGCTGTGAACCGCAGCGTCAATCCGGCGGTTGCGCAGCGCGGCGTCGAGCTCCTTCGTCCAAAGTGCCTTGCCGCCGATCTCGGCGAGCGGACGGTCCTGCACCATGTCGCCAACGGTTTTGACGACGTCGAACCTAATCGCTCCCTCGCCGCGTCCGTGAGCCACGGCAAGCGCTGCGGCCGCCATCCGCGTCTGAGCGAGAGCCAGCGGGCTGCCGCGCGTTCCAAAGGTAAGCCATCCCATGCACGCGCACCATGGCGGGGCTGACGGGGCGGCTGCAAGCGCCTAGGTCGCAGCGAGAATGCTGGTGCTGGGAATCGAGAGCTCGTGTGACGAAAGCGCTACGGCGCTGGTCGACGGCGATCGGCGGGTGCTCGCGCAGCGCATCGCGAGCCAGACGGCAGCACACCGACCATATGGCGGCGTGGTACCCGAGATCGCCGCGCGCGAGCATGCGGCGCTGCTGCCCGGGCTGATCGCCGAGGTGCTGGCCGAAGCGGGGCTGGCGTTGGGGGACGTCGACGCGATTGCCGCCACGGCGGGCCCAGGGCTGATCGGCGGAGTGATGGTGGGGCTGGCGCTGGGCAAGGGCACGGCGCTGGCTGCGGGCAAGCCGTTCTACGCGGTCAACCATCTGGAAGCGCACGCGCTGTCGCCGCGGCTCACCGAGCCGGAGTTGGCTTTCCCCTACCTGCTGCTGCTCGTGAGTGGGGGACACTGCCAGCTGCTGCGAGTCGGCGGGCCAGGCGATTTCCGGCGGCTGGCGACGACCATCGACGACGCTGCGGGAGAGGCGTTCGACAAGGTGGCGAAGCTGTTGGGGCTGGGTTTCCCGGGCGGCCCTGCGGTGGAGCGGGCAGCGATTGGCGGCAACCCCATGGCCTACGCCTTCCCGCGCCCGCTGACGCGCAGCGCCGAGCCGCATTTCAGCTTCGCGGGTCTGAAGACCGCCGTTCTGCGAGCGGTGCAAGCGGATGGCTTCGAGCGCGCGGCGGACATTGCCGCGAGCTTCCAGGCGGCGGTGGTCGATTGCCTGACCGATCGCACCGCGCGCGCGCTGGCGATCGCTGGTCCGGGGCTGAAGGCTTTGGTCGTTGCAGGGGGGGTCGCAGCGAACGGGGCGGTGCGAGGCGGGCTGGCTGCGGTGGCCGAGCAACAAGCGCTGTCGTTCGTTGCGCCGCCGCTGTGGCTGTGCACCGACAACGCAGCAATGATCGCGTGGGCCGCGATCGAGCGCGCGCGCGCCGGGCTCGCACCCGATGCGCTGGACGCCGCAGCACGACCGCGCTGGCCGCTCGACGACGCGGCCGAACCGGTCCGTGGAGCGGGGGTGAAGGCGTGAGCTGCGCGGCGACGGATGTGAGCTAGCGTGCGGCACGTTGGCGTGCTTGGAGCGGGTGCGTGGGGGACCGCGCTGGCGGCCGTCGCCGCGCGCGCAGGACCGGTGACGCTGTGGGCGCGCAATCCCGGGCAGGCCGACGAAATCATCAGCACGCGCCGCAATGAAGCCTATCTGCCCGAGATCAAACTGCCTTCGAGCCTGACCGCGACAGCCGACCCGTCGGCCGTGATGGCCTGCGATGCGCTGATCGCTGCCGTGCCCGCACAGGCGCTCGGATCGGTCCTAGCGCTGGCTAGGATCGGAGCGCGGCCGTTGCTGCTCGCGGCCAAGGGGGTCGAGCAGGGCACGCTCCGCCTGCCGCACGAGGTCGCGCGCGATACCTGTCCCGAGGCGCCGGTGGCCGCCCTCAGCGGTCCCAGCTTCGCCGCCGAGGTTGCAGCGGGCTTGCCGACCGCCGTCGTGATCGCGGGCGAGTGCGCGGGCGACTGGTCGGCGCGCCTCTCCGGCCCGGCATTCCGGCCATATGCAAGCGACGACCTGGTTGGGGTCGAGGTGGGCGGCGCTGCGAAGAACGTCCTTGCGATCGGCTGCGGCGCAGTGATCGGTGCGGGGCTGGGCGAGAACGCTCGCGCAGCGCTGATCGCACGCGGTCTGGCGGAGATCGGACGATATGCCGAAGCGCGCGGCGGGCGAGCGGAGACCATTGCGGGGCTAGCGGGGCTGGGGGACGCGGTGCTGTCGTGCGTCAGCGAAGCGAGCCGCAATTACCGTTACGGCCTCGCGCTTGGCCGCGGCGAGCCCGGCAGCGCGGGCCGAGGCGTGCTTGTCGAGGGTGCGGCCAGCGCGCCCGCACTTGCGGCCGACGCGCGCGCGCGGGGGGTTGAGATGCCGGTCGCGCAGTCGGTCGCGGCGCTGGTTCTGGGTGAGCTACTGCTCGACGAGGTTGTGGCGCAGCTCCTCGCCCGCCCGCTTCGGAGCGAGGGGTGATCGACCGACGGGGCGGCCCGCGCGAATATTCGGCGTCTCGCGCGACAGCAGCTGAGCGATCAGGCCGTTCCCCATCGGTGTATCTCAAGCCTAAGTCGTCCGGGTGCCGGTCGCTACGCCACCTCTCGATGTCAAAACTGCATTTTTACGAATTAACCCGGTAGCCGCCGCCGGCGGATTGGCGCGGCGGCGTCTCGGCGACGAGTCGGGGCTGAGCGAGGCGGCGCGCGCCACTTCGCTGGCGTCGGGCCGCCAGACGTTCGTCAACCGCGTCCGCTGGGCCAAGCCGACCTGGCCAAGGCGGGGCTGGCGGAGCGGACACGGCGGGGCCATGTCCGTCTGACTGAGCCGGGCGCCGACGTGCTCGCCGTCGACCCCGAACGGATCGGCGGGTTGTCGATCGCATTCGTTGAGGCAATCCTGCGCTCCGATGACCAAGCCCGATGACCCCTTTGGCCTCGAGCGGTTCCTCATCGCGCAGGAGGGTGTATTCGATCGAGCGCTGGCGGAGATGCGCGCAGGCGCCAAGCGCAGCCATTGGATGTGGTTCATCTTCCCGCAGCTTGCTGGGTTGGGTCGCAGTGCGATGGCGGAGCACTACGCTATCGGCTCGCGTGCGGAGGCGCGCGCCTACCTGGCGCATCCCGTCCTGGGTGCGCGATACCGTAACTGCGTCGATGCGCTCGCGGCGCTTGCCGGTGCCGACGCCCGCCGCGTCTTCGGCTCGGTGGACGCGCTCAAACTCTGCTCCAGCCTGACGCTGTTCGCGGCGGCGGGCGGCGGCGCAGCGATCGAGCGCGAGCTGCGCCGCTGGTGTGCTAGGCCGGACCCAGCCACGCTGGAGCTACTCGCCGCCGCTCCGGAATAGCCGCATTCGGCAAGTCAGCGGAGCTCGCCCACCAGCCTCTCGATCGCGGCGACGCATTCGGGTTCGTCGAGCGTCGGCGCGTGGCCGGAGCGCGGGACCACCAAGCGGCGCAGCAGCGGGGCGCGCCGGGCCATCTCGTCCTGGGTGGCGGCTGAGAACAGATCGGACAGGCCGCCGCGGATCGACAGCACGGGCACGCTCGCCAGCGCGTCGAACGCAGGCCACAGGTCGACGCCCGCCTCGCCGCCCGGCTGGCGGAACGGCTCGGCGATGCGTGGATCGTAATCGAACACGATCCGCCCGCCGTCGGCTACCCGCATCACGCGCTTGGCCATCACGAGAAACTGGTCGATGCTCCAGTCGGGATAGACGTCGCGGTTGAGGTCCATCAGCTCGCGCGCTGCGTGCCACCAGCTGGGATAGTCGCCACGCTTGCCGACATAGCCGCGAATGCGCGTCAGCCCCGCCGGATCGATCACCGGCCCAATGTCGTTCAGCACTGCTCCGGCAACCAGCCCGGGGCGCGTCGCGGCGATCATCATCGTCAGCAGCCCGCCGAGCGACGTCCCCACGAAGATCGCGCGCTCGATCCGCTCGGCCGCGAAGAACGCCTCCAGATCGGACAGGTAGCTGATCGGCGCGTAGGTCATCGCGTCCTTGGCCCACTGGCTCTCGCCGCGGCCGCGCAATTCGACGCAATGAACGCGGCGCCTTCCCGCGGCGGCGAGACGCGGGGCGAGCTCTTCGAAATCGCGCGCGTTGCGCGTCAGGCCGGGGATGCAGACGACGGGCGTCAGATGCTCGCGCCCGGCGTAGACGCGGGCGTGCAGCTTCAAGCCGTCGCGGCTGAGCCAGAAGCGATCCTCGTGCTCCATGCGGATGCGCTCATTGCACCCGAGGCGCGCCGCAGTCCATTCTAGAGCGATGGAGTGGAGCCCCGCGCGCGCGATCGAGGAGCTGGGGGCCGGGTTCTACGACCCAGTGGCACCGGCACGCTTCCCGGAGGCCAGGCTGCGCTTCCGCAACCGGCGCGCCGCAGCCGAGGTGGGGCTGGTAGGGCTGAGCGAGCGCGACTGGCTGTGCCGGTTCTGGGCGTTCGAGCCGTTCGCAGGCTCGCTGCCGCAGCCGCTGGCTTTGCGCTATCACGGCCATCAGTTTCGGGTCTACAACCCGGACATCGGCGACGGCCGCGGCTTCCTCTACGCGCAGTGCCGCGATGCGGCCGGTCGGCTGATGGATTTCGGCACCAAGGGCAGCGGCCAGACGCCATATAGCCGCTTCGGCGACGGGCGGCTGACGCTGAAGGGCGCGGTGCGCGAGGTGCTGGCGACCGAGATGCTCGAGAGCCTGGGCGTGCCGACCAGCCGGACCTTTTCGGTCGTCGAGACGGGCGAGGCGCTGGATCGCAACGACGAGCCGTCGCCGACGCGCTCTGCGGTGCTCACGCGCCTCAGCCACGGCCACATCCGCATCGGAACGTTCCAGCGGCTCGCAGCGCTGGGCGAGGACGCGGACATGCGCCGCCTGGTCAGCTATGTGCGCGCGCATCTGCACGGCGGGTCCTGGGGCGATACGCCCGCCGCGCTGCTGGCCGCGACGGCTGCGGCATGCGCCGAAACCGTCGCCCGGCAGATGGCTGCGGGGTTCGTGCACGGGGTGCTGAACACCGACAATATCAACGTGACGGGCGAGAGCTTCGACTACGGCCCGTGGCGGTTCCTGCCGGCTTGGGAGCCGGGGTTCACCGCTGCATATTTCGATCACGCCGGGCTCTATGCCTTCGCGCGCCAGCCCGAGGCGGTGCAGTGGAGCCTGCTCCAGCTTGGCCGCGCGTTGCGGCTGGTGTCGGAGGCCGAGCCGCTGGTGCCAGCGATCAACGGTTTCGGTGCGCTTTACGAGGCAGCGTTTGCGCGCGCGATGCTGTGGCGGCTGGGCCTGCGGCCGCGTGGCAAGGCCGAGGACCTCGCCGCGGTGCAGGCGCTGGAGCAGGCGATGGCCGCGAGCGGAGCGCAGCCCGACCGCGTGTTCTTCGATTGGCGCGGCGGAGCAGCGCGGCGGCCGGGCTATGACGCCGGTGAGTGGACGGCCGTGGCGCGCGCGCTGGAAGGCCACGAGCGCGAGCCGGATGCGCTGGCGCATGACTACTGGCGCGCCGAAGCTCCAGAAACGATGCTGATCGGCGAGGCCGAGCGCATCTGGGCGGCAATCGCCGAGCACGACGACTGGGAGCGATTCGAGGCCAAGATCGCGGCGGTGCGACGGATGGGCGAAGCGCACGCCTAAGTCCCTCTGCGTGCGGGGGAGGGACGGCGGTCAGCGCCGTACGTCGGGGCCGCGCTTGATCGTGAACGGGCCGGGACCCTGCACCACCGGCATCAGCTCGATGCGGTTGACGTTCACGTGCGGCGGCAGGCATGCGATCCACGCGACCGTCTCGGCCACGTCCTCGGGCGTCAGCGGGACGGTGTCGGCGTAGAATGCCGCAGCGCGCGCGTCGTCGCCCCAGCGCACGTTCGAAAACTCGCTGCCGCCGACCATGCCCGGCTGCACGTCGGCAACGCGGACGCCGGTGCCCGCGAGGTCGGCCTTCAGCCCCAGCGTGAACTGCTGCACGAACGCCTTGGTCCCGCAATAGCTTGCCCCGCCGGGATAGGGGTAGTTGCCCGCTGTCGAGCCGATATTGACGATCAGCCCGCGTCCGCGCTCGACCATCGCGGGCAGGAAGGCGCGCGTCATGCGAGCGAGGCCAAGCACGTTCGTCGTCACCATGCGCTCCAGCCAGTCGGGATCGGCCTGCCAATAAGGATCGGACCCGAGCGCGAGGCCCGCATTGTTGACGAGCACATCGGGATCTCGCCACTCCTCGGGCAGCGCGTGCGGCAGAGCGGCGACGGCGTCGCGGTCGGTTACGTCGAGCGTCCACGGCAGCAGCGCGCTGCCCAGCTCGGTGGCCAGCGCATCGAGCCGGCCGCGGCGGCGCGCTGCGGCGATCACGCGGTGCCCGTCGCGCACGAAGCGCCGCGCGATGGCAGCCCCGAAGCCCGACGAGGCGCCGGTCACGAGAATCGTTTGGGTCATGGGAGGGCGGGTTAGCGGTGTGCGCCGCAGCCGTCACGCGGGACGCAGCTACCCGCGCAGCACCTCGCGTCCGCCGAGGCCGCGTTCGGTGATGTAGGCGGTGACCAGCCGCGCGGGCGTCACGTCGAAGGCCGGGTTGCGGCCGCGAGACGCGGTGACGCGCACCGTCGCCAGCGCGCCCGTCCCGGCCGGGCCGGTCAGGTGCGTCAGCTCGTCCTCGGCGCGCTCCTCGATCGGCACGGCCGCACCCTCGGGCGTCGCCGGATCGAAGGTCGTCGTCGGCAAGGCGACATAGAACGGCACGCCGCAATCGGCCGCCGCCAGCGCTTTCAGGTAGGTGCCGATCTTGTTCACGACGTCGCCGTTCGCCGCAACGCGGTCGGTGCCGACGATGACCGCGTCGACCTCGCCGCGCTGCATCAGCAGGCCGCCGCTATTGTCGGCGATGACGGTATGCGGCACGCCGTGCTCGGCCAGCTCGAAGGCGGTCAGCAGCGCGCCCTGATTGCGCGGGCGCGTTTCATCCACCCACACGTGGAGCGCCACTCCGTCGTCGTGGGCGGCGTAGATCGGCGCGGTGGCGGTGCCGTGGTCGACGGTTGCCAGCCAGCCGGCGTTGCAGTGCGTCAGGATATTCAGCGGACGCCCTTTCTCTTGCGCCATGCGCCGGAGCAGCGCGAGGCCGTGCGAGCCGATCGCACGGCTCATCGCGGCGTCCTCGTCGGCGATCGCATCCGCGCGCGCGAAGGCGGCGGCGGCGCGGTCGGCGGGGGGGAACGGGCGGACGCGCGCTGCCACGTCGTCGAGCGCCCAGCGCAGGTTGATCGCGGTCGGCCGCGCGGCGGCGAGGAAGGCGTGCGCAGAGGTCAGGCCGCCGTCGCTCGCGTCCTCCGCCAGAGCGAGCGCGAAGCCGTAGGCTGCGACCGCGCCGATCAGCGGTGCGCCGCGGCACCACATCTCGCGGATCGCGCGCTCCGCGTCGGCGGCGGAGCGTAGCTCGACCCACGCTATCTCCCACGGCAGGAGCCGCTGATCGAGGATGCACGCGCCGCGCCCGTCCGCGGTGCGGCTGACCGATCGCCGCCATTCGCCCCCGATCCTCACAGGCCCAGCTCGTCGAAGCTTGCCAGACCCGCGCCGCCGCCCGTGCGGTCGATCATCGCTGCATGGAGGCCCGCCGCGCGCGCGGCGTCTGCTTCGGCCTCAACGTCGGTGAGGAACAGGATAGCGTCGGGCGGCAGGCCGAGCGCGTCGGCGATCTTCGCATAGCTCCCCGCCTCACGCTTGGGGCCGGTGGTCGTATCGAACCAGGACGAGAACAGCCCGGAGAGGTCGCCCGCGGTCGAGTGGCCGAAGATCAGCTTCTGCGCAGCGATCGAGCCCGACGAGTAGACTGCCAGCCGCAGCCCTTGGCCATGCCAGCGCCGCAGCGCGGCAGCCGCGTCGGGATAGACGTGGCCCCGGAGCTCGCCGCTTGCGAACCCGTCGGCCCAGATCATGCCTTGCAGCGTCTTGAGCGGCGTGGCCTTGCGGTCCTCGGCGATCCAGCGGAGCAGCGTTTCCCGCGGATCGCCCGGCTCGGCCGCCGCCACGTGCTCCAGGATCGGCGCGGCCTCGGCGGGGTGGGCCGCGACCCATGCCTTCAGATGCCGCGCCGCATAGGGGAACAGCTCATCGGCGACGAACGCGATGCTGGATGTGGTGCCCTCGATATCGGTCACGATCGCGCTGATCGTGCCGGGGGGAGGCGCAGCCGGCCGGGTGGTCAAGCGGGGAGGGGTTCGAAGCGCGGGAAGCGCTCGGCGATGGGGTCGCCGGTATAGCGCGCCACCCAGCCTTCGGGGTTCTGGAACATCCGCAGCACGGTGAAACGCGGTGCGGCGCCCATATCGAACCAGTGGCGCATCCCCGCGGGTATGCCGACGAGGTCGCCCGCCTCGGCGCGCAGACTATGGACGATGCCGCCCGCGTTCAGCGTGAACAGCGCCGCGCCCTCGACGAAGAAGCGCACTTCGTCCTCGGCATGAGTATGTTCGCTCAGGAACCTGGCGCGCAGCGCGTCCGGATCGGGAGTGCGCGGGGAGACGCGCAGCACGTCGGCGGTGGGGTAGCCCGAGCGGGCGAGGGCGGCGATCTCGTCGGCGTAGGCGTGGAGTACGGCTGCATCGTCCGCATGCGGCGGCAGCGTGCGTGTCGGCCAGCGCTCGAAGCCCGCGCCGATCGCGCTCAGACGTTCGGCGATCAGCGCTGCGTCCTCGGTCGCATCGACCGCAGCGCCGGTCGCGGCGTCGAAGCGGTCCAGCCTGCTCATGCGCGCGCGCGCCAGCCGCGCTCGGCCAGTTCGGCGGCGATCAGCCACTCGACGCCCTCGATCACGCGCTCCGCCTCCTCGATGCTGCGGCCCCAGCCATAGAGGCCGTGGCCGCGGATGAGATACGCAGCGGCGGGGCGGCGCTCAAGCCACGGTGCGATCGCCGCCTCGATGTCTGGGATGTGCTGCGAGTTGTCGACGATGGGGAGGTCGAACGCATCCTCGTGCGTGCTGAAGCCGGGGATCACCTTCAGCATCTCGTGTCCCGCGAACCGCCAGCGGGCGATCAGCGGATGGGCACGGCTGAGGCCCACGGCTTCGGGGCTGTGGCTGTGCAGGACTGCATTCACCTGCTCGAAGCGGCGGTAGAGCTGCAGGTGCAGGCCGGTCTCGGCGCTGGGCCGCTTGTCCTCCAGCGGCGTGCCGTCAAGCGCGACTCGCATCACGCCCTCCCGGTTCAGCCGCCCCTTGTGCCAGCCCGATACGGTGATCGCGATGCTGCGATCGTCGAGGCGCATCGAGTAGTTGCCCGCCGTCGCCGGCGCCCAGCCCTTGCCGTCCAGCCAGCGCCCCGTCGCGACGATTCGTTCGGCGGCTTGCGCGAAACCCGGCATCACCCTTCGCGGCCGCCGACGCCGTCAATGGCGGTCCGCACGCGATCGGCGAGCTCGCGGATGCCGAAGGGCTTGGGCAGCATCACTGCGTCGAGCTCGAGGTCGCCATTCCGAAGGATCGCGTTGGGCGCGTAGCCGGTGGTGAACAGCACCGGGATGGTGGGACGCAGCGCGCGCGCCCGGCGGGCGAGCTCGGGGCCGTTCATCTCGGGCATGACAACGTCGGTGAACAGCAGGTCGATGCGCGCATCCTCGCTGAGGATGTCGAGCGCGTCGGCTCCGTCGCGCGCGGTCAGCACCGTGTAGCCAAGCTCGCGCAGCGCATCGCTTGACAGTTCTCGGACGCGATGCTCGTCCTCGACAACCAGCACCGTTTCACCGTCCCGCGCATGCGCTGTGGCGACCGGCAGCGAGCGGCGGCGCGTCTCGGCCTCGCCAGTGTGACGCGGCAGATAGAGCTTGACGGTGGTGCCCTCGCCCAGTTCCGAGTAGATCTTCACATGCCCGCCCGACTGCTTGGCGAAACCAAAGACTTGGCTGAGACCGAGGCCGGTGCCTTTGCCGTCCTCCTTGGTTGTGAAAAAGGGATCGAAGGCGCGCTCGACGATGTCGGGCGCCATGCCGGTTCCGGTATCGGTCACGCAGATGACGACATACTGCCCAGCCCGCACGTCGACATGATCGGCGGCGTAGGCCTCGTCGAGATGTGTGTTCGCCGTTTCGATCGTCAGCTTGCCGCCATCGGGCATCGCATCGCGGCCGTTGATCGCGAGGTTGACGACGGCATTCTCGAAGGCGCCGCGATCGACGTAGGCGCGCCACAGCCCGCCCGCGAGCACGCATGCCAGCGCGATCGAGCCGGGCATCGTGCGCTGGAGCAGCTCGCTCGTCGCTGCGATCTGGGCGTTGACGTCGGTGACTTCGGGCGCCAGCGGCTGCTTGCGTGCGAAGGCCAGCAGCCGCTGCGTCAGGTCCGCCGCGCGCCGGGCCCCCTCCTCGGCGTTGTCGAGATATGTCGCCGCGCGCTCCACCTCGCCGCGGCTAAGCCGCCGCCGCGCAAGGCCGAGGCCGCCGGTGACGATCGCCAGCATATTATTGAAATCGTGGGCTATCCCGCCGGTGAGCTGGCCCAGTGCATCAAGCTTCTGGCTGTGGCGCAGCTGCGCTTCGGTGGCGCGCCGGGCGCGCGCCTCTTCGATCAGTCGCGCATTCGCGGCCTCAAGCGCTCGCGTGCGTTCCGCGACCTGCTGTTCCAACCGGTTCTGCAGGCCCTCCTGCACTGCCGCGCGTGCACGGTCCCGCCAGAGCGCCCGCGCCGTGTAGAGGCTGAGCACCACGACCAGAAGGGTCGCGGCGATCAGCTTGACGAGCGCGCGCTGCGATGCGCCCACCCCGGCCTCGTACGTGGCGGTGCGCTCGACGAGCAGGCGTTGCTCCTCGGCGCTGATCGCGTTCAGTTCGGCCGACAGCGCTTCATCGCTGCGCTGCCGACTGGGCCGCGCGAAGAAATTGCTCAGCGCTGCCACGCGCCCGCGCTGGCTTGAATTATCCGCGGTCAGCGCCGCCAGCCGCTTAACCCTCGTATTGAAGCGGGCGACATAATCGTCGCGGCGATCGGGGTTTGAGTTTGCTGCAATCGCGTCCGCGCGCACGCCTTCGATCGCTGCCAGCACCGCCCAGGTATGCGTTACCGCAGCCGCCGACTGCGCGCGCTGCGTCAGGGCGCGCTGCATCGACAAGCCCGTCAATGCGACGAGGCCGACGAGCAGCACACCGAGCGCAAGCGCCACGATGTTCAGATTGAGGCGGCGAAGCCCCCTGCCGACCCATCCCATCATCCCAAAGCCGGTCTTACCCCGTCCGCGCGCCGCGCGCCAGCAGCGGTTGACGCGGCGCCGGGCCGTCCCCACTCAGCGTGGACTGTGACCGTGTCGCCCACTCCCGGCCGTGCCGAGGCCGTCGCGCCCGGAATCGTCTCGGTGCTCGCCGACAATCCCAGCGTGTTCACCGGGCCGGGCACGGGCACGCTGATCGTCGGCGCTGGCAGCGACGTGACCGTCGTCGATCCGGGTCCGGACGACCCAGCGCACCTCGCGGCGCTACTGGCAGCGATCGGCGCACGGCGGGTGCGCGCGATCCTCGTCACGCACAACCATATCGACCATTCGCCGCTCGCCCGCGCGCTTGCCGACGCCACCGGCGCGGCCGTGGCAGGCGCCGCGCCGATGCTGCCCGAACCCGCGCTCGGAGCCGAGGGTTTCGACGCGACCTATGCCCCCGATCAGGTGCTGGCCGATGGCGACACCATCGGCGGCGACGGCTGGCTGCTGGCGGCGATCGCGACGCCCGGCCATACCTCCAACCACCTCAGTTTCGCGTGGGCGTCGGCTGGGCTGATCCTGACCGGAGACCATGTCATGGGCTGGTCGACCTCGGTCATACTGCCGCCCGATGGGTCGATGGGCGCCTACATGGCCTCGCTCGACCGGCTGCTGGCGCGGCCCGAGACACGCTTTCTCCCAACCCACGGCCCGGCGGTCGAAAACGGCCATGCCCGCGTCCGCGCGCTCGGCCATCATCGCCGCCTGCGCGAGGACCAGATCGTCACGCTTCTGCGCGAGCGAGCGCGCACGATCACCGCAATCGTCGAAACGCTCTACGCTCAGGTCGACCGGCGCCTGTGGCCGGCTGCGGCGAAGTCGGTGGAAGCGCATCTGATCTGGCTTGCCGAACGGGGCCGCGCGCGCGCCGACGGAGCGGTGTGGAGCCTGGCGTGACCGCCGCAATCGCAAGCTGGCACCGGGCGGGTGCGCCTCGCCTCCGGCCGTCGCGTGCCCCGCGCGCCCGGCGGCGGCTAGCGTCAGCGCCGCTGCGCGCAGAGCGCCATGACGCGCCGCCCGGCATCGGCCAGCGCCGCAGCAGCATGAACGCGGGCGAGGGTGGTCCGCGTGGGTGCGGCGGCTTGCGGCGGCCGTCACCCCCGCTCGCAATCGGCCGTTCAGCCGCGTGACAGGATAGGGTAGGACGGGGATCCAAGAGATGCCGACCTACCGCTACCGAGCCGCCGGTCCGCAGGGCCTGCCCAAGATCGGCATGATCGAAGCCGGCAGCCGGGCCGAGGCGCTGTCGCGGCTGCGTGCCGAGGGGCTGGCACCGATCGAGGCGGTCGAGACCGGAGCGCGCAAGGCCGCAGCCGCCGCGGACGGACAGCGGGCGCGGGGCGGCGACCGGCGCTCGGCGACGCGTGCGATCGGCGAGCTGGGCGTCCTGATCGGCGCGGGGCTGACGCTCGATCGCGCGCTCAGTGTGGTCGCCGAAACCGCGACGCGGCCCGCTGCGCGAGCGGCGTTCGCGGCGATGCTGAAGCGCGTCAAGGAAGGTGCCCCGCTGTCGCGCGCGCTGGGCGAGGCGCCGCCGGGGCTGTTGCCGCCGAGCGCGGCCGCGATGGCCGAGGCGGGCGAGGCGAACGGACGGCTGGACGTGGCGCTTGTCCGATTGGCCGATGCACTGGAACGCGCCGAGAAGCTGCGCGAGACGATAATCTCCAGCCTGATCTACCCCGCGCTGCTGATCGCGGTGGCGATCGCGGTCATCGGCGTCATGCTGTTCGTGGTGGTCCCGCAGTTCGAAACGCTGCTCGCCGGCGCGAACCGCGCCGCGCTCCCGGCGTCGACGCTGGCGCTGATCGGCGCGTCGCAGGTGGCGCGCGCCGAGGGGCCAGCGGTGCTGACGGCGCTGGCGCTGGCTGCGATCGTGCTGTGGCGGGCGCTGAAGCGGCCCGCGATGCGTGCGCGGCTCGACCGGCGGGTGCTGGAGTTGCCCGTCGTCGGCACGATCGTGCGCGACGCGGAAACCGCGCGCTTCGCGCGTGTTCTGGGGTCGCTGATCGAAGGCGGCGTGCCCGTCCCGCAAGCGCTCGCCATCGCGCGCCGGTCGATCGCGAACGCGCATATCGCCGCGGCCGTTGAGCGCGTCGGCACGGGCCTGAAGCGTGGCGGCGGGCTGACTGCGCCGCTCGCGGCGGCGGGCGTGTTCCCCAAGCTCGCGATCAGCTTCCTGCGCACCGGCGAGGAGACCGCGCGGCTGGGGCCGATGCTCGACAAGCTCGCCGACGTGCTCGATGCCGAGGTGCGGCAGAAGACGGCGCGCGCGATCGGGCTTTTGACTCCGCTGCTGACCATCGCCATTGGCCTGTTTATCGGCCTCGTGATCGCAAGCCTCATCACCGCGATCCTGGGCTTCAACCAGCTGGCGCTTGGCCCCGCATGACGCTCCTCCGCCGCATTCGCACCGCCCGCGAGGACGGCTTTACGCTGCTCGAACTGCTGGTGGTGCTCGCGATCCTGGGCCTGCTGATCGCGCTCGTCGCGCCGCAGGTGCTGGGCTTCCGCGGCCGCGCGAACGTGCAGGCTGCGCAGGTGCAGGTGCGCAACATCGAAAGCGCGATCCAGAATTACCAGCTCGATGTCGGCCGCCCGCCGAGCCAGACCGAGGGCCTGCAGGCGCTGGTGACGCAGCCCGCGGGCGTCGCAAGCTGGAGCGGACCCTATCTCACGCGCCTGCCCGACGACCCGTGGGGCCACCCGTATCAATATCGCATCCCCGGCGAGAACGGGCGCGCGTTCGATGTCGTCTCGCTGGGATCGGATGGCCAGCCCGGCGGTTCGGGCGAGGCGAAAGACATCACGAACTAGGCCGGAGCGGGGCGGCGTGACCCTCATGGAGCTGCTGGTCGTGGTGGCGCTGCTGGGCGTCATCACCGGCGTGGGGCTGCCGCTTGTCCGCCACGATGGTTCGGCTGCGGCATGGAGCGCGGCGCGGACGGGTCTCGACAGCGCGGCGCGGCGCGCGCGGGCGGCGGCGATCGCTGGCGACACCCCCGTGGAGTTCGGTGCTTCACCCGACGGCCATGCGCTCATCGTCGGCGGCTCGGCCGAGCCGTTGCCCGGAGCGGTGACCGCGCGCGCCGACTCGTCGGTGCGTTTCCAGCCCGATGGCAGCGCGGGCGGCGGTACGGTGGTGCTGGACGATGGCGCGCGGCGCGCAGCGCTCGCGGTCGATCCCGTCACCGGCCAGGCGCGTTGGACGGAGCAGCCATGAGGCGGCGGGAGCGTGGCTTCGTGCTGCTCGAAGCGCTCGTCGCGACCGCGATCGTCGGCCTCGTGCTCGCAGCGAGCTTTGAAACCGCGGCAACGGCATCGGCCGCGGCGCGGCGCTCGGCCGAAACGCGCGGCGCGCTGATGGTTGCCCAGTCGCAGCTGGCGGCGGCCGGTTCGGCGATCCCGCTCGCGCCCGGCTCGGTCACCGGCGAGACCGGGCCCTATCGCTGGAGCGTGACGATGGAGTCGGCGCCCGCCGCCTCGCCCGCGATGGCGGTCACCGTCGAGGCGGGGACGGCGGCTCGGCCGCGGCTGGTGACGCTCGCCACGCTGAAGCTGCCGGGCGGGCCGTGATCCGCGCGCGCGAGGCTGGGTTTACGCTCGTCGAAACGCTCGCAGCGCTCGCGGTCGTGGGGCTGCTGTCGGTGCTGATCGTCGACGGCGCGGGGCTGGGTTCGCGCGTGTGGGAGCGTGCCGCTGTGGCCGAGGCGCGCGTGGACGAGATCGCATCGGCGCAGGCGATCGTGCGCGGGCGGATCGAGGCGCTGCTGCCGGTGACGCAATATGCCGGCCGCGCCTACACCGATCTGCGCGGCGAGCCCGACAAGCTGTTCTTCTACGGCCCGGCCGCGTCGGCGGCTCGGCCCGATGCGCCCGTGGTCTACCGGCTGTCGCTGTCGACAGGGTCGGAACTGGTGCTGTCGGGCGTCGGCGACCTCGCGCCCGAGGCGAGCGCGCGGCGCGACGACGTGCTGCTGCGGAACGTGGCAGGGGTGGACTTCGCCTATTTCGGCGCTGCACCACCCGACAATGTCCGCCGCTGGCGCGACCGCTGGATCCAGCAGCCCGTCCCGCCCGAGCTCATCCGCATCGCGGTGCGGTTGCGGCCCGGCGATCCGCGCGTCTGGCCCGATTTGATCGTGCGCCCGGCGGCGACCATCGATCTCAGCTGTGTGCTCAACCCGCTGACGGGCGGGTGCAAGGGCCGCTGATGCCTTGGACCGACCTTCTGAACCAGGACGTGAGCGTCACTGGCGCATCGATCGCGCGCGGGTTCGAGTGGTGGCGCGCCGAACTCGCCGGAATGGTGCCGCGCAGGCTGCGCGCGCACGCCGGCAGCGGCGCCGCGGTGCGGGCGGACCTTGCGCTGCGCTGCATCGAGCCGATCGGCACCGCGCGGCCGGCGCGCGGCGGGTCGGCCGCGATCGGGCTCGACGCCGGCCAGCTTTTGGTGCGCCCGGTCGAGCTGCCCCGGCTGTCGCCGCGCGACAGCCGCGCGTTCGTGAGCCTCGATCTTGACCGGTTGCAGCCGCTGCCAGCCGATGAGGTGTGGTTCGATCTGGCGCTGCTGCCGGACGATGGCGTGGGGCGGCTGCGGCCCGCTCATCTCGCGATCGTGCGCCGGGCGACGGCGGCGCAGGCGCTCGATCTCGCGGTGGCGAACGGGCTGCGGCCATCGCGGCTCGGGCTCGTTCGCGGCGGCGGGGTTGTGTTTGATTTCCTGCCAGCGATCCGCGCAGCCCTCAGGCCCGCGCCGTGGTGGTCGCGCCGGTCGAACTGGTGGGCGCTGGCTGGCGCGGCCGCGGCTGCGAATATCGGTCTCGCGATCGAGCGTGACCGTGCGGACGTGGAGCGGCTGCAAACGGTCGTTGCAGCGCAGGGCGACGCGGTGGCGCTCGCCGCGCGGCAGCGCGCGCGCGTCACGCGCGAGAATGCGCGGCGCGAGGCGCTTGCCGCGACGCGTGCCGAACGCGAGCCGCTGGCGATGATCGCAGCCGTCAATCGCGCGCTGCCGCCGCCGATCTGGGTTGAGCGGTTGCAGTGGGACGGGCAGCATCTGCGCCTTTCGGGCCAGGCGCCGGGCGGGGCCGATCCGGTCGCCGCGCTGCGCCGCGATCCGCGCTTCACGAGCGTGCGCGCGACGAGCGCTGCGCTCGCACCCGCTGGCCTTGCAGCGTCGCCGTTCGAGCTGTCGGCCGACTGGCGGGGTCGCCCGTGAGCTTGCGCGAACGGCGGCTGACCGCGCTCGGGCTGCTCGTGACGGCGCTGGCGCTGCTGTGGTTCGCAGTTGGGGCACCGATCCGCGACGGCTTCCGCGAACGCCAGGCCGAGCGCGAGCAGGCACTACTGACCTATCAGCGCAACGAGCGCGTGATCGCCGTGCAGGGTGTGTGGCGCCGGGCGCTCGCCGCCCAGCGGGCGACCGCCGGGGCGTATGCGATCGAGGCGGCGACACCCGCGCTCGCCGCCGATCTGCTGCGCGATCGCGTGCTCGGCGCAGCACGCGGAGCGGGAGCCGGAGCGGCATCGGCTGCGGAAATCCCGGCGCGTGCGGGCCAGGTCGCGGTTCGCAGCGAGCTGCAGATGACGCTCGGCCAGCTCCAGGCGATGCTCAGCAGCCTTCAGAACACGACGCCGCCGGTGCTCGTTGAAACACTGTCGGTCAGCTCGGAGCGCGCTGCCGCTTCGGGGCGGCCCGATTTCGTCGACGTGGCGGTCGAACTCAGCGCTCCCTACGCCGCCAGAGCAGCGCGGTGACGTGGGTGCCTGGCTACCGCGTGCCGCTCGTTCCGGCGCTGGGCGCGGCGGCGGCGCTCATCGCGCTCGTCATCCAGCTGGCGCTGCCGGGGGAAACGCCGCTGCCGCCTGCGCCGCCGGTTCGCTCCGGCCGCGTGCGCGTCGCGGTCGCGCAGCCCGCGCTGCCGCCGGTCGCCGTCGGCGTCGACATCGTCCGCGGCACGGCGTTCGCGCCCACCCGCAGCGTCGCGCCCGGCGCGGGCGCGCAGCCGGGCGCAGCCGCGCGGCCCGCGCAGGCGATCACGCTGCTCGGCTCGGCTCGTGCCGGGGCGCGGGCGGTCGCGGTGTTCAGGGACGAGACAGGGGCCAGCGTCACTACCCCCGTCGGCGGGCGGGTCTCTGGCTGGCGGCTGATCGCGTTGGGGCGTGACAGCGCGGTCGTCATCCGCGATGGCGAGCGGCGGGTGCTGCGGCTGGGCGTTCCGCTTGGGGCCGCCACGGGCGCGCGGGCGCCGGGATCGGGCGGAGGGTGATGGTGAAACGCGCTTGGGGTCCGCTCGGCGCCGCCTTGGCGGCGACCGCGTGCGCGCACCGCCCCCCGCCGGCGCCCGAGCCGCGGCCGGTGCTGGGCGTGGAACAGCCGCTGTCGACGCCCGACGGCACGCCCGTGACGCAGCCGGGATCGGGCGAGGTGCGCGCGACGATCCTGCCGGGGAACGGCGTGCGCGCGACCCCGGCGACGAAGGCGCGGCTGACGGTCTCGCCGCCATCGGGCGACGTCAACCTGAACTTCCCGGCGGTGCCGGTGGGCGAGGTCGCGAAGGCGATCGGCGGCATTCTCGGCATTCCGGTCGATAGCGCGCCGGGTCTCTCCAGCCCGGTGACGCTCGTCACACCGCGCCCCGTCGCGCGCGCGGCGGTGCTGCCGCTGTTCGAGCAGTCGCTGGCGAACGCCGGCCTTGCGCTGGTGCCGCAGGGCGAGGGCTTCCGCGTGCTTCCCGCCGACCAGGCGCGATCCGCGGCTCCGCCCGCGGGCGCGGGGCAGACGTTTGGATACGGGCGCGAGGTCATCCGGCTGCAGTTCGTGTCGGCCGACCAGCTGAAGCGCCTCATCGATCCGATCCTGCCCGGCGTCATCGCCGGCACCGACCCGGCGCAGAACGCAATCATCGTGACAGGCGCCGCGGGCCAGCGCGAAAGCGTGCGCGACCTCATGCGGCAGTTCGATGTCAACTGGCTGCGCGGTGTCAGCTTCGGGCTGTTCGTGCCGCGGAAGACCGATGCGCGTCTGATCGCGCCCGAGCTGGAGAAGCTGCTGAACGCACCCGACGCTCCGACGCGCGGGCTGGTGCGGCTGATCGCGATGGAGCGGCTGAACGGCATCCTCGCGATCTCGGGCCAGGCGCAATATCTCGACGACGTGCGCCGCTGGGTCGAGGTGCTCGACCGCGAGGGCGAGAGCGCCGAGCCCAGGCTGTTCGTCTACCGGGTCCAGAACGGCCGCGCCGCCGACCTCGCCGCGGTCATTTCCACTGCGTTCAACGGCGGCGGCACGGTGGGGCCAGGCGGAGCGCGCTCGCCCGGCCAGCCCGGCGGCTTCGGCGTCACGGGGGGCGGCGCGTTCGGCGCCGGGCCGGGTGGAGCATCGTCGCCGGGTTTCGGCTTCGGCGGGCGCATCACGAGCGGCGGACAGCAGCCCGGCTATTTGCTGGGCGAGACGCCGACCGGCCCGATTGCCGGCAGCGGCGGCGTTCCAACGCTGGGCGGGTTCGCGGGCAACGGCGTCGCTGCGGGCGCGAGTGTCGGTGGGCTGAACGCGGTGCCGTCGCAGAACCGGCTGTCGACGGCAGCGCCGGGCCTGCAGGCGCAGGGGCAGGGCGGGACTGCGCTGGGTGCGACGATCACGGCCGACGAGACCAACAACGCGATCCTGGTGTTCGGCACCCCGCGCACCTACGCGATCATCGAAAGCGCGCTGCGCCAGCTCGATACGCCGCCCGCGCAGGTGCTGATCGAAGCATCGGTCAGCGAAGTGACGCTGACCGATCAGCTGCGCTACGGCCTTCAGACGATCTTCAAGACGAATACCGGCGATGTGACATTGTCGGAGAACACGGGTTCGGGTGGCGGCGTGACCTCATCGGGTCCGCCCTTCACTGCGCTGTCGCAGATTACGCGCGTCTTCCCCGGCTTCAGCTATCTCTACACCAACGGCGACATCTCGGCGGTGCTGAATGCGCTTGAGGGGCTGACCAAGGTGAATGTGCTGTCTTCGCCGAAACTGATGGTGATCAACAACCAGACGGCGTCGCTGCAGGTTGGCAACCAGGTGCCGGTGGTGTCGGCGAGTGCCACCTCGACGCTGACGACCGTGGGCGGCGCGATCACGAACCAGATCGACTACCGCGATACGGGCGTGATCCTGAAGATCACGCCGCGCGTGAACGCTGGCGGGCTGGTGCTGCTGGATATCGCGCAGGAGGTTTCCGACGTGACGCAGGGCGCGGGCACCCTCGCGCAGTCGACCTCGCCCACCTTCAGCACGCGCCGCATCGCCACTTCGATCGCGGTGCAGGACGGGCAGACGATCGCGCTCGGTGGCCTCATCAGCGATAACCGCCAGCGCGGCCGGTCGGGCATTCCGTTCCTCAGCCGCATCCCGATCATCGGAGGCGTGCTGTTCGGATCGACGAACGACCGCACGACGCGGCAGGAGATCCTGATCCTGCTGCGCCCGCGAGTCGTGCGCAGCCAGAGCGACGGACGCGCGGTGACGCAGGAGCTGCTCGACAAGATCCGCACCGTGCGCGGCCTGTTGCCAGACGTGCAGCCAGAGGGCACGCCGCCGCTCACTCCACGCCGGAAATGATGCCAAACCAGCGGCGCGAGGGCGGTTTTGCGTTGCTCGCCGCGCTCGCCGCGTGCCTGCTATTTGCGGCGCTGGCATATCAGCTGATCGCGCGCAGCTCGGCGAGCGTGGCGCTGGCGCAGGCCGAGCTCGACCGAGCGCAGCTGTCGGCTGCGGCCGATGCGGGGCTGGTGCTGGCGATCACGGGGCTGACGCAACCCGCCGATCGCGGCCGGTGGGAGATCGACGCGCGCACGCGAAGCGCGGAATTCCGTGGGATTCCGCTGCGCATCACGGTAGAGGACGAGCGCGGCAAGATCCCCGTGAACCTGCTCGACGAGCGCCAGGTGGAGCGCATGTTCGAAGCCGCAGGCGCCGACCGCCGCCAGCGCGCGATCCTCACCGACAGCTTCCTCGATTGGCGCGACGACGACGATCTCCAGCGCATCAACGGCGCCGAAACCCGTGATTACGCGCAGTTAGGCTATCGCGCGCGCAACGGGGCGTTGCGGGGCGTAGAGGAACTGGCGCGGCTGCGCGGCATGACGCCTGCAATCTACGCGCGGCTCGCGCCCGCCTGCACCGTGTTTTTCGGCGAAAGCGGCGGCTTCTCGATCCGTAACGCCCAGCCGCTCGCGCTCGACGTGATGGCGGGTTTCGCGCGCGGCAGCCCGGCGGTGGAGGACCGTCGGCGCGAGCTGAGCGGCCAGGCCCCGCTCGCCACACGCGCCACGATCGAAAGCTATGTCGGCCGCCCGCTGACCATCCGCATCGAGGCGCGCGGCAGCCGAGGGACGCGTCTGCGCCGGGCCACGGTTGTCGAACTGACCGGCCTGCCCGGCCGCCCCGTCCTGATCCGCGCGCGGCTGTAGCCGCGGCTCAGCGCGGCGGGGCGGGGCAGTTCGCAGGCCGCGGATTCTGGTCGCAGGGGTCTGTGCGGCCCGAGAAGCCCAGCACCTGCACGAGGATGCGGCTGATCGCGTCAAGCGCGCGCCGCGCGGTGGTGTTGTTCGCCACATCGCGTGCAACCGCCGCCGCCGCCGCCGCCTGCGCCGCACCCGCGCTATTAGCGCCGACATTGACGACCGCGCCCGCGGGCACGCCGAACGATTGGCCGCCGACCTGGAAGTTGTCCGCATTCGCAACCGACAGCGCCGCCACGAACAGGTTGCCCGCGACCCGGACGCCCGCGTCGCCCGCGTCGACCGTGCCCGCGGGCGCGATCAGGAACACGTTGGGCGCTGCTATGCCCGGCGCCGGCTGGAACGCGGCGATACCGGCGCCCGCCACACCCGACAGCGCATCGACCTCGCTGAACAGATTGGGGCTGATGCGCACCGAAACGGGTGGGAAGTTCGCGCTCGTCCGCGCGCCCTGGCCCGCGTTTACGTCTCCATTTGCGGAGAACAGCGTGATGTCGCCGCCGCCCTGCGTGAACAGGCGGCTCTGGTTCAGCAGGAAATCGCGGTCCACGAAGCCGCTGATCGGGCCGCCGCGGAGCGTCAGGAAGCCTTCGAAGCCCACCGGGATGGCGGTGATGGTTTCCACATTCACCGGCTGCCCGGTCGACAGTCGCGTCGCACGCTGGCCGAGCGCGAGCTGCTGGCCGATATAGCCAAGGCGCGCCGCCTGCTGCGACGTCGCAACCGTTGACCCGCCGAGCACGCGGCCACCCGGCCCGAGAACCGTGACCGAGCCGCCGCGGGATGTCTGAACCGTCGACAGCCGGAGGTCGAGATTGCCCGTGGCGACGGGGTTCGCCGAGCCGGACGCGCCCGAGCCGAGGTTGTTCTGCGTGTAGCCGCGCGACGGCGGGAACAGCACGTTGATCGCAGCGTAGCTGCGGCTCGGACGGCCGAAGGACGGGCTGGTTGGAATGGAGGTCTGCACCATTTCATTGAAGAACAGCTGGTTCAGGAATTCGCGCTGGTTAAGCAGAGGCAGCGCCGCGAACGCCCGATAGGCTTGATCGGACGTAACATTGACGGTCCCGAATGCGGCGGTCAGCTGGTCCGGGTAGGTGGCCTGAAGATAGCCGAGCAGCAGCGGCGCATAGATGGGCCGCGACCGATCGAATACGAAACGCCCATTGGCGTCGGTGCTGAACGCGAACAGCTCGTCGGGCAGCGCGGCGCTGTTCGCCGGGTTGAGATAGCTCTCGCGCAGCCCCGCATAGTTGATGCCCTGTGCGACACCGAAATTGACACCCACGGTCGCGCCTTGGCTGCCGAACCACGGATTATACTCGTTACCGACGCTGAGGATGCCGCCGCCATAGGATTGGCGGCTTTGCCCAGTGGTCGCGGAGTTGAGGAACGGTCCGGCGTCGCGCCCGGCATCGAGGTAGAAGGCGCCCGGTCCGCCGACGACGAAGCTGTTGCCATCGATCACCGGCAGCTGCTGCGCGCTGTTGCCGACTCCCGCCGGAGCGACGCGCGATGTGCCAACGATATCGCGGCCCGCGGCCACCCGCGTGACATCGCTGGCGCGCACGTTCTGGCCGGTGAACACCGCGTTGGTGATATCCCTCCCCGCAAAGAGCCGCCCCGCCTTGGGCAGGTTGAGGATCAGCGACTGGATGTCCGCGCCTGCCAGAACGCGGACGGCAACGGGATCGCCGGCATGCGTGATGCGCGCATTGTGAAGCTGACGGCGCGCGGCATCGCTTGTCGATGGCAGCACAGCCGGCCAGATGAACGGCCGGCCAGCCCGCACCGCCTGCTGCTGTGGCGCATCGAACACCGTGAAATAGCCGGGTAGCAGCCCCGGATCGCTATCATCCATGTTGATCGCGACGCGCTGCAGCGTGTTGCCGGCGTAGAGTTCCAGCTGGCCGAGCGGGCCCGGTACCATGAACAATTGGTAATCGAGAATGTCGCTCAAGGGCGCGAGCGCGAGATTGGCGGTCAGGCTGGCTGCGCGCAGCGAACCCGGTAGGATAGCGATCTGGAGGTTGCTGACGGGGAAGCTCGTCGAAATCGAATCCGATCGCGCCGTCGTTGCGCTGAGGATGTCGGCTCCTTCGAGCGTCAGCGCCACCCGACCGTTCGCGCGCAGGTCGACGCCGGCCGCTGGCGTGTAGAAGCCCCGCGACGCCTCGACCGAACCGTAATTCGTATCGCTATCGGTGACGCCGTCGCCGGCGATGCCGCGGAGCGTCAGCGTGCCGCGCGCGGTCAGCGCGGCGGTCGCATCGGTCACGCGCACGCGCGGGAAGTTCTGCTGCACGGCTGGCTGGGTGCCGTTGAGGACGGTCACCGTCCCGGTCGACAGGACATTGCCGCCCGCGACAGCCGTCAGACTGCCGGCTCCGATATCGAACAGGCCGCCCGCGATCGCGTTCCCGGCGTGCAGCGTCACCGTGCCGCCGCCAATGGTCCACAAGGCCTGGGTCGGCTGCGAACCCGCGCCGGTCACTGACGCGGTCGTCACCGACGTGTTCGCAACCACGGTCAGATCGATGAGCGAGCCAGCCGCCGCGCGGATCGCGATGTCGCCGCCGCCCAGCGTTCCGAATCCGGCCTGGAATAGCTGTGGATTTGTCCGGATGTCGGTTGTCGCGCCGATCTGACCAACCCGGAAGGGGGTATCGCCGCGGCCGATATAGCGCGCCTGATTGCCGATAATGGGCCGGGTCGAACCCGCGACGTCGCGGCGACCGAGCACGGAACCACCCGCTCGCACGCTGAGGTCGCCGCCATTTTCGAGGTAGAGCGGCGTCTGCACCAAGGCGTTGCGGGTCGGCGCAGCGAGGCCGGCCGCTTGCAGCGACGGGCCGAGGCTCTGCTGCAGATTGACAGTCTGAACGAAGCTCGCCGGGTTGACGCTGATGCCCGCGATCGTCCGCGCGGCGAGGTTGGCGCGTTGACCCGAAGTATAGATCGCGGTCGATCCGCCCTGGAACACCCCCGAGCCCGCTGCGCCGGGCACCGTCGTGTCGATATTGCCCGATGCCGAAAGCGCGATGTCTCCGTTGCCCGTCCGCACCGTCGTGCGGATGAATTGCGGCGATCCGATCGTTGGGGTGAACGGGGTCTGCGGTTGATAGGCGCTCGCGACGCTGGCGCGGGTGCCGTATTCGCTGTCGATCGTCGCGAGAAACTGGCTGGCGAGCGTAAGCGTCGTCACCACGCGCGTGGGCGCACCCGTTGGGCCCGTTAACGTCGCTTGCGAGCCGAGTGGCGTGAAGAACGCCGCCGCCTGCTGCGCCAGGAAGCTGCGCACACTTGTCGGCGCGCTCTGAAGCTCAAGCGTCACCGCCGTGTTCGGTCCCGCCTGTCGGATCGAGGCTGCAAACGCTTGCGCGAAGTTCGCCGCCGCGACCACGGGAGCAAGCTCAGCGTCGGTGCCCGCCACGACGCGGAGCGGGAGGCCATACTGGGCGCTGCGAACGGTCGCGCTTGGCGTATAGCTCGTTTGCCCGGTGACGGTCAGAGCCGCGTTCGTGCCTGCCGCGGTTGCGAGCGGATCGGCCCCCGCCGCCGAACCGGCGGTGATGCGGAGCGTTGCGCTGTCGACCGCGCGGCCGTTCGGCAGGATCGGGAACACCTCGGCGGATCCGGTCGGATCGCCGTTTCCGGCGGCGCTCGCCGCATTCGCCCCGGCGCTGTAGGCGACCGGGATCGGCTGATCGATGCTGACGACACCGCCCGGGGTGAAGCTGTTCGCCTGCCCGAAGGACAGGCTGAGCGCGCGCGTTGACGCGAGACCCGGAACATAGTTGGTCAGCGTGCCGCAATCGCCGAAGCCGGGGCACACTGGAAGGATTGCAGCCGCATACTGCCGCGTGCCGCCGCCCAGCGCGTAGGCGAGCGCGTCCGGCGTCGTTTGATCGCGGAACGTGAAGAATCCGTCAGAGATGCTGGCGCCGATCCTCACCGCACCGCCCGCGCGCATTGAGATCGCGGGAGCGGCGCCATCGGCGCGTCCGCCGACGCGGTAGACGAAGGTCGTGTAGTTCGCGAGCAGCGCGCCTTCGTTGCCGAACGGAACCGACAGACCACCACCGATGCGGGGTTGGATTACTCCGTCGGCCAGAGCGCGCGCGGTATCGACTGTGCCCGCGCCGAGATTCCAGTTGGACGTAAGCGCGATGTTGCCGCCGTAGCTGAGCTCGACACCCGGCCGCGCGACGAAGTTCGGGCTGGCGGTCAGCCCGCCGAGCTCCTGGCCGGTCGCGAGCTGGAAGCCCTGGACGAAGCCCGGGATGGTATTGGGCGCGGTGTCCGCGAACAGATTGGCCCGGCCCGCGGCGGTCTGAGCCACGTTCACCGTCGCAGTGTTGCCCGCGACCGTGACGCCGGTCAGCGCTGCGTCGGCGGCCGCTGCCGCGAGGTCGTAGCGGCGGACGGCTTCCAGGCTGACCTCGCGCGCGCCGCTCACGGTGCCGCGCGCGGATACCGGTACGGTCACCGCGCCCGTGGAGCCACCCGCGGGCGCGCGCACCGTCAGCGTGCCGCCGAGATCGCCCTGCGCCAGCCGATAGAAGGTCTGGCTGTTGCGGATGTCGGTCACCAGACGGTCGCCGGGCCGTAGTGCCCGCACGTCGATCAGCGACCCCTCAGCGAGCGTGATCGTGCCGCCGCGATCGGTGCCGATCGTCACGTTGCCGCCCCTCGCCTGGCGGCTGTCGTCCGCGCCGTAGCCGGAGGCGGTCGCGATCAGACGGCCGGACCCGGCGAGCGTGACGCCCGAAGTGCCGTAGAGCTCGATCGCACCGCCGACGATGCCGCCGGTGTTGATGGTGCCGGCGACGCTGACCGTGCCGCCCAGCGCCGAAAGCCCGATCTGCTGCGCCGCGAGCGTTTGGCCCGCGCCGAGCGCGAGGTCGCCCGCCCCGGTCGTCAGCTGCACCAAGCCGTTGAACGCTGCGAGCCGCGGCGCGAGCGCGCCGAGATCGAGGCTGCCGCCGCTCTTGACGCTGAACGATCCACCACCGCCGGGGGCGGAGGCGTTCAGCGCGCCGCCGAGCGTGACTGCGCCGGGCGTCTCGATCTCGATCGCGCCCGCGTTACCCTGCGCTCCGCCGACCGTTAGCGCGGTTTTCTGGCCCAGCATGATCGCTCCAGCCGTCGATGCGAGGCGAACGAGGCCGCCTGGAGCCGCGACCATGACCGGATCGTCGGCATCGCCAAACGTCCGCGCGAAGGCAGGCGCTTCGATTGCAGCGCTGCCAGTCGCCGTGATGCCTTGCGCCGCTTGCAGCGCCAGGCGCCCAGCGGTCGCGCGCAGGCGCGTGTCGGTGACGCTGATTGTCTGCCCGCTGATGCTGAGATTGGCGCCCGGCAGTCCGGTGGGCACAGCGGCGCTTACCGTCGCGCCTGCCGCGCTGAAGCTGACCGCGCCGCTGCTCGCGAGCGCTAGGCTTGGCAGCGGCGGCTCGGTCCCGAGCGGGGTCGCGGGCGATGCATCGGCGATAAACGGTGCGTTGATCGTCAGCTGGCCCGTGCCGGCGTTCAGCGACCCCACGCCGTCGTAGCGCACGCCGCTGCTGGCGCTGAGCGTGGTGCCGCCGCCAAACGCGTTGCTGTCGATCGCGCCGGATCCGAAGCTGAGCGTGGTTGCGGTGATCGCCAGCGTCTGCGTGCCGCAAGTCGTCGCGCAGCCGCCCACTGTGACGCCCGAGCTGTTCAGGAGCCGCGTCGCACCCGCGGTGATCGCGACCGCGCCCATGGTGCTGCTGGAGGCAAAACCAGGCGTATCGAGCGTCAGCGCGCCGAAGGCGAGCGTGCCCGGCCGGAACTGGATCGGCGAGGCGCTGCGCAGCGTAAGGTTTGCACCCGTCAGCCGCCCTGCGAGCGTGCCGTTGATCGTCAGGCTACCAGCTACCGGCTGGTCCGCAAACGCGATCGCTGCGGCGCCGAGCGCAACGTTGCTGGCGCTGATTGCCGGCGCGCCGCCGCCAGCAGGCGTCGCGATCGACAAACCGCCGGTCGAGTCAGCGAGCAGGCTATTGCCCGTCAGCTGCGCGAGGCCGATCGACAGCATCGGCGCCGCTCCGCTTGCGGTGACGTTGGTCCGTGTGACGCTCCGCGCTGCGCCAGCGCTCAGCCGTAGCAGCGCGCCGACGCCGGACTGGCCGCCACTGCCGCCCGCGATCAGGTAGTTGCCCGTGCGCGGATCGGCGATCGTCCCCGTCGCGGTCAGCACCGAGCCGTCCGCCACCGTGATCGACGACCCCGCCCCGTCGACCGCCAGCAGCAGCTCAGGCGCAGTCAGCGCCGCTCCGCCACTGTTTGCGACCGTGATCGAGCGGCCGGTGATCGACAGGCTGGTCGTGCCGTCGGCGTTGTCGGTGCGCGTGCCGCCGATCAGCAGGCTTGCCGAGTTGAGCGTATTGAGCGTCGTTGTGCTGACGAGGATTGTGTTCGCTGGCGCGGTGGCGGGCGGTGCGCTGCCGAACAGCAGGAAGGCCTGGCCCGCGATGTCGGTCGACGACGCGCGCCCGCCGCTCGCCGGGCTGGTGAGGAACGACGATTGCGCGGCGAGGCTGAGGATCGGCTGGAGCACCAGCCGCCCAGCGTCGATGGTCGCGCGCGGCGGGGTTTGGGCGTTGCGGTCGGCCAAGGCGGCGGAGGCGGTGGTGGCATCGGTCGTCGCGATGTTCGAAAACCGCCGGAAAACGTCCTGCGTCTGCACGCTGAACGAGCGCACGACACTTTCGCGGATGTTCGTGCCCTGGATCGCGTAGTAGCCGCCGACGACCTGCGTGCCATCGGGCAGCGTGCGGGCAAGACCGGCAACGCCCTCGCCATATTCGGGCTGCTCGACGATGCGCACGCCGCCTGGCAGCAGCGCATAGCGCGCCGGGAGCAGCGTGTAGCTGCCGTCTGGCAGCCCGTTGACGCCGGAAAGCGCCACGCTGCGGCCAACATTTGGCCCATAGAGCGCGGCATAATCGGCCGAGTAGATCGGATCGAACGCTGCCAGCGCCTTCGTGCTGAGGCCCGGCACGATCGCATAGACCTGGCGTCCATCGGCGAACTGGAAGCCGCCGTTGCCGCTGAACTGATCGCTGTTCAGCCGCGACAGCACATCGCGCGATCCGCCGACGCCCGGGATGAACTCGTATGCGTAGACCTCGCCGCCGCCGGTGAGGTCGACGGTCGCGGCCTGACGCAGATCGATTGCCGAGCCTGCGATGTTGAGCGTCGCTGCGGGCGCAGCGGTCAGCGGGCTGCTGGTCGTCGGCGT
>Ga0326763_1000048_pt1 | contig 46699 bp, 49 predicted proteins | sample NORPS_P_FD_207671 | JGI IMG/M metagenome (GOLD analysis project Ga0326763, IMG submission 207671) | Hot spring water microbial communities from Norris Geyser Basin, Yellowstone National Park, WY, United States - NOR.PS_P | ecosystem: Environmental > Aquatic > Thermal springs > Unclassified...
CTGTTCCAGAAGCTCGGCGACGCGGCACGGGCCGGTGCGCCGCGCGATCCCGATGCCGAACGCTACATTGCCGCGAAGTCCGCCGCTCTGCCGGGCGCGACCTACTACATGGCGCAGGCGATCATCGTTGCGCAGCATGCACTCGAGGCGGGCCAACAGCGCATCCGCGAGCTGGAGGCGCAGCTGGCCGACGCGCAGCAACGCTCACCGGCTGGCAGCAGCAGCGGCGGGTGCCTGTCCGGCCTGTTCGGCGGCGGCCAGCGCCAGCCCGCGCCCCCGCCGCAGCCCGGTTATGCGCAGTCCGGTTACCCGCAGCCCGGCTATGGCCAGCCCGGTCCGTGGGGTGCCCCGGCGCCGGCGGGTGGCGGCATGTTCGGCGGCGGTGGCGGCGGACTGTTCGGCGGCGGCGGGAGCGGCTTCCTCGCCGGGGCCGCGCAGACCGCGGCCGGGGTGGCTGGCGGCGTGCTCGCAGCCGAGGCGATCGAGAGCATGTTTCGCGGCGGCCACGAGGAGCGCAGCGGCCTGTTCGGCAGCAGCAGCAGCGGGTCCGAAGGGTTGTTCGACGGCGGATCGGACCGTTCGGACGGTGACCTGCATTATCGCGGCAACGACGACTCTTCGTTCGACGACGACAGCCCGGCCGACGACAGCAGCGACGACAGCGGGTCGGACGACGACAGCTGAGCCGATGGGAAACGGCCGGTCCGCCCGCTGACCGCATCGCGGGCGAGCGACCGGAACCGGCTCGCGCGCGTGCCGTTCAGCCAAGCGGACGCGACACCCGGGAGCAGACGATGGCCGACACCGACGAAACGGGCTTCAGCGACGCGAGCTACGCGCTCGTCAGCGTGCTTTACCATACGCTGCAGGGGATCGAGGTCGCCGAAGCCTATGTCGAGGATGCCGAGGACGCCGACGACGAGGAGCTGGCTGCGTTTCTGCGCGAGGTGATGGCCGAAGACCGCCGCCGCGCCGCCAGGGCGAAGGCGCTGCTGCTGCGCCGGCTGAGGGAGGGCGACGATGGCGCGGGCGGGATCGACAGCGACGGGACGTGAGCGGTTCGGCCGCGGCCGACCCCACCCGTCTCCATTCCAGGCTTGATCCAGGACGGGGCGGACTACAGGAACCGCGCCACGACATCCCGGTAGCTGCGGCTGACCTTGATCTGCGCGCCGCTTGATAACACCAGGAAGCATTCGCCGTTGGTATGCGGCTTGACTTGCCGCACCAGCTCCAGATTGACGATCGTTGAGCGGTGGACGCGCTGGAACTTGCGCGGATCGAGGCGTTTTTCCAAATCCTTCATCGTCTCGCGCAGGATCAGCGTCTGGTCGCCCGAGTAGATGCACATATAGTCGCCTGCCGCATCGATCCGCTCGATCGAATCGACGTCGACGCGGAAGATCTGGCCGCGATCTTTGATATTGAGCAGCCGTTCGTAGCGGTTGGATGACGGCGGCGCTGGCTGATGGGTGCCGTCCGCCGTGGCGTGCTCGGGCGCGACTTCGGCCAGCAGCGACTTCAGCCGCTCGCTCTCCTCGCCCGCCCGCCGGTCGGCCAGCCGCTGGCGCACCCGCTCCATGGTTGCGCCCAGCCGCTCCTCCTCTACCGGCTTCATCAGATAATCGACCGCGTGCGCGTCGAACGCCTTCAGCGCGAACTCGCTGTAGGCCGTCACGAACACGAACAGCGGTGGCTCCAGATCGCCCAGGGCTGAGATGACCGAAAAGCCGTCGAAACCCGGCATCTGGATGTCGAGGAAGACAAGATCGGGCTTCTGTGTCTTGATCGCCCGGATCGCCTCGCGCCCGTTCGTGGCGCGCTCGACGACCTCGATGTCGGGAAACGCCCCAAGCCGGGCTTCAAGACCCTGGATGGCAAGCGGTTCGTCGTCGACGATCAGCGTTCGTATGGTCATCTCGCTCCTCAGGCCGCTTCGCGCTCCCGCACCGCAACGCTTGCGGGTTGGAACGGAACGTCGATCATAACGACAAGACCATGAGGTTGGTTCGACTTGAGCTCGATCCGGTGATCGTCGCCATAAGTCTGGCTCAGCCGTTCGCGGATATTCCGAAGTCCCACGCCCGCACCAGCCTTCGCGCGCTGCTGCGAGCTGACGATGCCCGGGCCGGTATCGGCGACGGTCACGATCAGCCGCCCGTCGCGCTGGCGGGCATGGACCGCGATGTCGGCCCCCTCCTCCAGCGCCGAGACCGCGTATTTGACCGCGTTCTCCACGAGCGGCTGCAGCAGCAGCGAGGGCAGCAGCGCGACGTGCGCCGGCGGGTCGACGCGGAACTCGGGCCGCAGCCGCCCCTCGAAGCGCATCTTCTCGATGTCCAGATAGAGCTTCAGGCTCTCGACCTCCTGCGCGAGCGTGACGAGGCTCGTCGGTTCGCCCGACAGGCTGTAGCGCAGGAAGGATGACAGGCGGCTGAGCATCGCGTTCGCCCGCTCGGTCTGTTTCAGTAGCACCAGCGTCGAAATACTGTTGAGCGTATTGAACAGGAAGTGCGGGTTCAATTGATAGCGCAGCATCGCCAGCTGCGCTTCATTCGCCTGCGCCGTCACGCGCTCGATATGCTGTGATTGCTCATCCAGCAGCAGGTAATAGTTAATTCCGTAGTAAAGCCCCGTCCACGCCGCGAGTACGCTGAAGTCCAATAGGATCGCGCCGAAGAACACCACGCCCTCGGGGTTCCAGCCGGGCTGGAAGAAGGTTGCGAACGCCCACACCTCCAGCGCAGAGAACAGTGCGGCTGCGAGACCGAGCATCAGCAGCGTCATCGTCCAGACGAGGATCGGGCGCATCCGGATCAGGCGCCGGCACGCGGCCGCCATCAGCAGCGTGATCGAAAATCCCGTGACGGTGACGATCGCGGCCGGAAGCACGAATTCCAGCCCCATGCGGTTGGCGATGCCGGAAAGCGACCGCAGCACGAAATAGGCGAACCAGCCGCCGATCTGCAGCGTCCAGAAGGCGCGGTCCTTGTCCGCGAAAAAGCCCTGGACGCTCGCGCCCCTGTTCACCCCGCCACGCTCCCCCACAGCAGCCACGCCAGCCTCACCCATCATTACTCGCGACGCACGCCGCGGGTTGCGGATGATTTACAGCAATTCGGCGCCATTGTGGCGTGCGCGCGTCAGTCCTCGGGCGCAACCGCCACGCGCAGCCCGTCGAGCGCTGCGGTGTACGGAATCTGGCACGACAGGCGGCTGGCAGGACCGCGATGGTCGGAGGTGTCGAGGAGGTCGGCCTCGTCGGCGCCCGGCTGGCCGACCTTGGCGGACCACGCCTCGTCCACGAACACGTGGCACGTCGCGCAGCTGCAGCAGCCACCGCAGAGCGCCAGGATCTCGTCGATGCCGTTGTCGCGCAGATTTTCCATGACGGACAGCCCGGGCTGCGCGTTGACGGTGCGCTCCTCGCCGTTCCTCAGCGTGACGGTAATCGTGGGCATCGCGGCTCCGGTCTCGTGCGGGGCCCTGCGCCCCGTTGCGGGCGCGCTATGGACGAGCGCTACGCCCGCGATCAAGGAGCGGCGATGGGCCTCACCGCCGAGCATCTTGCGCACGCGCTGGGCGAGCTTGCCGCCCGCGATCCGGTCGTGGCGACGAACGTCAAGCGCTATGGCCACCCGCCGGCGCGCGTGCGCGACCGTGGCTATGCAACGATGCTGCGCACGATCATCGGCCAGCAGGTCAGCTACAAGGCCGCCGACGCGATGTGGCGCCGCTATGCCGGGCTGGCGGGCGATCCGACCGATCCGCTGCGCCTGCTCGCGCTTGATGACGCTGCGCTGCGCTCGGCCGGGCTGTCGCGCCAGAAGGCGGCCTATGCGCGCGGGCTGGCCGAGGCGGTGCGGTCGGGCGCGATCGACTTCGATAGGCTACCCGCCGACGACGACGCAGCGGTCGCAGCGCTGGTTCAGCTGAAGGGCATCGGCCGCTGGACGGCGGAAATCTACCTGCTGTTCTCTGAAGGCCGCACCGACATGTTTCCAGCGGGCGACCTCGCGGTCCAGATCGAGCTCGGCCGGATGCTGGAGCTTGACGGCCGCCCGTCTGAAGCCGCCAAACGCGAACGCGCCGAAGCCTGGCGCCCCTATCGCGGCGCGATGGCGGCGTTTCTGTGGCACCGCTACAGCACGCAGCCGATCTGATGAGGCGGCTGTCGGAAAAAGAGCGCCCCCTCGGCTTGGCGCCCACCCTTAGAAGCCGGGCGCCGCGATCTAGAACCGCCGGGCCAGGAAGAAGCCGCCGCTGTGGCTGTCGGCGAACGGGATGATGCGCGTGGTCTCGCCGTATTTGCGCGTGATGACGAAGCCCGACACCTCGCCGATCAGCCCGCCCGCGACCGCGTCGTGCCAATGGTGCTTGCGGCTTTCGACCCGGCCAGTCGCGACGACCGCGGCGACGATCTGCGCCGGGATGCCGACCTCCCAGCCATATCGCGCCTGGATCGTCGCTGCGGCTGTGCCCGCGAGCGCAGCGTGGCTCGACGGAAAGCTGTCATTGCCGCTGCATCGGGCCGCTGCTCCCTGATGCCGAGCGACAGCAGCTCGGCCGCGCCCGCGCCGACCGCCATGCTGCCCGCCGCCTGAAACAGCCCCTGCTTGTCGCCGAGCGCGATCGGCAGCCCCAAGGCCGTCGCGGCGAGCGCCCCCGCGCCGACGTCGCTGACGGTCGACCAGGTCTTGCGGCTGTCGGCCTGTGCGGGCGCAGCGGCGGCGGCGGCGACCGCCGCGGCGAGGAGGGCGGTGCGGGCGATGGTCATCGGGAGCCTCCTGCGATCAGACTGTGGCGTTAGCCGCCCGCGCCCGCCGCCTCCACCCCCCTGCGCGCATCTGCCCGGCCATCGCGGTGCGCGTGGCTGGCGTCGCGCCGCGACCCCTCCATCGGCGGGCCGCGCGCGGCGGTCCGCTCCCCCGCCGAGCGTGGGGAGGGAATGAGCCCTCAGGCCGCTTTGTTCTCGTTCAGCAGCTTGTACGCCCGCTCATACCACACCGAGCCGGGGTAGTTGTAGTTGAGCACCGCGCCAGCCTTTCTCGCCTCCTCGGGCAGGCCGAGCGCGAGATAGCTCTCCACCAGCCGCTCAAGCGCTTCGGGCACGTGGTTCGTCGTGCCGAAATTGTCGACCACGTTGCGGAAGCGGATCGTCGACGCCAGCCAGTCCTTGCGGCGCTGATAGAAGCGGCCGATCTCCATCTCCTTGCCCGCCAGCGCGTCCTGCACCAGATCGAGCTTCAGCTTGGCGTCGGCTGCATAGTCGCTATTCGGGTAGCGGCGGATCAGTTCGGTCAGCGCGTCCTTGGCCTGATACGTCGTCTTGCTGTCGCGCTGCGGATCGTTGATCTGTTCGTAATAGCTGATCGCAATGATGTAATAGGCGTAGGGCGCGTCCTTGTAGCCGGGGTGGAGGCTGAGGAACCTCTGCGCGGCCTGGATCGCGTTCGGGTAGTCGCGGCTGGCCCAGTGGGCAAAGGCGCTCATCAACTCGGCGCGGCGCGCCCACACGGTATAGGGATGCTGCCGCTCGACTTCGTCGAAGAGCGCCGCCGCCTCGGCAAAGCGCTTCTGGTCGAGCAGCTGCTTGGCGTTGGCATAAAGCGTCTCGACATCGCGCGCGACATAGCGCGCCTCGCCCTTGGGCTTGGCGGCCCTGCCGCCGCACGCCGACAGCGCGAGCGACGCGGCAAGGACGGTGAGCGTGGCTCGGGTCAATCTGTGCATCGCGGCGTGAGTTAGGCGGTTTCGCCGGTCGCGCCAAGCGCCCGCGCCCGCTATGGCCCCCAGCCGATGCTGAGCGTTGCCGCCGTGACCACGCTGTTCCCCAATGCAGCGCAACCGCGCCTCGGCGGATTCGTCGAGCGGTCGCTCCGCGCGCTCGCTGCCGAGCCGGACATCGAGCTCAGCGTGATCGCACCGCTCGGGGTGCCGCCATGGCCGCTGTCGGCGCACCCGCGCTACCGCGCGCTGGCAGCCGTGCCGCACGTGGAGACGTGGAGCGGCCTCACCGTCCATCGCCCGCGCTTCGCGCTGGTCCCGGGCGTGGGCTGGCGGTTGAACCCGGCGCTGCTTGCGCGGGCGGTGGCGCCGCTGATCGCGGGCGCCGAGGTGGTCCACGCCGACTTCTTGTTCCCCTGCGGCGTGGGAGCAGTGCGAGCGGCGGTGCACGCCGGGCTGCCCGTCACGCTGAAGGCGCGCGGATCGGACGTGCATTGGTGGGCCGCGCGGCCTGGCCCCGGCGCAATGATCCGCCGCGCGCTGGAGCAGGCCGACGGCGTGCTCGCCGTCAGCGCGGCGCTGAAGCGCGACATGGGCGCGATTGGCCTGCCCGCCGGACGGGTGCGCGTGCACTATACCGGCGTCGACATGAACGGCTTCCGCCCCCTGCCCCGTGCCGACACCCGCGCAGCGCTCGGCGTCGGTGGACCGCTGGTCGTCGCGGTCGGCAACCTCATCCCGCTGAAACGCCAGGCGCTGATCGTGCGCGCGGTGGCCGCGCTGGCGGGCGTCAAGCTCTGCATCGTCGGCGAGGGGCCCGAGCGCGCGCGGCTGGAAGCGCTGATCGCCGAACTCGGGGTGGGCGACCGGATGCAGCTGCTCGGCAGCCGCCCCCACGGCGAGGTCGCGCGCTGGCTCGCGGCGGCCGACGTCCTCGCCCACGCCAGCGAGCGCGAGGGGCTGGCGAATGTGTGGGTCGAGGCGCGCGCGTGCGGCACGCCTGTCGTCACCACCGATGTCGGCGGCGCGGTCGAGGTGGTCGACAGCCCTGAGGCGGGCCGCCTCGCCGAGCCGCACCCACAGGCATTCGCCGCCGCAATCGCCCAACTGCTTGCCGATCCACCCGCGCCCGAGGCGGTGCGCGCGGGGCTTGGAGAGCGGTTCAGCTGGGCCGCCCACGCCGCCGCGCTCGCCGAAATTCTCCGCGCCGCCGCCCGGCGCGACCCGGCCTTGCGCGCGCCTCCACCGCCCTGACGGGCAGCTTTGCGCCGGTCCTCGCGATTTGGCGCCCGATTGGCGATCAGCCGGCCAGCCGTCGCCGCCCCCCGCAACGCTCGTCGCGCGAGGCGGCGGATTCAGCGCTTTTCGATCCGCTCCTCGATCGTTGCCAATCGCACCGGCCCGAAGCGGATGCCCAGCCGGTTCGCAGCGCTCCGCCCATCGGCGGCGAGATAGAGCCACTGCTCGGCGTGAAGGCCGCCCTTCATCGCGTAGCGGATGTGAAGCGCATTACCGCTGACGTCGGCGGTAACCGGGCCCGACGCTTCGGTGAGGCTGCCCTGCCAATGCCCCGGCGCCGTCTCGCGCAGCCGCCACGATCGCCGCTGGATGCGATGCCCCTCGCGCCGGATCGTCTGATCAAGCACCAGCGTGCCGTCGGTGAACCGCCCGGCGCTGTCGACGCGCACGGTGCGCGAGGGCGAGAGGACGAGCTTCAGCCGCCCCTCCCCGTGGCTCGTGCCGCTGAAAAACGCCACCGGGTCGAAGCGCGGCTCGGGCCGCTCCAGCTCCGGTTGCGTCAGCGGCGCACCGCAGCCCGCGAGCAGCAGCAGCAGCAGCGCCGCGGGCGCCCTCAGCCCCATAAAGCCGCGCTGCCGGGGTGCACGCGCCCGTCGTCGCTGAAGGTCAGCCCGCCCGCGCGGTCGGCGGCGAGCAGCAGCGGCCCATCGAGATCGGCCCAGCCCGCGCCCTGTGCCGCGATCAGGGCGGGAGCGATCGCGAGGCTGGTTGAGAGCATGCAGCCGATCATCACCTTCATCCCCCGCGTCTCGGCCTCGGCCTTCAACGCCAGCGCCTCGGTCAGCCCGCCAGCCTTGTCGAGCTTGATATTGATCGCCTGGAATCGCCCGGCGCAGCGATCGAGGTCGGCGCGCGTGTGGAGGCTTTCGTCGGCGCACAACGGCACCGGGCTGTCAACGCCGTCCAGCAGATCCTCGCGCCCGGCTGGCACCGGCTGCTCGATGAGCGACACGCCGAGCGCGGCCAGCGCCGCCGCCTCGGCTGCGATGTCGAGCGTCATCCACGCCTCGTTCGCGTCGGCGATCAGCTTCGCGCCCGGCGCGGCGCGCTGCACCGCCGCGACACGGTCGCGGTCGCCGCCGTCGCCGCCCAGCTTGATCTTCAGGCACGGCCGCCCCGCTGCGCTGCGCGCCGCCGCCTCGATCGCCGCCGGATCGCCCAGGCTGATCGTGTAGGCGGTGATGACCGGCTCCAACCCGGCCAGCCCCGCGAGCTGCCAGACGGCCACGCCCTTCTGCCGCGCCTCCAGCGACCAGAGCGCGCAATCGACCGCGTTGCGCGCCGCGCCCGGCCCCAGCCGCTGCTGCAGCTCGGCGCGCGAGCCGATCTCGCCGAGCTCGGCGATCGCCTCCGCGACGCTGCCCGACATCTCGCCGCGATAATAGATCGGCGTTCCCTCGCCCACGCCCGTGACCTCGCCCTCGCGCGCTTCGGCCACGATGACCTCGACGCCCAGCTTGGGCCCGCGTGCGATCACGAACGGAAGAGCGGTCTCATAGCGCTCGACGCGCGCGGTCAGCTTGGCCATGCGATCAGCGCTCGCCGAAGCGCAGCGCCGACGCAAGCCCGCTTGGCGATCCGCCGGCACGCGCATAGAGTGTGCCCCATGGATCCCGTTCCCAATTTCCGCGCCTTCTGGCTGGTCTATCTGCGCGATCACCTCGATCCGCGCTGCCGGGCGCTGCACTATTGCGCGAGCGTCTGCGGGCTGGCGGGGCTGGGCACCGCGCTTGTGACGCGCGACTGGCGCGCGGCGCTCATCGGCATGGTGCTTGCCTACGCCTTCGCGTGGTCGGGGCATTTCTTCGTCGCGCACAACCGGCCGACCACCTTCCGCTACCCGCTCTGGTCGCTCGCGGCGGATTACCGGATGTTCTTCCGCTGGCTCACGGGGCGACTCAGCGGCGATCTGGCGCGCGCCGCACGCTAGCGGCCGCGCGGGTTTGCCCGGCCGGGCGCCGCCCTGCTACGGGCTGCCCGCGCTAGGAGTGGCCCCTTGAGCAAGCCCGAGATCACGCTCGACCCGATCGTCACCGTCAGCCGCATCACAGCGCTGGAGATGCTGGTGCGCCAGCTGATGATCATCCAGCTGCGCATCCTAGACGAGCTGGGTCACATCAAGCTAAGCCCGGAGTATGTTAAGTCGCTGTCGTCGGTCTACAGTGAGAAGATTGACGAGTCGAAGATCATCGAATCGGCTTCCCCGGACGTGAACTACGAATTTAAGATCAACGTGCTCAACAATCTTGAGCGCTTCTTTGACGAGATCATCGAGCACACGCAGCGTAATCCTTGAAGCGGATCGACCCCTATCCGTTGCTGCTGATCGGCTCGGTGGTGCTCGCGACCGTGCTGCCCGCGGCTGGAGGCTTCGCGCGGGCGCTGCCGGAGATCACCGTCGCAGCCGTCGTGCTGCTCCTGTTTCTCCACGGGCTGCGCCTCAGTCCCGCTGCGCTGCGCGCCGGAGCAGGCCACTGGCGCCTCCACCTGCTGGTGCTCGGCGTCACCTTCGGGCTGTTCCCCGCGCTGGTGCTGGCAATGCGCGCGCTGCTGCCGGCTGCGCTGCCTGCGCCGGTGTGGACTGGCGTGGTGTTCCTGGGGCTGGTGCCGTCGACGGTGCAGTCGTCGATCGCGTTCACCAGCGAGGCTGGCGGCAACGTCGCCGCCGCGGTCTGCGCCGCGACGCTCTCGAACCTCGTCGGTGTCGTCATCACGCCGCTCTATGCTGCGCTGCTGCCCCATGCCGAGGGCGGCGGGCTTGACGCAGCGAAGGCGCTGACGATCGCGGGGCAGATCGTGCTGCCAACGATCCTCGGCCAGCTCGCGCGGCCGTGGGGCGCTGGCTGGGCGGCGCGGCATCCAGGGCTGATGCGGCTGGCGGACCGCGGATCGATCCTGCTGATCGTCTATTCGGCCTTCAGCGTCGCGGTTGCGCGCGGGCTGTGGCACGCTGCACCGCCGTCGGTGCTGGCGTCGGTGCTGGCGATCGACGCAGCGATCCTCGCGTCGGTGCTGGCGCTGACCTACGCGGCGGGCGGGCTGCCCGGCTTCAGCCGCTCCGACCGGGTGGCGATCGTGTTTTGCGGCTCGAAGAAGTCGCTCGCCACCGGAGCGCCGATCGCGGGTGCGCTGCTGCCCGCGGGGAGCGTGGGGCTGGCGATCCTGCCGCTGATGATCTTCCACCAGATCCAGCTGATGGCGTGCGCGTGGATCGCTGCGCGCTGGCGGCGGGTTCAGGCGATCCCATGACCGATCCGCCCGCCGACATCGCCGAAGCCGCAGCGCCTGCCTACGAGGAGGCGAACCGGCGCGACCGGCTGCTGTCGGCGCTCAACCTGCTGCTCGCAGCCGCGCTGTTCCTCGGCGCGCCCTTCGCGTTGCAGGCGGGGGCGCCGTTCTTCCTGCCGGTGGTGTCGGCGGCGGTCGTCGCGCTCATCCTCATTCCGCTCGTCGACTGGCTGGAGCGGCGGCGCGTGCCCGCCGGGGTGGCGGCGCTGCTGGCGCTGATCGCGTTCATCGCGATTGCCGGGGCGATTGTCATTGCGATCGTCATCCCCGCAAGCGACTGGATCGCGATCCTGCCCAAGCAGGTGGGACGCGCGCACGCCAACCTGCAGCCGGTGCTCGATGTGTTCAGCGCGATCGAGCACATCGTCCGGCGTCTCGGCCGCAGCTTCGGCGTCAATGCGCGCTTCACCTCATCGATGCTGGAGCTGCCCGGCGCGGCGCTGACCTTTGCTGGAGCGGCTCCCGTGGCGATGTTCCAGGCGCTGTTCACGCTGCTGCTCAGCTATTTCTTGCTGACCACCTATTCGGGCGTGCGCGACGGGCTGCTGATGCGCCAGGCGGCGCCCGGCACGCACCGGATCTCGCGGCTGACGCGCGAGGTGGTGCGCTCGACGGGATCATACATCCTGACGATCGCGCTGGTGAACCTGTGCCTCGGCGCGGCGGTCGCCCTGATGGCTGCGGTGCTGGGGCTGCCGACTCCGCTGATGTGGGGCGGCTTCGCTGCGCTGTTCAACTTCGTGCCCTATGCCGGGCCGGTGCTGACGGGGCTGCTGCTGCTCGTTGGCGGGCTGGTCAGCATGAACTCGGCGTGGAGCGCGGCGATACCCGCGGGCGCGTTCCTGATGATGCACCTCGTCGAAGCCAATATCATCACGCCCGCGCTGGTCGGGCGGCGGCTGACGGTCAATCCGCTGCTGATCCTGTTGTCGCTCAGCTTCTGGGGCTGGGTGTGGGGCGTGGTCGGAGCGCTGCTGTCGGTGCCGCTGTTGATCGCGGTGCGCGTGTTCCTGCACCATGTCGGCACGCCCGATCTAGTCGGCTTTCTGTTCCGCCAGCGCACGCTGGTGCGCGAGGACTAGCCGGCGCCGGCGCCAACGCTCGCGTGGTTCTGCCACCGCGCGAACGCCACTCAAGCGAAGTCGATCCGTCCCCCCCCCCGAAGCCGCTCCCTGTGCCGGGGGGGCCGGCATGGCTTGACAGCGATAACCATATGGGTTACATCCCACGCCATTCCACCCGTGTTTCCGGCGCGGGTGGCGTGAGTGTCCGGGGCGGTCGGCCGTGACGCCTCGGGCCAGGCAGGCAGATGAAGCGGAGCGGACGCCGCACGGGGACAGCGCTAGCGGACAAGCGCCACCACCCGAACAGCGCCCAGTCTGTGCGTGCGTACATCAGCGCTAGGAAGACGCTGACGGCAACCACCCGGCCTCGCCGCCGGGGACACGCTCCGCCCATCCGCCTGCCGCATTTCGTCCCCGCCCACCCCTCCGAGACGGCGGCGGGTAGGGCGATCCTCCCCGGCAGGGGCAGGGGAACCGGCGGGCGACGCCCGGCGGTGGCGGGGCGCAGTCGCGGACGGTGCGTGCCGCGCCGCCCGTCCACCCACGCTGCGCGTGGTCCCTTCCCCGTGCGGGCAAGGATCGTGGCGTTTGCACCCCGCGACCCGTCCGCGCGGCGCGCCGTCTTCCGCTGCGTCTTCCTCCTCCACGCCCTCCCGCGACCTTCGCGACCTTCGCGACCTTCGCGACCGTCGCGACCTTCGCGACCTTTCCCGGCCCCTCGCGCCGCTTGACACCCTGCGCGCCCGGGCATAACCGCCGCGCTTTCAATCGCGCGGGTGTAGCTCAGTCGGTTAGAGCGCCGGCCTGTCACGCCGGAGGTCGCGGGTTCGAGCCCCGTCACTCGCGCCATTGGCCTACGGCCTGCGGGCGCAATCGCATCCAGCGGGCTGGTGCTGTCGGGCGGGACGGTGCCGTGCTGGCAGCGGGCCGGTCCCGCCATGCCCAGAAGACCGCGCCAGAAGGCGGACGGGTGGTAATCGCACGCGACGCCGCTAGGGTGACCCGGTATGAGCGAAGTGCTGATCGTGACCACGCCCGACGTTCCGGGCTTCCGCGTGACCGAGGTGATGGGCGAGCTGTTCGGCATCGTCGTGCGCTCGCGCGGGATCGGCGGGCAGCTCATGGCCGGGCTGCGGTCGATCGCTGGCGGCGAGATTCACGAGATGACCGAGCTGGTCGAGGAAACGCGCGCGCAGGCGGTGGAGCGGCTGCGGCGCGCAGCGGAGCTGAAGGGCGCGAACGCGGTCCTGATGATGCGGTTCGATTCGGGCGAGCTCGGGCAGAATATGAACGAGGTCGTCGCCTACGGCACCGCCGCGCGGATCGAGCGGCTGCCGGGTTGATCCGGAGCCAGCCGCCTTGCCCCGGCGTTCGGGGGGCGGCAGGGTTGCGGAACGGCTCAGACGGAACGGTGCGGACGTGCAGTTGAGGGTTGAGGATGCGCAAGCAGCGGAGCCGGATCTGCTGCAGCCGATCGCGCCCGGCCCCGAACGCGCCGCGGGCGCTCCTTATACGCGCGACGAGCTCTTGCATGAGCTGTTCGACGGCCTGGCGCGGGCGCATGGCCACCGTTGCGCCGCGCGCATTTTGGGCGACACGCAGGAGAGCGGGCGCCGCCGGAGCCTGACCTACGCCGAGCTGCGCGAGCGCGCGCTGCGGATGGCGCACCGGCTGCGCGCGCGCGGAGTGGGCCGCGGCGACCGCGTGGTCATCTGCCTGCCGCGCAGCCTGGATCAGTATATGGCGATCCTCGGCGTGCTGTCAGCGGGCGCGGCCTACGTGCCCGTCGACTGGGGCTATCCCAAGGACCGGATCGACTTCATCGCCGGGGACTCGGGCGCCCGGCTCGTCATCACCACCAGCGAGCGCTCGCGCGAGATGCCGGGCGAGTGTTTCTGTGTCGACGACAATCTGGGCGAACTCGCCGCCGAGGCGGCGCTGCCGATCGGGCGCGAGCTGACCAACGCGACGCCCGACGACTTAGCCTATATCATCTACACCAGCGGCACCACCGGGCGGCCCAAGGGTGTCGCGATCCGGCACCGGAACGCGTGCCATTTCGTGCGCAGCGAAAGCGCGGTGCTGGCGCTCACTCCGCACGATCTGTGTTTCGGCGGGTTCAGCCTGGCCTTCGATATGAGCGTCGAGACGATGTGGACCACCTGGTTCGCAGGCGCGACGCTGCTGGTGGCCTCGGAAGCGCTGGCGAAGGCCGGGCCCGAGATCGCGGCCGAGCTGGCGCGCGAGGGCGTGACGGTGTGGCACGCGGTGCCGTCGCTGGTGGCGCTGGTGGAGACGCCCGTGCCGACGCTCAGGCTGCTCAATCTCGGCGGCGAGGCATGCCCGCCCGAGCTCGTGCCGCGCTGGTCACGGCCCGGCGTCCGGGTTCTGAACACCTACGGCCCGACCGAGACCACCGTGACGGCGACGTGGACCGAGCTGAAGCCCGGCGACCGCGTGACGATCGGCAAGCCACTCCCTGGCTACACGGCGTGGGTGGTGGACGAACAGCTGATGCCGGTCGCGCCGGGGGTTGAGGGCGAGCTGGTGATCGGCGGGCCGGGTGTCGGCGCTGGCTATGTGAACCGCCCCGAGCTGACGGCGGAGAAGTTCGTCCGCGCGCCGTTCGCCGACGCGCCGCTCGTTTACCGGTCGGGCGATCTCGTGCGGCTCGACGCGAACGGCGACATCGATTTCGTCGGACGCATCGACACGCAGGTGAAGATCCGCGGGTTTCGGGTCGAGCTGGCGGAGATCGAATCGACGATCGCCCGGCACCCGCGCGTGGCGCAGGCGGCGGTGCAGCTGTTCCGCGAGCCCGACGGTTCGGAATTGCTGGCAGCGTTTGTCGTGCCGCGCCGCGGGGTCACCGTCCCCGTCGACGAGCTGAAGGCCACGGTGCGCGAGCGCCTGCCGAACTATATGCGCCCCGCGGCCTACAAGCTGATCGACGCGCTGCCGACGCTCCCCGCATCGGGCAAGGTCGATCGAAAGGCGCTGGTGAAGCCCGAGGTCAGCGCGTCGGCGGATGACCGTCCGATCGTGCCGCCCGCCACCCCGCTCGAAGCCGCGCTGCACAGCGTCTGGGCCGAGGGCTTCGCGCCGCAGCCGGTCAGCGTCACCGACGACCTGTTCGAGGATCTGGGCGGTCACAGCCTGAAGGCGGCGCGTCTCGTCTCGGCCGCGCGCAAGCTGCCGGGGCTGGAGGGGCTGTCGATCCAGGACGTCTACGCCGCGCCCACGATCCGCGGCCTTGCCGCTCGCTTCGGCGAGCGCGCTGGCACCACGCGCACCGACGAAGCCAGCTTTCACCGGACCCCCGCGTGGCAGCGGCGGCTCTGCTATGTCGGCCAGGCCATCGCGTTGGTGCCGATCTACGGCATCGCCGGTCTGCAGTGGTTCTTCCCGTATCTTGCCTACACGCTGCTTGCGGCGCGGATGTCGCGGGTGGATGCGCTGCTGATCGCGGGATCGAGCTTCGCGCTGATCCCGCCCTTCGCGATGCTGCTCGCGGTGGCGGTGAAATGGCTCGTGATCGGCCGGTTCCGGGCTGGATCCTACCCGCTCTGGGGAAGCTATTATTTCCGGTGGTGGCTGGTGCGGCGGGCGACCGGCGTGATCCTGACGCCCTACCTCGCCGGCACGCCGTTCATTCGCGGCTATTACCGGATGCTCGGCGCGAAGATCGGGCGGGGTGCCTTCATCGGGCGCGGAGAGATCGACGCGGCCGATCTCGTGACGGTCGGCGAGGACGCGATCCTGTCCGATTACGCGCTGCTGTCGACGAGCGCGGTCGAACGCGGGATGCTGCATCTCGGCCCCGTCACGATCGGCGCCCGCGCGTTCCTCGGCTCACAGGCCGTCGTCGGGCGTGGCAGCACGATCGGCGAAGGCGCGATGCTTGAGGATCTGTCGGCGCTGCAGCCGGGCCGGTCGATCCCAGCGGGCGAACGTTGGAGCGGATCGCCCGCCGAACGAGTCGGCCCCGCGCTGGAAACCGGCCCGCGCCCGCAGGTGCCATTCGTCAGGCAGGTGCTGAGCTCGGCCGCGCTTGCGGTTGCAGCGGTGCTGCTGCCGCTGGTCGCGATCCTGCCGATCGCGCCGGGCATCCTCGCGCTGATCGAGATCGACTGGTCGACCAACCACTATGACTACATCGCGCTGACGCCGATGCTGGCGCTCACCTACGTGCTCTTGATGTGCGTGCTGACGGTGGCCGCCAAGCGCATGATCCTTGGCCGTGTGCAGCCGGGCAGCTACTCCACGTCGAGCTGGTTCTACGTCCGCTACTGGTTCGTGCAGCAGGTGAACGATCTGGCGCTGCGGCTGCTGCATCCGATCTTCGCGACGCTCTACGTCGTGCCCTGGTATCGCGCGCTGGGCGTGCGCGTCGGCGAGCGTGCCGAGATTTCGACCGCCGCGGCGATCGTGCCCGATCTGGTGGAGATCGGGCCCGAGAGCTTCATCGCCGACGCGGTGCTGTTCGGGGTGGCGCGGCTGGAGCCGGGCGCGGTGCGGCTGGAGCATACGCGGATCGGGCGGCGCACCTTCGTTGGCAATTCGGCGCTGCTGCCGGCAGGGTCGGACATCGGTGACGAGACGCTGATCGGAGTGCTCTCCAAGCCGCCTTCGAACGCCGAACTGCGCGCGCAGCCGGGCGGCACGTGGTTCGGCTCGCCGCCCATTGCGCTTCCGACGCGCCAGAAGCTGGCGGTGTTCGACGAAGGCTCGCTGTTCAAGCCGTCGCCCAAGCTCGTTCGCACGCGGCTGGCGATCGAGGCAGTGCGGGTGACGCTCAGCCTGACGATCTTCCTGGCGCTGTTCAGCCTGCTGCTTTCGATCGAGGGCGATATCGACGACGCCACCGTCGGGCTGTGGCCGATCATCGGCAGCTTTCCATTCCTCTATATCGGTTTCGCAGTGCTCGGCGGAGTAGCGGTGATCGCGCTGAAATGGGCCGTCATTGGGCGCTATACGCCGCGCACCGCTCCGCTGTGGAGCACGTTCGTCTGGCGCACCGAACTGATCACTGCCACCTACGAGAACCTGGTCGTCCCCAACCTGCTGGAACCGCTGCGCGGCACGCCGTTCCTGCCCGCTTATCTGCGGCTGCTTGGCTGCACGATCGGGCGGCGCTGTTATTTCGATACGACCGACGTCACCGAGCATGATCTGGTGACGATCGGCGACGACGTGGCGCTGAATGATTTCGCGGGGCTGCAGACGCACCTGTTCGAGGACCGCGTGATGAAGGTTTCGAGTATCAAGATCGGCGACCGGGCGACGATCGGCAGCCTCGCGATCGTGCTCTACGATGCCGAGCTGTGCCCCGATTCGAGCCTTGGCGACCTGTCGGTGGTGATGAAGGGGGAAGCGCTCCCCAGCGGCACGAGCTGGGAGGGAAGCCCGGCGCGGCTGGCCGCGGGCTGAGCGCGCCGCGCTGGCATGACGGGCCGTTGGCACGGCTGGAGCGCGGGGACGGGCCGGTTGCGTGGAGCGTGCGGCTCGACGAGCCCTGGGTAGCCGCGCAGGCGCTGCCGCTGTCGGCGGCGGAGCGTGCCGGGCTTGCGCCGGGCGCGGACGCGTGGCGGGCCGTGCGGCGCGCATTGGCAAAGGCGCTCGTCGCGCATCTCGCCGGAGCCGACGCGGCACTCGCGCCAGCGCCGGGTGGAGGCGTAACGGTGGTTCGCCCGGCTGGCTGGTCTGTCAACATCTCGGGGCGCGGCACCCGCGCGCTGTTCGGCTCGGCGCGCCAGCCGATCGGCGTTGACGTGGAACCGCTGTCGCCCGAAGCGCCTGTATGGGGCGCCCTCACCCCCGCTGAGCGCGCCGTCATCGCGGCGCTGCCCGCCGCCGAGCAGCCGCGCGCCTTCCTGATCCGCTGGGCTGCGAAGGAAGCGCACGCGAAGCGCACCGGCCTCGCATCGCAGGCCGACCCGCAGGCGATCGAGACCATCCCGCACAGCGAAGGCACGATCGAGGCGCGCTGGCGCGGTGTCTCGCGCTGCCACTGGCGCGAGCACGACGGCGCGATCGAATGTGTCGCGCTAGCGCTGTGAGATCGCGTCCGTCAGCGCGTGATCGCGCTCCGGTGGCTCGCGCCGCGCCCAGCCTCGCGGTGGGCGCGCAGTTGCGCCACCAGCTGGGGGATTGGCGGAGCGTAGATGAAGCCGAAGCTCACTGATCCCTCGCGGCTCGCGGTCACGTGGTGTAGCCGGTGCGCCTGCACGATACGGCGCAGATACTTGCTGCCGGGCACGATGGAATGTGGCACGCGGCGATGGACCAGCACGTCGTGGAACAGGAAATAGACGATCCCATAGCCGACCACGCCGACGCCCAGCCACGTCCAGGCGCTGCCCAATTTCAGCTGCGTGCCCATGAAGATGAACGCGATCGAGATCAGCGCTCCGACGACGGCGAACCAGTCGTTCTTCTCGAAGGCGCCGTCGCGCGGGCGATGGTGGCTCTCGTGCCAGAACCACATCGGCCCGTGCATGATCCAGCGGTGCGAGGCATAGGCCCCGCCCTCCATCGCGACGATCGTCGCCAGCGCGATCAGCACGCCCTGTGCCGTGGATACGTCCATCGGCGTCTTCTAGCGCCCTGACCGCCTGCCCGCCACCGCCGGGGCTGGACACCGCGCCGCAGGCAGCCGCAACAGAGCGCGCATGGACAAGCCGCTCGCTGGCGTCACCGTGCTCGATCTGTCGGCGGTCATCATGGGGCCGTGGGCAACGCACCTGCTGGCGTTGCAGGGCGCGAGCGTGTGGAAGGTGGAGGCCCCCGGCGGCGACACGATGCGCGTCGCCGATCCGCACGGCCGCCCGGGCATGGCGCCGATCTTCCGGCACAGCAATCGCGGCAAGAAGTCGATCGTGCTCGATCTGAAGCGGCCGGAGGCGCGCGGCGTGGCGCTGCGGCTGGCTGCAAAAGCCGACGTGCTGGTGCACAATATCCGCCCCGCAGCGGCCGAGCGGCTGGGGCTGGGGTGGGACGCGGTCCAAGCCGTCAACCCGCGTCTCGTCTATGCGGCGCTGACCGGTTTCGGCTCAGCCGGCCCGTATGCGGGGCGCCCGGCCTACGATGACCTGATCCAGGGTGCGAGCGGGCTGGCGGGGCTGAGCGATCCGCCGCGCTATACGCCGTCGCTGATCGCCGACCGCTATGTGGGCGTCTATGCAGCGCAGGCGATCCTGGCCGCGCTGCTGGCGGCGCGGACGACGGGCGAGGGCCGCGCGATCGAAGTGCCGATGTTCGAGGTGATGAGCGAGCTGGTGCTCGCCGACCATCTCGGCGGGCTGACCTTCCGGCCCGCGGCTGGCCCGCCCGGTTACAGCCGCCTGCTTGCGCCCGACCGGCGGCCCTGTCGTTGCAGCGACGGCGCGTGGATCTCGGTCATCGTCTATACCGAGAAGCAATGGCGCGCGTTCTTCGCGGTCGCGGGCGCCGGGGACCGCTATCTGGCCGATCCGGTGCTGAGCGATCCAGCAGCGCGCCGCGCCGACTATGCGCACGCTTATGCCGTGGTCGCCGAGCTGATCGAGCGCCACCCCGCGCCGTGGTGGCTGGAGCGGCTCGCAGCCGCCGATGTGCCCGCGATGCCGGTGGGCCGCGTGGAGACGCTGGTGGACGACCCGCACCTGCGCGCGGCGGGCGTGGTGCGCGAAGCTGGCGGCGAGCGCAGCGTCGGCTCGGCGCTGGGCCATGCCGACACGCCCGCGCCGCGGCTGGGCGAGCACACGCGCGAGCTCTTGACGGCGGCTGGATATGACGAAGCGGCGATCGACAGGCTGATCGCGAGCGGGGCGGCAGCCTAAGGCGCCTGCACCGGCCGCGGCGCGTTCAGGGAGATTGCCGGTCGGCCGGTCGCCGGCGTGGCGGTGTCCGGCCACCGGCGTGGCGGTGTCCGGCCACCGGCGTGGCGGTGCCCGGCCCGCGTCTCAGCGGCCGGCCGTTGCGGAACCGGGGCCGCGCGGTCGCGCCCACGTCAGCCCCAACACGCGGCACCGGGGTCGATGACCGATGCGCGGCGGCAGCCTGCCGTCCGCCGCGTGCGGATCGACGCGTTCGCGCCGCGGCCCGGGCCGGGCGTGCGGATCGACGCGTTCGCGGCGCGGGCCGCGCGGCGCGTGCGGCGCCGCCCGATCAGGCGGCGGGGCGTTCGTCGCTCAGCCAGTCCTTCAGGCGCCCGAAGAAGCCGTGCGACTTGGGGCTGGTCGCGCTGTGATCGCGCTCGATCGCCTGGAACTCCTCCAAAAGCTCGCGCTGGCGTTTGGTGAGCTTGACCGGCGTCTCGATCTCAAGCTCGATCACCAGGTCGCCGCGCTGGGCCGGCGAGCCGAGCACCGGCATCCCGCGCCCGCGAACGCGGAACTGCTTGCCGGGCTGCGTGCCCGCGGGGATTTTGACACTGCACGGCTCGCCGTCGAGGCCCGGCACGTCGATCTCGCCGCCCAGCGCAGCGGTCGTCATGCTCACGGGCACCTCGGCGAACAGCGTCGTGCCCTCGCGCTTGAACAGGCGGTGCGGGCGCAGGTGGATGAACAGATAGAGGTCTCCCGCCGGGCCGCCGCGCAGCCCCGATTCGCCCTCGCCCGCCAACCGGATGCGCGTGCCGTCGTCGACGCCCGCGGGGATGTTCACCTCAAGCTTGCGCTCGCGCTCCACGCGGCCAAGGCCGCGGCACTGGCGGCACGGGTCGGCGATCACCTGGCCCGATCCGGCGCAGGTGGGGCAGCTGCGCTCGATCACGAAGAAGCCCTGCGAGGTCCGGACCTGCCCGCGCCCGCCGCAGGTGCCGCAGCTGTTGGCCTGCGTGCCCGGCTTGGCGCCGGTGCCAGCGCAGCCGTCGCAGCTCTGCGTCACCGCAAGCTCGATCGTGGCAGTCTTGCCGCGGAACGCTTCGTCAAGCGTCAGCTCGAGGTCGTAGCGCAGATCCTGCCCGCGGTGGACGGTGCGCCCGCCGCGGCCCTGGCGGCCCATGAAGTCGCCGAAGATGCCTTCGAAGATGTCGGCAAAGCCATGCATGTCAGCATTAGCATGTCCGCCGCCGTGGCCGTTCAGCCCGGCCTTGCCGAACCGGTCATAGGCCGCGCGCTTCTGCGGGTCCTTCAGGCAGTCATAGGCTTCGTTGACCGCCTTGAAACTGGCCTCGGCGTCCTTGCAGCCGCCGTTCTTGTCCGGATGCAGCTGCACCGCGAGCTTGCGGTAGGCGGATTTGATCGTCTGGTCGTCGGCGTCGCGTGCGACGCCGAGGACCTCGTAATAGTCCAATTCCGCGGTGGCCATGGTGCGATCCCTGCCCTGCCCGTCAGCCTAGAGGTCAGTGCTGGCGGTCGTCCACTTCGGAAAACTCGACGTCCACAACGTCGTCGTCGGCCTTGGCCCCCTGGCCGGCCCCGCCGTCCTGCGCTGCGCCTTGGGCCTGGGCCTGCTGCGCGGCATAGATCGCCTCGCCCAGCCGCTGCATGGCGGTCGACAGCGTCGCGGTCTTGGCGGTGATCGCGTCGGCGTCGCCCTTCTCCAGCGCCTCGCGCACGTCCTTCACCGCGCCCTCGATCGCCGACTTCACGTCGGCTGGCACCTTGTCGCCGTTCTCGGCAAGCTGGCGCTCGGCCGAATGCGCAAGGCCCTCGGCCTGGTTCTTGGCTTCGGCGAGCTCGCGGCGCTTCTTGTCGTCGGCTGCGAACTGCGCGGCCTCCCGCACCATCCGCTCGATATCGTCCTTGCTGAGGCCGCCCGAGGGCTGGATCTTGATCTGCTGTTCCTTGCCGGTGCCCTTGTCCTTGGCGGACACGTTCACGATGCCGTTCGCGTCGATATCAAAGGTCACCTCGATCTGCGGAACGCCGCGCGGCGCGGGCGGAATGCCGGTAAGGTCGAAGTTGCCAAGCAGCTTGTTGTCGGCCGCCATCTCGCGCTCGCCTTGAAAGACACGGATGGTGACCGCGCTCTGGTTGTCGTCGGCGGTGCTGAACGTCTGCGACTTCTTGGTGGGGATCGTCGTGTTGCGGTCGATCATGCGCGTGAAGACGCCGCCCAGCGTCTCGATCCCAAGCGACAGCGGCGTGACATCCAGCAGCAGCACGTCCTTGACGTCGCCCTGCAGCACGCCGGCCTGGATCGCCGCGCCGATCGCGACCACCTCGTCGGGGTTGACGCCGGTGTGGCCTTCCTTCCCGAAGACTTCTTTTACGAAATCGCGCACGCGCGGCATGCGCGTCTGGCCGCCGACGAGCACGACTTCCTGGATGTCGCTCGCCTTCAACCCTGCGTCCTCCAGCGCCTTCAGGCACGGTCCGCGCGTCCGGTCGATCAGGTCGCGCACCAGCTCTTCCAGCTTGGAGCGGGTAAGCGTGATGACGAGATGCTTCGGCCCGGTCTGATCGGCGGTGATGAAGGGCAGGTTGATCTCGGTCTGCTGCGCGCTCGACAGCTCGATCTTCGCTCGCTCGGCGGCCTCCTTCAGCCGCTGCAGCGCGAGCCGGTCGCTGCGGAGATCGATCCCCTGGTCCTTCTTGAACTGGTCTGCGAGCCAATCGACGATCCGCGCGTCGAAATCCTCACCGCCAAGGAAGGTGTCGCCGTTCGTGGACTTCACCTCGAACACGCCGTCGCCAAGCTCAAGGATCGACACGTCGAACGTGCCGCCGCCGAGATCGTAGACCGCGATCGTCTTGTTCTGCGCCTGCTTGTCGAGGCCGTAAGCGAGCGCGGCCGCGGTCGGCTCGTTGATGATGCGGAGCACCTCCAGCCCCGCGATCTGGCCGGCGTCCTTGGTCGCCTGACGCTGCGCGTCGTTGAAATAGGCCGGCACGGTGATGACGGCCTGCGTCACCTTCTCGCCAAGATAGCTCTCGGCGGTTTCCTTCATCTTCTGGAGGATGAAGGCCGAAATCTGTGACGGGCTGTAATCCTGCCCGCCCGCATGGACCCATGCGTCACCGTTCGGGCCCTTGGTGATCTTGTAGGGGACGAGGCCGATGTCCTTCTGCGTCATCGGATCGTCGAAGCGGCGGCCGATCAGGCGCTTGACCGCAAAAACGGTGTTCTCGGGGTTGGTGACCGCCTGGCGCTTGGCGGGCTGGCCGATCAGCCGCTCGCCGTCCTTCGCGAAGGCGACCTGTGACGGCGTGGTGCGCGCGCCCTCCGCATTTTCGATAACCTTCGCCTGTGCGCCTTCCATCACGGCCACGCAGCTGTTGGTGGTGCCCAGATCGATCCCGATGACTTTCGCCATGCTGTTACCCTGATCCCGTCCGTATGTGTTGTATGTGCTGGCTGCGCCGGGTGGTTGACCCTAGCCCGTCGCTGTTGGTGACGGGGATGTAGGGGCGTGTCATCCCGCCGCAAGCATCGGTTGTTTATCGGCAACAGCGTGCACCAACCCGCCGCTGCGGCGGGGTGGCACGCTGACGGACGCACGCACCGCGATTATGTGGGCGCCCGTCGGGCGAGCGGATTTTGGCGACGAGGGCGGTGACGATGACGGGTGATCGGCGGATGGGCATGGCTGCGTGCGCAGGCGCGGTGGCGCTGCTGCTGGGCGCGCTCGCAGCGGGTGCGGCGCATAGCCAGACGACGACGCCGGCCGACCCCAAGGCAGAGACCGCCGGTGTCCGCGCAACGGATGCGGTGGTGCGCGCGCCGCTCGCTCCGGGCCGCCCGGCGGTGGGTTACGTGACGCTGCACGGCGGCGCTCGGCCCGAGACGCTGACGAGCGCAAGCTCCGATGCAGCGGAGCGCATCGAGCTGCACCGCAGCAGTGCCAGGGGCGGCGTCATGTCGATGCAGAAGGTGCGCGACGTGGTCGTGCCCGCCAATGGCGAGCTGAAGCTGGCTCCGGGCGGCTACCACCTGATGATCTTCGGGCTGAAGCCGAACCTGAAGACCGCCGACATTCAGCTGAAGTTCGCGTCCAACCGCACGCTGACGGTGCATGCACAGGTAGAGGGCGCTGCGGCGGGGCCCGGCCACGCACAGCACTGAGCGCAGCCTGACCGAGGGCGAGCGCGCGCTCGCAGCGCGCGTGTTCGGCGACGCGCTCGCGCTCGATCATGTGACGATCCGCCGCCGCGCGTGGGCATTCTTCCAGCCGCGCGGCGTCACGATCACGCCCAACGGTCACCTCTATGTCCGGCCGGGCAGCCCGAACTACGCCGACGATTACGCCGCGGCCGACCGCGGCGCGCAGGGCCATTTCATCCACGAGCTGACGCATGTGTGGCAGCATCGGGCGGGGCTGTTCCTGCCGTTGGCCCGGCTGCCGGGCGCGCGCTATGCCTACCGCCTGCGGCCGGGGCGCGCGTTTCACGATTACGGGCTGGAGCAGCAGGCCGAAATCGTGCGCCACGCCTTCCTGCAACGCGATTTCGGTGTGCGCCTCGACGGCTGGCCAAGCCTGGCCGATTTGGCGCAGTTGCTGCCGTTCGGGCGCTGGAGCTGAGCGCAGCAGCAGGGCTGGCGCGGACTCTCTGCCCGGACGACCGGGAGGCGGCGCGGGCGGGGTGTAGCCGCCGGCCCCGCTGATGCCGACCCGGTCGGCACATTTCACCTCCCGACGAACCACCTCGCGCGCTCCGGCTGTCCGGAAGCGGCCGCGCTTCGCCGCGCAGCTGATTTGCGTCGGGCCGCGGCCCCGGCCAATCGCTGCGGAATGGCACCCGCGCCCGACGATCAGACGCCGCCCATCCGCCTCGCGCTGATCGAGCCCGACATGCCCGGCAATGTCGGCACGCTGATCCGGCTCAGCGCGTGCCTCGGCGTGCCGCTCGATGTCGTCGAGCCGTGCGGCTTCCCGTGGGGCGAGGCGCGGATGCGGCGCGCTGGCCTCGACTATCTGCCGCGCGCCGCGCTCACCCGCCATCGCAGCTTTCAAGCGTTTAGCGACCGCGTCGCCGGGCGGCTGATCTTCGCGGAGACCGATGCGGAGACGCCCTATACCGCCTTCGCGTTCGCGCCGGGCGACGTGCTGATGCTCGGCTCTGAAGGGCCGGGCGTGCCGCCGCACGCGCGCGCGGCCGCGGCGGCGGGGGTGCGCGTCCCATTGCGGCCGGGTTTGCGCTCGCTCAATGTCGCGGTCGCCGCAGCCATGATACTGGGCGAGGCATTACGACAGACAGGAGGGTTCCCGACGTGCTGACCGAGACTGCCGCGCCCGAGATGGCCGGAGGCGCCGGGGACTGGCCCGCGACCGGCCGCCGTGCGCGCGCGCGCGCGTTCGCGGAGGGGCTGCGCGACCGGATCTGCGCCGAGTTCGAGGCAATCGAGCGCGAGCACGGCTCGGCCGCGGCATTTCAGCGCAGCAGCTGGGACCGGCAGGACCATCACGGCGCGCCCGGCGGCGGCGGCGTCATGAGCGTGATGCATGGGCGCGTGTTCGAGAAAGTCGGAGTGAACGTCTCGACCGTCTACGGCGCGTTCCATCCGGAGTTTGCGCCCTCGATCCGCGGAGCGAGCCGCGAAGAGCCCGACTTCTTCGCCACCGGCATCAGCCTCGTCGCGCACATGGCGAACCCGTGGGCGCCCGCGGTCCACATGAACTGCCGCTATCTGGAAACGACCGTGGGCTGGTTCGGCGCGACGACCGACATCAACCCCGCGCTGCCGATCGCCGAGGACGTGGCCGAGTTCCACGATGCGCTGAGGGCGGCGGTGGGCGAGGCGGACTATGCCGCCTGGTCCGAGGAGGCACGGCGCTACTACTGGCTGCCGCACCGCCAGGTGGAGCGAGGCGCGGGCGGGGTGTTCGTCGACCATCTCGATTCGGGCGACTTCGAGGCCGACTTCGCCAAGGTCCGCGCAGTGGGCGAGATGTTCCTCGGCACCTTCCCGCGCATCGCCCGCCGTCGCGCCGCCACGCCCTTCACCGAAGCCGACCGCGCCGCGCAGCTGCGCTACCGGGGGCGCTATGCGGAATTCAACCTGCTCTACGATCGCGGCACGGTGTTCGGCCTGAAGACCGGGGGCAATGTCGACGCGATCCTGATGAGCCTTCCCCCGCTCGCGCGCTGGGATTGAGGGGTAGGCCCTTTGTCCCGCAACGTCATGTCGGCCGACGCTGGCGCCCGACCTCGCCAGCCGAGGCGTGCGCGACGCGGTCAGGCCCGGCGTGCGCTGGCGTGACCGACATGGGGTTCAATCAGGCGGCAGCCTCTGCGCGCAGCAGGAACCGGTAGAGCGCCGCCTGCGCGACGAGCAGCACCACGCCGATCGCGGTCGTCACCCATTGCAGCGCGGCCTCGCCCGCAAACACGCCGAGACCTGCCAGCCCCGCCTGCGCCAGCGCATTGGGAAGCGCCTGCGCCACCAACAACGCCACAAGGAACACGGTTGCCCCGAACACCGCGATCAGGCCGATCAGCAGGAACGCCGGGCCGAACTGGCGCGAGGACAGCGACCAGGCGCGCGCCGCGGCGGTCCACGGCGGCAATTCCTCGGCGATCATCGCCGGCAGCGCCGAGCTGAGCCGCACCGCCAGATACACGCCCGGCGCAATGAACAGCGCCAGCCCCAGCAATACCGCCGCCGCGCTCATCAGCTGCAGCAGCAGCACGCGCCCCGCCAGCCGCGCTCCGTCACCCAGCGCCGCCGCGACCGTCCCCGGCACGCCGAGCGCGATCCGCGTCAGCGCGCCTTGCGCGGTCGCGCCGAGCAGCAGCACCAGCGCCAGCATCACGACGACCGTCGGATGGCCCGGTTGCAGCCCCAGCTTGTCGGAAACGGTCGCGCCCACCAGGCCCGGCAGGAACACGAACGCTGCCGCCACCGGCACGATCAGCGCCGCGTGCGCGCCGTAGATCGCCATCGCCTCGCGGCACAGGCGTGCGAACGCAGTCGCCGGGGCGTGGGCTGGCGGGATCAAGCCGCCGACTTCACGCCCTTGGCCGTCAGCAGCTCGTCGAGCTCGCCCGCCTCGGCCATCTCCATCATGATGTCCGATCCGCCGACGAACTCGCCATTGACATAGAGCTGCGGGATGGTCGGCCAGTCGGAATAGGCCTTGACGCCCTGGCGGATCTCGGGGTCGGCCAGCACGTCGACCGTGTGGAAATCGACGCCCGCGCGCTCGAGGATCGCGATGGCGCGTGCGGAGAAGCCGCACTGCGGAAACAGCGCGGTGCCTTTCATGAACAGCACCACGGGATGCGACGTCACGATCTCGTGGATGCGGGCGTTGGCGGTCATGGGATGTCGGTCCTTCGTCAGCTACTGACGCCTTCATAGGGTGCGCGGGCGCGGTCTGCCACCATGCAGAACCGGCTGGTGCGTTGCGGGATGGAGCGGGCCGCGTCACAGAGCGCGCCGATGGGCTATCCGGCGCTCGCTTTCTGGTCGTTCCTCGCGGGCGTGGGCATTCCGCTGGTGGGCGTGCTGAACAGTGGCCTCGCCCGCGCATTGGGCTCGCCCTTCGCGGCGAGCGCGGTGGTGTTCGCGGTTGCGTTCGCAGCGGCGATCCTGGCTACGCGGCTGACCGGACCGCTGCCGCCGCTCTCCGCGCTGGGCGCCGCGCCGCCGACAAGCGTGCTGCCGGGCCTCATTATGGGCTTCTATGCGCTGTCGGCGACGATCGTCATTCCGCGCTTCGGCGTCGGCAATTTCGTGCTGTTCGTGCTGGTGGCGCAGGTCGCGACCGCGGCCGCGGTCGATCAGTTCGGGCTGCTGGGCGTCGCCCGCCGCCCGGTCGACACGCTGCGTGCCGCCGGGCTGGGGCTGACGCTGATCGGGCTGGCGGTGACGCAGATCGCAGCCCAGCGCGGCCCACGCTGACGATGCTTGCCATCACCGGCGGCACGGGCTTCGTCGGCGCGCGGCTGATCGCGCTGGCGGTCGAGGCGGGGCACAGCGTCCGCGCGCTAACGCGGCGGCCGCAGCCGGAGCGCGCGGGCGTGGGGTGGGTGCCGGGCGACCTCGCCGACGCCGACGCTTTGCGAGCGCTATGCGATGGAGCGGACGCGGTCATCCACGTTGCGGGCGCGATCAACGCGGCCGACCGGGCGGGCTTCTGGCGCACCAATGTCGACTGCACGCGCGCCATGCTGGCGGCGGCGGCGGGCGCGGGGGTGCGGCGCTTCATTCAGGTCTCCAGCCTCGCCGCGCGCGAACCCGCGCTGTCCGACTATGGGGCGAGCAAGGCCGCGGCGGACGAGATTGTGACGGCCTCGCCCCTCGACTGGTCGATCGTGCGCCCGCCCGCGGTCTATGGCCCCGGGGACCGCGAGAGCTTCGAGCTGATCCGCGCCGTCTCGCGCGGCTTCGCCCCCGCGATCGGCGCAGGCCGGTTCAGTCTCGTCTATGTCGACGATCTCGGGCGCGCGCTCATGGCGCTCGCGAGCGCCCCTGCCGTGTCCGGACTGCGCACCGTGTTCGAGATCAGCGACGGCCAGCCCGGCGGGTGCAGCCACGCCGAGTTCGCGCGCGCGGTGGGCGAGGCCGTCGGCCGCCAGCCGGTCGTCCTGCCGGTGCCCCCTGCCCTGCTACGGGCCGCGGCATCGCTCAACGCCGCCGCGCTGCGCGCGCTCGGCCGGACTCCGAAGCTCACGCCCGATCGCGCGCGCTATTTCGCCCACGCCGACTGGACCGCCGACCCCGCCGCCCTCATCGCCACCGGCCTGTGGCGGCCGGAGGTGCCGCTCCGCGACGGCCTCGCGCGCGCGGTCGCATGGTACCGGAGCGAGGGCTGGCTCGCCTAGCTCGATCCGCGGGGAACGGCAGTGCCTAGCCCGCCAGCGCGGCGTTCAGCAGCGCTTAGCCCGCCAGCGCGGCGTTCAGCGCCTTCAGCCGCCGCGTGACGCTGGCGCCGATCAGCGCCTGCAGATGATCGGGCACCACCAGCCGTGCGCCGGCGCCCGCTGGCTCAAGCGCAACCGGGCCGAGCACGCCCGAGGCGCCTCCGCCCAGGCGCTGGCCCAGCCGGGCTGCCAGCCCCCACGCCCACGCGCGCTGCACAGCATAGGGCTCCGCCAGCGCGGGCCAGCGCGCGCCCAGCAGCGCATCGCGCTCGCCGCCCATGCAGGCGAACAACGCTGCTGCCAGCAGCGCGCGTTCGGGCAGCGTCACCCCCACCCAGCTGCCGTGCAACGCGATGTCCGCCGCGCGCTCGGCGCGGAAATCGGGATTGGCGTTCCACGCGACGTCGGACAGCAGGCACGCCGCCACGCGGATCCGCTGGAACGGCGCGGGGTCGGCGGCGAAGAGCGCAGCGGTCCAGCGCGTCAGCGCCTCGCCGGTTTCGGCAAAGCGCGACAGCCGCGCAGCCTCCAGCCGCGCCGCCTCGATCAGCGGGTCGCGCGCGCGGAGTTCGGCGGGCAGGCTCTGATAGAGCAACCCCTCGCGCAGGCCGTAGGCGCTGGTGACGATGTGGCTGGCGCGCAGCCGATCGACGACCGCACCGATGAGCGCAGCCGCTCCGGGCAGCGCTGCGGCGCGCTGGGCGCTGACGCCGGGCACCTCCTTCAGCGATTTTTCGGCCATGCGCGCCAGGCTGCGCACCAGCCGATCGGGCGCGTCGGCGCCCATCGTATAGTGGTGGATGACCGGCAGCGGCGCTGCGGTCACGTGCATGTGGTAATGCGCCAGCGCGCGCCACGACCCGCCGACCGCGTAGAGCGGCCGCCCCAGCCCGTCGCCCAGCCAGCCGACCTTGGCCAGCGCTGTGTCGATCAGCCGCCGCAGCGCCGCCCGCCCCTCCGCCCGCGCCGCGGCGAGCTTCAGCGAGCCGACCGCGAGCGACACGCGCGCACCCGGACGCCCGCCCGCGACGCGCACCAGCTCCAGGCTGCCGCCGCCCAGATCACCGACCACGCCGTCGGCAGCGGGGATTGCCGAGATGACGCCGTAGGCCGATGCGCGCGCTTCGGTCTCGCCGTCGATCACCTCGATGTCCAGCCCCGTCTCGCGCTCGACCCGGTCGACGAACTCGCGGCCGTTGGCTGCGTCGCGCACCGCAGCGGTCGCGACCGCGCGCAGTTCGGCCACGCCCATCGCGCGCGCCATCGCTGCAAATCGCGCCAGCCCCGCGCTCGCCAGCGCCATCGCATCGGCCTCCAGCCGTCCGTGCCGCGCCACGCCGGCGCCCAGGCCCGCCATCAGCTTCTCGTTGAACAGCGTTTCGGGCGCGCGCGCTCCGGCGCGGTAGACGACCAGACGGATCGAGTTCGATCCGATATCGAGCACGCCAGCGAGCGGCCCCGCTCCGGCGGGCACCGCCTCGGGCACAGCGCGGGCAGCGATCGGGCTCAAATGTCCTCTCCCTCGGCAAGCAGCGGCTTGGGCGCGATGCCGTCGTGGAGCGCAGCGCCGCGACCCGACAGGCTGGGGTTGGTCATGAAATAGCGGTGGCAGTTGAAGGCAGGCTCGCGCCCAGCCAGCCGCCGGTACTCGCCGTCGGCTCCCAGCTCCCAGCTCTGTTCGGTATCCTTGAGGTTGGCGACCATCACCTGATCTTCCACCTGCGCATGCACCGTCGGATTGGTGAGCGGGATCAGCACCTCAACGCGCCGGTCGAAGTTGCGTGGCATCCAGTCGGCCGAGGAGATGAACAGTTTCGCCTGCGGGTGCGGTATGCCATGGCCCGAGCCGAAGCAATAAATGCGGCTATGCTCAAGAAAGCGCCCGATGATCGAGCGCACGTTGATCCGTTCGCTGAGCCCCGGCACCTGCGGCTTCAGGCAGCAGACGCCGCGCACGACCAGATCGACCTTCACCCCTGCCCGGCTCGCCTCGTAGAGCTTGTCGATCATCTCGGGATCAACCAGGCTGTTCATCTTGGCCCAGATTTCGCCCCGGCGCCCGGCGCGAGCGTGCGCGATCTCGTCATCGATCAGGCCGATGAGCGTCGAGCGGACGTTCAGGGGCGACAGCGCGATGCGCTCCAGCGCGCGCGGCTCGACATAGCCGGTGATGAAGTTGAACACCTGCCCCGCATCGCGCGCGAGCACCGGGTCGGCGGTGAAATAGCTGATATCGGTATAGATGCGCGCGGTGACGGGATGGTAATTGCCCGTCCCGAAGTGGAGGTACGTCTTGAACCCCTCGCTCTCGCGGCGGACGACCATGCTGATCTTGGCGTGCGTCTTCCAGCCGACGAAGCCATAGACCACCTGCACGCCCGCCGCTTCCAAGAGCGACGCCCATTTAATGTTCTGTTCCTCGTCAAAGCGCGCCTTCAGCTCCACGATCGCGGTCACGGACTTGCCCGCCTCGGCCGCCTCGATCAGCGCCTTGACGATGGGGCTGTCGCGCCCGGCGCGGTAGAGCGTCTGCTTGATCGCGATGACGTCGGGGTCCTGCGCGGCCTGGCGGATGAACGCGACTACGACCTCGAAGCTCTCATAAGGGTGGTGGACGACGATGTCCTTGGCCCGGATCGCGGCGAAGCAATCGCCGTCATACTCGCGGATCCGCTCGGGAAAGCGGGGAACGTAGGGTTCGAACTTCAGGTCGGGCCGGTCCTGGTCGACCACCTGCGCCAGGTCGGCGATGCCCAGCACTCCGTCGATGCGCGTGATCGCGCTGTCGTCGACCTCGAGCTCGGCCTCGATCAGCTGGCGCAGCGTCTTCGTCGTCGCGCGCTCCAGCTCCAGCCGGATCACGCGCCCGCGCCGCCGCCGTTTGAGCGCGGTCTGGAAGTAAAGCACCAGATCCTCGGCTTCTTCCTCGACTTCGATGTCGCTGTCGCGCAACACCCGGAACGCCCCGTCGCCCAATACGCGGTGACCGGGGAACAAGTCCTCGATGAATGCGCGGACAAGGCTTTCGATCGAGATCACGCGGATCGTGCGGCCGGGCAGGCGGATGAAGCGCGGCAGCAGCGACGGCAGCATGACGAGCGCGGTCGACCGCTGGCGGTCGCGCGTGCGCTCCAGCTCGAAGATCAGGCTGAAGCCCCGATTTGGAATGAACGGGAACGGGTGCGCCGGATCGATCGCCTGCGGCGTCAGGATCGGCAGGATCTGGTCGCGGAAATAATCGCGCGCGAACGGGCGCTCGTCGGGCTTCAGTTCGTCGGGGCCGATAACGGTTAGCGCCACCGCGGACAGCCGCTTGCGCAGCTCTGCCCACACGGTCTGCTGGCGCTGCATCAGCCGGTCGGCTTCGGCGACGACCGCGTCCAGCTGCTCGGCAGGCGACAGGCCGTCGGGCGAGCGGGTCTCCACCCCTTCCGAAATCTGCCCGCGCAGCCCGGCCACGCGCACCATGAAGAACTCGTCGAGGTTCGATCCCGAGATCGACAGGAAGCGCAGGCGCTCCAGCAGCGGATAGGCGCCGTTGCACGCCTCCTCCAGAACGCGGCGGTTGAACGCGAGCCAGCTGAGCTCGCGGTTGAAATAGCGGTCTGCGCCCGCCGCGGAATGCTTGTGGGCGTCGGTGTGCGCGTGCGCGGCGGAGGCCATGGGGCATCGTTACACCAAGCCCGCGCGCGGCCCTAGCGGCGAGCCGGCTCCGGCTGCGCGGGCGCGGTTGCGCCGCCCTCGGCCGGTTCCTAAGCGGGCGGGGATGCGGGTTCTTCTGATCGGCGGCGGCGGCCGCGAGCATGCGCTGGCGTTGGCGCTCGGGCGGTCGCCGACGCTCGGCGCGCTGTGGATCAGCCCGGGGAATGCTGGGACCGCGGCCGTGGGTCACAACGTGCCGGCGATGGACGCGGCCGCCACCGTCGCCTTCGCGCGCGGGAACGGAGTCGATCTCGTGGTGATCGGCCCCGAAGCGCCGCTCGCTGCGGGGCTGGCCGACGCGCTGCGGGCGGCGGGAATCGCGACGTTCGGGCCAAGCGCGGCTGCGGCGCGGCTGGAAAGCAGCAAGGGCTTCACCAAGGACCTCTGCGCGCGCGCCGGCATCCCCACCGCCGCCTTCGCGCGCTTCGATGCCGTTCAGCCCGCGCTGTCGTGGCTGGCCGGGCGGCCCGTGCCGATCGTCGTCAAAGCCGACGGGCTGATGGCCGGCAAGGGCGTCATCGTCGCCTCCACCCGCGCCGAGGCCGAAGCAGCGGTGTGCGAACTCGGCGCGCACGGCCCGCTCGTCATCGAGGAGTTTCTGGAGGGCGAGGAAGCCTCGCTGTTCGCGCTGGTCGCGGGCGGGCGCGCGGTGACGTTCGGGACGGCGCGCGACTACAAGCGCGTGGGCGACGGCGACCGCGGACCCAATACCGGCGGCATGGGCTCGGTTTCGCCCGCGCCCGCGCTGACGCCCGAGCTGGCCGCGCGCGCCATGCGCGAGATCGTCGAGCCGACCGTCGCGGCGCTGGCGGCGGCCGGCACGCGCTTCGAGGGCTTCCTCTACGCCGGGCTGATGCTGACCGCAGCGGGGCCGAAGCTGATCGAATATAACGTCCGGCTGGGCGACCCGGAGGCGCAGTCGCTGCTCGCGCGCTTCGAGGGCGATCTGGTGCAGCTGCTCGCCGACGCAGCGCGCGGGGTGCCCCCCCCTGCGCCGCCGCGGCTGACCGACGGCTACGCGGTAACCGTCGTCATCGCAGCGCGCGGCTATCCGGGCGCGCCTGCGCTGGGCGGCACGGTCGGCGGGCTCGCCGCGGTCGAGAAGGGCGGGCCGCAGACCGGGCCGGTGACGGTCCACCACGCGGGGACCGCGCTCGATGCGAACGGCCGCGTCGTCGCGAGCGGCGGCCGGGTGCTGGGCGTGACCGCGCTCAGAGCCAGCGCCGCCGACGCGCGCGCGGCCGTCTACGCTGCGCTCGAGCGGCTCGACTATGCAGACGCGGTCTGGCGGGGTGACATCGGCGCGGGGTCGATGGCGCCGACGCCGTCAACCGCCACCATGTCGGCCGGGACGGGTTCCGGGACGGCGCGGGTTCCGGGCGTCGCCGCCTTCGACAGTGCGTCTCTACGGGGCAGCGCCGACGGCGCTTCGGCAACGCCGCGCATCCTGTTCGTCTGCCTGGGGAATATCTGCCGCTCGCCGCTTGCCGAGGGCGTGTTCCGCGCGCGCGCAGCCGAGGCGGGGCTGAATGTCGAGGCCGACAGCGCGGGCACCGGCGACTGGCATCTTGGTCGCCCGCCCGACCTCCGCGCGCAGGCCATCGCCCGCGCGAACGGCGTCGCGCTCGAACATCTGCGGGCGCGTCGCGTAACCCCACGGGACTTTTACAGCTTCACGCACATCCTGGCGATGGACGGGTCCAACCTCGCGAACCTCAGCGCGCTGCGCCCGCCCGACGCGACCGCGCATCTCGGCCTGTTCATGGACTTCGCGCCGGAGGAAGGGACGAGCGTCGTCCCCGATCCCTATTATGGCGGCCCGGACGACTTCGCTCGGACATTTAGGCTGGTCGACGCAGCGGCGCGCGGACTGGTTGCCCGGCTGCAGATGCGGTGAGCCTCATTGTCTTCGATTCGGGCGTCGGCGGCCTGACCGTCGCCGACGCGATCAGACGACGCCTGCCCGGCGCCGGGATCGTCTACTGCGCCGACAACGCGGGCTTTCCCTACGGCACCAAGGACCCCGCCGAGATCGCGGCGCGCGTGCCAGCGCTGCTCGGGCGGCTGGTGGAACGCTACCGCCCGCGGCTCGCGGTCATCGCGTGCAACACCGCCTCGGTCGTCGCGCTGGCGCATGTCCGCTCGGCGCTGGCGCTGCCCGTCGTCGGCACCGTCCCCGCGATCAAGCCAGCCGCTCAGCTGACGCAGAGCGGCGTCATCGGCGTGCTTGGCACGAAAGCGACGGTCGCCCAACCCTATGTCGACCGCCTCGCGTCCGAATTCGCCGCGGGGCTGACCGTGCTGCGCCACGGCTCGGCCGATCTGGTCGAAGCCGCCGAGGCGAAGCTGCGGGGCGGGCAGGTCGACGCCGCGGCGATCCGCACCGCGCTCGACGGGCTGCGCGCGCAACCGGGCGGCGATCGGCTGGATACCGTGGTGCTGGCCTGCACCCATTTCCCGCTGCTGCTGGCCGAGCTGCGCGCGGGCGCGCCGGAACTGACGTTCGTCGACGGAGCCGAGGGCATCGCCCGCCGCGTTGAAACGCTGCTCGCCGGCGATGGCGTCGGGGGTGAAAGCCTGACCGTGTTCACGCGCAAGGACGCGGGCGTGGCGGCGCTGCGTGAAGCGCTGGAGGAGCGCGGCCTGGCCCGCATCGACATTCTCTGAGTCCGCCTCGCCGGTGAGGTGTCGCGGCTTGACAGAGATAACCGTATGGGTTATATTCCGACGCAATCCACTGGGGCTTGCGGCACGTTCGGCCGTTGCGCTTCTAAGCCGGTCAGCCAGTCCAGACATGGCGGTTGCGCACCGGGACATCGCGATCCGGCGGCGCGCGCGCGAGAGAGCGAAGGGGGTCCCGGCGCGGGACGGGCGTCGCCGCCGTGTCCGCTCGCCGCATTGCTTGTCCCTCGCCGTCCTCTGCTTCCTCCACGTCCTCCACGTCCTCCACCCCGCCCCGCAACCTTCGCGACCTTCGCGACCTTCGCCCACCCCTCCCCGCGCCTCGCGCGATCGTCTAAGCGCCGCGTCCATGTCCCATGTCCGCGCTGAAACCCACGGCCATCTTGGCCTGATCACCCTCGATCGGCCGCAGGCGCTGAATGCGCTGACCGCCGCGATGTGCGCCGCGATTGACGCCGCGCTCGATCGCTTCGCGGGCGATCCGAACATCAAGGCCGTCGCGATCGAGGGCGCCGGCGAACGGGCCTTCTGCGCGGGCGGCGACGTGGTGACGATGCACCGCGATGGCCGCGCCGGATCGGACGGGTGGGAGCGGTTTTTCGCGACCGAGTACGCGATGAACGCAGCGATCGCGGCCTACCCCAAACCCTATGTGGCGCTGATGGACGGCATCACGATGGGCGGGGGGGTCGGTGTCTCGATCCACGGCCGATACCGGGTCGCGACCGAGCGCACGCTGTGGGCGATGCCCGAAACCGGCATCGGCATGATGACCGACGTCGGCACGAGCTACGCGCTCCCGCGGCTCGACGGGAAGCTCGGCGTGTTCCTGGCGCTGACCGGGGCTCGGCTCGACGGGCCCGAGTGCCGCTATGCCGGTATCGCGACGCACTTCACCCACGCTGCGCGGCTGAGCGAGCTGAAGGCGATGCTCGCCGACGGCGTTGAACCGCAGGTCGCGCTCGACCAGATCGCCGAGCCGCCGCACCAGGCTCGGCTGGCGCAGAACCGCGACGCGGTCGACACGCTGTTCGCAGGCGACAGCGTGGAGGGCATCGTCGCCGCGCTGGAGGCCGACGGCGGCGAATGGGCGGCGAAGGAAGCAGCGACGCTGAAGCGCATGAGCCCGACTGCGCTGAAGGTGGTGTTCGAAGGGCTGCGGCGTGGCGCAAACGCCGCGAGCGTCGCCGATGCGCTTCGGACCGAATACCGGGTCGTCGCGCACATGAAGACGACGCACGATTTCTACGAAGGTGTCCGCGCCCAGCTGATCGACAAGGACCGCAGCCCGAAGTGGCAGCCAGCGACGCTCGCCGAGGTCAGCGCTGCGGCCGTGGCCGCCCATTTTGCCGAGCCGGCGGGCGGCGACCTGCGGCTCGGCTGAGGCGGCGCTACAGCCAGTCGGCCAGTGCCGAGAGGCACGCGCGTCCGAGCGCCTTCGACCGGGCAGGCGACCAGCCGCGCACCGGATCAGGGTTTTCCAGCGCGTCCTTGAACGGCATTTCAAGTGTCATCGCGACCGCGCCGAACCGATGCGCAATGGCGTTGGTCGCCATGGTGAGGTTGCCCGTGCCGGGCGCGGCGATCTCGTAGCCCACTCGCGTCTGGAAGTCGGCCGAGTGGCGGCCGAGCAGCTCCAGATAGCGGCGGTAGCCTTCGGCCTGCTGCGGGGTGGCGTTGGGGATGCCCTCGAACCCCGCCATGAACAGGTGGGGAATGGTCTCGTCGCCGTGGACGTCCATCGCGAAGTGGACGCCCGTGCGCTCCATGTGCGCGAGGACGCAGGCGACCTCGGGCTCGGTCTCGGCGTTCGGCGCGTGCCAGACGCGGTTGAGGTTCACGCCGGCAGCGTTGGTGCGCAGATGGCCGCGCACCGAGCCGTCGGGATTCATGTTGGGGACGATGTGAAAGCGGACGCGCGACCGAAGCGAGCGCGCCAAGGCGCTCCCCTCGATCAGCGCGTCGATGGCGCCCTCCATCCACCATTCGGCCATGCTCTCGCCCGGGTGCTGGCGGGCGATCAGCCAGACGGGCGGGCCGCCGTCGCCCAGCTCGATCGCGTCGATCGCCTGCCCGTCGAGCGAGCGGCCGAGCGTCCGGACCTGCACGCCCGGAGCCGCCGCGGCGCGCGCGATCAGGTCGTGGTGGCGCTCGATCGGATAGGGCGCGTGATAGGCGAACCAGCAGCTGTCGGTCGCGGGCGTGTGGCGGATCGTCAGCACGCCGTCGGCATAGGCCGTATCGGTCTGCACCCAGTCCCGGCGGTCATCGGAGACGCGCGCGCGGTAGTTCGGCCAGCCATAGGCATAGGCCGATCCGCCCGCGTTCAGGATGCGCAGTTCCAGAGGCACGCCGCGCGCGCCGGTGACGCGGAAATGGAACCACTGGTAGAAGTCGCTCATCCGGTCGCGGCGGATGGCGAGGTCGAATGCCCCGCCCTCGCCGCGCCCGAGAAGCTCGATATTGCCGCTGTCGAAGGCCGAATCGATGTGGAGTGCCGTCATGGCCTCGGCTTGTAGCGTGTCGTCTGCCCGCTCGGTCCAGGAAAATCGCTGAACACGGCATCCTCCAGCAACGGCAGCGCGCGCTGGGCGGCCTCGCCGACCGACCGGCCCTGGGCCGTGACGCTGGCGCGGCCTTCCCACAGCGCCTCACCGGTCTGTGCGCGGCGCAGGTCGACGAACAATGTCGCGGTGGCGACACCGCTGGCGCGCGGCTGGCCCACGGGGAACGAGACGCCACCCCCCAGCCCGAACCCGCCGCCGCGCCCGAAGCTGGCGCCGCCGCCGCCGAGCCCGATCGTCACCGGCGCGCCGCGGCTGACCGCGCGGCCCTCGACGGTGAAATCGACGCGACTGACATAGTCGGCCTGCGCGCGATCGGGGACCGGCCGGAAGCCCAGTCGCGCCCAGCCCGCGCGCACCGCATCGGCCTGCATCCCGAACTCCAGCGTGCCCTGCCGCCGCGGATCGGCCTGCTCGACATAGACCGTCGAGGGCCGCACGTCGCCGCGATGGAAGCGCGTCACCTCCGGCGCAGGCAGCGTCGCGGTGCAGGCGCCGAGCAGCGCAGCCGTGGCTGCAAGCGCGAAGGCGGTTCGAAGCGTTGATTTCAGCATTGCCAACTCCCGAGCGGCTGACGAAAGGCAGGCGCGCATGAACGGGGCTAGAACGCGCGTTAGCGCGCGCCGGCCCCAAGCGGAAAACGGAGCCGTCGCGTGAGCCTGACCCCCGTACTCGTGACCGGCGGCGCCGGCTATATCGGCAGCCACGCCGTGCTGGCGCTGGCTGACCGCGGCTACCCGGTTGCGGTCATCGACAATCTGACGACCGGGTTTCGCTGGGCGGTGCCTGACGATGTGCCATTCCATCAGGGCGACATCGCCGACGGCGAACTGGTGCGGCGCATTATCGGCGAGCACGGCATCCGCGCGATCATGCACTTCGCCGGATCGATCGTGGTGCCCGAAAGCGTTTCCAACCCGCTGAAATACTACGGGAACAACACCGCCGCGACGCGCTCGCTCTTGGAAGCCGCGGTCGGTGCGGGAGTGCCGCATTTCATCTTCAGTTCGACGGCTGCGACCTATGGCATTCCAAAGCGCATCCCGGTCGCCGAGGACGCGCCGACGCAACCCATCAACCCTTATGGCTGGTCCAAGCTGATGACCGAGCAGATGCTGCGCGACGTGACCGCCGCCCACCCGATGAACGCGGGCGTGCTGCGCTATTTCAATGTGGCCGGCGCAGACCCGGCGCAGCGCAGCGGCCAGTCGACTGCCGGCGCGACGCACCTCATCAAGATCGCGGTCGAGGCAGCGCTCGGCAAGCGCGATGGCGTGCACATCTTTGGGACCGACTACGACACGCCCGACGGTACCGGCGTGCGCGACTATATTCACGTGAGCGACCTCGCCGCCGCGCACGTGTCGGCGCTGGAGCGGCTGGTCGAGCGCCCGGACGAAAGCTTCACGCTCAACTGCGGCTACAATCGCGGGTTTTCGGTGTTGGAGGTGTTGGACACCGTCGAGCGCGTCGCGGGCGTGGAGCTTGAGCGCACCATGTCGCCGCGCCGCCCAGGCGACCCGGCCGCGCTGGTGAGCGACAACCGCGCGATCCTCGAGACGCTCGGCTGGCAGCCGGTCCACGCACGCCTCGACACGATCGTCGAGCATGCGCTGGCCTGGGAGCGCGTGGTCGACGATCGGCGCGCGGCATAGATCCTCCCCGTAGCGGGGAGGAAGCCGCCCTTACCCCCGAACCTGGATCACGCGCTGCGTCTCGCCCTCCAGCGCCAATGCGGTCAGCACGCCCGTCGCATAGGCGCCGGTGTCGATGCCGATCCGGTTGGCGCGCAGCTCGGGCTCGGCGGTCGGCGTGTGGCCGTGAACGATCGTCGCGCCGTGGTCGCGCGGCGAGCGCAGGAATTCCTCGCGGATCCACAACAGGTCCCGCGGCGTCTGCATGTGCAGCGGCACCTCGGGCCGGACGCCCGCGTGCACGAACAGATAGTCGCCGCGCCGGACGCTGAGCGGCGCGGCGCGCAGAAGATCGACATGCGCAAGCGGCAGTTCGTCCGCGATCCATTCGGCGACCGCCGAGGGATAATCGGCGTCGAGCAGCGGGGCGGGCGCGCGGTAGCTCGCGAGCGTCTCGGCTCCGCCAAAGCTCAGCCAGTCTTCGATCAGCGCATCGCGATACTGCCGGTCGGTCTCGGCCAGGATGTCCAGCAGCACCTGCTCGTGATTGCCGCGGATGATGGTCCACGCCGCCCATGGCGGCGGCGACCGGGTCAGACGGTCGAGCAGGCCTGCGCTGTCGGGGCCGCGGTCGATCAGGTCGCCCAGCAGGATGATCTCGGCCGAGCAGTCGGGCCGCCCGGCATGGTCGCACGCGATCTCTGACAGCAGCGCTTCGAACAGGTCCAGCCGGCCGTGAAGATCGCCCACCGCATAGAGCCGCCACCCGGCAGGCGCGCGGGGGGCCGGGCGCGCGGGACGCAGCACGTTGCGGAGCTTGGAGATCATCGTGCGGACGGCTGTAGCGCGTCGAACGCGGCCGCGGAACTTGACTTGTCGGTCGCGCGCCCGTACCGCGCGGCCTCACGTTCATGAGCCGTCCGCCCGGGCGGCCGATAGCCATTGAGATTACCCATGAAGATCGTCAATTCGCTGAAGTCGCTGAAGACGCGCCACCGCGATTGCCGCGTGATTCGCCGCCGTGGCCGCACCTACGTCATTAACAAGACGCAGAAGCGCTTCAAGGCGCGCCAGGGCTAAGCCCCTCCGACATCGGTGCCGCTGATTGATGAGCTGGACGCCGTCGTCTTCGACGTCGGTGAGGTGCTGTTCGGCTGGTCGCTGCGCGCACTCTACGCCAAGCTGATCGCCGATCCGGCCAAGCTCGACTGGTTTTTGGCGAACGTCGTCACGACCGGCTGGCACTTCCAGCACGATGCGGGCCGCTCCACCGCCGAGACGGTCGCCGAGCTCGTCGCCGAACACCCAGCGCACCGCGACCTGATCGAAGCCTTCCCGCGCCGCTTTTCCGAGACGATCACCGGCCCGATCCCGGGAATGCACGAGCTGGTCGCCGAGCTCGACGACCGCGGCGTGCCGCTCTACGCCATCACCAATTTCGGCCACGAATTCTGGGCGCTGTTCCGCCCGAGCCAGCCGATCTTCGACCGCTTCCGGGATATCGTCATCAGCGGCACCGAACGTATGATGAAGCCCGATCCGGCGATTTTCGAGCTTGCCAAGCAGCGGTTCGGCGGAAACGCGGCGCGGATGCTGTTCGTGGACGACCGCGCGGACAATGTGGCGGCCGCCGAAGCAGCCGGGTTCCGCGGCTGGCAATTTGACGGCGACGCTGCACGGCTGAGGGCGGCCCTACTGGGCTAGGGCAGTCGACCCCCTTGCCCCGCTGCCCCTCGCCCGCCACCGTCCGGCACGATGCAGCACGCCCCGACCCTTTCCACCCCCCGCCGCCTGCGTTCGATCGCGGCAGGGTGCGCGGGGAATCTGGTCGAGTGGTATGACTGGTACGCCTACAGCTTCCTCGCACTCTATTTCGCACCCAGCTTCTTCCCCAAAGGCGATCCGCTTGCGCAGCAGCTTGATTCGGCGGCAGTGTTCGCGGTGGGGTTCCTCGCGCGCCCGGTCGGCGGGTGGTGGCTGGGGTGGATCACCGACACGCGCGGGCGCAAGGCAGGATTGACCGCCTCGATCCTGCTGATGGGCGCGGGTTCGCTGATGATCGCGTTGTGCCCGCCCGCGTCGTCGATCGGGCTGGCAGCGCCGGTGCTGCTGGTCGTCGCGCGGCTGGTGCAGGGCCTGTCCGTCGGCGGTGAGTTCGGAGCGTCGGCGACCTATATCGCCGAGATGGCGCCGCAGGGCCGGAAAGGCCTGTGGGGCAGCTTCCAGTATATGACGCTCGTTGGTGGCCAGCTGATCGCGCTGATGACCTTGCTGGCGCTGCAGGCGGTGCTGAGCGAGGCCGAGATCGCCGCCTGGGGCTGGCGCGTGCCGTTTGCCCTTGGAGCGCTGCTGTCGCTGGGCGGGCTTTGGTTGCGGCGCAGCGCCGACGAGACGCCCAATTTCGAAGCGCTGGCCGCCGCAGACCGCGCGGTTTCGCCCGACACGATCGCGCGCGAGCGCGGCGGGTTGTGGCTGGTGATCGCGCTCACCGCCTGCACCACGGTCGCATTTTACAGCTTCACCACCTACATGCAAAAATATCTGGTGACGCAGGCCGGCTGGGCGAGGACCGCGGCGTCCGAAACGGTCGCGGTTGCGCTTGCAATCTATCTCGTCACGCAGCCGCTGTTCGGCGCACTGTCGGATCGGATCGGGCGGCGCGGATCCATCCTGTGCGCGGGAACGCTCGGCACGCTGTTCGCGGCACCGCTTATGGCTGCGATCGGCCGCTCGGCCGACGCGCGGGCGGCATTGCCGCCGCTGCTGGCTGCGCTGGGTATCATCGGCTTCTGGACGGCGATCTCCGGGCTGGTAAAGGCCGAGCTATTCCCCGCGAAGGTGCGAGGGAGCGGCGTCGCGATCGGCCACAGCATCGCGGTCGCGCTGTTCGGCGGAACGACCGAGTGGGCCGCGCTAAAAGCACAGGCGCTCGGGCATCCCGAGTGGTTCCGCTGGTATGTTGCCGCCTGCTTCGCAGTGCTTCTGGCCTTCGGCCTGTTCCAGCCGCAGCGGCTGCGAACCGCGCGGATCGAGGCGGCTTGATTCCACCGCTCACGGGGTGTATTGCATCGACAATACAGTTGGAGATAGCTAGGTGCGCTTCTTGATTCCCGCCGCCCTCGCCCTTGGCCTTGCTGCCTGCGACGAGCACATTGAGCGCAAGGAAGATTCGCGCAACGGCCCCGTGACAGCCAAGGGCGAGGAGGCGGGAACCGCGTTCGCTGCGCGCGCCGACGCCAACAGCGGCGCGGTCGAGGTCGCCCTGCCGGGTGCGAAGCTGTCGCTCGACGGCCTTGGGAAGCTGATGGGCGCGAGCGACTTCGAGCTCGATGGGACCAAGCTCTATCCCGGATCAAAGATCGAAACGCTTGATATGCGGGCGTTCGATGGCGGCAAGCACGCCGACGAAAACGCGCGTATGCACATCGCATTTTCCAGCCCCGCCGAGCCGGGCGCGGTGAAGAGCTGGTTTTTGAACGAGTTCGGCAAGCGCGGTGGCAAAGTCGCCTTGCGCGATGGGGCGATCGTGGGTGAAACGCGGAAGGGTACCGCCTACCGGATCACGCTCGCCGCCGCCGGAACGGGCCGGACGCACGGCGAGATCCTGATCGACGACGAGTCGCACAAGGACTGATCGCCGGGGCGATCGCACGGACCGCCCGGCGCGTGCCGTCCTCAATATGGGCGCGGACCGTAGCCACCGCGACGCGGCACAAACACTGCCCGGCAGCCGCCACGGACATACACGCCGCCGCGTTCGACAAAGAAGTTGCGGCCACGGACGCAAGGAGTTTGCGACAGCTGCTGAACCACACGCACGCCGAAGCGCGTCGGCATCGGGCAGAAAACGCGGCGGTCGGGCGTGCCGCGGATCGATTCGCAGCGAACCGCGCGCTGCGCGGCGGCATCCTTCGGCAGCGCGGCGAACGCACCGAACGCGATCACCGCTGCGAAAACAGAACGATTCATGGGCTCTTCTCCTCGTTCCAGGTGCAGGACGCGAAACGCAGCCGGCGGCCTTGCGCTCCATCTTCCTTACTGAATTGCGCTGCAGTCTACGACTCGATACGCCTCGCCCCTCCAGCCAGCCCCCGGGTCCCCGCGACGACATGAGCCTGATGCCCGACCACTGGATTCGCGAGCAGGCGCAGCACGGCATGATCGAGCCGTTCGAACCCGCCCAGCGCCGCGCGGGCACGATCAGCTACGGTCTTTCGAGCTATGGCTATGACGCGCGCGTTTCGAACGAGTTCAAGATCTTCACGAACGTCGATAACGCAATCGTCGACCCCAAGGACTTCGCCCAGAACAGCTTTGTCGATCGGCGGGTGGACGTGTGCATCATCCCACCCAACAGCTTCTGCCTGGCGCGCACGGTCGAGTATTTCCGCGTGCCCGAGGACGTGCTGGTCATCTGCCTGGGCAAATCGACCTATGCACGCTGCGGGATCATCGTGAACGTGACACCGCTGGAGCCCGGCTGGGAAGGACACGTCACGCTCGAGTTTTCAAATACGACACCGTTGCCCGCCAAGGTCTATGCGAACGAGGGCGCGTGCCAATTTTTATTTCTGAAGGGCGCCTCACCCTGCGAGGTCAGCTATGCGGCGCGGGCGGGCAAATACATGGGCCAATGCGGTGTAACCCTGCCGCGGCTGTGAGGCGTCAGACGAGTTGCGCCACTCTCGCGCTCTGGCTGAGATAGCTGTGCATCTTCTCGGCGGTCTGCGGTGCTAGCTCGATGAAGACGCGGCGGCCGTCCATCGGATCGGGCTGGCGGACCAGCAGCCCCTCATCGGTCATCGTCTTGATATAGCGCAGCGCCGTGGTCGCGGGCACCGCAGCGGCGATGCACAGGCTGGAGACCGACACGGCTTTGCGCTCCAGCCGCGCGGCCATCAGATCGAGCAGGATGTCCCACGCCGGGTCGGCGAACAGTTCGCCAGCAAAGAAGCGCGCACGGGCACGGCGGGCGCGGATCACCTGGCGCACGAAGTCGGCGGTGACGGGCTGTGGTTCGGGCTCCTCGCCTGGCACGCGGTCGCGGACCAGATTGTCGAGCGCTCGTGCGATGCGGGCGGCTTCGACCGACAGCTCGGCGAGGTTGGAGACGGAAAGCGCTCCGGCCTCGCGCATCACGAGCGGTGTGTGGCCGAGCAACGCAAGCACCTCGCTCGCACTCGCGTCGGCTGCAATGACGTCGGCAGCGCCGGCGGCCAGCGCAGCTTCGGCCGAATCGAGGTCGTCGCCGGTGACGGCGATCGCAGCGATGCCGACATCGGCGAGAAGGATCGCGTCGGCAGGTGACGCGAACAGCGCAGCGAACTGCCGCCCGCGCCAATGCTCTGCAGCCTCGGCGACGGCGCCCACCTGGATCACGCCGCGGCCCGATCGTGTCGCAACAAGGGCCGTAGCGGCTCCGATGGCGAGCACAGGCCGTTTGGAGGGCAGTGCCCACGAATCGCGCAGTGTAGCGTTCATGAAGGCCACGCTAACCGGGCCGCGCTGTTTCCCCCAAAACGGTGGTAAAGTTCGGTCAAATCGGGCGCGGGAACGTCACCGTACGCACTGGGTTGATGCGCCGCCGTCCCATCCCAATTACAACGCGGATTAGACCAGTCCGCCTGACCCCGAGGAGCTTCACCCTATGCGCGCATTCCCCCGCGCCGCTGTCCTGGCCGTGGCAACGCTATCCGCCGCGGCGCCCGCCTTCGCGCAGACACCCGCGACCGGCGTCGTCAATACCGGCACGCCCGACGTCTTTATCCAGAGCCTGGCTGACACGACCTTCGCCGTGCTGCGCACGGGCCAGTCGCAGGTCGAACGGCGCGACCGCTTTCGCAGCCTTGTCCAGCAGCATTTTGCGATCAACCAGATCGGCGACCGGCTGATCCGTCGCTATCGTCAGAAGATCACGCCGGCTCAGTATCAAGCATATAAGGCGGCACTGCCCGGCTTCATTGTCGGCGCCTATGCTGATCGTCTGCAATCCTATGACTCCGCTCAGTTTCAAGTGCTGCGATCGGTGCCCAACGGCAGCGTCACGGAAGTCTACTCGCGCGTAACGTTGCCCGGGCAGAGCCGCCCGATCCAGGCGGTATGGACGCTGACCAAAGACACCGCGGGGCGCTGGAGGATCGCCAACCTGACCGTCGAGGGTGTCAATCTGTTGCTGAGCCAGGAGGCGGATTTCAGCGCGATGGTGGAGCGGCAGGGCTTCGACTCGCTGGTGCAATTCATGCGGAGCCGCGCGGGCTGATGGGGGACGTCACGAAGCCGCAGCTGCTGCACTTGGTATTCGGCGGCCGTGTCAAGGACCCGCAGGGTCTGGAGTTCGAGGATCTGACGGCGCTCGACATCGTCGGCATTTTCCCGAACTACGCCGCGGCCGAGGCTGCGTGGCGCGCGAGCGCGCAGCGTACCGTCGACGACGCGGCGATGCGGTATGTGGTGGTGCACCTGCACCGGCTGCTGGAGCCTGCGCCGAATCACGGATGACGGTGTCGCAGCAGGCATACTGCGTTGCCTCGCCTGATGCTGAGCGTGAACATGCAGACGCCCGCCGGGATCGCTCCCGGCGGGCGTAGTTTCAGGATCGTCGGTCGCGCTAGGCGCGGCGACGGCGCAGAGCCATCCCGGCGAGCGCTAGCGCCCCGCCGAACAGCGCGACCGACCCGGCCTGCGGGGCTGCCACGGCGTTCGGACCGACATCGGCGATCGAGTCGGTCTCGAACAGGTCCGGATCAAATGCGACCAGGTTGTTGACGCTGCCGCCGCTGAGCTGGCCCGACGGAGCCGCGATGTTGCCGATGTTGCCGCTAGCCGAGGCGGTGATGTTGTCGACTTCGAAGCCCAGCCCGCGCGTCGAGAGGACGAGTGCGCCGCCGACGAGGTCGACCGCTTCCTGCGGCGTGAAGCGGAACTCGATGAAATAGCTGCCGAACGGCACCAACCCCAGCGCGCTCCACAGCTGGCTACCGTTGAAGCCCGAGCTGTTGCCGATGTTCACGCCGGCAGTCGTCTGGAACTGGATGCCGGAACCCGACTGCGTCGTCGTGCTGATGAAATTGTAGTTGTCGATGCTGCCCCAGTAGAAACCGATATAGCGCAGCGCCGACAGCGGAACGATGAAGCCCGAGCTGAGGCTGGAACCGGAGCGTCCGATCTGCGCGTAGCAGCTGAAATCGGTCGGGCCGGTCGAGGGAAGCGAGCCGAGGAACGTGTCACCCGGAGCGACGCGGTCGCCCGGCGCGCTGCCAAACACAAGGCGGCCGTCGCCCACGCCCGGATCGGTATTGAGATCGAAGCGGAAGAGGTTGGATGCAGCCGGCAGCGGGTTGCTGGCGCAGTTGTTGACCGCGCCGACCTGGAAGGTCTGCACGCTATTCGGGCTGATGCCCAGATTGGTGGTGCCGTTGATCGTCCGCGGCCCGGTACGGAACTGGTAGCCATCGTTGAACACCAGGTCAGCCTGATCCGCGACGCGCACAGTCGCCGCGAACGCAGGCATGGCGAGTATCGTCGCCACGCCGGCGAGGAGAAGAGTCCGCATTACAGTCTCCCTTGTTGTGTCCGCGCCCCCAGACGAACGCCGGACGATTTGCGATCGTTACTTACCGCGACGCCGCAACAGCGGCAAGCACGAAAGACCAAACAGCGCAGTTGCCGCGGGTGTAGGGACCGCCACCTGATTGAGGCTATCAGCCGCGACGAGATTTGAGAAATCCGCAACCATCGACTGTGTCGGCGCCTGCAACGCAATCCAGTTGTCAAGCTCGAACGCAAAGCCAGAGGTGCCGATGGCGACGAAAAACACATTCGAGTCGACGTTGAAGTCAACGAAGGTGCTGTTCGGCGCAGCAATCCCGCTCAGCCGCGTGATATCCGCCCCTGTCACGCGCGTGCCCAGACTGTTGCCGTTCTGGTCGGTGACGGGCATCCGAACGAGCTTTACGTCCAGGAACTCGATGAAATTGTAGGGATCGGGCGAGCCCCAGTAGAAACCA
>Ga0326763_1000049_pt1 | contig 46243 bp, 33 predicted proteins | sample NORPS_P_FD_207671 | JGI IMG/M metagenome (GOLD analysis project Ga0326763, IMG submission 207671) | Hot spring water microbial communities from Norris Geyser Basin, Yellowstone National Park, WY, United States - NOR.PS_P | ecosystem: Environmental > Aquatic > Thermal springs > Unclassified...
CGCATGCCAGATCGCGTCGTACAGGCCGGCGCGGCGGATCTCGTCGAGGTAGATCGAGTCGGCCTTGCGCAGGATATCGCAGCGCTCGCGCGTCACCTCGCCGGGGATGCGGATGGCGAGGCCGGGGCCGGGGAACGGATGGCGGCCGACGAAGGCGGGTGGCAGCCCGAGCTCACGGCCCAGCGCGCGGACCTCGTCCTTGAACAGTTCGCGCAAGGGTTCGACAAGCTTCAGCTTCATCCGCTCGGGCAGGCCGCCGACATTATGGTGCGACTTGATCGTGACCGATGGGCCGCCGGTGGTGACGCTCTCGATCACGTCGGGGTAGAGCGTGCCCTGCGCGAGAAAGCGCGCACCGTCGATCTTCGCGGCTTCGCGGTCGAACACCTCAACGAACAGGCGGCCGATCGTCTTGCGCTTGGTTTCGGGATCAGTGACGCCGGCGAGCGCGCGCAGGAACGCTTCGCTTGCGTCGACGTGGATCAGCGGGATGTTGTACGCGCCGCGGAACAGCGACACGACCTCTTCGGCCTCGCCCTGCCGCAGCAGCCCGTGGTCGACGAACACGCAGGTCAGCTGGTCGCGGATCGCCTCGTGGATCAGCACCGCGGCGACCGCCGAATCGACCCCGCCCGACAGCCCGCAGATGACGCGGCCGTCGCCCACGTGCGCGCGGATTTCAGCGATCTTGGCTGCGCGGAAGCCGGCCATCGTCCAGCCGGGCGCACAGCCCGCGACCTGGTGGACGAAGTTCGAGAGCAGCCGGGCGCCGTCGGGCGTGTGGACGACCTCGGGGTGGAACTGCACGCCGTAAAGGCGCCGCGCATCGTCGGCGATCGCTGCGTAGGGCGCGCCGTCCGAGCGCGCGATGCTGCGGAAGCCAACGGGCAGCGCATCGACCTTGTCGCCGTGGCTCATCCACACCTGGTGACGCTCGCCGGGGGTCCAGATGCCATCGAACAAGGCCGACGGCTCGGCAACCTCAAGGACGGCGCGGCCGAACTCGCGCGTGATGCCGGGACTGACGACGCCGCCGAGCGCGGCGACCATCGCCTGCTCGCCGTAGCAGACGCCGAGCACAGGCACGCCGGCTGCGAGCACCGCTGGATCGAGCCGCGGGCTATCACGCTCGGTGACGCTGGCCGGGCCGCCGGAGAGGATCACGCCCCTGGGGCGCAGCCGGGCGATCGCGTCGGTGGCACGGTCGAAGGGGACGATCTCGCTGTAGACGCCCGCCTCGCGCACGCGGCGGGCGATGAGCTGAGTGAACTGGCTGCCGAAATCGACGATAAGGATGGTGCCGGGGTGCTCCATCGCGGGCCCTTACGGCCCCGCGGCGGTGCTGTCGACCGGGGCGCGGCGGCGGGTATCGCCACGGGCTTGCGGGGACGCGCCCGGTAAAGCGCACAGGCCGACGCCCCCACCGAGCGTCAGCGTGCGGGCGTCCTCTCGAACGGTCTGACCAGACTTGAAATGCAGCGCGCCCCGGGGCCGGGGCGGCGCTGGACCGGCGCGGCTGGCAGCCACGCCCTCAAAGGCTGCGCTCAGGCAGCGCCGTTGCAGGCGTCCTTCAAGCCCTTGCCGGCCTTGAACTTCGGCTGGTTCGACGCGGAGATCTCCATCGGCTCCTTGGTGCGCGGGTTGCGGCCGGTGGACGCCTTGCGCTGGCTGACCGAGAATGATCCGAATCCGACAAGCCGGACCTCGTCGCCGCGCACAAGCGCCTGCTGGATGTGATTGAAGGTGGCCTCGACGGCTTTCGATGCCGCGTCCCTGTCGAGGCCCGCGGTCTCCGCCACGGCGCGCACCAGCTCCTGCTTGTTCATGTGCTCTCCCTGAAACGCCCGCTCACGGGTCTGTTCGGGCCTTCTGCCCGTAGCTACATTGGCGCACGTTTCGGCGATGTGTCAAAAAGAAAGCGCCCGAATGGGCGCTTTCTGGCGGCGGGCGGGGCGAGGCCTAGTGACGGAGCGCCGAATCGTCCTCCGGAACCGTGGGCGGCGGGGCGGCGGCGAGTTCCTCGGGCTCCACCCAGTCGATCGGAGTGAGCGGCGCGGCGAGAGCGCGCGTCAGCACTTCGTCCACGTGGCTCACTGGGACGATCGTTAGCGCCGACGTTACGTTCGCCGGGATTTCGGCCAGATCCTTCGCGTTTTCCTGCGGGATCAGCACCGTCGTCAGACCGCCGCGCAACGCCGCGAGCAGCTTCTCCTTCAGGCCGCCGATCGGCAGCACGCGGCCGCGCAGCGTCACCTCGCCGGTCATCGCCACCTCGCGCTTCACCGGCACCCCGGTCAGCGTCGAGACGATCGCGGTCACCATCGCCACGCCCGCGCTCGGCCCGTCCTTCGGAGTCGCGCCCTCGGGCACGTGGACGTGGATGTTGCGCTTGGCAAACAGGTTCGGCTTGATCCCGTACTGCGTCGCGCGCGCCTTCACGAAGCTGAGCGCGGCCGATCCGCTTTCCTGCATCACCTCGCCGAGCTTGCCCGTCATGCGGATCTCGCCCTTGCCGTGCACCGTCACGGCTTCGATCGTCAGCAGCTCGCCGCCCACCTCGGTCCAGGCGAGCCCGGTCACCGCGCCGATCTGATCCTCCTCCTCGCCAATGCCATAGCGAAACTTCCGAACCCCGGCATATTCGCCAAGGTTCTCGGACGTGATGGTGACGGTCTCGGCCTTCGCCTCCAGGATGCGGCGGAGGCTCTTGCGCGCCAGCCGCGCCAGTTCGCGTTCCAGCGTGCGGACGCCCGCTTCGCGGGTATAATAGCGGATCAGATCGCGTAACGCCGAATCTTCGATCGCGAACTCGGCCGCCTTCAGGCCGTGCGCTTCATATTGCTTGGGGATCAGGTGGCCCTTGGCGATCTCCACCTTCTCGTCTTCGGTATAGCCGCTGAGATTGATGATCTCCATGCGATCCATCAGCGGCTGCGGCATGTTGAGTGTGTTCGCGGTCGTCACGAACATGACGTCTGAAAGATCGTAGTCGACCTCCAGATAATGGTCGTTGAACTTGGCGTTCTGCTCGGGATCCAGCACCTCCAATAGCGCCGACGAGGGGTCACCGCGGAAATCGTGGCCCAACTTGTCGATCTCATCCAGCAGGAACAGCGGGTTCGATGTGCCAGCCTTCTTCAGGTTCTGGATGATCTTGCCGGGCATCGATCCGATATACGTCCGCCGGTGGCCGCGGATTTCGGCCTCGTCCCGCACACCGCCCAGCGACTGACGGATGAACTCGCGCCCCGTCGCCTTGGCGATCGAACGGCCGAGCGAGGTCTTGCCGACTCCGGGCGGGCCGACGAGGCACAGGATCGGTCCCTTCAGCTTGTTGGTGCGCGCCTGGACGGCGAGATACTCAACGATCCGTTCCTTGACCTTGTCCAGCCCGAAATGGTCCGCATCGAGCACGCGCTGCGCCTCGCCGATGTCGCGCTTCAGCTTCGAGCGCTTGCCCCACGGCAGCGCCAGCAGCGTATCCAGGTAATTGCGCACGACCGTCGCCTCGGCCGACATCGGGCTCATCGCCTTCAACTTCCTGACCTCGGCGGTCGCCTTCTCGCGCGCTTCCTTGCTGAGCTTGGTCTTGGCGATCTTCTCTTCGATCTCGGCGACCTCGTCGCGGCCGTCCTCGCCCGCCTCGCCCAGCTCGCGCTGGATCGCCTTCAGCTGCTCGTTCAGATAATATTCGCGCTGCGTCTTCTCCATCTGGCGCTTGACGCGGCTGCGGATTTTCTTCTCCACCTGCATCACACCCAACTCGCCTTCCATATGGGCGGAGACGAGTTCCAGACGTTTCAGCACGTCTTCGGTCTCAAGAATCTTCTGCTTGTCCGAGACCTTGAGGTTGAGATTCGACGCAACGGTGTCGGCCAGCCGCGACGGATCCTCGATCTGCGCAATCTGCGCGACGATCTCGGGCGCCACCTTGCGGTTCAGGCGGACATAGCTTTCGAACTGCTTGGCAACCGCCTTGACCTGCGCCTCCAGCTCCTGCGACTGCGCCTCTAGCTCGTCCTGGTCCTCGTCCTCCAGCGGCTCGAAGCTCGCGGTCCAGAAGCCGTCGGTCTCCTCGATGCCAGCCAGCCGGGCGCGGCTGCGGCCTTCCACCAGCACCTTCACGGTCCCGTCGGGCAGCTTCAGCAATTGCAGCACGCCAGCGATCGCGCCGACGTCGTAGAGCTCGTCGCGGCCGGGGTCTTCGTCGGCGGGGTTGCGCTGGCTGACAAGCAACACCTGGCGGTCGGCCTTCAGCGCGGCCTCAAGCGCGGCCACCGACTTCGCGCGGCCGACGAAAAGGGAAACGATCATCTGCGGGAATACGACGATGTCGCGTAGCGGCAGCAGCGGCAAGTTCCGTGGCATTCAAGGCTCCAGGTGCGCGCGGCGGCCGGTCGCTGGCCGCCGCGATGTTGGGCGGAATATGGTGCGCTCGCCGCGCGCCATCAACGCGGGGCGATCGGCAGCAGCCGGAAGCGCAGCAGCCCGGGCTGCTCCTCCACGGCGATCAGCAGCCCGCACGCGGCCGCGGCGCGCGCGGCGTATGCTGCCGGTGCCAGCGCGGACGAGGTCGGCGCGCTCTCCCCGGCAAGCGCCGCGCGCACGGCGGGGCCGATGGTGCACTGGCTGGCGTGCGCGTCGAGCCCGCCGGGGCCGAACGCGACAAGCGCCGCGCGGGCGCGCACCTCAGCGCAGGCGGTTGCGGCGACCATCGTCAGCGCCGCGAGCACGCGCGCCTGCGGGCGGGGCAGCGAAGAGCCCGCATCCGCCATCGCCTCGACCTTGCAGATGCTCTCTCCCAGCCCGTCGCGCAGCGTCGCGGCAAGCTCGGCGGTTGGAACGGCCGGCCCGTCGAGCGCTCCGCCGAATGCCAGCCGAATGAGCTTCAGCCGTCCGCCAAGCCCGGCTGCGGTTTCGCCCATCATGCGCGCGAACTCGGCGCGCAGCTCGGGGTCGGGCTCGTCCAGCAGCAGCTCGGCGCCGCTTGTCAGAGCGCCGACCGCGCCGGCGAAATCATGGCAGATTCGTGCGACCAGCAGGCCAGCGAAATCAAGCGGGTCGCTCATCCCTCGCTCAAGTCCTCGCGCAGTTCGATCCGCGCGAGCGGGCGCAGCCCTTGCGCCGACAGCCGCCCGTCGCCCATCTGCGCGAGCTCGAACTCGACACGCTGGCCGTCGTCGATTCGCTCCAGCCCCGACCGCTTGACCGCGGTGATGTGCACGAACACGTCGCACGGGCCGAGATCGGGCGTGATGAAGCCGAAGCCCTTCTTGTGATTGAACCACTTGACCGCGCCGGTGGCCATCAGCCGATCCTCAGCTTCAGCGCTTCGAACGCGCCGAGCACCGGCCCGCCGGGACGCGAGCGCCACGCCGCCGCGCGCGCGGCGCCGACGATGATCCACACGCGCCCGGGTTCGCGCCCGGCGGCTTCGGCGTCGCTCGGCGACGGATCGAGTACGCCGGACGGGTGGCTGTGATACCAGCCCGCCAGGCAGCCGCCACCGGCTCGCTCGCGCCGCTGCGCGCCGAACAACGCGGCCGGGTCGATCTCGAAGCTCGTCATGGGTTGTGCGGCAACGTTCGCTGCGGGTTCCGCGCGATCGATGGTCGAGAGGGTCGATCGCCCGTGCGCCGGATCGCACCACAACAGCCCGCACGCCTCGCGCGGGGTGTCGACAGCGGCGTGGGCGAGCATCGCGCGAAGGGCTGACGTGTCGACGACAATCTCCATATCTGCGGGCGGGAGCTTAGTGGTGGGACCGGGCGAATCCAATCTGAGCGTCGAGCTGCCGGCAGACGCGGCGGGCTGGCGGCTCGACCGCGCGCTCGCCGCCGCCGTCCCGCAGCTGTCGCGCGAGCGGCTGAAAGCGCTGGTTTCCGCGGGCGCGGTGCGCGGGCGAGACGGCACGCTTGTCCGCGATCCGGCGCTGAAGGTCCGCGGCGGCGAGGCATTCTGGCTGGAGCTGCCCCCGGTCGCTCCACCCGCTGCCCGGGCCGAGGCGATCCCGCTCGTCGTGCCCTACGAGGACGAGCATCTCCTCATTCTCGACAAGCCGGCCGGCCTCGTCGTCCACCCCGCGTGCGGCCATGCGGACGGCACGCTTGTGAATGCGCTTCTGCATCACTGCGCGGGCCGCCTCAGCGGCATCGGCGGCGTCGCGCGGCCGGGGATCGTCCACCGCATCGACAAGGACACGTCGGGGCTGATGGTTGTCGCCAAGACCGATCCGGCGCATGAAGGCCTCGCGCGCCAGTTTGCCGCGCATACGATCGACCGCCGGTACCTTGCAGTCACCAGCGGGCGCCCCGTGCCTGCAGCTGGTCGGATCGAGGGCGCGATTGGTCGAAGTCCGCAGAACCGGCAGAAGATGGCGATCGTAGACCGTGCGCATGGAAAACACGCGGTCACCCACTACGCGATCAAGCGCGCGTTCAACGACGCAGCGCTGGTCGAATGCCGCCTGGAAACGGGGCGCACGCATCAGGTGCGCGTCCACATGGCGTCGATCGGACACGCGTTGCTCGGCGATCCGGTATACGGCCGCCCCTCGCGTGAACACCGGTCGTTGCTGGCGCGGCTTGATTTCCACCGGCAGGCGCTCCACGCAGCACGGCTTGGCTTTCGGCATCCGATCAGCGGCGTTCAGCTAGGCTTCGAGAGCGATTTGCCACAGGATATGGCGGAACTGATCGACTCGCTTTCGGTTGAAAACTGACTAGATTGGTAAGAGATGGCGCCGGTGCCAACGCCCGCGCCTTTTGGAGGTGTCGACATGGCTGTGCCAGCCACCATTCCTGCGCTCGGCGGTGAGGCTTCGCTCAACCGCTATCTGAGCCAGATCCGCCAGTTTCCGATCCTCGCACCTGAGGAGGAGTATATGCTCGCCAAGCGCTGGCAGGAGCATCAGGACCCGGCTGCCGCGGCGAAGCTTGTGACAAGTCACCTGCGCCTCGTTGCGAAGATCGCAATGGGCTATCGCGGCTATGGCCTGCCGGTCAGCGAACTGATCAGCGAGGGCAATATCGGCCTGATGCAGGGCGTGAAGAAGTTCGAGCCCGACAAGGGCTTCCGTCTGGCGACCTACGCGATGTGGTGGATTCGCGCGTCGATCCAGGAGTTCATCCTGCGGAGCTGGAGCCTGGTGAAGATCGGCACCACGGCGGCGCAGAAGAAGCTGTTCTTCAATCTGCGGCGGCTGAAGGGCAAGCTGAACGCGATGGAGGATGGCGACCTGAAGCCCGACGACCTGAAGTCGATCGCGACGACGCTGGGCGTGACCGAGGAAGAAGTGACCTCGATGAACCGCCGCATGGCGATGGGCGGCGACACCAGCCTCAACGCGCCGCTGCGTGAGGACGGCGAGGGCGAGTGGCAGGATTGGCTCACCGACGAGGGGCCGATCCAGGACGAGATCGTGGCCGAGCGCGAAGAGCGCGACATGCGCCACGATCTGCTGACCGAGGCGATGAGAGGGCTGAACGAGCGCGAGAAGCATATTATCACCGAGCGGCGGCTGACGGACGAGCCCAAGACGCTCGAGGAACTGAGCCACGTCTATGGCATCAGCCGTGAGCGCGTTCGGCAGATCGAGGTGCGCGCGTTCGAGAAGCTGCAGAAAGCGATCAAGAACCGCGCGATCGAGCAGCGCCTGCTGCTGGAGCACGCCTGACCGGCTGAAGCGCCCGTGCAGGCGGCGGACGTTTCCGCAGCCTGCGCGGCCCGCCTTGAAGCCGCCCTGCATTTCGTGGCAACCCGGCCCAACTCCCCGCGCGGGGCCCGGCGCGCCGCCGGACCGCCCCGCGATACGGAAAGGGCTGCCGTGACGTCTCGCTTCGCCGTTGTTCTCTTGGGCGCCGCGTCGCTCGTCCCGCTCGCCGCCAGCGCCGATCCGCTGGTCGTCACCGGCGCCCAGACCACGCCATCGGCGACCGCGACCGCGGCGAACAATGCGCCGGGCGATATCACCGTGAACTCCGGCGCGAGTATCATCGTGACGAGCGGGATCCCGGTAACGATCAACTCGAACAACCTCGTGACGAACGGCGGCACGATTTCGGCGACCGGCACGACCGGGACGGCGATCCTGTTTGATGGGTCGGCGTCGCTTACGAACGCGCGTCTGGTGAACAACGGCACGATCAGCGCGACGGGCGCCGGGCCGAACAATATTGGGATCCTGATCGCGAACGGGCCGGTCACCGGGTCGATCGGAGCGGGCGGGCTCAGCACGATCAGCGTCGCCGGCGACAACGCCAACGGTTTGCTGATCCGCACGCCGTTCACGGGGGCGATCGCGCTTGCCGGGATCACCGCGCCGGGCGCCAACTCCGTCCTCGCGAACGTCGCCGCGCCGCTCAACGGATCGCTGATCCTCTCCGGCCAGAACACCGCGGTCGGAGCAGGCAGCGCGGGCATTCTCGTCTCTGCGCCCGTCAGCGGCCTCGTCTCCAACCGCGGGGCGATCAGCATCGGAACGTCGCGTACCGTCGACCAGAACAACGCCGAGGTCGCCGGAAACACCGGCCTGGCCGGCGTTGCGATCAACGCCTCGGTCGGCGGCGGCTTCCTGAACGATCGCTACTATCTCGCCTCGGACGGGACCTACATCCCGCTCGCGACGGGGACGGCTGCTTCGGGCACGCTGATCACCTCGACGATCGTCACCACCGGTGCTCCGGCGGTCGTGATCGGGCCGGGCAGCACCAACCCGCAGCCGGTGACGCTGGGGCCGGTCGGCACCGGCGACGACGCCTACGGGTTCGTCAACCGCGGCCAGATCACGACGGGCATCGCCAAGGCGGGCCAGACCATCCAGGCGGTGGTGATCGGCGGCGCAGGTGCCACGACCACGCTCGCGGGCGGGCTCAACAACCAGGGTTCGGGCGTCATCATCGCGGGCTCGCTCGATGGCCCGGCGATCGGCATCCGAGCGCTGACCGGAGCCAATATCCCGGTCCTGCAGAACCAGGGCGCGATCACCGCCGCCGCGACTGCGACGGCAGCGTCCGGCAAGACTCCGGCCGGGCCGGGCGGCAACGCAACCGCGATATTGATCGACTCCGGGGCGACCGTTCCGCTGATCGTCAATACCGGCATCCTGACATCCAGCGCCAACGGCACGAACGTGACCGCGGCAGGCATCGTCGACAAGTCCGGCTCGGTCCGGACGATCATCAACACGGGCACGATCACGCAGACGACTGCGGGTACTGCGGTGGCGATCGACCTTACCGCCAACCCGAACGCGGTCACCGTTGCCAACTCCGGCGCGATCGGCGGATCGATCCTGTTCGGATCGGGCCGGTCGACGCTCGCGATCAGCGGCGGCTCGATCAACGGCAACGTCGCGTTCGGCGCTGCGGGCGGCGCGATCGCGCTCTCCGGCGCGGGGAGTTTCGCGGGGCCATACACCTCGCCCGTCGCGGTCGATGCGACGCTCGCGGACACCAGCCGCCTCGATCTCAGCGACCAGGCGACGCCAACGCTTGCTTCGGTCGCAGCGACAGGCTCGTCGACGCTCGTCGTACCGTTCCGCGCGGGTGCTCCGGGCCTCACCGTCGTCAAAAACGCCAGCTTCACCGGCACCAGCACCATCCGCCTGTCGCTGCAGAGCCTCGCGGCCACGCAGAACTTCACCGTCATCCAGGCGGGCGGCGGAATCACGACCGACCACCTCCCGACGCTGATCGACCGCTCCAACGCTCCGTTCCTCTTTACGCAGGGCGATCCGGTGCTCAGCGGCAACACGCTCTCGGTCGCGCTGACTCGCCTGCCGACCGCGCAGATCGGCCTCGCGCCTGCTCAGGCGGCGCTGTTCGATCTGTCGGTGATCGGGCTGGCCGGCAGCCCCACGGCGTCTGCGCTGATTGCCAACCTGCCGACGCAGGGCGCGGTCATCTCGGCCTACCGGCAGCTAACCCCGGCCAGCTTCGGCCGCGCACCGATCCGCGCAGCCGAAAGCTTTGCCGATTTCGGCTTCGGCTCGGCAGGCGCGCGGATGGAGGTCGTTGAAAATCAGCGCCGCAACCAGGTGCAGGGCGCGGGCGGCTGGGCTCAGCAATATGGCCAGATCGCACGCTCGCGCACCGGCCTCAGCGAGTCCGCCTTCGATCTGTCAAGCTATGGCCTCACCTTCGGCGGCGATCGGCGGCTGTTCGGCAACGGAGTCGTCGGCATCGGCTTCGTTGCCAACTGGGCCAGCGTCACGCAGGAGATCGCGCCCGGCCTCGGCGCCCAGCCGCTCTTCGTCAACACGCAGGCGATCACGCCCTACGCGGGCCTGAACGTCGGCCCGGCGTTCGTCGAAGTGACCGGCCTCGCCGGGACCGCCCAGTACCGGGCGCGGCGGAGCCTGGTGATCGGCGGCAGCAGCAGCCCGTTCAACGCAAGCTGGAGCGGGCTGACCTATGGCGGGGCAGCGCTGATCGGCGCGCACCTGAACGTCGGGCGACTGAAGATCTCGCCGCAGAACACGATCAGCTACCTCGCGGTGCAGCAGGATGGCTACACGATCAGCGGAGCAGGCGCGTTCAACCTGCAGGTCTCCTCGCAGACCGAGACCGTCGTCACCGACACCGCGCAGCTGCGGTTGAGCTATGACTTGAAGCGCGGCGCGACGGGCCTGATCCGCATCGAGGCGAACGGCGGCTATGCGCTGAACCTCGATCCCAAGCCGACGACGACGACGGTGCGTTTCCTGACCGGAGCGGCATCATCGGCGGCGCTGATCGGCGACAAGCCGAAGTCGAGCGGCTGGCAATATGGCGGAGCGCTGAGCTATCTGCAGCCGGGCTTCGCAGCGCGCTTCAATTACGACCGGCGCGACACCAGCAACTACAACGCCCAGAACTTCGTCGCGACGCTCGGCCTGGACTTCTAGCGCGGCAGACGACTGAAGGCCCGGCCTATATCGGGTGGTGCCGGAACGCCGCGCTGCGGACAAGGCGATGACCGTCGTTAGGGCCATTGCCGTTCGCGCCGTCCGGTGCCGAACCGGACACGTGGTGTGATCGCGCCCGGGTCGGGCGCAATGGGTTGACAGCCGCGCTCCGGCGACGGACGCGTGCGCCGAGATGACGGACGACAACGCCCCGGACGCGGCGGTCAGGCGGCTGGTGGAGCTGCTCGACCTTGAGGAGCTGGACGACAATCTGTTCCGCAGCCTTCGGCAGGAGGAAGGCTGGAAGCGCGTCTACGGCGGACAGGTGCTGGGCCAGGCGCTGGTCGCTGCAACACGGACGGTCGACGCGGAACGCAAGGCACATTCGCTCCATGCCTATTTCATCCTGCCCGGCGATCCCGACGCGCCGATCCTTTACCAGGTAGAGCGCGCCCGCGACGGGCGCAGCTTCGCGACGCGCCGCGTGGTGGCGATCCAGCACGGGCGGCCGATCTTCAACCTGTCGGCAAGCTTCCACGTGGAGGAGCCGGGTTTCGCGCATCAGGCGCCGATGCCGGTGGTGCCCGGACCCGACGGCCTGCTTTCGGACCGCGAACTCTTGGAACGTCACGCCGACCTGCTGCCCGCCGACCGCCGCGCCTTTCTGCTGCGCCCGCGCGCGTTCGAGCTTCGGCCGGTCGAGCCCTACGCAACCGCGACCGTTGCTCCCCACCCGCCGCGCCAGCACGCCTGGCTGCGCGTGCCGACGCGCCTGCCCGACGACCCCGCGCTGCACCGCTGCTATCTGGCGTTCATTTCGGACATGTTCCTGGTTGCCACAGCGACGCTCCCGATGCCGATCTCGCTCCACGATCCGCGGCTGATGATGGCGAGCCTCGACCACGCAATGTGGTTCCACGGCGATGCGCGCGTCGACGAATGGCTGCTCTACGCCATGGAAAGCCCGCGGGCGGGCGGCGCGCGCGGGCTGGCGCGCGGGCTGGTCTACACGCGCGACGGCCGGCTGGTGGCGACGGTCGCGCAGGAGGGGCTGATCCGCATGAGCCGCGACGGGGCTTCGGTATGATCCGGTGGCTGCTGGCGCTGGTCGCAATTTGCGCGGCCAGCACGGCGGGTGCCGAGCAGCTGCTGCTGCGCCCGGCGCGCGTGTTCGATGGGCAGGCGGTGCACGCCGGCTGGGCGGTGCTGGTCGACGGCGAGCGGATCGTGGCGGCGGGGCCCGACCTCGCCGCCCCGCCCGAAGCGCGCGTGGTGGAACTGCCGGGCATGACGCTCATGCCCGGCCTGATCGAGGGGCACGGCCACCTGTTCCTGCACCCGTATAACGAGACGCCGTGGGACGATCAGGTTCTGCGCGAGCCGCTGGCGTTGCGAACCGCGCGCGCGGTCGCGTCGGCGCGCGCGACGCTGATGGCTGGCGTCACCACGTTGCGTGACTTGGGGACCGAAGGCGCGGGCTATGCCGACGTCGGGCTGAAGGCTGCGATCGAGCAGCGCATCGTCCCCGGCCCGCGGCTGCTGGTCGCGACGCGCGCGATCGTGGCCACGGGTGCTTACGGCCCCAAGGGCGACGGGCCGGGTGCGCTGCCTCAAGGCGCCGAGGAGGCGAGCGGGCCGGGAGTCGTCGAAGCCGCGCGACGCCAGATCGGAGCGGGCGCCGACGTGGTGAAGCTCTACGGCGACTACGCCCTGCGCCCCGGCGAGCCGAGCCGCCCGACCTTCACCGAGGGCGAGATCGCCGCCGTGGTCGACGTCGCCCACGCGGCGGGGCGGCAGGTGGCGGTCCACGCCAACACCGCCGAAGGGATGCGGCGCGCGGCGGCTGCGGGTGCCGACACGATCGAGCATGGCAGCCAGGGCACGCCCGAGGTCTTCGCGCTGATGGCCAAGCGCGGCGTCGCGTTCTGCCCTACGCTCGCGGCTTCCGATGCGATTTCGCGCTACCGGGGGTGGAATGGGCAGGAGCCTGCGCCTGCGGCCGTACTCGCCAGCCGCCGCGCCTTGACCGCCGCTCGGGCCGCGGGCGTGGCGATCTGCTTCGGCGGTGACGTGGGCGTGTTCGCGCACGGCGAGAATGTGCGCGAGGCCGAGCTGATGGCGGCAGCCGGGATGCAAGCGGCCGAGGTGCTGCGCGCGGCGACCAGCGGCAACGCCCGCGCGTTCGGCATCGGCGACCGCGTGGGCTCGGTCAGAGCGGGGCTGCTGGCCGACCTGATCGCGGTCGACGGCGACCCGGCCGGGGACATCGCTGCGCTGCGGCGGGTTCGCTTCGTCATGACGGGCGGGCGCGTGGTGCGGGGCGTGGGCGAGTAGGCGGCGCTCCGGCTCAATGCCGGAAGTGGCGGGTGCCGGTGAACACCATCGCGACGCCCGCCTCGTCGGCGCAGGCGATCACCTCCTCGTCGCGGATCGAGCCGCCGGGCTGGATGACTGCGGTCGCCCCCGCCTCAACGGCTGCGAGCACGCCGTCGGCGAAGGGGAAGAACGCATCCGATGCAACCGCCGAGCCGACCGTCGCGGGCTGCGGCCAGCCGGCGGCATCGGCGGCCTCGCGCGCGCGGATGGCGGCGATGCGCGCCGAATCGCGGCGGTTCATCTGGCCCGCGCCGACGCCGGCGACCGCTCCGTCCTTCGCATAGACGATCGCATTCGACTTGACGTGCTTGGCGACGATCCACGCGAGCTTCAGATCGGCGATCTCGCGCCCGGTTGGCGCACGCCTGGTCACGACCCGCATCTCGGGCGCACCGGCGTTGTCGCGCGCCTGCACCAGCAGCCCGCCGCTGATCGTCCGCAGGTTGAGCCCGCCGCGTGCGGGGTCAGGCAGCGCGCCGGTCAGCAGCAGGCGAAGGTTCTTTTTGGCCGCGAACACCGCCTGCGCAGCCTCATCCGCGTCGGGCGCGAGCACGACTTCGGTGAAGATGCCCGTGATCGCCCGCGCCGCCTCGGCGTCGAGGGCCCGGTTCGCGGCGACGATGCCGCCGAAGGCCGACACGGGATCGGCCGCCAGCGCGCGCTCGTAGGCGTCAGCGACCGTCCGCCCGAATGCGACGCCGCAGGGGTTGCCGTGCTTGATGATCGCGACCGCAGGCTCGCTGCCGCCGAACTCCGCGATCAGCTCGAGCGCGGCGTCGGCATCGAGCAGATTGTTGTAGCTCAGCTCTTTCCCCTGAACCTGCCGCGCGGCCGCCAGCCCGCCGGGGGGCGATCCGGCGGTGGTGTAGAAGGCCGCCTGCTGATGCGGATTCTCGCCATAGCGCAGACTTTCGTGCTTCCGCAGCATTAGGGGCAGCGTGGTCGGGAACTCCTCGCGCTGATCGGCGAAGGCGAACCAGCTCGCGATCACGCTGTCATAGGCGCACGTCGCGGCATAGGCCTTCGCCGCGAGGCGGCGGCGGGTGGCGAGCGTCGTGCCCCCCGCGCCAAGCTCGGCGATCACCGGCTCGTAATCCTGCGCATCGGTCAGCACCGCGACGGCAGCGTGGTTCTTGGCGGCGGAACGGATCATCGCCGGGCCGCCGATGTCGATGTTTTCGATGAGCTCGTCGCGGGGCGCCCCCCGCGCCAGCGCGGCCTCGAACGGGTAGAGGTCGATTGCGACGAGGTCGATCGGGCCGATGCCATGCTGCGCGATCGTGTCCATATGGGCGGAGAGATCGCGCCGGGCGAGCAGCCCGCCGTGCACCGCGGGCACGAGCGTCTTCACGCGGCCGTCGAGCATTTCGGGCACGCCGGAGAGGTCGCTGACATCGCGGACCGTCAGCCCCAGCGCGCGGATGGCGCTCGCCGTGCCGCCAGTCGACACCAGCTCCGCCCCATGCGCCGCCAGCGCACGGGCGAGCGGCTCCAGCCCCGCCTTGTCGGACATCGACAAGAGCGCGCGGCGAACGGGGATTCGGTCGGTCAATCAAGGCTCCCTGACGGTGCCGGGCAGCATGATGGCAAGGTCGGCGGCCGCCCGCTCGGGCGGCTCGACCCCGCGGCCCATCAGCAGCGGCGCATGGAAGCGGCGAGTAGAGCGCGTTGAGCGCTGCGTCCACGTCCAGCCCGGCGATCGCGCACTCGATGCGGTCCCCGCCCCAGCGCTCGCGCGGCCGCACCCTCCGCTCGACCATCGCGTCCGCACGCGCGGGGGCGGCGCGCTCTCCGGCGGGCATGGCCGCCGACACATCGCCCGCCGGCCCCGCAATCGCCCCGCCCGCTCGGCGGCGCCCCCGATGCTGAACCCCGCCCGCCCGCGATCGGCGATCAGATCGAACGCGGCGCGCAACATCGCCGCATCCGCCCCTGCGCTGCGCTGTCGGCCACGCTCAGCCGTTGACCCGTTCATTCAGGCGACGCTACGTGGCGACAACCAGCACGCTCGCGCGTTGTCGCGTCGTTACGAATGATGGACAGCGAATGGCGAACGACGCAGAGCTGGATGCGGCGACGGGGATCGACGGGCTGGATGACGTGCTGGCGGGCGGATTTGCGCGCGGGCGCGTGTTCCTGTGCGAAGGCAGTCCCGGCACCGGCAAGACGACGATCGCCGCGCAGTTCCTGATCGAAGGCTGCAAGCGGGGCGAACGGTCGCTCTATTTCACGCTGTCCGAAACCGAGGACGAGCTGCGCGCCACCGCCACGAGCCACGGCTGGTCGCTCGACGGCGTCGAGGTCCACGAACTCGTGCCGCCCGAGAGCCTTCTCGACGAGGAACAGTATCAGAGCCTGCTTTACTCGTCGGATCTTGAGCTCGGCGAGACGACACGGCGCATCTTCTAGGTGTTCGAGCGCGTGCGGCCCGACCGCGTCGTGCTCGACAGCCTCTCCGAGATCCGGCTGCTCGCGCAGAGTTCGCTGCGCTACCGGCGGCAGGTGCTGGCGCTGAAGCATTATTTCGCGCGGCACGACGCGACGGTGTTGCTGTTGGACGACATGACCACCGGGGTGGGCGACAAGACCGTCCACAGCATCGCGAACGGCGTGCTGCGGCTGGAGGAGCTGGCGCCCGACTATGGTTGCGAACGGCGGCGCCTGCGCGTCACCAAATATCGCGGGCGGTCCTATCGCGGTGGCTATCACGACTTTCAGATCGCCCAAGGCGGCGTGCGCGTGTTCCCGCGGCTGGTCTCCGCCGAGCACCGGGTGACGTTCGATCGCCAGCTGATCGCATCCTCGATCCCGGAGCTCAACCGGCTGATGGGCGGCGGCGTCGAGCGCGGATCGAGCGTGCTGGTGCTGGGGCCGGCGGGCACGGGCAAGTCGCTTCTGGTGCTGACCTTTGTGGCGAATGCCGTCGCGCGCGGCGAGCGGGCGGCGATGTTCATCTTCGACGAAGAGCTGGACATGCTCGCCGAGCGCGCGAAGTCGCTGGGCATCGACGTCCGCGCGATGATCGCATCGGGCCAGCTGATCGCCGAGCAGGTCGACGCTGCCGAGCTGACGCCCGGCGAGTTTTCGCACATCGTCCGCCGCTCGGTGGAGGAGCGTGGCGCCCAAACCGTCGCCATCGACGGCCTCAACGGCTACCAGGCCGCGATGCCCGGCGAGCAGGCGCTGGTGCTGCACATGCACGAGCTGCTTCAATATCTGAACCGGCAGGGTGCGACCGCGTTCCTGACCGCTGCGCAGCACGGGCTGGTGGGCGACATGCGCTCGCCCGTCGACGTTACCTATCTCGCCGACACCGTCATCCTGCTGCGCTATTTCGAGGCCGCCGGCCGCGTCCGCCGTGCGATCTCGGTCGTCAAGAAGCGCACCGGCCCGCATGAAGATACGATCCGCGAGTACCGCATCGACACCCGCGGCATCACGCTCGGCGCGCCGCTGACCGGCTTTCAGGGCGTGTTGCGCGGTGTGCCCGAGCTGGTCGGTAGCGACGCGACGCTGCTACCCGATGTAGAAGGATGAGCGGTTCCAGCTCCGAACGCGCGGTGATCCTCGCTCCGAGGGGCCGCGACGCAGCGATCGCCGCCGAGATGCTGAACGAGGCCGGGATCGCTGCGCGAATCTGCCCGACGCTGGGCGAGCTGGTCGGTGCGGTCGGCGAGGGCGCTGGCTTCGCCTGCGTCACCGAGGAAGCGCTGGCGACCGCCGACCTGCAGCCACTTTCGGGCTGGCTGGCGACGCAGGAGGAATGGTCCGACCTGCCGTTCATCCTGCTGACGACGCGCGGCGGCGGTCTGGAGCGCAACCCCGCGGCGGCGCGGCATCTGAAACTGCTGGGGAACGTCACCTTCCTCGAGCGGCCGTTCCATCCGACGACTCTCGTCAGCCTCGCGCGGTCGGCCTTGCGCGGGCGACGGCGGCAGTATGAGGCGCGCGCGCGCCTGACTGAACTGCGCGATGGCGCCGAGCGCTACCGCTTGCTGTTCAATTCGATCGACGCGGGCTTCTGCGTGCTGGAGGTGATGTTCGAGGGCGACCGCGCGGTCGACTATCGCTATCTGGAGGTGAACCCCGCCTTCGAGAGCCAGACCGGCCTGTCCGACGTGCAGGGCAAATGCGTCAGTGCGCTGGTGCCCGATCACGGCCACCATTGGCTCGATACCTACGGCGCGGTCGCCCGGACCGGAGCGCCCGTGCGCTTCGAGAGCGAGGCCGCCTCGCTCGGCCGGTGGTACGATGTCCACGCCTTCCGCATCGGCGACCCTGCGCTGTGCCGCGTCGCGGTGCTGTTCAACGACATCACGGTGCGCCGCACGATCGAGCTGGAGTTGCGCGCGCTGACGCAGACGCTGGAACAGCGTGTCGAAGCCGCGACCGCCGAGCGCGAGACGGCGATCGCGCAATTGCACGAAGCCCAGAAATTAGAGACCATCGGCCAGCTGACCGGCGGCGTGGCGCACGATTTCAACAATCTGCTGACGCCGATCACCGGCGCGCTCGATCTCTTGAACCGCCGCTATGGCAAGGAGGATGCGCGCGCGGCGCGGCTGATCGGCGGTGCGCTGGAATCGGCCGAGCGCGCGCGGATGCTGGTGCAGCGGTTGCTGGGCTTCGCGCGGCGGCAGTCGCTGCAGACACGCGCGATCGATCTTGGTGGGCTTCTCGACGGAATGCGCGATCTCGTTGCGAGCTCGGTGGGGCCGACGATCGAGCTGCACGTCCGCACCGCGCGCGACCTGCCACCGGCGCAGGTCGACCCCAACCAGCTCGAACTCGCGCTGCTCAATCTCTGTGTCAACGCGCGCGACGCGATGCCGAACGGCGGGCGGCTGACGCTGTCGGCCGAACCCGCGACGCTGCGCCCCGGCGAGCTGCCCGGCGCCGCGGGGGGCCTGTGCGTGCGGCTGTCGGTGATCGACAGCGGCACCGGCATGGACGAGGCGACGCTTGCGCGCGCGGTTGAGCCGTTCTTTTCGACGAAAGAGGTCGGCAAGGGCACCGGCCTTGGCCTGTCGATGGTGCACGGCCTCGTTTCGCAGCTTGGCGGCGGCCTCAAGATGGCCAGCGCTCCCGGCCAGGGCACGCGCGTCGATCTGTGGCTGCCCGCCGCAGCCGAGGCTCCGGTCGAGCAGCTGAGCGCGGGCGGCGACCGCGCCGCCAACCCGCGGCGGCCGCTCACCATCCTGCTGGTCGACGACGAGCCGCTGGTTCGCCGCGCCACCGCCGAGATGCTGCGCGAGCTGGGCCATACGGTCCACGAGGCGGCGAGCGGAGCCGAGGCGCTGTCGTGGCTTGCGCACGCGGCCGCCGATATCGTGGTGACCGACTATAAGATGCCGCGCATGACGGGCGCCGACCTTGCCGAGGCGCTGGCAGAGGCGCACCCCGGCCTGCCCGTGCTGCTGATCACGGGCTATACCGGCCCGGCCGAGGACGCCCCCGACCTTCCGCGTCTCGACAAACCCTTCCGCCGCCGCGACCTCAACCAGGCCATCGAAAAGCTAACCGCGCCTGGCAACGAAGTCGTCCACCTGCCCCGGCGGCGCGGGAGCGGGTGAGCGGACGTTGCGATTCGTCGCTTGCCCGCCGACTTGAAGTTTCACGCCGCCAGCCCCATACCATCCACATGGATGGTCAGATCCCCCCGATATCGCCGGACGCACTCCGGACGCGCCCGGACAGCGAAAAAGTCACCATCAACCTAGGCTTCGTGGACCTGGGCCAGATCGACCTTCTGGTGCGCGACGGCTTCTATTCCAACCGCACCGACTTCATCCGCACCGCGATCCGCAACCAGCTGGAGCGCCACGCCGACACCACGCGCGCCTCGGCCAGCCGCCGCCATCTCCAGCTCGGCGTCGCGCACCTGTCGCGCTCGGACCTGGAGACTGCGCGCAATGCCGGCTCTCCGCTCGATCTGCGCGTGCTGGGGCTGCTCAGCATCGCTGGTGACGTCACGCCCGATCTCGCGCGCGCCGGCATCAACTCGCTGACCGTCCTCGGCGCGCTCCACGCCAGTCCGGCGGTCAAGCAGGCGCTCGCCGACCGCATCATCTGAACCCCTCGCCCCCCGAAGGAAAGCTCCTCCGTGTCCACCGCCCTCTCCGCCTCGTTTGCCGAGGCGCTACGCCTCACACGCGCAGGCGATCCGCTTGCAGCGACGCGGCGCATCCAGGCCGCGCTCGGCGGTATCGGTACGCCTGCGCCCGGCGCGGTCATCGAGCTGACCGCGCTCCCCTGCGATCCGGCCGCCCAGCCGCGCACCACCGCAAAGGCCCCGGAAAAGCCAGAGAAATCGCGCGCCCGCGCCAAGCCCGCCAAGCGCGGTAACCGGGATTTCGGGCCGGGCCAGTTTCTGGAAGGCCGTTACCAGGGCGCGGCGGGCAGCCTCGCCTACCGGCTCTATCTGCCGCGGGAGCTGCGACCGGGCATGCCGCTCCTCGTCATGCTCCACGGCTGCACCCAGTCGCCCGAGGATTTCGCGATCGGCACCGGGATGAACCGTCTTGCGGAGGAGCACGGCTGCATCGTCCTCTATCCCGGCCAGGACCGCGCCGCCAACCCGCAGCGCTGCTGGAACTGGTTCCGCCCCGAAGACCAGCGCCGCGACGCGGGCGAGCCTGCGCTGATCGCGGGTTGCACACGCGCCGCCGCGGCCGAACATCACGCTGACACGGCGCGCGTGTTCGTCGCGGGGCTGTCGGCTGGCGGAGCGGCTGCAGCGGTGATGGCGGCGGCTTATCCCGATGTCTACGCAGCGGTCGGCATCCACTCGGGCCTGGCCTGCGGATCGGCCTCCGATCTGCCAAGCGCTTTGCGCGCGATGCAGCACGGCGGGCGCCCTGTTGCCCCCACCGGCCGCTTCGTGCCGGTGATTACCTTCCACGGCGACCGGGACCAAACGGTCGCGCACGCCAACAGCCGCCAGATCGTCGACGCCGCGGCCGAAGCGGCGGGCCAGCCGCTCACCCGCCGCGAGGAGCGCGGGCGGAGCGCGCCGGGCCGCAGCTATACGCGGACGCGTTTCACCGACGAGAGCGGGCGCGCGCTGATCGAAGAGTGGACGCTGCATGGTGGCGGCCACGCCTGGTCAGGCGGCGGCGCGGACGGGTCGTACAACGATCCAGAAGGGCCCGACGCCTCGCGCGCGATGCTGTGCTTCTTCCTGAACCGCGGCGCTGGCGCGTGAACGGTCCGCGCCGCCGCACGCGGTCGCGGCGCTGGCGCTTGGACCGTCAGCGGCGCCTCTCGGACCGGACCGGCAGCGCTTCGGCTGCGCGCCACAGCGCTTCCTCCACGCGGAACATGCCGCTCGGCCCCTTGCCCGCCTTTTCCAGGTCATCGGCGCTGCCCGTCACCGCGTAGGCGATGACGCGACGCGAGCGCGGTTCGATCCACAGCCCGGAGTAGAGGCCGTATGCGTCGCCGAGATGGCCGCACCAGCGCTTCGTCCCGGCCTGGCCGGCGGGCAGGCACTGCGCCAGGCCCCATTCGCGCATCAGTCCGCCATAGGTCTCACCCGCCGGGCTGCCGGTAGGGCGGCTTTCGAGGAACAGCGCGACGGTCGCGGGCTTCATTAGGCGGCGGCCGCCGCTGACGCCGCCGTTGGCGATCATCCGCCCGATGCGCGCGAGATCGGTGACGCTGATCCGCAAGCCGCCCTGCGGACTGAACAGCGTTCCGTTAGTGCCGGGGCGATAGGTTGCGAGGTCGCACGGCGCGTCATCGGACGGGCGCCGCACCGGGCAGCCTAGGGGCGGACGCGCGCCGCCCAGGTCGATCTGCGGGACCCACGGCCCGGTCGGATCCCATGCCGTCTCGTCGCGCCCCTTCCGGTAGAGCACCGCTGCGCGCGCGCTCATCCCAGCCGGGCAGCCGCTCCAGTTATAGCATGCGCGGAGCCGCATCGGCCGCAAGACCAGCCGCTGCATCAGGCGGTCGAAGCGCTCTCCGGTTGCGGCCTCCATCACCGTGGCAACCACGCCGTAGTTCAGGTTCACATAATCGAACCGCTCGCCCGGCGCCCACTCAGCCCAGCTTATGGGGCCGATGCTGTCCTTCAGCGTCGTGCCGAGCGGGAAGCTATAGCCGCCTGCATCGGACAGGCCGGAACGGTGGCCCATCAGCAGCCGCAGCGTCACCGGCACGTCCGGATGCGCGGGGTTGCGCAACGGCCAGCCGAGATAGCGCGACACGTCGGCATCGAGATCGAGCCGCCCCGCCTCCACCAGCCGCATCACCGCGATCGCGGTGACGAACTTCGAAATTGACGCGACGCGCACCGGCGTTTCGACGAGCATCGGGCGCCGCGCGGCGATATCCGCCAGCCCCGCCGCCGCCGCCCCGGTGCCGTCCGGCCCAGCGCGCGCGATCACTGCGGCGGACAGCTCCGGCCCCGTCTGCGGCCCGCCCGCGACAATGGCCGGCAGCGACAGCGGCTGCGCGGCGGCGCTGTGGGCGAGGAGGGTAAGCGCGATGGCGGGCGGACGGATCATCGCGCGCAGCTTAGCGGACGCAGCGCAGGTCGGAAGCCGTGCCCTCCCCGGCTCGGGGGTGAGCTGGCCACGCGCCAATAACAATCGCCGCACGTCCGCGCCTTCCCCCGCCCTGCCCGGCCCGCTACGCAGGCCCGCCATGCCCGTCCCCGCCATCGATATCCGCAATCTTTCCAAGACCTATGCCAACGGCAAACGCGCGCTCGATCATGTCTCGCTCGCGGTGCCGCGCGGATCGATCTTCGGGCTGCTCGGCCCCAATGGCGCAGGCAAGTCGACGCTCATCAACGTCCTGGCGGGTCTCGTCCGCAAGACGGAGGGCAGCGCTGCGATCTGGGGATTCGACATCGACGAACACCCTAGGAACGCCCGCGCGTCGATCGGTGTCGTCCCCCAGGAAATCGTGTTCGACGCCTATTTCACCCCGCGCGAGGTTCTGGAGCTGCAGGCGGGGCTCTACAATGTGCCCAAGGCGGTACGGCGCACCGATGCGCTGCTCGCCGCCGTGCGCCTCAGCGACAAGGCGAAGGCTTATGCGCGCACGCTCAGCGGCGGCATGAAGCGGCGACTGCTGATCGCCAAGGCGCTGGTCCACAACCCGCCGGTCCTCGTCCTCGATGAGCCAACCGCGGGCGTCGACATCGAGCTTCGCCAGCAGCTCTGGGCCTATGTGCGCGAGCTGCACGCCGCGGGCACGACGGTGGTGCTGACGACCCACTATCTCGAGGAAGCCGAGGCGCTGTGCGACCGCATCGCTATCATCAACAGTGGCCGCGTCGTCGCCGATGAGCCGACGCCGACGCTCCTCGCCCGCGCTCGCGACAAGGCGGTGGTCGTGACGCTTAATCACGACGTCACCACGCCGCCGGTGCTGCCCGGCATGGCGCGGGTGGAGCAGATCGGCGCACGGCGGCTGAAGATCACCTTCGACAAGTCGGCGCTGTCGGCGGGACAGGTCATCGCCGCGCTCGCGGACGCAGGCCACGCGATCGAGGACATCACCACGCAGGAGGCCGATCTGGAGGACGTATTCCTGTCGCTGACGGGCGAAGCGGCGTGAGCGGCGCGACCCAATTCGAAGTCCGCCGCGCGGCGATCGGCGAAACGCGCTTCATCGCGGCGCCGTCCGAGCCGGGCGCGGGCGAGGCCGAGCTTCGCGTCGACATCGCCGCGCTCACCGCGAACACCGTCACCTACGCGGTGCACGGCCAGTCGCTGCGCTATTGGGACTTCTACCCCGCCGAGCACGGCTGGGGCCGCGTGCCCGCCTGGGGCTTCGCGACCGTCACCCGCTCGCGCGCGCCCGGCCTCGCCGAGGGCGAGCGCATCTACGGCTTCCTGACCTTCGCCGACCGCCTGACGCTGCGGCTGGAGCCGAGCGGAGCCACTGGCCTCAGCGAGACCAGCACGCACCGCGCCGCGCTTCCCGGCGCCTACAACCGCTATCGGCGCTGGTCCGGCGTGGCCGATCCGCTCGTCTCCGTGCTGCAGCCCCTGCACGCGACGGCCTATCTGTTCGACGATTTCCTTGCGGCGAACGCGTTTTTCGGCGCGGAGCAGCTGATCGTCTCGTCGGCGTCGTCCAAGACTGCGCTCGGCATCGCGCACGCGCTCGGCCTGCGCGCCGGGCGGCCACGGCTGATCGCGCTGACCTCGCCCGGCAACATGGCCTTTACGGACGAGACAGGCGCCTACGACCGGGTGCTGCCTTACGCCGAGCTGGAGACGATCCCCGCCCGGCCGACCGCCTATATCGACCTCGCGGGCGACCGCGCGCTCCGCGCGCGCGTGCACGAGCGGTTCGGCGAACATCTGACCCACTCAGCGGCGATCGGCGACACGCACATGGCCGAGATCGGCCCGAAGCTCGCTGCGCCAACCGGCCCGCGCCCGCAGTTCTTCTTCGCGCCCGCATGGCTGAAGCTGCGCCAGGCCGATTGGGGCGAGGGCGGCGCCGCCGGCCGCCTTGACACCGCGTGGGCCACCTACGTCGACTGGATCCGCCCGCACCTCACCGTCCGCCACGAGCAGGGCACGGACGCGCTGACCGAGGCGTGGACTGAAGCCGTGGCGGGCCGTATCCCGCCACGCGACGCAAGGTTGCTGTCGCTCTGACCGCACGCCCACTGGACAGGCGCGCGGCCGCCCTTACCATTCCGGTGGTGGATTGTGACGTTCTTGTGATCGGGGGCGGCGCGGCTGGGCTGACCGCTGCGCTAAACCTCGCGCCGCGGCTTCGGGTCGGCGTAATGATGAAGGGCGAAGGCTCGACTGCGTGGGCGCAGGGCGGCATCGCCGCGGTGCTGGAGCCGGGCGACAGCTTCGACGCACATATCGAGGACACGCTGATCGCTGGCGCCGGCCTCTGCCGCCGCGAGGCCGTGGAGTTCGTCGTCGAACGCGCGCCGCAGGCGATCGCCCGCCTGGCAGCGCTGGGCGTGCCGTTCACCGCCGGGGAAGGCGGAGCCTATCATCTGACGCAGGAGGGCGGCCACCGCGCGCGCCGCATCGTCCATGTCGACGACATGACCGGCTGGGCGGTGCAGCAGGCTCTCTCTGCCGCCGCGGCGCGCTCGCCAGGCATCACGCTACTGCACGATCGTTGGGCGATCGACCTCATCACCGAAAAGCACACCGGCCGCGAGGGCGCGCACGGCTGCTATGCGCTGAACGCCCGCACAGGGCAGGTGGAGACGATCCGCGCGCGTTCCGTCGTGCTCGCGACCGGTGGAGCGAGCAGAGTCTACCGCTTCGCGACGACGCCCGACGGCGCGACGGGCGATGGCATCGCGATGGCCTGGCGCGCGGGGTGCCGGGTGGCGAACATGGAGTTCAACCAGTTCCACCCGACCTGCCTCTATCACCCCGAGGTCAAGAACTTCCTGCTCACCGAGGCTCTGCGCGGCGAGGGCGCGGTGCTGCGGCGGCCGAGTGATGGACATCGCTTCATGCCCGATGTCGATATGCGCGCCGAACTGGCGCCGCGCGATGTCGTCGCTCGTGCAATCGATGGCGAGATGAAGCGATCGGGGTCGCCGTTTGTCCATCTCGATATCAGTCATCGCGGCCGCGACTTCATCGAGGCGCACTTCCCAGGCATCCAGAAGAAGCTGCGCGAGCTCGGGCTGGACCTCGCAGCCGGGCCGGTGCCGGTGGTGCCAGCCGCGCACTATACGTGCGGCGGCGTCGCGGTGGACCTGGCGGGGCGGACCGACCTGATCAACCTCTATGCGGTGGGCGAAGTCAGCTGCTCGGGCCTGCACGGCGCCAACCGGATGGCATCCAATTCGCTCTTGGAATGCCTGGTTTTCGGCGAGGCCGCGGCCGAGGACATCCTGCAGCGCCTACCCGCGCCCGGCGTGCCGCCACCTGCGCCTGCGTGGGACGCCAGCCGCGTCGCCGATCCCGACGAGGCGGTCGTCGTCAGCCACAACTGGGCCGAGCTGCGGCGCTTCATGTGGGACTATGTCGGCATCGTCCGCACCGACAAGCGTCTCGACCGCGCAGCCCACCGCATCACGCTGCTGACGCGAGAAATCAGCCAATATTACAGAGAGTTCCGTGTGACCGCCGACTTGATCGAGCTGCGCAATCTGGTGACGGTCGCCGACCTCATCGTGCGATCAGCGAAGGCGCGGCGCGAAAGCCGCGGGCTGCATTTCACGCTCGATTGCCCGGGGATGCTGCCCCATCCGCGCGATACGATCCTGCATCCGCCCGGGAGGGGCCATGACACGCATTCGACAACTGCTTTTGATCGCGTGCCTCAGCGCCGCGGCGCCGGCGCGGGCCGCTGAGGACCCGCTCGCCCAAGCCCGCGCGCTGCTGGCGAAATCGCCCGTGATCGATGGGCATATCGATGTGCCGGAGCAACTGCGCGTGCAGCGCCAGAACCGGCTGCAAGGCTTTGATTATACGGGCGTTTCCGGCCCGCTGAAAGGCTTCCACACCGATCTCAAACGCCTGAAGGCGGGCGGCATCGGCGGGGTATTCTGGTCGGTCTATGTCGACGCGAACCTTGCCCCGGACGAAGCGGTGCGGCAGACGATCGAACAGATCGACGTGATGAAGCGGCTGATCGCGCTCTATCCCGGCCAGATGGCGCAGGTTGGAACTGCGGCCGAGATGCGGGCGGCAATCAAGGCGGGTAAGGTCGGCGGTTTCTTCGGTGCCGAAGGCGGGCATTCGATCAACAATAGTTTGGGCGTGTTGCGCCAGCTCTATGCTCTGGGCGTCCGCTACATGACGCTGACGCATTTCCGGAACAATGACTGGGCCGATAGCGCGACCGATGCCCCGAAGCATGGCGGTCTAACCCCGTTCGGGGTGGAGGTGGTGCGCGAGATGAACCGGCTGGGCATGCTGGTCGACATCAGCCACGTCGCGGAAACGACCATGCTCGCCGCGATCGATGCGTCTGCCGCTCCGGTCATCTTCAGCCACTCGGAGGCACGCGCGATCGCGGGCCATCCGCGCAACGCATCCGACGCGGTGCTGAAACGGCTGTCGGCCAATGGCGGCGTGATGATGGTCAACTTCGCCCAGCCCTATCTCAGCGACACCGTCTGGCGCTGGAACCAGGATCTCGCGGCCGAGGAAGCCCGGCTGAAAGCGGCACTGATCGGCCACTCGCAGGCGGATCTCAACGCTGGCGTCAAAGCGTGGGAGGCCGCCCACCCTGCGCCGCGCGCGACGGTCAAGGACGTTGCCGACCATATCGACCACATCCGGCAGGTCGCCGGCATCGACCATATCGGCATCGGCTCCGATTTTGACGGATTGCCCGATCTTCCGGTGGGGCTCGGCGGCGCGGATGAGCTCCCTCGCCTCTTCGCCGAGCTGATCCGGCGCGGCTATTCGGACGCCGACCTCGCCAAGATCGCGCAGGGAAACATCCTGCGCGTGCTGGCGCAGGCCGAACAGGTCGCCACCCACCTGCAGCGCGAACGCCCACCCGGCGAGACAGCGATCCCAGCGGGAAAGCCTTGAAGCCGGGACAGACTAGGACAGCATCTTGGCAGGACAGCGGTGTGAATGGCGGTCCGCCGTTGATGAGCGGGGCGCCGCTCAGTCGCGCTTGGGCGATCAACATGCCCGGCGACGCGCATAGTCGGTCGCCGCGGTCTCGTTACTGCCCTGCCTCGGTCGTATGCGCCCTTGCATCCGCCTCGCGTCTCGGCTTCGTTGCAGCCACAGTCACTGGAGCCACGCCGTGCGCCTCATCGTTGCAGCCATCCTGTTCGCCAGCGCCGCCCCAGCGCTCGCCGCGCCGCCCCCCAATGCGATCATCGACGAGGGCCTGAACCGCTCCCAGGTCATGCAGACCGCGCAGTATCTGAGCGACGTGATCGGCCCGCGGATCACCAACTCGCCGGGGATGCGCGCTGCCGAGGCGTGGACAATGGCAAAGTTCCGCGAGTGGGGACTGCAGAATGTCCACCGCGAAGGTTTCCAGTTCGGCCGGGGATGGTCGGTCGAAAGCGTCTCTGTGCGGATGCTTACGCCGCGCGCGATCCAGCTACACGCCCAGCCGATCGCATGGACGCCCTCAACCGGCGGCGCGCTGACTGCCGAGGTGATCGTCGCCCCGATCAAGCGCGAGCGCGACTTCGATCAGTGGCGAGGCAAGCTGAATGGCAAGATCGTGCTCGTCAGCCTGCCGACCGACGGCTCTGAGCCATCGCGCGCGCCGTTCCAGCGGCTGACGGGCGAGGACATCGGCCGCGCCGACGCTTACCCGCTGCCCGATTGGCGGCCCGAGCGCGGGCTGACCTTCACCAAGGGGCTGCTGCTCCGCGCCAAGCTCGATGCGTTCCTGAAGAGCGAGGGCGCGGTCGCGATGGTCCGCCAGTCCTACCGCGATGGCGGACTAGTCCACGGCGAGGGCTATCAGTTCGAGACGGGAGCCGCGCTGCCGGGCATCGAATTGGCGGCCGAGGATTATCGCCGCATCGCGCGGCTGGCGAAGCTGGGGCCGGTGAAGATGGAGATCGACAGCCGAACGCGCTTCCACGACGACGATCCTAAAGCCTACAATATTATAGCGGAAATCCCGGGTAGCGACCCCAAGGCAGGATTTGTGATGGCGGGCGGCCACCTCGATAGCTGGGCGGCTGGCGACGGTGCGGCCGACGACGGCGCTGGCGTGTTCTCCGTGATGGAGGCGGCACGCATCCTCGCGAAATCGGGCGTGAAGTCGAAGCGCACGATCCGCTTCGCGCTGTGGGCGGGCGAGGAGCAGGGGCTGATGGGGTCCACCGCTTATATCGAAAGCCACATTGCCAAACGCCCCGCGCCCTTGCAGGGCGCAGGTCTCGCAGAATACTATAACGACTGGGATCGTCGTTTTCCGGTAATCAAGCTTGCGGAGTACGATCAGCTCGCAGTCTATTTCAATATCGACAATGGATCGGGTAAACTGCGCGGTATCTACGCCGAAGGCAACTTGGCGGCAGTCCCGTTGCTGCGCGAGATGATCGGACCGTTCGGCAGTATGGGCGTGACGCAAGTTGTTACCGGCAAAACGGGCGGCACCGATCACGAGAACATGGCGGGGCTGGGCCTCCCCGCCTTCCAGTTCTTGCAAGATCCGCTCGATTACATGAGCCGGGTGCACCACTCGAATGTGGACACCTACGACCACCTGACGGCCGACGACCTGCGCCAGGCGTCGACGGTACTAGCATCGCTGCTGCTCGACGCAGCCAACCGTGACAAGCCGCTGCCGCGCGCCGTGCTGCCAACCGGGCCCTCAGCGCGCGATCCGTTCGCCTACAAGGACCCTGACGACGTCGATTGAAGCTGACGGCCTGACGCTGCCGCCACTGCCTCGGCGAGGTCGGCGCAGGCTTGCGAGGGTTGCGCGTGCGAGCCTAGACGGGTGCGCCCGCCGGGCACGCCCGGCCCCGTTCGAAAGCCTGACACGATGGACGAAATCCACCACCTGATCGCGGGCGCGCGCCGTCCGCATGGCGGCGCCCGCTTCGGCGACGTGTTCGATCCAAATACCGGCCAGTCGCAGCGCCGGGTGGGGCTGGATGGGGCCGGTGCGGTTCGTGCGGCGGTGGAGGCGGCGGAGGCCGCGCAGCCGGCATGGGCTGCGGTCAACCCGCAGCGGCGCGCGCGCGTGATGTTCCGCTTCAAGGAGCTGGTCGAGCGCGAGATGGACAGCCTCGCCCGACTGCTCGCCAGCGAGCACGGCAAGGTGGTGGCGGACGCGCGCGGCGACATCCAGCGCGGCCTGGAGGTGATCGAGTTCGCCTGCGGCATCCCGCATGCGCTGAAGGGTGAGTATACGCAGGGCGCTGGCCCCGGCATCGACGTCTATTCCATGCGCGTTCCGCTGGGCATTTGCGCAGGGATCACGCCGTTCAACTTCCCGGCGATGATCCCGATGTGGATGTTTGGGCCGGCGATCGCGTGCGGCAACGCCTTCATTCTGAAGCCGTCCGAGCGCGATCCATCGGTCCCGGTGCGGCTTGGCGAGCTGATGCTGGAGGCCGGGCTGCCCGAGGGCGTGCTGAACGTCGTCCACGGCGACAAGGATGCCGTCGACGCGATCCTCGATTCGCCTGAAATTGCCGCAGTGAGCTTCGTCGGCTCGTCCGACATCGCGCAATATGTGTCGTCCCGCGGCTGGGCGAATGGCAAGCGCGTGCAGGCGATGGGCGGCGCCAAGAACCACGGCATCATCCTGCCCGACGCCGACATGGAGCAGACCGTCAAAGATCTGGTCGGCGCGGCGTTCGGCTCGGCCGGCGAGCGCTGCATGGCGCTGCCCGTCGCGGTGCCGGTCGGCGAGGGCACGGCCGAACGGCTGCGCGAGGCGCTGCTGCCCGCGATTGCGTCGCTGCGCATCGGCGTCTCGACCGATCCGGACGCGGACTATGGCCCCGTCGTCACCGCGCAGCACCGCGCGCGGATCGAGCACTATATCCAGATGGGTGTCGACGAAGGCGCGGAGCTGGTCGTCGATGGCCGCGGCTTCAGTCTGCAGGGCCACGAGGACGGCTTCTTCATCGGCCCGACGCTGTTCGACCGCGTGACGCCGGGCATGCAGTCCTATCGCGAGGAGATTTTCGGCCCGGTCCTGCAGATCGTCCGCGCGCGCGACCTGGACGAGGCGATTGAGCTTCCGTCCAAGCACCAGTATGGCAACGGCGTGGCGATCTTCACGCGCTCCGGCCCGGCGGCGCGCCAGTTCGTCGATCGGGTGCAGGTGGGGATGGTGGGCGTGAACGTGCCCATCCCGGTGCCCGTCGCTTACCACACGTTCGGGGGCTGGAAGCGCTCGGCGTTCGGCGACGTCAACGTCCACGGGCCGGAGGGCGTGCGGTTCTACACCAAGGTGAAGACCGTCACGCAGCGCTGGCCGGACGTCGGCACCCTGGGCGCCCAAGCCGAAGATGGCGGCCGTGCGCGGACGGGCGCGGGGGGCAACGCGTTCCTGATCCCCACCATGGAGTAGCGTTCCCCGCCCTCAGGCTGAACGCGTTTCAGCGCCAACTGCCTTCGCAGCGGTCCACCAGACGTGGCGCTGAACCAAACGCAGCACGATGGTCCGACCGGATGCCGGTGCACAACCCGCAAGCACTCACTTGACTTTTACCCGACGCCGGCGATGGCCGGAGGCGTGAAACGGTCCGGAGGGTTCGAGATGAAAACGGCTTTGAAGCTCGCGGCGGCCGCACTCGCGCTGATGGTGGCGGGGTGCAACACGGTCGAGGGGATGGGCAAGGACGTCAGCTCGGCAGGTGACGCGGTGGCGAAGGCGGCCGACAAGTCCAAGTGAGCGAGGGCCGGGTGCGCTCGGCCAGCCCGTTCGAGGCGCTTTACGGTTTCTCGCGGGCGGTCCGGGCGGGCGACCGCATCCTGGTCGCCGGGACCGCTCCGGTCGAACCCGACGGCTCCAGCACGCCGGGCGGCTCTTATGAGCAGGCCCGTCGCTGCTGCGCGATTATCCGCGCCGCGATCGCCGAGCTTGGCGGGGGCCGCGTGGTCCGGACCCGCGTGTTCATCACCGATCCCGCCGACGCCGACGCAATCGGCCGCGCCCATGCGGAAGCGTTTGGCGCGGACGCGCCTGTTGCGACGATGGTGGTGGTCGCCGCGCTGCTGCGGCCGGAGTGGCGCGTGGAGATCGAGGCTGAGGCGCTCACCGGTCAAGACAACGATTCGACAGGAACCGGCGTGTCCGGACCTGCCTGACGCGCCAGCTTTCGATCGAATGTCGCGAAGGCTGCGCTGCCCGCCGCGGCCGTGAGGTGCAGCATGTCGGCGAAGTCGGCACCGTCGCGGTGGCGTTCCAACGCCCAGGCGACATTCGCGGCGTCCTCAATCCGGAAGTCCGGAGACTGGATCAGGATGGAGAGCGAGTCCGCGACGGCCGAGCGATCAAGCTCGAAGGTTGTCCGGAGCGCCCACTCGGTTTCCATGATGACGCCCGTGGATACGAACAGCGGGCCGCGCTTACGGAGCTGCTCGGCTGTACGGTATTGAGCTTCGTCGTCGCGCACGAGGAGGCGCAGTACGACATTGGTGTCGACCGCGATCACGCGCGCTTGGACGCCCGGGCGGCCCGCTCCGCGTAGCCCTGCTGAATCCCGCGCTCGATTTCGTCGAGCGTCTTCCGCGGCCCGGAGTATTTGGGCGCGCGCTGCCGGAACTCGTCCCAGCTGATCGGCCCGCCCAGCTTGGCCCGGACTTCATCGTCGCTGCGGCGGAGCGCGATTCCGCCCGCCACGTGCGTGACCTCGAGCACGTCGCCTTCGCGCCAGCCAAGCCGCTCCCGCACCTCGGCGGGGATGACGCATTGACCCTTGGCGGACAGTTTGGTTTGAACACCCATCGCTCGAGTAAGATACGTCTTACCCACTGAGCCCGCAATCAGGACGCTTTCATGCAGTTCGCTCTCACCGACGACCAGCTCGCCATCCGTGAGGCGGCTGAGCGGTTCACCGCCGACCGGATCACGCCCAACGCTGGCAGATGGGACGAGGAGCACCACTATCCGAAGGATGTTGTGCAGGCGTCGGCCGAGCTGGGCTTCGGCGCGATCTATGTCAGCGAGGAGTCGGGCGGCATCGGGCTGGGGCGGCTGGAAGCAGCGCTGATCTTCGAGGCGATGAGCTACGGCTGCCCGTCGACCAGCGCGTTCATCTCGATCCATAACATGGCGAGCTGGATGATCGACCAGTTCGGATCGGATGACCTTAAGGCGCGCTATCTCCCGAGCCTCGTCAGCATGGAGCGGATCGCGAGCTACTGCCTGACCGAGCCCGGCAGCGGATCGGACGCAGCCGCGCTGCGCACGCGCGCCGAGCTGGTTGGCGACGAGTACGTCGTCACCGGCAGCAAGGCTTTCATCAGCGGCGGCGGCGTGAACGACGTCTACGTGGTGATGGCGCGCACCGGCGGCGCCGGAGCGAGCGGGATCAGCGCGCTGGTTATCGAGCGCGATCAGCCCGGCGTCAGCTTCGGCGCGAACGAGCGGAAGCTGGGCTGGCGCAGCCAACCGACCGCGCAGGTCAATTTCGACGGCGTGCGCGTGGCGCAAGCCAACCGGATCGGCGGCGAGGGCGACGGCTTCAAGATCGCGATGATGGGGCTGGACGGGGGCCGCCTCAACATCGGGGCGTGCTCGCTGGGCGGCGCGCAGCGCTGCCTGGACGAGGCGATCGGCTACACGCGCCAGCGCACGCAATTCGGCAAGGCCATCGCCGATTTCCAGGCGACACAGTTCCGCCTGGCCGACATGGAGACTGACCTGCAGGCAGCGCGCCAACTGCTGTACACCGCCGCCGAGAAGGTGACCCACGGCGCGCCCGACAAGACCAAGTTCGCCGCGATGGCCAAGCGCCTGGCGACCGACGTGGGCTTCAGGGTCGTCGACGACGCGCTGCAGTTGCACGGCGGCTACGGCTATCTGCAAGACTATCCGATCGAGCGCTTCCTGCGTGACCTGCGCGTCCACCGCATCCTGGAGGGAACGAACGAGATCATGCGCGTCATCGTCGCGCGCGAAATGCTGCGGGCCGTCAATTAGAACGCCCTCCCCATCTTGGGGCAAGTTGGGTGGGGCAGTTCCCCGCGCTCGTCGCCGCCCCGGCGCAGGACGCAAGATGAAATCCAAGCATCAGAACGCCACCCGCCTCGTCCCCACCCTCGCCGCGCTGAACGGTGCGCTCGCGGTCACCTTCGGTACCGCTGGCGCGCATCTCATCCAGGATCCCGTCGCCAAGGGCTGGCTGACGACTGCGTCGACCTTCCAGATCGCGCACGCCGCGGCGGCGATCGGCGTTCTGGCGCTGGTGCCGGATCGGCTCGGCCGGTGGCTGGCGCTGGGGCTCAGCGTCGGCGCGCTCATCTTCGCGACGACGCTCGCGCTGATGGCGTTCGGCTGTCCGCGCTGGCTGGGCGCGGTGACGCCGATCGGCGGCACGCTGATGCTGTTCAGCTGGGTGATCCTCGGCGCGCGTTTCGTTGCCGCGCCGGGCGTGCGGTGGACGCAGGGGCAAGACGGCGGCGCCGACCCGCGCTAACAGCCTTCGCAGCCATGACCCTCTGGATCCTTCTGACGCTCCTCGCCGCGCTCGCAGCCGCAGCGCTCGTTGTGCCCCTCGTCCGCCGTTACGACCGGCCGGCGAACGCGCCGTCCGCAGCGCGCGAGGTCTACCGCGACCAGATCGCCGAGATCGATGTGCAGGAACGCAACGGCTCGGTCTCCCCGACCGAGGCCGAAGGGCTGCGCACCGAAGCGAAGCGGCGCCTGCTGGCCGAAGACCGGTTTGCGGAGAAACCCTCGCGGCCACTGGGCGGCGCGGCGCTGTCGCGCGCAGCCTTCGTGATCGCTGGGCTGGTCGCGCTCGGCTCGACGCTGCTCTATTCGAAGCTCGGCGCGCCGGGCGTGACGAGCGTCGCGGGCGCTGAGACCGCGGCCCAGGCCGTGCCTTCGGCGGCGGGCGGTACCGATGGCTCGGCCGCGCAGCAGGCGAGCATCGAGGGCATGGTCGGCAAGCTGGAGGAGCGGCTGAAGGCCAATCCCAACGATGTCGACGGCTGGCGGATGCTGGGGCTTAGCCGCTACTCACTGCAGCAATATCCGGCCGCGGCCGCGGCTTATGCCAAGGCGGTCGCGCTGAAGCCCGACAGCGGCGAGCTGCAGTCGGCCTATGGCGAGACGCTGGTGCTGGAAGCCAAAGGCACCGTCACGCCCGCCGCCAGGTCCGCGTTCCAGCGCGCGGTCGCAGCCGATCCCACCGATCCGCGGGCCCGCTATTTCCTTGGCCTCGCGCGCGATCAGGCGGGCGACCGCAAGGGTGCGATCGCCGACTGGATCGCAATTTACAACGGCGCGCCGGCAGGTGCCCCGTGGGCGCCCGGCCTGCGCGAGGTAATCGTCGCCGCCGCGAGCAAGGCAGGTGTCGACATCGCGAGCAAGCTGAAGCCAACGAGCACCGCGGCCGAGACCGTCGCTCCGCCGCCGCTGGCGCAGTCGGCGGGCGCACCGGGGCCGGACGGCGTGCCGGCGGGCGGCACCGCGTCGGGCAGCGCGGGCGGGCCGGGCGCGACGACGGCGGGCGGCATCCCGAACCCCTCTCCCGAGCAGATGGCTGCCGCCTCGCGCCTGCCGCCATCGCAGCAGCAGGACATGATCCGCAGCATGGTCGACCGCTTGGCGGCGCGGCTGAAATCCAACCCGCAGGATCCGGAGGGCTGGCTGCGCCTGATGCGCGCCCGCATGGTGCTGGGCGACCCGCAGGCCGCGGCCGCGGCGCGCCGCGAAGCGCTTGCCGCGCTGAGCGACGCCAGCGCGCGCGCGCAGATCGAGCAGGGCGCAAAGGCGCTGGGCGTGCCGGGGGCTTAGGCGCATCCGGCCGGTAGCCGGTTCCGCGCGACGAACATCGGCGGAGAAAATCGGGCAGACAGGAGCGCCGGGTTCATCATCAGCGACTGCCAGGGCAGCGCCATCGGCCACACTCGGCGACAGCAGGCCGCAACCTCGAAGAGGCCGATCGGATCGAGGACACGGCGCCCAAGCTGGGGCTTAGCCCGCCCCGGCCTCACTCCAACTGGCGGAGTGAACGAATTTACAGAACGCTGAGCTTCGCCGCCAAACGGTCCAGACCGGCGAGACCATTTCACTCTTCCGTCCGCGGCGATGCGAACATACAAGGAACGCGATGGCTGCGCTCGATGTTCAACAGAAGCTTGCGATCCTCGCGGACGCGGCGAAATATGATGCGTCGTGCGCCAGCAGCGGATCGGCCAAGCGCAACAGCGTGCGCGGCGGCATCGGGTCCACCGAAGGCAGCGGGATCTGCCACGCCTATGCTCCCGACGGGCGGTGTATCAGCCTCCTCAAAATCCTGCTGACCAACTATTGCACCTTCGATTGCCATTTCTGCATCAATCGCCGTAGCAGCAACGTCCGCCGCGCGCGCTTCACCGCGCAGGAGGTGGTCGATCTCACGCTGAATTTCTACAAGCGCAACTATATCGAAGGTCTATTCCTGTCGTCAGGGATTATCCGCTCATCCGACTATACGATGGAACAGCTGGCGCTCGTCGCAAAGACACTGCGGACGGTGCACGGCTTCAAGGGTTATATTCACCTAAAGACGATTCCCGATGCAGCGCCCGAGCTGATCGACGAGGCCGGGCGCTGGGCGGACCGCCTGTCGATCAATGTCGAGCTGCCGACGATCGAGGGGCTGGGCCAGCTGGCGCCTGAGAAGGATGCGGGCCGCATCCGCGGATCGATGGACCAGCTGAAGACGCGCATCGCCGAGCGCAAGGCCGAGCGCAGCCGCAAGGCTCCAAGCTTCGCGCCCGCCGGGCAGTCGACGCAGATGATCATCGGTGCCGACGATGCGACCGACTCGACGATCGTCGGCCAGGCGGCACAGCTTTACCGCGGCTTCGGCCTCCGGCGCGTTTATTACTCGGCATTCAGCCCGATCCCCAGCGCGTCACCCGTGCTGCCGCTGAAGCGCCCGCCGCTGATGCGTGAGCACCGCCTGTACCAGGCCGATTGGCTGATGCGCTTCTATGATTTCAGCGCGGGCGAGGTGCAGTCGGCCGCGGGCGCCGACGGCAACCTGCCGCTGGAGCACGATCCCAAGACCGCCTGGGCGCTGAAGAACCGCGCCAGCTTCCCGCTCGACATCAACCGCGCGCCGCGCGAACTGCTGCTGCGCGTCCCCGGGTTGGGCGTTCGCGCGGTGAATGCCATCGTCCGCATCCGGCGCCAGCGGCGGCTGCGGCTGGACGACATCGGCCGCCTGACGCGCTCGGTCGAGCGGCTGCGTCCGTGGATCATCGCCGAGGACTGGCGGCCGACGCTGATCGGCGATCGCGACGACCTCACCCCGCCGCCCGTCCGCGCACCGCAGCTGGAACTGTTCGGATGAGGTCGGTCGCACTCGCGCACCCTGCGGACTTTGATGGCTGGCGTGCCAATGCGCGCGAGCTGGCGCAGGCGCGGATCGCGCCCGATCAGGTGCTTTGGCGGTCAGGAGATGGCGGCGACGATCTGTTCGACGACCGCGCAGCACAGCCCCCGCCAGTGCCCGACCAGCCCAAGCGCCCGTTTTCCGTCCCGCGACGCTTTCTGGAGCTGGCCGAGGCGGTCGCGCCGCATCGCGATCCCGAACGTTGGGCTCTGCTCTACACCGCGCTGGTGCGCGTGATCGACAATCGCGCGCTGGTGGACGACAGCGCTGACCCGCTGATGTTCAAGCTTGGCGCGATGGCGAAGAGCGTGCGGCGCGACATCCACAAGATGCGCGCCTTCGTGCGCTTCCGAAGCGTCGGTATTCCCGGCGACGAGCGCTTCGTCGCGTGGTTCGAGCCCGAGCATCACATCGTCCGCCCCAACAGCGGCTTTTTCGTGCGCCGGTTCGCGCAGATGAAGTGGTCGATCCTAACACCGCACTTGTGCGTGCACTGGGACATGGAAGCGCTGCGCTTCACGCCCGGCGCGACGTACCGCGAGGCGCCCGATGGCGACGATCTCGAGGCGACGTGGAAGACCTATTACGCCTCGATTTTCAATCCGGCGCGCGTGAAGGTCGGCGCGATGCTGCGCGAAATGCCCAAGAAATACTGGCGGAACATGCCCGAAACCGCGCTCGTTCCCGAGCTGATTGCAGGCGCGCAGGCACGGGAGAGAGGCATGATCGAACGCGGCGGCGGAGTGTTCGAGGAAGGCGCGGCATTTGGCGGCGACGCGCTGTTCGACGATCGCGGCGTCCATTCTCCCGTCGTCGCTGACGCTGCGCCACCGCCGCAGGCGGCCCAGACGGAGGGGATGCCCCCCAACGACAGCGCCGCGACCTCGCTCGCCGCGCTCGCCGAACACGCGCGCGCCTGCACGCGCTGCCCGCTCTACGCGCCCGCGACGCAGACGGTGTTCGGCGAAGGGCCGCCGAACGCCATGATCATGTTCGTCGGCGAGCAGCCGGGCGACCAGGAGGATCTGGCCGGACGCCCATTCGTCGGCCCTGCGGGCCAGCTGTTCGATCGCGCGCTGGCAGAAGCGGGCGTCGACCGCGGCGCGGCTTACGTCACCAACGCGGTCAAGCACTTCAAGTTCGAACAGCGCGGCAAACGGCGCATTCACGCAAAGCCCGGCACCGACGAGATCGACGCCTGCCGATTCTGGATCGACCAGGAGCGCAGCCTTCTGCGCCCCCGCCTGACGGTGGCGTTGGGCGCGACCGCGGCGCGCTCGCTGACGGGCCGCAGCGTCACGATCAGTCGCGAGCGCGGCCGCCCGCAGACGCTGCCCGACGGCTCCGAACTGTGGATCACAGTCCACCCGAGCTTTCTGCTGCGCATCGAGGACAAGACCGCCGCCAAGCTCGAATATGGCCGTTTCGTCGAGGACTTGGGGGCGATCGGCGCGCGGGCGGCGGCGTTGGCGGGATCGGCTGGGCGCGGCGACGGGGCGGTGCGGTGAACGGGGAGAAGGGTGTCACGTCCAACTCCGTCGTTCCGGGCTCGACCCGCAACCCGACAAGCCCGCCACCACCGTGCGGCGAGTCTGCAAGCGGCCGGCTCGCGAGCCTGAGTGACGGTGCCCGCGGCGAAGTTGGATCCCGGGCCAGGCCGGGACGACACCAGAGGGGAACGGCACGGCGCCCCCCTCAAACCGTCATGCTCATCCCCCGGTAGATGCGCGCGCGGTACCGGCTGTCCTCCGCGTCGGGCAGCGGCGCGCCCAGCAGCAGGACCGCGCGGGCGAAGCGGCGGACTTCCTCCAGATGCTCGTCAAGATCGCGCGGTTCCTCGCTGCGCACGCGCCGGGTGAGGTTGATTTGGTTGGCGGGGACGTCGTGGACCAGCCGCTCGTTCTCCACGGCAAGCGTCGCGGTGAACGCGTGGAGCGTCGTCTTGACGAAGTTCGCCAGCGCAAACGCCGGCGTGCCGGTCTGCTCGGTCGGCACGTCGGGCGTCACCAGCACCAGCTGGCAGCCGTCGTAGAGCGACGCCTTGCGGCCAACGCGGAAATGGTGGGTAAGGTTGTCGCGGATGACCGCGCGGAAGCCCTCCGCACCCAGCCCGCCCTCACCGAATAGCGCCGTCGGCAGCGGCGTGAAGGGAGTCGAGACGACCGTCACCGGCCGCCCCCAGCGCACCAGCGCTGCATCCATCGCAGCTTCGAGACCCCCGTCACACGGCACCACCTCGATCGTGCCCGCGGGCAGTTCGGAAAGCGGATGGGCCAGCGCAGCACCGCCCTCAACGGTGGCGCTCAGCAACACCACACGCGCCACGTGGCAATCGATGACCAGCTGGCGCGCAGTCTCCTGCAGATAGTCGGTCAGATGCTCCCCGATCAGCCACACGGTGCGGCCGCGCAGCTGGTCCAAACGCTCCTGCTTCGGCCCGCCGAACAGCTCGCGCTCGGTCGTTGAGCGTTCGACGCTTAGGCCCCCCGAAGGCATGAAGGTCTCGCCGCTGACCGCGCGGTCGGCGAGGAAAAACACTGTCGCCTGCGCGACGTCGGCTTCGCTTGGCATTCGGCCGAGGAACAGCTGGCTGGTGACGCCGGTGCCGACCTTCTCGGCTTCCTTCGCGATGCGATCGGCTGGGAGGAACGGCCTGTCCGCATCGGGCACGCGCAGCAGCCACGCTCCGTCAGTCTCGAAGCCCGCTGCGCGGTCTTTCCAGCCCGGCGAGTCGAGGAAATAGCCGCCGCTGCGCAGACGCCCGATCAGCCGCGCGGCGATGGCGGGCGTCAGCAGATACTGGTCCCACAGGCAGACGCCGTCGCCCTCGCGCGCGCAGGCGAGCGCGAGGTCGCGCAGCTCGCGCGGGTTCTGGGTGTCGTGGCTCATCCGCGCCGTGTCGTTGCGCGCAAGCCGCATCAGCACCGCCTCGACGCGTGCGCCGCGGCGCACCGCCTTCACCACGGCGGCGTGCACCGCGTTCAGGCGCTTGTTCTCAAGGATCAGCCTGGCGCGACGCTCGAACAGACCGGGCTTGCCGCCCTTCCCAGCGAGCCGGTCACCCGCCACCGGCCCCGGAGCGATCGCGTTCAGCTGGATCTCGGGCCCCAGATGCCGCGCCATCGTCTCCACCATCGCGCGCTGGCCCGCCTTGCTGACCGCGTAGTCGGATCGGTTGGGGTAGGCGACGGCGAGATACTTCTCGCCGCCGAAATAGCTGCTGACGTTCAGCACATAGCCCTGGCCCTGGCGCTTCATCAACGGCGTGGCGAGGTCCGTCAGGTAGAAGTTCGAGGTGAGGTTCGCTTCGAGCGTCCGCTCCCACGCGGCGACGGGCATATCGACCGCCATCTCCTCGGCGCCCGCCACCCCCGCATTGTTGATGAGATAGTCCAGCCGACCAAAGGTCGCGATCGTTGAATCGAAGGCGCGCTTCAGGCTGGCGAAGTCGCTCACGTCGACGCCCGAAATGATCTGTACGCGGCGTTCGACGCCTGCGAAACCGATGTCTTCCAGCTCGGAAACGATGCGTGCGCGGGCGACGGCAAGCTCCTGCTCGCCGCGGCTGACCATCATGACCCGCGCGCCTGCGAGTGCCAGCAGCCGCGCGACCTGGCCGCCGATCCCGGCCGATCCGCCGGTAATCAGCGCCACCTTGCCGAGATGCAGGCCGGTGATGTTCTCGCTGAAGCCGGGCATCGCCTTGCGCGCGCCGGTCGCTTCGCCAATGCTTGCGGGAACGTAGAGCGTCACCTCCCGAACACGCGATTCCTTCAGCAGAATCCGCGCGGCGTGTCCCGCTGCAAATCGCAGCCCCTCGGGCTCGTCATTTGTGAAGCGGACGATCTGGTTGCCCCATTCGGCCTGGCGGCGGCGGCCGGCCTTCACGTCGGTCTGGCTCTCGTCGCGCCAGATGCGGATCAGCTGCTCAACCCCTGCGCGCAGCATGTGCGCCCAGCGGTCGCCCCGGCCGTCGGTGGGGTTCGACAGGAACACGAAGCGCGGTTCCTGCAACAGCTGGTCATGACGCTTCCAATAGCGGCTCAGCGTGCGCGCGATCCCCAGCGCGCCCGCCAGCTCGGCGTCCATGAAGGCGTTGACCGCGTCGTCGTCGGCATCGTGCAGCAGGCCGGTTAGCTCATCGGGCAGGTGGCGCGGCATGACGAGCGCGCCCGTCAAAGGAGCGCCCTCGGCGGTGAAGCTCTCCAGCGCGTCTTCCATCGCCGCCGGTTCCATGCGGTTGAACCGGCGCACGGTGAGGTCGGTCAACCCCTCCGCCTTGGCGCGCGCCTCGGCGATGGCGACATCGCTCGCGCGCGGCAGGCCAAGCAGCACCGAGGCACCGCACGCGATCTGCACACGAGCGATTTCAAGCCCTTCCTCCCAGTTGTTGCCAGCGACGATCAACACCGCCAGTCCGGCACCGTCCATTGATCGCATGGTCGGCCGCGCGAGGTAGGTGGAGCGCTCCTCCTTGCGGACGGTCATGCCGTTCGTCACTTCGATGTCGTGACCGTTGAGCGCCGCCGACTCGTCGGAGCCGAGGAACACGCACGAGTTCGCCACATCCTCCGGAGTTGGGAAACTGTCGCCGGGCGCGCCGCCGTCGCGGCCGAGGCTCATCATGCCGCCGAATTGCGCAGAGGTTGCGCCCGGCTCGTCACCCTTGGCTGCGTCCATCGCCGCGAAGACGGTCCGGATGCGCTCGCTTTCGATCGGGCCGGGATAGACCAGATTGACGCGCACCCCGCGCGGGCCGAGTTCTAGGCTGAGCTCGCGCGAAAGCGCGTTCAAGGCAGCCTTCGGGACGACGTATGCGGCGCGCGCGTAATAGGGCGTGCGGCTGAAGATCGTCGAGATATTGATGACCGATCCGCCCGCCGGAATGTGCGAAGCAGCGGCGCGGACGAGGTTCCAGCTGACGCCCAGCAGGTTGCGGATGGCGTCGGGGACCGTCTCGCTGTCGGCCGCGCCCTGCGCGCGCAGTTCTGCGAGTTCGTCGGCGTCGATCGGCAGCCGCTCGATCGGCTGCTTCGGCCCTGCCGAGCCGCCATTGTTGACCAGCACGTCGATACGCCCGTGCCTCGCGACCGCCTCGGCCACGCCCGCGCGCACGCTTTCGGGGTCAGCGCCGTCGAGCACGACGCAGTGCACGCGGTCGGGCTCAACGCCCGCGTCGGCTGCGATGCGGGCGGCGGCCGCCTCGATGCGCTCGCGCGTGCGGCCGGTCAGCACGACGGTTGCGCCCTCGTCGAGATAACGGCGCGCGATCACGCCGCCGATATTGCCGGCCGCACCCGTGATCAGCGCGACCTTCCCCGCCAGGCGGCCGTGGCGGACAAGATCGGAGGCGGACGAAGCTTTGGCCTTGGTCATGGGCTTACCTTCGGTTCCTGCCCAAGCTCCGCTTGGGTAGCGCGACCGCGCGCAGCACGGCGGAGGGGTGAGACGGTTGGGCAATCGTGACCGGACCGGGAGAGAACGGCGCCGTTGCGCTCCTCCACCACCCCGCTGCGCGGGTCGGCCCCCCTCCCAGGGCGGAGCCTGGGGAGCAACGCAGCGTGCTCACGCCCCTGCCGCCCACAGCTCGAACAGCTCGTCGCGGCTGGTGATGCCCATCGCGGGCAGCGCGTGGTTGACGACCATCGTCGCGCCTTGGTGGGTGTTGTCCCACATCGACTGGTGCGCCCGCGGCAGATCATGCCAGTCGACGACCGTTGGCGGGGTCACTTCCAACAGTCCAGCCGCGATCATCTCGTTCATCCGCGTGACCTCGTGCGCGTTGCACAGATGCGTGCCCAGAATCGATGCGGTCGGCATCAGGATGCGGCGCTGACGTGTCCAGACCTGCGGCGCGTAGAAGGTGAAACGGCGGCCCTTCAGGTCCTCGCTGAACACCACGCGGCCGGTGAACGGCTTCACGAGGCTCGTGCTAACCCCCAGCGTATCCTGCGCCGCGCGCTCGAAAATCAGGTCCGGCGCGCCGCGCGGATTGGCTGCGGATCGCAGCAGCTTCCCCACCGCCGAGCCGAAGGGCTTCAGCGTCCGCTCCTGATAATCGCGAACACCCGCCTTGAACGCCACGATGTCGGTCTTGGCGTCGGCCAAGCGCGGCATCGTCGCCGGCCAGTCGAACCGCTCGCCCTCGCGGCGCTTCAGAGTCTCGAGGCTGACGATCCCCTCGATCGCGTCGTCCAGCCCCAGCGAGGACAGGAATGCGCGCTGGCCGTCGGTGGTGGTGACGACGACGGTCTTCGCCCGGAACGCCCGCGCCGCCTCGATGATCGCCAGCCCGGTCTCGTCAAGCAGGTCGCGACTGCCCGGACCGTAATAGACGAGCACGCTCTCGCCGCCTTGCAGCGCGGCCTGGCGCAGCATCGCCGGCGGGTCGGCGCTGCCGGCATGGCCCATGAAGCTGAAATGATAGCCCGACGATGCGCCATAGAAGGCGAGGCGGCCGCCCTCGGCCAGCAGCTGGAAGGTGCGCGGGAAGGCCTGCTCGCCCGCGTGGCTCACCGCGAAGTCGGCAAGGGCGCCGCCGTTCAGCCGCCGATATTCCTCGGCGATCGGCTCGCCCGCGGCCTCCCACGCCGCCCATTCGGCCGGGTCTTCGGGAACGGGCGTGAAGGCCGCGGCCCAGCGCGGATCCTTGCGGTCGATCGCGCCCACTGCGCCCTGCCCGCGCACGAACTCCGCACGCCCCGCGCTGCTGACAAGTCCCGTAACATTCAACCCGGTGCGCACCGCCGAGCGCAGCGCATCGAGGCCGGTGCCCGTCGCCGAACCTTCGACGAAGATGCGCGCGCCGGGGTCAATCTTCAGCGTCGTGAACAGGCAGCGATAAACCGTGCCCAGATTGAGGATGTAGCTCCCCGCCTGCTCCAGCGTCAGCCCGGGAGGCGGCTTGTGCAGCTGCGGCGCCTGGCAAACCAGGAACTGCGCGTGGCTGCCCGTCTCGGTCTCATAGCCCTGGATCGCGAAGTCGGCGAACATCGGGTCTAGACCCATCGCGGGGCTCAGCAGGTCGGACGTGCCGCTATAGACCGCCACCAGATCGCCGACCTTCAGCCGGCCCTCGCGCCGCGCCTCCTGGCCCAGCGCCGCGACCAACCCTACTCCGCCCGAGCCGGTGGTCTGATAGTCGTTCTCGTGGTTGTCGAACGGCGACACGGGGATGCCGGTGATCGCCCAGATATCGTTGAAGTTCACCTCGCTGGTCAGCATGTACACCAGCGCGTCGTTGGGGCCGGGCTCGTCGACGGGCACGATCAATTCGCGTTCGTGCGCGCCCGGCGGGCCGTGGCGCGGGGCACCAGTCGCCGGATCGCGCGCGACGCCGAACGCATATTGCTTGGGCGGGACCGGGGTCACGCCCGGGTGGAACGCGCTTCTTCGCGGCAGCAGTTCGCCCGCCGCCTCCGCCGCAGCGCCCTCGCCCGCCACCGCGCCGTAATCGAACACGCCATCGCGCCGCACCGGCAGGGGTGCCGCGACCTTGTCGAGGAACGCGCGGATGCCCGCCTTGCCGCCCGCTGGATCGATGACCGCTTGGGTGAACAGCTCGGCCTCGCGCGTCATGCCCGCCATGATCGATTGCTCAAGCCCCGTCCGCACCGCGTCGAGCGCGCGTGCCAGCGCGGGCCCACGCCCCGCCCGCTCGGCCTGCTCGCGGACCAGCGTGATGTACGGGTCGGCCACCAGCCGCTCCCAGCTGACAGGCACCGGCTGCATCACGCGCGAGATGACCTCCTCGCGTGCGGCCAACGCCTTGCCCAGCCGGCTGTTCGGCCCGTCGCGCAGCCAGCGGCGCACGACATGGTGCGCGTGGCTCAGCACATCGCTGTGGCCCGAGCTGTCCATGCCGATGCAATCGTCGACGATGCCAGCGCGCCACGCGGCGTGGCCCGTGATGCTTCGTCCCGACAGGATCAGTTCCAGCGCCCAGCGCACGCCGTCCTCGCGCCCCGCGCCCCACATCAGCCGCGGCAGCCGCTGCGTGCCGCCATAGCCGGGCAGCAGGTTCAGCCGGATTTCGGGCAGGCCCAGCGGCACGTCGGGCTCGGCGATCCGGTAATGGCACGCCAGCGCGAACTCGAAGCCGCCGCCCAGCGCCGGGCCGTTGATCGCAGCGATCACCGGCTTGTTCATCCCGCGCGAGAGTTTGCCGAACGCCATCGTCGCGGTGGCGGGCAGCACGCGCGCGTCCTCGATCGTGTGCACCTCCTCCAGCAACTGCCGGATGTCGGCGCCGGCGACGAACGTTGTGCCCGCGCCAGTGAAGATCACCGCGACAACGTTGTCCTGCGCCGCCAGGCGATCGCCGACCACCACCAGTTCGTCCAAGGCGCGCTCGTTCAGCGCGTTGACCGGCGGATTATCGATCGTGACTGTCGCAACGCGCCTGCCCGGAGCGGCGTCGTTATACTGGATGGTCCAGTAGCGGTAGCGCTCGAACGTCGTCTGTTCGTCGGCGATCGTCTGGCGACGGCGCCAGCCGTCGAGCGCGCTGGCGATCTCGTCGAGCGCTGCCGGGTTTTTGAGCGTCGTGCGATCGCCCACGTCGCCGCCCTCGGCAAGCGCGCGCACCATGCGGCGCATGTATTTGCCGCTGCGTGTCTCGGGAAAGGCGCTCACCTCCAGGAAGTCCTGCGGGACCGCGACCGCGCCCTTCTCACTGCGCACCAGGTCCGCCAGCCGCCGCCGATCATCGGGGCTGAGGCGCCGCCCTGCGACCGGCTGCACGAAGGCGAGCGGGGTGAGCCCCTTTTCGCGGTGCGGCGCGCCGACGACGATCACGTTCCCCACCGGGCTATCGGGATCGAGCAGCTTGTCCTTCAGGATCGCGCCCTCGATCTCCTCGGTCCCCATTCGGTGGCCGGAGACATTGATCACATCGTCCGAACGGCCGTGGAAGCTGAAGCTGCCGTCCTCGTGGCGGATCGCGAAATCGCCCTGAGTGTAGGCGTAGGTGCCCTGCCATTTGCCCCAGTAACCTTCGGCCCAGCGCCCGGCGTCGCCGCGCCAGGCGGCGTCCACAACGCCGTCGATCACGCGGTAGTTGTCCGCGTCGCCCCAGACAGTGCGCGCGAGATACGGGTAGGGCTGGGTGATGACGACCTCGCCTTTCTCGCCATCGGCGGCTCTCCGCCACGCACTCCCCGCTTGCTGGCCCTTCGCATCGGTCCCGCTCGCGGGAGAGGGTGCCCGAGCGTTCGCGAAGGCGGGAGAGGGGAGTTCTGCGCCGTCCTCCACCCACACGTCGCCAGCTATCCACGGCAGCGGCCACGCGTGCGTATCGGGCTTCAACACCAGGTCTGAGTTCCCGAACGGGTGCGTCCAGGCGATACCGCCATGCTCGGTCGCCCAGTAACTGTTGATATATTGGCGCGTTACATGCTCCATGCCAAAGGCCTGGACCGAGGGAGAGCAAGGTTCGGCACAGAAGGTGGCGACGCGCAGGCCGCCCATGTCATAGCGCTTGACTTCGCGTAAGCTCGCCGGGTCGCTCATCACGCTCTTGAGAAACGTGACGCCCGCCTTGAAGATCGTGACCCCGTGCCGCTCGATCTGCGCGGCGAAGCGGCCCGCATGCGGATAGACGGGGGAGCCTTCGGTGACGAGCGTGGTGACGCCGCTGCTGAGCGCGCCCGCGATCAGGTAGCTCTGCCCCGTGATCCAGCCCGGATCGGCGACCGTGTACATCACGTCGCCCGGCCGCGCGTCGAACGCCACGCGCATCGTCTCGATGATGCCGGGCAGATAGCCGTGGGCGTGGACGATACCCTTCGGCTTCCCCGTCGAGCCGCTGGTATAGATCATGAACAGCGGCGTGTTGGCTTCCACCGGCAGCGGCGGGCAGGCGGCCCACAGCGCACGCACCAGTTCGCGATCGGGAAGCCCCATCAGCGCGGTCCAGTCGGCCACGTCCGCGCCTGCCGCCTGCGCCGCCGCCAGCACCTCGGCGCGCGCGGCGGCGAGCAGCTCGTGCGCCCAGCGATCGCGCTCGGGGCGCCAGACCA
>Ga0326763_1000050_pt1 | contig 46020 bp, 42 predicted proteins | sample NORPS_P_FD_207671 | JGI IMG/M metagenome (GOLD analysis project Ga0326763, IMG submission 207671) | Hot spring water microbial communities from Norris Geyser Basin, Yellowstone National Park, WY, United States - NOR.PS_P | ecosystem: Environmental > Aquatic > Thermal springs > Unclassified...
CGAAGTTTTGCCCCCGTTGCTTCGCCATGAACTCGGAGACGGCGACTCGTTGCCAAAGGTGCGGCGCCGATTTGGATGAGCCTGTCGGCAAAGACTATGTGGAGCGGCTCATTCACGCCCTTGACCATCCCGAACCCAACACGCGGGCATTAGCGGCTCTCCTTTTGGGCAAACTGGGTGACGAACGGGGGTTGAAAGCGTTGTGCGAAAAGGCGCGAACCAGCCGCGACATGGCGCTGCTGGAAGCGGTGGCGGAAGCGTTAGGCAATTTCCCCTCGCCCGATGCCATCGCCACTTTGCGTCACCTTCAGCGAACCTCTTGGCTGACGGTGCGGGTGAAGGCGACGGAAGCCCTTCAACGCCTCAAAGCGAAGGAAACGACGAAAACGGAGGGGCGGTGACCGACGATGCCGTTGAACACCGACCAGAAACGCTTTCTAACGGCAGCGTTGGCGGAATTGGAAGAGCACCTGTTGCGGTTCAAGGCATTGCTGCAACAGGATGAGACAGTCACCGTCTTCCGTCGCGTGCCCAACCCGTTCCCACCCGAACGACGCCGACAACTGCTGGAACTCATCGCAGCGACGACAGAGCACCTGATGGCGATGCGGGATGCTTTCGGGTTGCTGACGGAAAGGACGGATTTGCGCTGGCAGATGACGGCGACCTTGCTCCATCTCGCCACCAATTTGGAAGAGTGCGAACCTCACCGCTTGAAAGCGTTTGGGGATTTGGACGAGGGGACGGCGAAACAGTTAGCGGAGCAATTGCGCACCCTGACGGCACTGCTCACCCAACTCCGAACGGAGGCGAAGCGCTGAGCGCCCAAACGCCAGCGTGGAAGGAGCGTCATCCGAGAAACGAAATGAAGAAGGGGCATGCCTTTGCGGGCATGCCCCCTTGCCGCCGTCGCCAAAGCCAGCCCATCACTGGGCATTGAGGATGGACTTGAAGGCTTCTTCCACTTTGCCGAAGTCCTTAGCGTCCAAGTTGACGAACTTGTGCGCCAGTTTCTTGTTGCGATAGACGAAGATGACATTGCGCAGTTTTTCGGACGGTTCAATCTTGTAGAGGCGCAAGTAGTTTTCCCGCTGCTGTTGGGGCAAGTAGCAAAGGGCGATGTCCTCAATCTTCTTGTCCTCTGCCAGTTTGCTCAGTTTGTCCTTGACAGCGGGGTCTGTCCAGATGACGAAGCCGTAGGCTTTAGTGCCGTCCTGGCGCACCTTGCGGATGAGGTCTTGCAACTTCACCGCCAGACTGGCGGCGTTTTCCTCAGTGTCCAGATGCACCCAAATCTGGACCTGAGGCGTCATCCCATACTTTCAGACAGGGCAAGTGTTCGTGCCCTTGTCGGGACCAGCGACATGGACAGGGTTGTAAGCGGGCACGGGGTCACCGACTTTCAACCCCGTGTCAGGCGCTTGGTTTTGCTGCGCCCAAAGCGCCAGTCCCGTGAGCATCAGCACCGCACCGCTCCAAAGGAGCCAACGCATTCGCCGTCACCTCCAACACAGGGATTGAGCGTCGCAAAAATTTTGACGCATCAAGAGGGCAAGGAGCAAACAGGCAGGTGAAAGGAGCGTGGCGGAACGGCATCCGCCTTTGTGGGTCATCTTGGGACCGACGGCGGTCGGAAAGACCGATGTCTCGTTGATCGTGGCGGAAGCATTGGGGGCGGAAATCGTTTCCTGCGACAGCGTGGCGGTGTATCGCTATCTGGACATCGGGTCGGCGAAGCCGACGCCCGAGCAGCGGGCGCGAGTGCCCCATCATTTGTTGGATGTCGTCAATCCCGACGAGCCCTACAATGTCGCCTGCTATGTTGCCGATGCGGAGAAAGTTATCGCCGATATTTGGCGGCGGGGCAAACCTGCTTTGGTCGTCGGCGGGACTTCCCTTTACCTTTCGGCGTTGTTGGAGGGCTTGGATTTGCCGATTGCCCCGCCCGACCCGAAAGTGCGGGAGCGGTTGGAAGCGTGGGCAAATCAGGAAGGGACGGAAGCGCTCCATCGCCGCCTCCAAGCGATAGACCCGCAAGCAGCCCAGCGCATCCATCCGCACGATCGTGTTCGGCTCATTCGGGCGTTGGAAGTGTTTGAGTTGACGGGCAAACCCATTTCCGCCTTTTGGTCGGAGGCGTGGCAATCGCCCCAGTTGCGCCGCTATCCCGACGCCCGTGTCATCGGGTTAATGTGCGAGTGGGGCGAACTTTGGCGGCGCATTGAGCATCGTTTGGAGCGGCTGCTGGCACAAGGTTGGTTGGACGAAATTCGGCATCTTTTGGACATGGGTTACTCGCCCGAATTGAAGTCGCTGCGGTCGCTGGGCTATCGGGAGTTCACGCAGGTCGTCTTGGGCAACTGGGCTTTGGAGCGGGGCAAGGAAGAATACTTGCGTCACGCCAAAGCCTTCGCCAAGCGCCAATGGTTTTGGTTCAAGCGTCGCCCTTATGTGCGTTGGCTGGACACGACGGGCAAGACGACGACGCAAATCGCCGAAGAAGTCATGAGGCAATTGGGGAAGTAGGGGCGCACCGCCGTGCACCCTACATTGGTATCGGGCGTTTGGTGAAGAGGTTGTGCCACAAGGGGTCGTCATCTATTCGGTTGGGATTTTCGGCGTCTAAATGCCAACGCAAGGGATTTTCGGCGATGTATTGGCGGATGCGGTTGAGGGATTTTTCGTCACGGATGATGTGCTCGTAATAGTTGCGTTGCCAGACAGGTGCGCTGGGAGTGCCCCGCAGGGCGTTGATGCGTTTGGTCGTTGCGGATTTGAAACCAGCGATGAACGATGCCAACGAACGGGGCAGTCTTTGTAGGGGCGCATGGTGTAGGGGCGCACGGCCGTGCGCCCCTACGGGGAATTCCACAATCCAAACGATGCCGTGAACATGGTTGGGCATCGCGACAAATTCGTCGGGCAGCAATTCAATTTCCTGCCGAATTTCTGCTGAACGAAACCATTCTTCCCACACGATTTTGCCCAATTCGTTCAAATGCATTTCCTCGCCCACCACCTCGCCAAACAAACACGCACGGTCTTGGGTAACGATGGTGACGAAATACGCTCCAGGCTGGCGGTAATCGTAACCTCTCAACCGAATGGAGCGACGATGATGCCTGTCAGGGTCGTAACGCATCTTTCTCACCCCTTCTTTGTCATGGCGCATCTTCTTTAGGGTCGCACAGCCGTATAGGGGCGCACAGGCGTATAGGGGCGCACAGCCGTGCGCCCCTACAGGGTCGTCCAATATCTTAGACGCTTCTTGCCTTAACGAGGCGGTCTTTGACTAATTGGGCGACGGCTTTATAGACTGCCAAGCGTTCGTCGTCGGTCAAACCCAGCACATCAAAAATCACGGCGTCCAATTCAAAGCGGTCGGGCGAGGCTCGCTGAACCTGCTCCAAAGTCAACGCCTCAGGCGTCACCTGCTCGTAAGGGTGCTCAGGATGATCGCAACGCCGCTTCCGACACAACTCAAAGCCCAACTCCTCAAAGATGCTGCGGACGGGACGCTCGCAAAGGCAATGAAAGGCGGAAAGGAGGCGCTCTCGTTGCTTATTTGATAGCACCGATGGGTTCAGCACGAGCATTTTGCTCGCTTCATAAACTGCGATCCACAAAACTCCCTCACCAAAGTTGCACCTTCCCAACTGTTCCCAGAAAATCCCTGCACCGCTCCAGTTTAAGCACGCTGCGATAAGTTGTGCATTTGGCAAGTTCGTGAAACATTCGTAAATCTGTTGATCGCAAAGGGCATGCGAGTTGGTAGCCACGAAGTGCCTGTCATTCACGCCTTTGTTAAGAACAATCGGGGGGATGTCTTGCTCTCCCACATCCCACCAAGGGTTTCGGCTTTTGCAGGTGGGGCGTTGGTGGTAGCCTTGTCGTTCGCCCCAACGGATGTAGGCGAGGGCGTTGGGGTATTGCTTCAGTGGCTTTAGGTTGCGTGCTCTGATGCCTTCCCGCACTTCTTTCGGTGGCATGAAAAGGAGATGGCTCAAGTCTTCCAACCGCACCCGCAAGGTTCGGATTTCGCGTGGGCTTTTGATGACGGGGTGAAGCCAACCCGCTTCTATCTCGCCCTCCCAACCTGCATCGTTCCGCACCCTGACGGGGGTCGTGGGCGAAATGCCTTGCAGTTCAACGATATCCTTCACGCTCATCCCGACGGGCTGAAGGTAGAAAAACTCGTTGGCACCTGTTGTAAAGCCACGACGCACTTCGGCGATTTCGCCGAGGGGAACCAGTAGGGGCGCATGGCTATGCGCCCCCACACGCCCTTTCTCCAAGATGGTGAAGAAAATGTCGGGCGCTCTCAAGTATTTACCGCCCCATTTGTTGCCGACATAGCGTCCCGATTCATCTGAGCCTTCCTGCCACAACTCGGCGCGGGTCCTGACGACGATGCGTTGTCGGCTGGGGTCGGTGACGGACTTTTCAAAGGCATCCAACAAGCGAATGAAGCGGGTTTCAGCGGCGTCATCGGGGCGTCCCTTGCGCAGGAAGGAGATGATGGTGTTGATAGCAGCGCTGGTGAACTGGCGCTCCAACGCACTCTCGTAAATCGCCAAGATATGGGCGTTCTCCAGCAAGTGTTTTTGCAGTTTGCCTCCGTAAGCCACATCCAGCCAACTGTTGGAGCAGATGAAAACATGGATGCCGCTTGGTCGCAGCAGTTGCAAGGCACGGGCGTAAAAGTAGACATAGAGGTCGGAGCGCCCTTCCGCCGCGTCGGGATAGAGGCTTAGCAAGAGTTGTTTGGGGTCTTGAAGAACCTGATCGGGAGAGAGGCTTGACAAGAACCGTTTGTAGGCTTCAGGAATCAACTCTTGGCGCACATAAGGCGGGTTGGCGAGCACGATGTCAAAGCCTTGTTTTTCGGCGAAGACTTCCGCGAAGGCGATGCGCCAGTCCAAAGCGACTGGTGGGGCGGGCGAGTCTCGCAAAGCGTCACGGAGTTGGCTTTCTTCGTCTTTGATTTGTCGCTCCAATCGCCGTTTCTCTTCGCCATACGCCCGCAGGTATTTGCCTTTGAGTTGGGCGAGGCGGTCGGCGTGCTGGATGAGGACGGAGCGGAACAAATCGGGCATCGCTTGCGGGTTGGGGGCGGTCAGGCTGTCACCGATTTCAATCTTGAAGTCCAAGTTGGGCAAAGGTTTGACCCTGCGCCAGTCGGTCTCTTCGCTGTCCACGATGAGCGTCAGCCAAAGGCGCAGGCGAGCGATGTGGACGGCAAAGGGGTCAATGTCCACGCCGTAGAGGTTGCGTTCAATGATGCGCAACTTCAGGTCGTAGTCTTTTTGCGGGTCGTTCAATTTCTCGCTGTAGAGGGCGCGGTAGATGGCGACGAGTTCGTGGAGCATCGTCACCAGATACGCGCCACTGCCGCAGGCAGGGTCGCAGACTTTGATGGTGTCAAGGGCTCGGATGATGTCATTGGCTTGGGCGGGCGAAAGGTTTTCCACGCTGTGGTTCTCCACGAGGTCTTCCAAGATAGTTTCGGGCAGGTCGGTCTCTTGCGCCAAATAATGCTTCAGTGCCTGACGGCACATGAACTCCACGACGGGTTTTGGTGTGTAGTAACTTCCCGTCTCGTGCCTACCCGTGACCAATCGCTCAAAGATTGTGCCCAAAAGTTCAGGGTCAAGGGCGACTTGGATGTCAAGGGAAGTGCTCTCTTCTACGGTGAAGTTGTAGCGGGCGAAGAGGTCTTCAAGGATGGACTTGAAGATGGAGTTGGGCAGGCGGCGGAAGGTGGGCAAACTTTCTATGCGCTCATCCAACTCCGTGCGCTCAAACAAGCCACCGTTGAGGAAGGGTGCTTCCATGACGATATACGGGTCGGACGGTCGGCGCTTGCGTCGCTGTTCTTCGGGGTTGGCGAGGACTTCAAAGAAGAGGAACGAGAGGTAGTCGTGGTAGAAGTTTTTGGGCGGCTTGTAGTTGTGGGCACGGCAAAGCAGGTTCAGCAAGTAATCAGGTTTGCCACCAAGCCAACCTTTCTTCTGGAGAAACCAGCAAAACATCAGGCGGTTGAAGAGCAGTTGGGTGAACTGGTGGGCAGATTCGTCGTCGCCATCTAACGCCTTCTGCACGGCGGACTTGACTTCCCTGAAGCAGGCTTCGTATTGCTCAAAGAAGTTTTCGTTGACGGCTTCCACATCAAAGGCGGCGTTGAGTTTGTCAATGACTTTGGTGATGGGCGGTTCGCCCATCGCAAGTTCGTCAAGGGTGAAAGATAATTCTCTCAAGCGTTCAATGGTGGTGCGGGCACGCGAGCCAAGTTCGTAAGGAAGGACACGCAGTTCCACCTTCTTGGCATCCCGCTCACGCGCCCAAACGAAAGCAGTTTGTTTGCCGTCTTCCGTGACATAGCAAAGCAAGTGTTCACGGTGAATCGGGGTGAGGGCGCGATAGACGGCGCGCCGTTCAGTGAGGCGTGGCAGTTGGGTGTTGTGCCAGTCCACTCGGAAGACAGGTAACCCACTCAGTTGAGCGACGGGAACGAGGATCAAGGAACGGTTGACGGGAGCGCCAACGGAAAGGGTAAGCGGATGCCCTTGCGGTTGCCCCCATCGGAGCGTCTCGCAAAACATCCCCCGCAAGTCACCCTCATTCAGGCGCGATTGAATTGCCCGAAGCAAGTCAAGCATCCTCCTCACCTCCGACATCTTCCACCATTCGCAATCCCAACGAGCAGATGATTTGTGGCTCTGATGGCTCAGTTTCTTCGGTCGGTTGACACAAGCGGTCTTCCTGATGCAATCGGATGACCAAATCGGCTAAGTTTTCGTCGGTGATGCCCAACCGAAGTTGTCGTCCGAGGGTTTCTCGGGCGCTTTCCTTGAGGGGGAAGCGAAAGATGGCATCCATGACAGTTTCAAGCCTTTGGAGCAAATCAGCGGAGAAGAGGGTCGGATTTTGGCGCAAGTGGTCTCGGTAACGCCTAAGTCGTTCGTAAACTTTTCTGCGGATGCTGCGCAGGGAACCGAGTTGACCGCCCAACTGGATTTGCTCTTGCACTGCCAATTGGACTGCCTTTGCCACCAACTCGTGGTGATTTTCGGCACGGGGCAACGCGGGTGTATCAGGGGCACAAGCAGCAGCGCGGAAAACTGTCACCAACGATTGAGAGACGAGATTGCCCTTCTCGTCCACCCGAACGAGGGCATCCGTTCCATCGGGGAAACGCAGGTAAGCGATGACGCCGGGCGGGTCAGGATAAGGTGGTTCGCCTTCCACTTCTTTTCGCGGGAGCGGACGGGTGGCGGAGACGATAGGTGGCAAAGCGAGGGCAACTTTTTGGTCATGGGCGGAAGCGCTGTTCCAGACTTGCAGGGCGATGCTGGCAAGGTCAACATCTTCGTCTTCATCTTCGTCCAAAACGCCTGCCTTCTCTGTGTAGAGGTCACGCAGTTTGTTGGCGACTTCTTCGCCGAAAAAGGATTCGTCCGTGCCGATGACTTCCTGATTTTGTTGAAGGCGATGGAGGAGGCGCTGGCGCAAGCGGATAATCCGTTCCACTCCTTCGGCAGGCAGGAAGGAATAGACCAAAATCGTGTCGTGCTTTTGACCGATGCGGTCAACGCGCCCTGCCCGTTGGATGAGGCGAATGATTGCCCAGGGCAAATCGTAGTTGACGACGATGAAAGCATCTTGAAGGTTCTGACCTTCGGCGAGGACATCGGTGGCAATCAAGATGCGCAACTCCGTCTCGCCCGCTTTCAAACCGCCATTGCTTTCAGGGCTGAAACGACGGGCAAAGGCGACAGGATTGGGCGTTTGGCTCGTCACGACGGCTAAATCGGCGAGACCGCGCCTTTGCAGTTGCTCGCCGAGATAGTTGGCGGTGTCGGCGAATTGAGTGAAAACGAGCACCTTATCATTCGGGTGAGTTTCCGTCAGCAAGCGATAGAGGGCGTCCAACTTGGCGTCACGGTCAGGCTGCCATCGGAATTCAGCCCGCCGCAAGATGGTCAACAAGGCTTCAGCGTCGTTGAGTAAGTCGTTTTTCAGTTGGGGCGTAAAGAACTTCGGGTCAAGCCAAGCGAAACGGCGGGAGAATTCGGTGCGATAAATTTCGTAAACCCGCTTGGCGCGGGCACGATAGGCATCTAAGTTGTCGGTAAAGGTGTATGCCCATTCGTCTTCAGGCAATCGCTCCACCGTTTCACTTTCGTTGCCGTCTTCTTCCAAAAACTCAACTTCCGTGTCCGAGATGGCGGTGTCCAGCATAGCGGCTTCCTGCGTGCCGATGGGAATGGGCAAGCCGTTTTCAAGGGCATACAGGGTGACCATGTTGCGCAGGATGTGTCGCTCAACGGATAGCAGGAAACTGAAGCCGCTGGATTCCAACCGCTTGAAAAGGTTGGTTCGGCAGAAACCGATGAGCCGTCTGCCCGCACGGTTGAGGTTGTTGATGATTTTCCTTTCCCGCTCATTCGCCAGTCGTTCGGCGTCCTTGATAAGGTAGTTCGCCAAACCGTAGCGGGGCAAGGCAAGGTCTTCAATCACCGCCGCCACTTCGTCACGGTAGAGGCGGGCATATTGGTCGCTGGGGTCGTTTTCGTTGAGGTCAAATTTGATGGTGCGGGGTTGACGGATGGGAAAGTAGGAGCGTCCTCCGTTGAAGGTGACGAAGTAGCGTTGCCTCTCTTCATCAAACTGGGCGTAGTGGCGCATGATGAACTGGCGGGTGCGTCGGACGAGGAAGAGGCGCATCAAGTCGCGCCAATCTTCAGGGAAGGTGCTTTGCTCAAAGGCGCGCAGAGAGCGCGGCGAACACTGGAAGCGGACAGCGAAATCAGTTTCGGTGTAGCCTTGTCGGCTCCACATCTGAAAGAAGCGCTCCGGTCGGATGTGCAAATCTGCGTCCTCGTCCACGAAGAGACGGAGTTGGTTGCTGAGGTCAGTGAAATGTTTGTTGTAAGGCGTGGCGGTGATGAGCAACACGCGGGGCTCGTTTTGCTCAATGTAGTCGCGGATGGCTCGGTAGCGCTTGCCTTCGCGATTGCGGAGGTTGTGGCTTTCGTCAATGATGACGAGGCGGTAGCGGGGCAATTTAGGCAGTTCATTGATCACTCTGCCCAGCGAAAGGACGCGGGCGACGAGTTGGTAACGCTCCACATGTTGCTGCCACATCTCTTGGAGTTTGGGTGGGCAAATGATGAGGATGTTGCTGCCGTCGTCTTCTTGAAAGATTTTGGCGATTGCTGTCGCCATCAGCGTCTTGCCCAACCCGACGACATCACCCAACAGGACACCGCCCCGCCGATGAAGGTAGTAAGCAGCGAGGGAGACGGCAGCGGCTTGAAAGTCTAACAACACGCCTTGAAAGACTTTGGGCAGTTTGAACTCCCGTTCACCCTTCCTCGCTTCCTCGCACAAGTGATAAGCCATCTTCAGGTAAACATGGTAGGGCAAGACCAATTCTTCCCGCGCCCAACTCGTCTCAATGAGGTGGGCTAACTCGTCGGAGATGTCCCAAGCGAATTCATCGTTCCAGCGTTCCTCAAACCACCGCAACAACTTCTGGGCAGCGTCTTGGTCTACGACATCCACATTGAGTTCGCCTTGCTCGGAGAGACCTGCAAGGGTCAAGTTGCTGCTGCCGAGGTAGCCGATAAGTGGCGTGATAGGGTCGGTGCGATGGACGAGATAAAGTTTGGCGTGGAGGGGATAGCGCAGGAAAAGTTTGACGCGCACCTTTCCGCTTCTCAGTTGGCGGGCAAGTTTTCGGAGGGCAATTTCAGCCTCGTTAGTGGGGACGCCAAAAGTCAACTGCTCTTTGAAACTCTCCGTCACCTTGCGCTTAAGGCGGGCAACAGTGGGACCATCCAGAACAATGCTGCGACGAATCGCTCGTTGGGCTTCCCGCATTTCTTCTTCGGGCGGACGATGCATCCCGATGAGAATGCGACAGCAACGGTCATCAGTGCCATCAAAGTGGTCTATGGCATCGGCAAGCCTTCCCCAGCCGCGCAGGTTGAGATAACCGACACAGAAGTCGGCAGCGTAGGCATGCCTTAATGTCTCCCGCAAAGCGTCCAACAGTTTCCGTTCAATGTTGTCAAAGATGGTCGGCACCGCAGACACACCTCTTCCCTTCATTGCTCCGCCATCTGCTCAGCGTTTTTCCTCCGCCCCCTGCGCCATTTGGGATGGCTGGCAAAAGATTAACGCTTGCGGGAAGGGTTGCTATAATTTGTGCGGCGTGCCGGGGTGGCGGAACTGGCAGACGCGAGGGACTCAAAATCCCTTGGGCTCAACGCCCGTGCGGGTTCAACTCCCGCCCCCGGCACCAAACCGATGAGCCCGCTCCTTTGCCTTCTTCGGTGCGCCCGTAGCTCAGCCCGGACAGAGCGTGGGACTTCGGATCCCAGGGTCGGGGGTTCAAATCCCTCCGGGCGCGCCATGCTTGACAAAGACTGCTCTTTGCCTTGCGACGGTCTGCGGGTGCCCATCATGCCCGCCGCAACAATTCGTCTTTCTGGGGCAATTCCCATCGGGGCAATAAGGTGACTTCCAAACCCAACTGGTCGCAAACCCGCTGGACGATGAAATCCACTAACTCCTGCACCGTTTGGGGATGGGTGTAAAAAGCGGGGTTGGCATCCACGATGATAGCCCCTGCTTCCGTGACGGCGACCATGTTGCGCAGGGTGATCAAACTTAGGGGCGTCTCGCGGGTGACCAAAATCAGTTTCCGCCGCTCTTTCAGCATCACTTGTGCCGCCCGACCGATAAGGTCATCGGCAAGCCCTGTGGCAACTTTGGCGAGGGTGTGGGTGCTGCAAGGGATGATGACCATCGCTTCATAGCGCGCCGACCCACTGGCGGGGGGCGCTGTCAAGTCTTTGGGATGAAACGGTGTCACTTTGGCAGGGTCTATCCCCAACGCTTTCAAGTCAGGGCGACGGTGGCTAAGGTTGACGCCCAATTCGTGGGCGAACAGCATCCGACCTTGCTCGGACATGATGAAAGCAACTTCCTGAACCCGCTCGTGCGTTGTGAGCACTTGCAAAAGCCGTTGGGCGTAAAGCGCCCCGCTGGCGCCCGTGACGGCGACGATGACGCGCATGTTCATCCCACCTTTCATGGCAGCATGGCAAAAGCAAAGGGCGTGGCGTGACACAATTTTGGGACGCATCGGGCGTTCATTCCCTTTTTGTGCCCATAAAGAGGTGACCTACGGTGAGTGCAACCGATCGGGAATTTGCGGCGCTGGATTGGCTCTATCAGGAAATCATCCTTGACCACTACAAGCGACCCCGCAATTTCGGGACGCTGGACAATCCCGACGCGGTGATGGAAGAGGAGAACCCGTTTTGCGGTGACCGCATCGCCCTTTACCTGAAGGTGCAGGGTGACCAAATTGCCGACATTCGGTTTTCGGGACGGGGTTGTGCCATCAGTCAAGCATCGGCGTCCATGATGACGGAGCGGGTGAAAGGGATGCCATTGGAGCAAGCCCTTGCGTTTGCCGAAGAGTTTCGGCAGATGATGCGGGGCGAAAAACCCTTCCCGCCTGAAGGCGAACTGGAAGACTTGGATGCTTTGCGGGGCGTGCGGGAATTTCCTGTGCGGGTCAAGTGCGCCACGCTGGCTTGGGACATCTTGCAGCGGTCGGTCGCGAAACTCTTGAACGAAAAGGAGGGTTGACAACTCGTGCGGTTGTATGTGCAGGTGGATGGCGAACGCCATGCCTTTGCTGGCAACATGGCGAAAGTCTTTGAGCAACTGACGCAGGTGGCAAAGGGCAAGGCGGTGCGGGTGCTGACAATCTTTTACGACAGCACGAAGGAGAAACGCCGCTTCAAGCGGGAGTGGCGGGAGGCAGGGAAAGATTTGCTGCAAACCGCCCAAAACTATCTGGTGTGGTGGCAGCAAGTGCAAGCGAGGAAGTTGAAGCGCCAACAAAAACGGGCGTGAAAGACGAGGAGTGCAAGACGAAAGCGGGAAAGAGAAAGGGTGCCAGGTCGCTTTGACCTGGCACCGACAACCCTTATCGCTCACTCCCTTCGTTTTCGCTCCTCTCCGATCGCTCCTTCCCATCGGAAGCCTTTTTGGGAGTCGTGCCTTTGCCGTAGTCGGTCACATGCCAACCGCTGCCCTTGAAGATGATGGGGACGGGGCGAAAGAGTTTGCGGGCGGGTTGACCGCACCGCTCGCAACGCACTTCGGGTCGCTCATCCACACCGTGAAAGACTTCAAAAGTCATCCCGCAGCGGTCGCATCGGTAATCGTAAACGGGCATCCCTTCGGTCACCTCCTTTGACGGGATTGTCAAGGAGCGATTGGGCGATGCAAAATTTTAGCGGACTTTTGACGGCGCGACCAAACGAGGTGTCTCAAAGCGTCATGACTTGCCCCTTGACTTTGCCGACAATCCTGACGCCCAAAAAGACGAAGCGGGTGCTGGTGGCGATGAGCGGAGGCGTGGACAGTTCCGTGACCGCTGCCTTGCTGAAGCAGCAAGGTTACGAGGTCATCGGGGTGACTTTTCGTCTCTGGGCGGGCAACGAGGGGCAGGAGCACGCTAAGGCGTGTTGCGGGATTGACTCGGTGGAAGACGCCCGTCGCGTCGCCCAAATCTTGGGCATCCCTCACTATGTCCTTAACCTGACGGAGGTTTTCGCCAAGACGGTCGTCGCCGATTTCGTCAACGAATATGCGGCGGGTCGGACACCCAACCCTTGCGTCCGCTGCAACGAGTTCATCAAGTATCGGGTCTTCCTTCGGCGCGCTGAAGCGTTAGATGCCGATTACATTGCGACGGGGCACTATGCCCGCATCGTTGCCAACGGTCACTTCCGATTGCTGAAGGCAGTGGACGCCCAGAAGGACCAAAGTTATGTGCTCTACATGCTCACGCAACCCGTCTTGGCGCGGACATTGTTGCCATTGGGCAACTTCACGAAAGCACAAACGCGGGCGATGGCGCAACAATTTGGGCTACCTGTCGCCAGCAAGCCCGATAGCCAAGAAATTTGCTTCGTGGAAGGCGACGATTACCGCGAGTTTTTGCGGAAGCAGCGCCCTGAGTTGGTCAAGCCAGGTCCGATCGTCACCGAGGATGGCAAAGTCGTCGGCACGCACATGGGCGTCGCTTTTTACACCGTCGGTCAGCGACGGGGTTTGGGCATCCACAACCCAAAGGGCGAACCGTTGTATGTCGTTCGGATTGATGCCGAGACGAACACGCTTGTCGTCGGTCGTCGGGAAGCATTGTTGACGCGGGAAGCCATTGTCGGCGCGATCAACTGGATCAGCGGCGAACCGCCGAAGGGTGCTATTCGGGCGCGGGTGAAGCATCGTTATCGGTCGGCGGAAGGGTTGGCGTGGGTAGAGCCAACGGAAGGTCGGCGCGCCCTTATCCGTTGGGACGAACCGCAGTGGGCGGTGACGCCGGGGCAAATCGCCGTCTTTTACGACGCCGAGACAGGCGAAGAGGTGTTGGGAGGCGGCACGATTTTGATGACGGTTAGCCGTGCTGGCGAGGGGGCAATTTGTCAAGCCCAAGCAAACCCATCCGATGGGACGGTCAAGGAAGGGGCAACGGTGAGGTGACGAAAGGTGCCCACCAGCGAAAAACCTGTCTTGACCGAACGGCGCAAACAGATTTTGGGTGCTGTCGTGGACATGCATATCCGCACGGCACAACCTGTCGGGTCTAAGCCGTTGGTGTTGGAGTATCGCCTTCGCATCAGCCCTGCGACGGTGCGGCTGGAATTTGCGGCGTTGGAACGGATGGGGTTGATCTTCCAGCCCCACACTTCGGCAGGGCGCGTGCCATCGGACATGGGCTATCGCTTCTTCGTGGACGAAATCCTCAAGATGCGCCCCCTTTCGCCGTCCCGTTTGCGGTCGTGGGAGCAACAATTTGCCCGTCGCTATGGCGAGGTGCGGGATTTGTTAGGGACGGCATGTCAACTGCTGAGCCAGTGCACCAACTATGCTGCCTTTGCCATCTTGCCCCGCCGCCAAAGCGAGCGGGTGAAAGGCGTTCACTTCCATGCGCTTCCCGACCATCGCCTTGTCGTGATGGTCGTCGGACATCGGCTGCTGCACAAGACCATCCTTTCGCCAGAACCTGCCGACCCCCGCCAATGGCAGTGGGTTGCCAATTGGCTGAACGCCCATTTGCAGGGATTGACTTTCCCCCAATTGCTTTGGCTGAAGTGGGAGCAAGTCATCCCGCAAGGGATGGAAGCGCCTCCTTTGTTGCGGGTCGCTTTTGAGTTGGTCAAGCAGTTGACTGAAGAGGCGTGGCAAGCGGAAGTCTGGCTGGAAGGGCTTTCTAAGGTTTTGCGCGAACCCGAATTCCAACGCTTGGAGCAAGCCCAACGATTGATTGCCTTTTGGGAATCGCCCCAAAAGTTGGCGGCTTGGTTGGAAGTGCATACCGACCAAGCCATCCCGCCCGTCCCGAAGGCGTGGGTTTACATCGGCGCGGAAATCCCCTTCCCCGAATTGTCCGAATGCAGCCTGATCACAGCCCCTTGCTTTTGGGACGAAGTTCCTGTCGGTTTGCTGGGGGTGCTCGGTCCGAAACGGATGCGTTATGGCGAAGTTATCCCGACAGTGGAAGGGGTGGCGAAACTGCTTTCGTCTGCCTTCGCCGCCCTCAGTTGAACGACGAAAATGCCCGCAGCCGCCAATTTCGGCGTGCCATAATCAGGGCGACGGCAAGGAGGCTGCCCAAATGCAGCGACCCAACGCAACCCTAACGGCGTTGGATGAGTTGCATCAACAGATTCTCACTTGCACCCGATGCCCGTTGCACCAAAACCGCACCCACGCCGTTCCCGGAGAGGGTAACCCGCGAGCGAAGGTCATGTTCATCGGGGAAGCACCGGGCGAGCAAGAAGACGCGCAAGGGCGTCCCTTTGTCGGACCAGCGGGACGATTTTTAAACGAGTTGCTGGCGCTGGCAGGGCTGAGCCGAGAGGAAGTTTTCATCACCAATGTCGTCAAGTGCCGTCCGCCCAACAACCGAACGCCAGCGAACGAGGAGATCGCAGCATGTCGCCCTTATTTGGAAGCCCAAATCGCGCTTATTCGTCCCGCCGTCGTTTGCCTGTTGGGGAGCGCTGCTTTGAAAGCCTTGCTGCCCGAACTGAAGGCGACCATCACCCAAGTGCATGGTCAGCCCTTCACCAAAAGTGGCATCGTTTTTGTGCCCTTACTGCATCCCGCAGCGGCACTGCATCAGCCCAAATGGAAGGACATCCTTCGGCAAGACATGCTCAAACTCAAAGCCTTGCTGGCTCAACTGGGGATTTCGTGACGGAGGTGAACGGTGATGGCAGGTCATTCCAAATGGCACAACATCCGCGTCCGCAAGATGCGCCAAGACTTGGTGCGGGGTCGTTTGTTCGCCAAACTCACCCGCGAAATCGTCGTCGCCGCCCGTTTGGGTGGTCCCGACCCAGAGACCAACCCCCGTTTGCGCGCCGCCATTGACCGCGCCAAAGATAACGGCATGCCGATGGAGAACATTGAGCGCGCCATCAAAAAGGGCGCCGGCGAATTAGAAGGCGAGCAATACGAAGAGGTCATCTACGAAGGCTACGGTCCTGGCGGTGTCGCTATCTTGGTGGAAGCCTTGACGGACAATCGCAACCGAACGACTTCCGAATTGCGCCGCCTCTTCCAAAAGCATGGCGGCAGCCTCAGCGAGGCGGGGAGCGTCGCTTGGGTCTTTGACAAAAAAGCCCTCGTCGTCGTGGACGCTTCCGCCGCCGACGAAGACACCTTGTTAGCCTGCGCTTTGGAAGCGGGAGCGGATGATGTCCAGCGCAAAGATGGCACCTACGAAATCGTCGCCGAACCCCGCCAACTGCAAGCCATCAAAACCGCTTTGGAGCAAAACGGCATCGCTTACCAATTGGCAACAGTCACCAACATGCCCAAGACGACCGTTCGGGTGGAAGGGGAAGAAGCCAGAAAACTGCTGGCGCTGTTGCGGGACTTGGAAGACCACGACGATGTGCAAAATGTCAGCGCCAACTTTGACATCCCCGACGAATTGCTGGAGGAAATGGGCGAAGCGGCGTGAACAAGGCACACCTTGAAAACGCAGCGAGGTGATCCTTTGTGCAACTCGGTCGCCTTTCGTTTGCCCTTTTTGTCGTCTCTTTGGCACTCTTCGGTTGTGCCAGCCGCCAACCCGTTGCGACGGTGGGCGGTCGGGTCATCAACCGCGCCACTTACCAGCAGACGCTGGAACGCTACTACGGTCGCTCCGCCGTGCGTTGGCTCATCCAACGGGAGTTACTGTTGCGCGCCAACGAAGAGCAAAAACTCGTCAGCGACAAAGATGTGGAGCGGGAATACAAAAATGCCCTCCGCCAAATGGGCTTTCAGGACGAGCGGCAATTCCTTGCCTACCTTGCCCGTCAAGGCTTGGACAAGGACGCCTTTTTGGAAGACTTGCGCTTCAACCTCATCCTCTTTCGCCTTCGGGAGAAAGCCCTCAAGCCGACGGAGAAACAACTGCGGGAATTTTACGAGCGCAACAAACTCGCCTTCGCCCAACCGCCGATGGTGCAAGCCTACATCTTTCAAGCCCCCAACGAACAACCCCTGCTGCGGGAAAAGCAACTGATCCAAAAAGGCGAAAACATCGCCCAACGGGCGTATGAGTTTTACAAGGACAACCCCACCATGCGCAGCCAGCGAGGTTTGGTGACCGTGCCCCTTGTCAATGACCCTCATTTTCCGCCCTCGCTGCTGAAACTGCTGGCGCAAGCCCCACCTGGACAACTCGTCGGACCGCAGCAAATTCCTGAAGGGCGCTTTTGGGTGCTCGTCAAAGTCGTCCAACGCACCCCGCCCATCGTCCCCCGTTACGAAGACATCAAACCGCAAGTGCGTGCCATGTTCGTCCAGCAATTTGCCCCCCCGCCAGAGGTTATCTTCCGCCAGTTGGCGCAAAAGTATTCCGTCACTGTCCAAGACCTCCGCTTCAAGTTCGTGGAAGACGAAATCCGCACCCAAATGATGTTGGAAAGCCCTGCTGCCTTCCAACCCCCTGCCGAACCGCCGAGCGTCACCCGCCCTCCCAGCCGAGAAGGCGAACGGTTGGAAGAGCCCATCCTGCGCGAAGGGCAATCACCGTCCCGCTAACGGAAGGGAGTTGGGATGATGAACGAGCCGCCGAAACTGGGTGAACTCTTTGAGCGCCTCGCAACCATCATGGCGACGCTGCGCGGTCCCAACGGTTGCCCTTGGGATCGCGTCCAAACCCATCAAAGCATCAAGCGCAACACCATTGAGGAAGCCTACGAAGTCGCCAGCGCCATTGAAGAGGGCGACGACGCTAAGTTGCGGGAAGAGTTGGGCGACTTGCTGTTGCAAGTCGTCTTCCATGCCCAGATGGCAAGCGAACGGGGCGCTTTTGATTTGGCGGATGTTATCCGCCACCTTGCCGACAAACTCGTTGAGCGTCATCCCCATGTCTTCGGCGAAAAACGCTTGGAAACGCCCGAACAAGCCCTTGCTCAATGGGAACGATTGAAGACGCAGGTGCTCCAGCAAAATGGCTCGCTGATGGACGGCTTGGCTTGGTCATTGCCCGCCCTGATGCTCGCCCACCACGCCCAAAAGCGCGCCGCCCAAGTCGGCTTTGATTGGTCTGAACCGTTGCCCGCTTTGCAGAAACTCAAGGAAGAAGTCGCCGAAGTGGAAGCCTTGCTGCAAACCGATGCGCCCAAAGAGCGGTTAGCCGAAGAAATCGGCGATTTGCTTTTCGCTGCCGTCAATGTCGCCCGATTGGCGGGCGTCCACGCCGAAGACGCTTTGCGTGATGCCGTCCGAAAATTCGTCCGCCGCTTCCAAGCCATAGAAACCCTCGCCCGAAAGCAGGGCAAAGACCTGTCGCAAATGTCGTTGGCGGAAATGGATGCCCTCTGGGAAGAAACGAAGCGGGACGAAGGACGGGAGATGAAGGACGAGTGACGGAAGCGACAGCGCTATGCGCCTTCGTGCCAACTCTCCATGACTGCCACAAGGATTTGCGAAAGGGTCAACAAATCGCTTGCCATCACCCACTCCTCGTCTGAGTGGGCGACGCCCAGTGAACCTGCGCCCAAAACGACGGCAGGGATGCCCCGCTCCAGCAAATTCACGGCGTCCGTCCAACTGAAGTAGCCCGCCACCGCCGCTTCTTTGCCCGTGATTTTTGCGATGGCAGCCTGCGTCAATGTCACGATGCGGTGACTTTCGTCCAAAACGACGGGCTCTGCCACATCGTCCAGTCGCAACTCCGCCTTAAAACGCCCCGCAAAATCTCGCAGCAACTCAGCGACGGCAGCAGCGGAATAACTGGGCAGGACGCGGATGTCCAAGTTGACCGTCGCTCGGTTAGGCACGACCATCGCTTCCGTCCCCGCCTCCAATCGCCCGACGGTGATCAGTGGCGCCCGCTCAAAAAGCGGGTGACGCTGGTCGGCGATCAACGGGTGTGTCTTCAATGCATCCAAAAAAGCGATGGCTTTTTCCAATGCGCTGTCGCCCGCTTGCGGCACCGAGCCGTGCGCCGCTTTGCCGAAAAAAGTGACCGTCGCTTCCACCGCCCCCGCGTGGGCGACGACGGGACGCAACTCCGTCGGCTCCAACACGACGGCAGCGTCGGCGTCCACTTGCAGGGAGCGTGAACCTGTCCCGCCCCGCTCCTCATCGCACACGAACGCCAATTGACATGGCGCATCCGTTTGCTCTATCGCCAACAGCAACGCGGCGATTTGCCCCTTGACATCTACGACGCCCCGTCCGATAAGCCGACCGTTTTCCTCCCGCAGGGTGTAAGGTTGGGGATGGGAGTAAGCGGGAAAGGTGTCCAGATGCGCCGTGATGAGCAAACGGCTTTCGCCCCGTTTTGCCAACAAGTTTCGGTATTCGCCCGGTGGCGTGAGCGGATGGCGCTCCGTCACCTCTTGCTCCGTCACCTCAAAGCCATGCGCCCGCAGCCATTCGGTCAGGAAAGGGAAAAGTGCCATCTCGCTTCCCGTCGGTGTCGGCGTTTCCACCAACACCCGCACCAACTCCCGCAATCGCTGCTCGTTTGTCAAGCCCTGCACCTCCGACTTCTAAGGCGTCGCAAACGAAAATTCGTCATCCGTTCCTTGTCCCTTGCCTCGTGCCCCTTGCCCCTTCCGTCACCAACTGCCGAAACAGTTCGGCGTAAATTGGGTCACGAGGCACGCAACCTGTCGGCGCTTGCTTGAGGGGATGGTCTTTGGTGCGCATCAGCGTCGTGCAGAAACTCACCGCCAAACAAACCTTGCCGACGCGCATTTCGCTATGCTCCAACAAATCACGGGCGTAATCGGGGTAAGCGAGAGCGCCTCGCCCGACCGCCACGATGTCCACTTTGCCCGCCCGCTTGTTCGCCTCGCCTGCCAACGCCAAAAATTGCCGAAGGAAACTGTAACCCGTCCCAACGACCGCCACGCTTTCACCCATCTGCCCATCTGTCAAGTTGCCTACCTGCCCGACTGCCTCTTTGATCGCTGCCGTCGCCGCAAAGTGCCGAGCGACGCCGACCAACGGATGTTCGGGCGGTTGGTAGCCGTCTATGGGCGGTTTGTCAAAAGGGCGACCGATGTGGGGATTGGCATATGGGTTGCCCATGCTCACATTGATCAGCCGAACACCCAACCGCACTAATTCCTTTGCCCACTCTATTGGCTCGCTCAAATCCATCCGCAGCGGGTCGCTTTCATCGCAACCGAACCCGTAAACGAACGGGCGCGGATACTCCATCGGTTTGCCCGACGCATCAAAGGCAGGTCCGTCATAGACATTCAACCGCGTCGCCAAAATCAAATCGTCGCCGACTTCCTCGCGGATGCGCTGCAGCACCTCACGGACAAACCTCGTTCGGTTCTCCAAACTGCCGCCATACTTGCCGTCCCGCGTCTTCGCTGCCAGCAACTCGCTGAGCAGGTAGCGATGGCACTGCTTGATGTCCACGAAATCAAACCCGATTTGCCAAGCCAACCTCGCCGCCCACACGAAGGCATCCTGCAAGCGTTCCAGTTCGGCGTCGCTGATGACGGGATAATCGGGCGGGATGGCGCGCTTTTTGTCCAGCGCGGGGTCGTGGTAGGCGATGATGGGGCGCTCAAAGCAATAGCGTCCCGAATGGGTCAACTGAAGACCGCACAAAATCCGCTCCTCACCGAACACCTCCCGATGCAACCGTCGCACCCGTTGAAGGAGGGCTTCCAAATCTTTTGCCGTCGCTTCGGTCAGGCAAAGTTGGCGGGGATTGGCGCGCCCTTCAGGCGAAACCGCTGTCGCCTCAAACCAAATCAGCGCGCCGCCGCCCATCGCAAAGCGCTCGTAGCGCCGCCAAGTCAACGCGCTCGGTCGCCCCTCCGTCGTCCCGTCGCACCCTTCCATCGGGTGGTAGCCCAGCGCGTTCCACAACTCCCGATCGCCGACGCGAACGGGCTTCAGCAATTCCCGCACCGAGTCGGCAAATTGAATTTGCTCGCTCAGCCCCAACCGTTCCACTTCAGCAATCAAGTCGTCCAATCGGCGATAGCGAAAGAAGGGCATCGCTGTTCGCTCCTTTGGCTCGTTCTTTTAGCGTCGCAGCAGTCACTCCGACAGTTTGCAGTTCGCATCGCTCTTGCATCGTCATTGCCGCTCCATCAACGCCCGCATCCGCTTCGCATACTCGCTCAAAAGCGTCTCGGCATCCAAATCGCCGTAACCTTCTGGCTCAAAGGACAGGAAGCCCCCGTAACCGATGGAACGCAGCAACGCGATGGCTTCGCCGACAGGGACTTCGCCATCTCCGATTTGGGTGAACTGCCATTTGCCATCCACCCGCTTTCGGTCGCCGATGTGGCAATGCCGAACGAAGGGCTTGACATGCTCAAAGGCTTCCCGCATCGTCTCGCCTTGCGCCAACGGATGGCGGATGTCCCAGACGATGCCGACTTGCGGGTGATTTGCCAACCGCACCACTTCCGCCGCATATTCGCCCTTGCTGAAAGCATCGTGGGTTTCCAAGCAAACGAAGACGCCATGCGTTTGGGCAAACTCGCCCAGTTGCCGAAGGCAATTGGCGATGTAGCGGTGGGCATCCGAACGCGCCACGCCTTCGGGCAAACCGCCCCCGAACACCCGAACGCGTGGGCAACCCAAATCCGACGCCAACTCAATTTCCGCTTTCGCTTGCGCCACCATCCGCTCCCGCTCCGTCGCATCCGCCGATGAAAACCGCACCCCGCTGGCAAGGCAACAAATTTGGATGCCCTCGTCTTTGAACAGCCGTCGCACGAACAGTTTGCGTTCCTCGCTCATGTCCACTTCCACACCGTGCCGATGCCCGACAGAAAGGCGAAACTCCACGCCCTCATAGCCATAGCGTTTCGCCGCCTCCACGATTTGCTCCACCGCCCAATCGGGACATGCCCAAGTCATGAACGCCAACCGCATCGGTGCTCACCTCTCTTGAAAGGTTTTCAGGTGGTGACGCCTCGTCCGACCGATGCGCCTCCGTCCACGACCAAAATCTGCCCCGTCACAAAATCTGACCAGTTGCTGGCAAAAAATTCCACGACTTTGGCGATGTCGTCAGGTTCGGCAAACCGCTCCAATCGGCTTTTGGGTCGGATTTGCTCTTCTGTCAAGCCCCGCTGCCGCAGGGTTGCTAAAAACCGTCCCGTCAGTGTGTTACCTGGCGCGACGGCGTTGACGGTGATGCCGTAAGGGCGCAACATCGCCGCCAAGCACCTCGTCAACTGCACGACGCCCGCTTTGGCGGTGGCGTAAGCGATCTCGCGCGGGATGCCGATAAGGGCAGCGATGGACGCAATGTTGACGATTTTGCCCGAACCTTGCCGCATCATGGTGGGCACGACAACTCGGCACATGTTCAGCGTCGTCATCAAGTTGCGCCCGATGACGGCGTGCAAATCGTCCTCGGCGATGAACAGGTCATTGGGCTCAGGTTTTTCGCCTCTTGCCCCGATGTCGCCCCCTGCATTGTTGACCAAGATGTCAATGCGCCCAAACTCCGCCAGCACCGCTTCAGTGATTTGGTGACAATTTTCGGGTCGGGTTAAATCGCCGAAGAGCGCCATCGTCCGTCGCCCCATCGCCCGCACCTGCTCGGCGACTTCCTCCAAACTTTTGCTCTCGCCGAACTTGCTGGGCGCTTCCTCGTTTTCGTCGTGGACGACGACATCAGCACCCGCTTTCGCCAACCGCAGGGCAATCGCCTTCCCGATGCCCCGCCCCGAACCCGTGACGATGGCGACTTTGCCCGCCAAATGCTCGCCCGTCATCTTCGTCACTCCCCTTGTCCGATGCGTCCCAGCATTGACCGCATGAAGGTGACGCTTTCAGCAAACTCCTGCAATTCCCACTCGCGTTGCATGGTGTCATCAACTTGAGACGCCTCGTCCCTTTCGTCTTCCCTCAGCCGTTCCACCCGCTCCAAAAGTGTGCCAGCATCGCTGCGATGGTTGGGCGGAAAAGTCTCCCACCACGATGGGTCACGCCAGCGGATGTGGCGCTTTTGAGGCGCGCCCAACTCAATGTGCAAGGGCAAATCCTTTGGCGCTTGATTTGCCAACACCCGCAACACCGCCTCAAAGTCCACGACGCCCTTTCCCAACGGGCAGCGTTGCAGGTAAAACCCTTGTGGTGCTCGCAACAGGCGGTAATCCTTCAAGTGCACATCGCGGACGAAAGGCGCAACGGTTTGGGCGAACTTTGTTGGGTCTTGCAAGACCGCCAATGGGTTGCCCGTGTCAAGGCAAACGCCGACGAACTCCGTGCCGCTTTGCTCGCACAGCCAAACCAACTCCTCCGCCGTCGCATCCTGATGGTTTTCCAGCGCCAACGGGATGGCGAAGCGTTCCAACATCGGGACGAGTTGTCGCAACCTTTCGGCGCAGCGACGCAAATGCGCCTGCCAATCGCCTCCATCCACCTTCCTTCGGTCACCCTCCAACACGCCACTCAAAACCACCCGCACTGCCTTTGCGTTCAATTGGTGGGCAAGGGTCAGCAAACTTTCCATGTCCGCCCGCAGAAGTTGTCCGCCTGCGACGACGCAACTTGTGCCGTTGCGTTCCAGCAACTTGCGCAACCGCTGCGGTTCGGACGCCAGCAGGGAAGCATCCGCCTCAACGCTTTGCAACTGAAACCGCTCCGCCAACTTGATGAGTTCGTCCACTGAAGTGGGGCGAGTGGCAAAGAAACTGAAGACGCAAACGCCCAAATGCAACCGTCATCCCTCACTTTCACCCACCAACAACCGCAGGTGAGTGGCGAGTTGTTGTGGCAAAGCATCGCGGTTGTGCGCCGTCACTTCCCAGAGTTGCACATCGTCCCTCGCCCGCACCTTGTCTAAAAACGGCAACCGACTTTGCTGGATGACCGCCAGCACGGGCTTTGGGCTGTCCAAGCATCGCCAGACGAGGGGCGCAAATTGGGGATGGCACAACTCCATCTTGGCGATTTCGTCCACGACGATGAGTGTCGCTTCCCGCAACGCTTTCTCCAGCGCGGGCAGCGCCGTCCGCGCTATGGCGTCCACATCCACGCCGTATTTGCCGACGCGATAAGGCGATGACAACCCTTTGCGCGCCAACCAATCGCGCTGACCATCTATCGTGACGATGTGGAAGCCAATCCGCTCGCCGCCTTCCCGCACCTCTTCGGTGAAAAAACCACCGACCCGCCACGACGGCGGCAGCAATTGCAAAGTCCGTCGCACAACCGTCGTCTTCCCGACGCTTGGCGAACCCGTCAGCAACAAGTTTTTGCGCCGCTGCCTCTCCATCGCCTTTCGCCATCCGTCACTTTCCTTCAGGTGGCGCAAAAAGTGCCAAGCCGATGGACGGTGTGGTGTCGGTGTTGGTGAAATGGTGGGGAACGCCTTTGGGGATGAAAGCGATGTCGCCCGCTTGCATCGGAAACTTTCGGTCGCCGACGGTCATCTCTCCTTTGCCCTTCAGCAAGATGACGAGTAAGTCGCTCTTTTCGTGCCGATGGGGCAATTCGGCGGTGCGGATGGCGACGGCAGCGATGGTGGCGTGGTCGGTCTGGGCAAGCACCTTGCGGGCAAGGGGCGCATCAGGCGGGACGGTCAACTGCTCCGCCAACTTTTCGGCATCTATCGGCGCATTCGTTTGGGGCACACAAAGCCAAACCTTCGCCACTGATTGCGCCCCCACCGTCATCGCCACGCCCAAAAGCCAACCGATCAAAAGGAAAACCCACGAACGCATCACCGCTCACCTCAACCGACAAGCAAGTTCACGGTTTCGGGACGGACAACTTCAACACGCCATCGGCATCCCGCACCCGAACGGCAAGCGCCCAATCGCCCCCGCCGTTTTCCACCTTGACCAAAAGCCAATTGATGCCCTTGCGCAATTTGACCCGCACGCGGTCTTGATCCAAAGTCAAGCCCCGATGGGCGTGATTGTTGTGGACGAGTTCACCGTTGAGCCACACCTTGACACCATCGTCACTTCCGATCAGCAATTCCGTCGCCATGTCGTTGGGGGCATCAATGACCGCCAACGCGTAAGCGACGACATTGGTGTTGGGTTGGAAGTGGGGCAGCAAGTTCAGGACGCCCTCGGAAGTGTTGACCCGCTTCCATTGGGCAACTTTCAGGGCGTCTTCCAAAGTGCGCGCTTGTTCGGGCGGATAAAGGGCATCCAAGCCCTTGTCGCCCTCATTGGGGAACGGACCAGCGATCAGCCACTCAGTGATGAAGGGACTTTGCGAGAGTAACTCAAACCCGACGACGGCAAAGATTCGTTTGCCGTCGCCGACGATGCGGATGGTTTGCTCAGGCGTCAACCGCACCTCGCCCAACGCGATGCGGGCGATCTGCCCGTCGTCCGTTTCGCTCCGCAAATTCACTTCACCCAAATCCTGCTCGCCGACGAAAACCCGCACGACGCCGAAATCGCGCCGCTTGACAAAGTAGCCGATCAGCGTGCCTCGGTCAGGGGCGATGTCTTTCAGGGGCAAGGTCAAAGTGCGTTGAGGCGGTCGGACGACGACAGCGTTCATGCCTGCCATGTCAGTGAAGCGGAAAAGGGGCAACACCTCCACGCCCTTTCGTGGCGTCACCAGTTCCGCCGCCACTAAACTCGCAGGTGGCAACGAAAAGGGTTGATGGGGGAAGTTCAAGGCAGTCGCAGGGGGCATGGCGAAAAAGTCGGTGTGCGGTTCGGTTTGATACCACCAAGCCATGCTGGCATACTCCACGCCCTCCGTGTCACTTGTGCCCCCGTGTTCAATCTTCAAGTCGGCGCTTTTGTGCCACACGACGGCGTCGTTGATGTGCAGGCGATAAGCGACGATGCTGTTGTCCGTCTTGCGGACGCACCCGTGCAGGGGCGCGATGACAGGTCCTGTCTGGAAATACCAGCCGCTGTTGAAGTAGTCTTCCGTGCCCGTGCCGTTGAAGGCGCGTTCGCCGTCCACATCAAACAGTTCGTCGCCCTCCAAAAAACCCAAACCCGCAGCGCTTTGCATCGTCATGGCGACACCGACAAGATGCCCCCGCCCTTTCTCCGCTTTCGCCAATTGATGCGGGACGCCTTTGCGGGTGAACCACCAAAACCACTTGGCGTGAAAATAGCCCATGCGTTTCAATTCGTCGGCAGGGACGGACGCCAGTTGCACCGCCAACCGAACCGTCAAAGGCTCGCTCAACCCGTTTTCCAAAACGATGCGCGCCGATCGGGCGAAGGGCATGGGGAAGAAGCAATAGCCGATGCCCTCGTCGGTGAAGCCAATTAGGCGCGAGTAAAGGTAAGTCGCTCCGAAACCGCTGCCGAAAAAGTCGCCCAACGGCGCTTCCACGCTGGGCGATTTTTCGCCGTCCCAGTAAATCCGCAGGACACCTTTCCGCCACGCCACAAATTGTTCTGGCGGCACTGCGGCAAACAAACCTTTGACCATCGCCGGACCGCGCACTTCAAAGACCGTCCGACGGCTGCGGGGCGGGATGGTGTGCTCTTCAAAAGACAGGTTGCCGGGCAACCGAACGGGAGAAGACCAAACTCGCAACACTTCGTCCAACGCCGCTTGCTCCGCCTCGCTCAACGGCAACCGCAAAGTCCGCACCTTTGTGCCCTTCGGAAATTGCACGACAGTCACATGGTAATACATGTCGCCGGGGTCATCCACCGTCACCCGCATCTTTTGGGCGAAGGGCATCGGGAAGTAACTGACGACGCCGCCGCTGGACGGCATGGCGATGGGCGGACGAACGGGCGCAACGCGTCCCTCAAAGAAATCACGCATCGGACAATCAATGACGGGCTTGTCCATGTCGTCCAAGTAAATCCGCATCCGCCCACGCGGGTTCGCCGACCAGATGCGAACAATCGCGCCAGGTCCATCCATCTCCGCCAACACCGCTGTTTTCCCGTCCATCCGCAAAAAGTTGCCGAAATCACGATTGCCACCCGTTCGGTCGTAACTGGAAAATTGAAAGCACTTCCAATCCCGCAGGTAGGGCAAATGCTCGGCGGAGATGAGCCAACGGAGCATCGTGTCCGCGCCAATTTCCGTCGGCAACGGCTGCGCCATCCCGAATGCTACCGTCACCATCGTCACTGCCGTCACGCTGCTCCATCGCCATCGCACCATCCAAACGCCACCTCCATCCGACGAGTTTCGCTGCCAAGATTTTGGCACGCAAGTTTTCGGCACAAGGGAAGGTGAAGGCAAACATGACGCGATGGACATTCGTCGCAGCGGCATCGGCATTGATGCTGCTTAGCATCGTCGGAAAATTTCCTGCTCGCTCGCAAATTGGCGGGCGCACCTTGCGCGTCGCTGACGACACTACCTTGCGACAAGCCCTTCGGACGGCAACGGCAGGAACGACGATTTTGGTGGCATCAGGCGAATATCGCGGCGGCATTTACCTCTCAAACTTGCAGGGCACATCCGATAAGCCCATCCGCATTGCCGCTGCCGACCCACAAAACCCGCCCATCATTCGTGGCGGGACGGAATGCTTGCACCTCACCGACGCCGCTTATTTGGAACTGAGCGACTTGGTGTTGGTGGGCGCATCGGGCAACGGGCTGAACATTGACGACGGCGGAAGTTTTGACACACCGTCCCACCACATCACCCTGCGCAATTTGCGCGTCCGAGACATCGGTCCGAAGGGCAATTGCGACGGCATCAAGTTGTCGGGCGTCGTGCATTTTCGCATAGACGGGTGCGTCATAGAGCGATGGGGCGATGGCGGGCAAGGCATTGACATGGTGGGTTGCCACGATGGCGTCATTGAAAATTGCACGCTGAAGTTTGACGACGACAAAGGCTACGGCATTCAGGCGAAAGGCGGTAGCAGCCGCATCCGCATCGTCCGCTGTCGCTTAGAGCACGCGGGGGCTCGCGCCATCCAGTTGGGTGGCAGCACTGGGCTGCAATTTTTCCGACCGCCTTTGCGCTCAGGGGAAACGCACGCCGAAGCCCGTGATTTGACCGTTGAAGGGTGCATCATCGTCGGCGGGACGGCTGCCATCGCCTTCACGGGCTTGGACGGAGCGACCGTTCGGTTCAACACGATTTACCGCCCGAAGCGATGGGCGTTCCGCATTTTGCAAGAGACAAAGGCGGAAGGGTTTGTGTCCTGTCGCAACGGCATCGTGACCGACAACTTGATTGTGTTTCGCTCCGACGAGTGGGCGGAAGGAGGGATCAACATCGGACCCGACACCGCCCCACAAACTTTCACCTTCGCCCGCAATTGGTGGTTTTGCGCCGACAAGCCGACCCAAAGTCGCCCCCGATTGCCCGTGCCCGAAAAAGATGGCGTTTACGGCGTTGACCCAAAGTTGCGGGATGCCGAAAAAGGCGATTTGACCGTCGCTCCCGACAGCCCCGCCCAACATGTCGGCGCTCACGCCTTTCGCCCGTCAACCCAGTGAACTTATGAGGTCTCCCGCAGCAGTTCGTCCAGTGCGGCGCTGATGCGCTCGTAATGACTGCCCGCCCAGTAAATTTTCCCACATTGGGAACATCGGGCGAAATGCTCATGTTGGGTGAAGACGAAGAAAGGGACGCGATAACGGACGGACTCTTTGCTCACGGCTTCCAAAACGCCGTTGCAATCGGGACAACGGGTGAATTGATGTTTGCGGATGTCCAACCCGAAATGCGCCACCGTCTGGCGCAATTGCTCGCGCCAATCGTCGCTGTCCAACAGCAAGTAGCCGTGTTGCCGCAACTTTTTCCGCCAACGCTCCACCAACCGTCGGTCTTTGGTCAGCAAGATGCGCCCTTCGTTGACGGCACACTGCACTAAGGCTTCATCGTCGGCTTTGGGGTCGTAAGCGACATCGTAACCCAAAATCCGCAGCCACCGCGCCAGTTTGCCCAACATCATATCGGCGATGAACTTCAGATTGCCTTCTGCCATCCTCGCTCCCTCGCAGCGGGGCGCTTACTCGGTCACCTCAGCGACGGCGAACGCATCGCACGAAAGGTCACTGTGCGCCAGCCCGCGTTCCAACCGAAAACTGGCGGCGCAAGCGATCATGGCGGCATTGTCCGTGCACCACTTTAACGGAGGCAATCTCAATTGCCATCCCTTCTCCTGCGCCATTTCCAGCAATTTTTGTCGCAACCGACGGTTGGCGGCGACGCCACCGACGACAGCGATGCGTTCTGCACCCGTTAGTTCTGCCGCTCGTCGTAAATTGCCCAGCAGCATGTCGGCGACGGCTTCCTGAAAACTGGCGGCGATGTCCGCCAAAGTCGGGTCAGGTTTCCGCTTCAGTCGTCCCTCCATCCCCTTCAGGTAACGCACGACAGCCGTTTTCAAGCCCGCAAAGGAAAAGTCAAGGGACGGCGTTAAATCGGCGCGCGGAAAAGCGATGGCATTCGGGTCGCCCCCTTCCGACGCCTTGTCAATGGCAGGACCGCCGGGGAAACCCAACCCCAATGCCCGCGCCACCTTGTCAAAGGCTTCCCCCGCCGCATCGTCCCTCGTCCGCCCCAGCACCTCGTAATCGCCCACCCCCTTCACCCAAATCAACTCCGTGTGCCCGCCAGAAACGAGCAAGCAAAGGAAAGGAAAGGACCAATCGGGCAATGACCGATGACCAAATGACCAATGACCAAATGACCAATGACCGATAGTTGATGGCTGGCGGTCTTTTTGCCAGTCCTCAGCCTTCTGTGCCTCGTCCCCCGTCCCTCGCCCCTCGTCCCGTTCTTTCAAAAACACCGAAAACACATGCCCCTCCAAATGGTTGACAGGGATGAGGGGCAAGTTATGTGCCAGTGCGATTGCTTTGGCGAAACCGACACCAACCACCAGCGAACCGATCAAGCCAGGACGGTTGGTGACGGCAATGGCATCTAAATCACGCCAACGCACATCCGCTTCCGCCATCGCTTGGTGCACAACGGGGGCAATGAACTCCATCTGCTTGCGGGAGGCGATTTCAGGGACGATGCCGCCAAAGGGTTCGTGCAACTTCGTCTGCGTCAGCACGACATTGGCGCGCACGAACACCTTGTCTTCCACGATGGCTGCCGAAGTTTCATCGCACGAAGTCTCAATGCCCAACACCCTCATGTTGCGTCACCGCCCCAATTGTGCCACCGACCATCAGGGCAAGCGGCAACTTGACGAAAAAAAAAGTTCCGTCACGATGTAGCCGAACGCTTCATCCCTTGGGGTGCAGACGCTTTCTGTGGCGAGGGGAGTGAAGGCGATGAAACGCAAAAGGCGCAAGCCAAGGCGAATAGCGGAGCAACAACTTACCGTCGTCATTTTTTGTCGCAATCCTTTGGCTACATCGCTTATCAAGCAGGTTCTCCCTCCAGAGTTCTTCATCGTCAAAGAGCCTCCATCGCTTGGTGCGGACTTGTTCATCGTAGAAGAAGGATTGCTGACACCGACGGAGCAGAAGATATTGCATGCCCTCGTGGAATTGGGCACCCTCAAGGCGGTTGCGGAACACCTACACTACAACCCCACCACCATCAAGCGTTACCTTTGCAGGATTTACAAGAAGTTGAAAGTCAAAACCGCCCCGCAAGCAACCGCCCTCGCCGTCCGCTTGGGCTTGATTTGACTTTTGCTCATCAATCGGTTGACCCTAAAGTAGCCATCAAAATGGCTACCATAGTAGCCTTGCGTTGGCACCTTGCCCGACGCACAATGGCAGCGGCGTCGCAAGCAATGGGCGCTGAAGGTGACTGGAACGAAAAGTTCGTCTGACAACCTTGCAGCAACTGGGATGGGTTGGTGATGCATGATGTTGAGCGGGAAAGGGTTGGCAATGGTGGTGTCCCTTTTCGGATTAATTTCGCTTTGGTTTCCTTCCCTTTCTTTCGCTTCTCCTTCCGTGAAAGTAACTGGGGTTTTAAAGGGCTACTTTCTTTCGCCCGATGGGACTTTGAAGGTGCGAGAAATCCCCTTCGCTTTCCCTGAAAGACCTACCGCCCCTGACCTGCCTGAACGCCTTTTTCCCTTACCTGCCGGCTACTACCTACAAGGCAAGTTTTCTGCCTCTGAGCCAATCCAAAGCGTTTGGCTTCTTTCGGGCAATGGTAGGTTGCTTTGGCGAAGGCATTACCCTGAGGGCGTGTTGGAAGGTGAGATGCCACAAGAAGCAGGTGGATGGATTGGGTTGCGAGGCGAAGATAGGCTTTCAGTGCGGTTGTTGGTTCGGTTTGTGGATGGAAGGGAGACAGTCATTCGTCCAAACTTTCCCATTCGCTTTGAGAAAGTTTTGCCGTTGAAGGTGGATTGGTTGGATTTTGTTCGGATCGCTGAGGTGGCGCATTTGCTCAAGGAAAAGGGCAAGGAGATTTGGGAAGGTTTTTCGCTGGAGGGCATCCCGTTTTTGCTAGAGGGTGCGGAAGGTCAGTGGGTGTTGATCAATCATCCCAAGCCGCCGAAGGGATTTGAGCGATACAAAGGACCGTTGCCAAAAGTTCCGCTTCCGATGACAGTTTATGTGGGGCAAGGGGAAGCGAAGGAAAGGCAGAGAGAGGAAGTGATGGGATGGGTGGAGAAGGTTAACGGAGTTTGGGTAGCAGGGCTGCGTTATTTCCCTCGTTGGTGGGTTTTGACCGATTGCGCTTGGGGAGGTCTTCCCGCTGCTCGCCAGCCTAACGCCCTTCATCGGTTAGAAGCCATCCTTCACGAAGCCTTTCATGTCTGGTGGTTTCAGATAATGAATGTGCCACAGACCGCAGCGAATCATGGAAAGTTGCAAGCCGCCGTCGCCAAGTTGGTTGAGCAAGAATGCATGGCTCGTGCATTAGAAGCGAGGGATGAAAGGGAAAAGCGACTTTGGGTGAAAGCCTTTTTAAAGCAAAGGGAGAGGAGGCGGCATTTGGGGGCAAGTGAAGAGCAGGTCCTTTTTGAGCGGTGGCAGGAGATGGTAGAGGGAATTGCCACCTATGTGGGCAAGAAAGCGTTAAAGGTTGCAAAAGAAAGTAACTATCAGCCTACGCCCGAAGTGGAGTGGGACGAAGCGTTTTTCGGATACAAATTCGGTCTGGATTTGGATGAAGGCTTATTGGCGCAATGGATCCGGCAAGGTGGAGGGGAGATGGAACTTCAGCATGTCATCGGGTTAGCGCAGGTTATTTTGTTGTCCCGATGGGATGCCAAATGGCGGAAAGCGATCATGATGGGCAAGAGTCTGGAGGAACTTTTGGAAGCAAAGACAAGGGATGTTGCTTTGCCACCTAACTTGCTCCCTTCGTTGGAAGGACAGTTCGCAGAAAGGCTTAAGGAAGCAATAGAGCGAACTCGTGGTCATCTTCGTGATGCCCGCCCTCCGACGCCTTCAGTTCCAATCTGGTTTTACTTTCCCGAATTGGTCAAATTGGCGGAGCATTTCATAGAACAGCTTGGCAACCCGCTGGTTGGCTTGAATTTCTCTTTACCTGAAATGGATGTTCGGCTATCGCCACCTGTTTGGGTGAGGGTAGAGCCGCTGAAGAGGCGCGTCGGGATTTTGTGGGATGCAAAGAAGCAATTAACCGTCTTGCATCGCCCCGATGGGACGGTGGAACTAAAAGGGGATGGTTTGACAATTCGGGGCTACTTGAAGGTGACTTGGGATAAAGACGGGGTGCATGTGCATCCTGAAAGTAAGCCGCAAAAAACAAAAGGAGGTGCCTCAACGATGATGTGCAGGAAGGCGTGGTATGCTGTCGTGTTGCCGTTGGCGTTGCTGACAACCTCTTTCGCAACGCAAACGACCTTTGCCGTTCAGGATCAAGAAGAGGAAATTTCCGTCAGCGGCACCCTCTCCGGTCTCTTCTACGACGGCATTAGCGGTCAATTTCAGTATGCTGAACTTGTCCTTGACGATCCGACCATCTCCACCTGGTATTTCGTTGACGGGGAAGAAACTACGCTGCATCTAACCGTTCTCGCAAGGCAGGGCAACAATGTCTATCGGACCGACGCTACCTTTTACATCACGCTGATTTTCTCCCTTGACGACAACTGGCAATTTGAGGGCATCAGTGTTGGATGGCAACCGAGGGTCCAAGAAGGTCCGCGATCGGGTGATGAAAGGACACGCATTGAAGTGAAAATAGAGGTCCAGCCTGATGGGTCTGTGATTGTTGAAGGTAAGGTAGAGCGTGACGGAAAAAGCATCGGGATCAGAATTCCTCTTGCATCAGTTCCACCCCTTGGAACGGTTCCTCTCGTTTCTCTTCTTGGAGATGCTGAGAAGGAGTCAGGCACTAAGTTAGGGAGTAAGACAGAAGCAGAAGTAGAAATCTCGCGTAAGGGGTTCAAGCGAAATTTCCTTTGTCGAGGGGAAGTCAATGTTCACCTCCCTGTCGCCCAAAACTACAGGGGTAGAGCAATCCGTCTGTTAGTAAAAGCCCAAAACCGACAAGTTGACAACAGTGCTTGCTTAGGTCCTGTCATTTCAATTCCAGAGAGATTTGATGTGCACCCACAAGCCAACAATATCGTCTCCTTCATCTTCTGGCAGCACAAGGGTGTTAGGGGCAAAGTGCGGGTGGAAACGCCCTTCGGAGTCAATAACCCTGTGGAGAGAGTAGCGGAGGCATGCTTTGCCCGCGAGGCGCGACCTGGCGAAATACCCGACTTTTATATCCAGAATGAGGATGGAACGCGAACGGGCTATGTGAAAATTGCAACGGCATATGCCAACCAAAACATTCGGCAAGGCAGCAATCAAGGCATCAACTGGGTAGAGGCTGAATTCTTCTTGCCCTATCCTGACCCGAAGGGTGGGCTTTATGACCTCTTTGTTTTCGTGATTGCAGACTCTTCCCCTATCCCCAGCAATTACCGCTGGTCACCATCTGAAGGTTGGCGTATCGTCAGCATTCCTGAGTGCGAATACTCTCGCCCGCTAAGAAACCCCGATGATGCCCATGATTCTTTCAACGCCTGTTCTCAAGCCGTCACTAAGGATGTTGGCTTAGTGGTCACTTTCCGACCTGTAGAAGGCGGTGATGATGGAGTTGAAAGTCCGATAAACTTCTAAAGCACAACTCGCCGTTTCGCTTAGGTTCGGAATTCTGTCAGTCATCAACCCAACCGGCGGAGTTTGGCGAGGAAGAGACCGCCTGAGTCAAGGTGGTGAGGGTAGATGCGGATGCAAAGGCGCATCGCCTCGCCAAACTCCCGCCCCTGCCATTCTGTCAAGCCCGATGCGTGGGGCACAGGCAAATTGATGGGCAAAAGTTCGCTGGGAACTTTCTGCATTGCGTAGGCGACAACGGCTTCGTTTTCTTCGGGCGCAAAAGTGCAAGTGGCGTAAACGACGATGCCGCCGGGTTTGACCAACTCCAATGCCCGCCGTAGCAATCCCTTTTGCGTGCCGCTGATGGAACGGATGAAGTTGATGTCAGCGCCTTGACGCAAGTCGGGGTTTTCGCGGGCGCGCCCTTCCGCCGAGCACGGCGCATCTACCAGCACCTTGTCAAACTCAACGCCCAAGTCGGGGTAGTTACGCCCGTCCCATTGCGTCACGACGGTATTGACAACTCCTATCCGCGACAAGTTTGCCAAGAGCGCGCGCAACCGTTTGGGCGTTACATCGTTGGCGACAATCAATCCCGTGTTGCCCATCAACTCCGCCATTTGCGTCGTCTTCCCACCAGGCGCAGCGCAAAGGTCCAAAATGCGTTCACCGGGCTGCGGGTCTAACGCCATCACTGCCGTCGCCGCACTAACTTCCTGCACATAAAACCAGCCGAGCCAATGCTCCAAAGTCTTGGCGACGCTCCCTTCGCCGTCCACGCGCAACAGCCATTCGTTCCACGGCAACGGTATGACGGTGAACCCGCGCCGTCTCAATGCCTCGGCGACTTGCTCGGGCGTCGCTTTCAATCGGTTCACCCGCACGGTCACGGGTTGCGGTCGCTCCAAAGTCGCAAGGAAAGCGTCAAAGTCTGGGATGATGCTGCGGTAGCGCTCCATCCGTGCCCACCTTCTGGACGGCATTTTTGCCCCAAAACTATGGTGCGGTTGAAGGGAGAAAGTTAGCGACTGTAACCTTGCGGCGTCGCAGGTGTTACGCTTATAGCGAAACCCAACCTTGATGACAAGGAGGGGATGACGATGGCGACGAGGATGAAGCGACGGGATTTCATCAGGCGCACCGCTTTGGTGGGTGCGGGGTTGCTGATTTTGCGCGACCCCAAATCGGCGTGGAGTTATCAAGCCAACAATCGGCTGAACATCGCTGCCATCGGGGCAGGTGGACAAGGTGGCGGACTGGTGAACACCTTTGGGGGCATGGGCGAAAACATCGTCGCTTTGTGCGATGTGGATGACCGTCGCGCCGCTGAGACCTACAAGCGCTTCCCCAATGCCAAACGCTACAAGGATTTCCGAAAGATGCTGGACGAACTGGCGAACGCCATTGACGCCGTTGTCGTCGCCACACCCGACCACACCCACGCCGTCGCTTCCCTTGCGGCGATGAAGTTGGGCAAGCATGTCTATTGCGAAAAGCCGTTGACTTGGTGCATCGGCGAAGCGCGGGCGATGCGCAAGGCAGCCATTGAGCACAAAGTCGTCACGCAGATGGGCAATCAAGGGACAGCGAGCGAAGGGTTGCGCCAAGCCGTGGAAATCGTGCGGGCGGGCGTTTTGGGGCAAGTGCGGGAAGTGCATGTTTGGTCCAACCGTCCCATCTGGCTGCAGGGCATTGACCGCCCCAAAGACACACCCCCTGTCCCTCGCGAATTGGATTGGGATTTGTGGCTTGGTCCTGCGCCTTATCGTCCCTACCATCCCGCCTACTTGCCTTTCGCTTGGCGGGGTTGGTGCGACTTTGGGACGGGGGCGTTGGGCGACATGGGTTGCCACACCCTTAACATGCCTGTCATGGCGTTAAAGTTGCACCGTGCCATCGCCGAAGGCAAAACAATCGTCGTGGAAGCGGAGCATTCAGGTTGCAACGGCGAGAGTTATCCGAAGTGGTCCATCGTCCGCTATCACTTCCCCGCCCGCGCCGGGATGGCGCCTTTGACGCTCGTTTGGTATGACGGGGGCAAAAAGCCGCCGCAGGAAGTTTTGAGCCTTGTCAGCGGTGAAGTGCCCGGCAGCGGTTGCCTCATCATCGGCGAAAAAGGGACGCTTTATGCGCCCGGCGATTACGCCACCCGTTGGCAACTTTTGCCCGCCGACCAGTTCCGCGACTTCCAACCGCCTGCCCCCTTCCTGCCTCGCTCACCAGGTCACCATCGCGAGTGGGTGATGGCGTGCAAGGGTGAGAACATCACGCCCATGTCCAACTTCGTGGATTACGCCGTTTACCTGACGGAGATCGTTTTGCTGGGCAACCTTGCCATCCGCTTGGGCGGACGCGTTGAGTGGGATGCGGCGACGGCAAAAGTGCGGGGACGACCCGAAGCCGAGCCACTCGTCCATCGTCCCTATCGGCAAGGTTGGACGCTGTGAATTGGGCACTCGGTAAAACGCATCCCTCATGGAGGTGAGTGGGATGGAGAACCCGACGCGGCGGCAATTTTTGCGGGCGATGGCGCTGGGTGGCGCCAGTTTCCTCGTCCTGCGGAACGCCCGATCGGCGTGGAGTTACCAAGCCAACGAGAAACTTAACTTGGCGTTTGTCGGTGCGGGTGGGCGAGGGGCGGCGTTGGTGGACGAGTTCGCCAAACTGGGCGAGAACATCGTCGCTTTGTGCGATGTGGATTGGCGTCATGCCGCTGGCACTTTCCAAAAATTCCCCGACGCCAAACGCTACAAGGATTTCCGAAAGATGCTGGACGAACTGGCGAACGCCATTGACGCCGTTGTCGTCGCCACACCCGACCACACCCACGCCGTCGCTTCCATTGCAGCGATGAAGTTGGGCAAGCATGTCTATTGTGAAAAGCCCTTGACTTGGTGCATCGGCGAAGCGCGAAGGATGCGGGAAGTTGCCCAGCAGAAAAAAGTCGCCACGCAGATGGGCAATCAAGGGCTTGCCAGCAGCGGCACCCGCCGACTCGTTGAAATCATCCGCGCTGGCGCTATCGGGCGCATCACGGAAGTCCACCTTTGGACCGACCGTCCCATCTGGCCGCAGGGCATTGACCGCCCCAAAGACACTCCGCCCGTCCCGACCGATTTGGATTGGGACTTGTGGATCGGTCCTGCTCCTTATCGCCCCTACCATCCCGCCTATCACCCTTTCCGCTGGCGCGGCTGGATGGACTTCGGCACGGGCGCTCTCGGCGACATAGGTTGCCATGTCTTTCCGCTGCCGTTTTTGGCGCTGGATTTGCGTTACCCGACGAAAGTGCACGCCGTCAGTTCGGGGCACAACGGCGAAACTTATCCGCGCTGGTCTATCGTGCAGTATGAGTTCCCCGCTCGTGGCGACCTTCCGCCCGTGCGGTTGACTTGGTATGACGGAGGGCAAAAGCCATCGGCGGACTTGCTCAAGGACATCCTGAAGGGCGAGACAATTCCCGACAACGGTCATTTGTTCGTCGGCGACAAAGGCGTGCTGTTTAACGGGCGCTTGTTGCCCGCCGACCAGTTCAAAGACTACCAACCGCCTGCCCCGACTTTGCCCCGTGCGCCGCAGGACAACCATTACCTTGAGTGGGCGCAAGCGTGCAAGACAGGTTCACCAACGATGTCCAACTTTGAGTTCGCCAGTTTGGTGACGGAAGTCGTGCTGCTGGGCAATGTGGCGTTGTTGGCGGGCGAGACGATTGAAGTCAACCTGCAAACGGGTGACCCTATCAGCCCGCTGTCGGCACGCCGCTACCTTTCTCGCCCTTATCGCAAAGGTTGGGCGTTGTGACCCTCGCAATTTGTCGGCGACAAAAGGGGGCAACGGGCATGACGCGTCGGGTTTTTGTGACAGGGTTGCTGACGATGGCGGGTTTCAGCCTGATAGGGAGGCGAAGGGAAATGGACGAGTTGGCGGCGCAGGACGAGCAATTGTCGGCGACAGCATCGGAGCGCATTGAGCGCCATCGCAAGAGCGAAGTGACCGTCATCGTCCGAACGCCTGACGGCAAACCTTTTGCGGGCGCCGAACTTTCGCTGACCCAAACCCGCCACGCTTTCCTCTTCGGCTGCAACATCTTTCGCTGGGGGCGCATCCCCGACCCCCAACGCGAAGAACTTTACCGCCAGCGTTTCGCCGCCATCTTCAACTACGCCACCTTGCCCTTTTACTGGCGCGGTTATGAGTGGGAACGGGGCAAGCCCAATCACGGCTACACCGAGCGCGTGGTGGCATGGTGTCAAGAGCACGGCATCGTTTGCAAGGGACACCCGCTCGTTTGGGACCATCCCGCCAGTTCGCCCGAATGGCTGCCCGATGATTTTGATGAGATTGAACGGCTGTCCAAGCAACGCGTCCGCGACATCGTGCAACGCTTTGCTGGGCGCATTGACATCTGGGATGTCGTCAACGAGCCGACGCACCTTGAACCGAGCAGTCCCAACAAGACAAAGATGGCAGCGTGGGGCACTCATATTGGTGCTGTCGCTTACACTGCTTTGCACTTAAAAGTCGCTCGGGAAGCCAACCCCAAAGCGACGCTGTTGGTCAACGATTACCGCACCGACGACGCCTACCTGCGCATCTTGCAACAACTCAAGGACGAGCAAGGGCGATGGCTTTTTGATGTCGTCGGCATCCAAAGCCACATGCACGGCGGCGTTTGGTCGGCGAGCCGAACTTGGCAGGTTTGTGAGCGGTTTGCCCAACTGGGTTTGCCTCTGCACTTCACCGAAACGACCATCGTCAGCGGACCTCGCATAGACCGAGAGCGTTGGGGCGAGACGACACCTGAAGGGGAAGAACAACAGGCGGAAGCGACCGCCCGCTTTTACACTCTGCTTTTCTCCCATCCCGCTGTCCAAGCCATCACTTGGTGGGACTTTTCCGACGACGGCGCATGGATGGGAGCGCCCGCAGGCTGGCTCCGCAAAGACATGTCGCCCAAACCCGTCTATGAGCGGATGCTCGCCCTCATCAAAGGCGAATGGTGGACGAAGGCGAAAGGCGTCACCGACCGCAAAGGCACTTGGCAAACCCGCGCTGTCTTCGGCGATTACACTTTGACCATCCGCACCCCCGACGGGCGAACGGTCACCCGCTCGCTGACGGTTCGCAAAGGTGCTGACAACCGCTTTGAAGTGCGGTTGCCTGCCTGAGCGTCACGCCAACCCCATCGCCTTCAAATTCTCCAAGCAGCGGCGGATGCACTCTAAGGGCGGGTAGGCGTAAGTTTCCTGCTCCACGATGAACCACTCTGTCCCGCCGACCGTCTCGCACAACGCAATGACTTCCCGCCACTTCACCTCGCCCTCGCCGATGAGGGCGTTGGGGTTGGTGGACGAAAATTCCTTCAAGTGCACCGTCTTTGCCCGACCAGGGTAGCGGCGCAAGATGTCCAAGATGCCGTCGGCAGAGACGCCGCCGTGCATAGCGTTGCCCGTGTCCAATTGCATGACGACTTCGGGACGCGTGTGGCTGAAAAACAGATCCCAACCCGTCGTCCCGTTGATGGGCTGAAACTCCACGGCGTGATTGTGGAAGCCGACGAACATCCCGTAGGGCTTGACCTTTTCCGCCAGTTCGTTGAACAACTCTGCCGTCCTCCGCCACGCCTCTTTGGAGTTGCGATACTCCTCAGGCAACCCAGGGACGATCAGGTAGCGGTTGCCCAGTGTCTGGTTGAACTCAATCGTTTTGGGCAATTCGTCGCCCAGCAGGGTGTTGATGCCCGTGTGCGTGCCAGCGACTTGCAAGCCCAAATCGTCCAGCATCGCCCGCAACTCTTGGGCGCTGCGCCCGTGATAGCCCGCAAACTCCACGCCCTGATAGCCCATCTCGGCGACCGCCTTCAGCGTCGCCGCCAAATCCTTGGCGCAATCGTCCCGCACCGAGTAAAGTTGCACGGCAATCTTCCGACCCATCGTCCCCTTCCTCCTTTCGTTTTCCGACCGAACTTGCCCGAAAGAGTTTGCCACCCTTTTTGACCGCCAATTGCGACAGGCTTTCCTGCCGATGCCAAATTTTTGCCTGTCGCCCATCGCTATTCGCCAGTCGCTCTTTCAGTGGGGTGACGAAGGATGGTGGCGATTGTTTTGGCGGCAGGAGAAGGGCGGAAGATGTTCCCCTTTGACCTGACGCGCCAAAAATGTGCCATTCCCGTCGCCAACGAACCCATCGTCCGTCGGTTGGTGCGCCAATTGCAACAAGCGGATGTGGACGGTTGCGTCGTCGTGACAGGGCATCACGCTGGGCAAGTGCGGGAAACTGTTGGCGATTTGCCGAAAGTTACCTTCGTCCACCAACCCCAGCGGGATGGGACGGCGACAGCCACTTTGTTGGCACTGCGGGAATTGCCCGATGCCGACGAATTCGTCGTCGCTTACGGCGATGTCGTCTTGACGCAAGCGGACATCCACGCTTTGCTTCGGGCGCATCGGGAAAGCAGCGCCATCGCAACGGTGTTGGTGCAGCGGTTGACACCGCCTTTGGACTCCCGCGATTGGCTTTGCGCCAGTGTTCACGGCAACCGCCTCACCCGCGTGGAAGGGCACCCGCGTGGGGCATCGCATCGGCTCGCTGGCTTGTTCGCTTTCCGCAAAGAAGCCGTCCCGTTTTTGGAACGCAACCCTGGCGTGATGCGCAGCGTGCCCGTCGGCGGGATGCCGCCGCTGGAAGCCGAATTAGCCCAATCGCTGCAAATGCTCGTGGACGCAGGCAAGGAAGTCATCGCCATAGAAACGCAAGGGTTCGTCGTGGATGTGGACAAACCTTGGCACCTCTTGGAAGCCGCCCATCGGGTTGTGGACGAACTGCGGGGGCAATTTGACGAAGACCGCATCGCCCCGACGGCAAAGATAGACGACAGCGCCGAAATTGATGGGCGCATCGTTTTGGGCGAGCACTGCGTCATCGGCAAACGCGTCGTCGTCAACGGCTTCCTCTTCGCCGATGCGGGCACGCAAATTGTCAACGGGGCAATTTTGCGGGGGCGCATCGTCACGGGGCGCCATTGCCGATTGCGCGACTATTGCCTTTTGGGCGACAGTGTTTTGGGCGACCGATGCATCGTCGGGCATGGCGCCGAGTTTGAAGGCTTAGCGTTCAACACCGTTTACCTCTACCACTACTGCGAAATCTTCGGCGTGCTGGGCGAAGCGGTGGACATCGGGGCGGCGACCGTTTGCGGGACGCTGCGGTTTGACGACGGTGAGACGGTGCACAAAGTTTTGGGGCGACGGGAAATCCCGCCCATCGGCGCCAACGCCTCTTACCTCGGCGATTTCTCGCGGACGGGCGTCAACGCCATCTTGATGCCCGGTGTGAAAGTCGGCGCCTATTGCTGCATCGGTCCCGGCGTCGTGCTCTACGACGATGTGCCTCATCGCACCCTCGTGCTGGTGCGTCAGGAATTGGAGCGGCGCTCGTGGGGACCTGAACGATACGGATGGTGACGAAGGGCAGATGAAAAACGGAAGGGAGTGACGACGATGGCGATGCGCATGGAAGTGGCGGAAGAGCGTTTGGATGTCTGGCTTGGCGACGAGTTGTTCGTCGCTTACAAGTTTCCTGCCGACCAACATTTGCCCTACTTCTTCCCCGTCTGCGCCGTCGGTGGCATCGCCGTCACCGAAGAGTTCCCCGACCCTTACCCGCACCATCGCTCCCTTTGGCTCAGTCACGGCAATGTCAACGGCATGGATTTTTGGCTGGGCAAACCGACGAGTGGGCGCATCCGCCATGCGGGTTTGCTTTGGCAACGATGCGACGAAGGTGGCATTGCCTTCGCTGTCCAGTCGGAATGGCAATCGCCCGACGGGCAAGTTTTGTTGCGGGACGAACGAACTTTCCGCTGCTGGCAAGAAGGTCATTGCCGCTTCATGGACGCCACCATCACTTTGCACCCACAATCGTCGGAACTGCTTTTGGGCAAAACCAATCACGCCTTCTTTTCTGTGCGGGTGCGGAAGGAACTGGCGGTCATCAACGGCGGTCAGTTGCGCAACAGTGAAGGCGAAGTCAACGAAGCGGGGACGATGGGTCAACGCGCCCGTTGGTGCGCCGCCTTCGGGCGATGCGAAGGCGTTTCTGTCGGCATTGCCCTCTTTGACCATCCCCGCAACCCTTGGCATCCATCACCTTGGTTCACCCGCGATTACGGCTTCTTTTCGCCGTCCCCTTTCAACTGGCATGAGTGGCGGATAACAGCGACACAACCGTTAAAGGTGCGTTACGGCGTCGTCGTGTTCGTCAGCGAACCCGATTTGGAAGGTTTGTGGCGACAATGGGTGGCGAGAAACGAAGGGAAGGCAGGTGATGGCGGATGCGGGTAGCAGCGTCCACGCTGGCTTTTTCGCGACAGCCGTTGGAAGTGGCGCTGCGGGAGATTGCGGCGTTGGGTTTTCAGTTCGTGGACATCGGGGCGATAGAAGGTTGGGCGCATCTGATGCCGTCAGCGATAACGGAAAATTCCGAAGGCGTCGCCGAAGAAGTGCGCCATTTGTGCGAGCACTATGGCGTGACGCCCGTCGCCTTCAACGCAGGGCTGGGGACGAAAGAACCCGCAGAAGAGCGACGACGGTTGACGGCACTTTGCCGAGTGGCGCAACGGTTGCAAGTGCCCGTCATCACGCTGGGCGCCTCGCCCAAAGGGACGCCCCTTGACGACGAAATCGCCCGATGGAAACGCTTGACGCCCATCGCCGCCGAACACGGCATCACAATCGCTGTGGAAACGCACTTCGGTCAGGTCACGGAAGACCCGAAGGCAGCGCAAGCGTTGGTGGAGCGAGTGGACGGGTTGCGGTTAACCTTAGACCCGTCGCATTTCGTCATCCAGGGCTTGACGCTGGACGATTTCCGCCCGTTGCTTCCCTCCGTCGCCCATGTTCACTTGCGGGATGCGGGGCGCAACGGATGGGCGGAAGTGCAAATGCCTGTCGGCGCGGGTGTCGTGGATTTTCGGGCGTTGCTCGCTGCGTTGCGGGAAGTCGGTTACGACGGTGCCCTCTCGTGCGAATACATTGACACCATCGGCAATTTGGACATCGCCGCCAACCTACGGGCGTTGAAGGGGTTGTTGGAGGCGGTGAGTGGCGAGTAGCGAAACAGCCAACGGTGATGGCGTCTCGTCGTTTCCTGTCGTGGCTGGCAGTTGAACCTCTTGCCATCCCGTTTACGCCCTCGCACAATGACGGGCGAGGCGATGGATGGGGCGAACAAGGAGGGATGGAGGATGGCGATGGGCAATTTGCCACCCATTGAAGAGCCGCAAGCCTACGGCGGTCTTCTCCCTGCGATTTGGCAAACTTGGGTCGCCGCTTGCTTTCGCCCCCACGAGTTCTTTGAGTCTGTCGGCAACAGCCAAAACTTAACCCCTGCCTTGCTTTTCGGCATCGGTTGCGGCTGGTTGGGCATTTTCTTCGGCAGCCTTTGGGCGACGGTTATCCAATTGCCTTTCCTGCCCATGCTCCCTTCCAAAGAAGCGCAGGAGCAATTGGTCGGCGGCGCCGCTCAAATCTTTTGCTCAGGGTTGTGCGGCTGGCTCAGTGCGCTGATCGGCATCTTGCTTGGGGGGCTGCTTTTGCATCTGTTTCTCGCCCTCTTTGGCGGAGCCAATCAAGGGTTGACGGTGACCTTGCGCGTTGTCGCTTATGCACAAGCGCCTGTCATCCTTGCCGCCATCCCTCTTCTTGGAAGTTGCGTCGGCGGCATTTGGGGGTTAGTGCTCTACATCATCGGGTTGGCAGCCGCCCATCGGACGGAGACTTGGCGATCTGCCTTAGCCGTCTTTGCGCCCGTGATTCTTTGCATCGGGATTCTCGTGATTGGTGCTGTCCTCATCGCCCTTTTCGCTGCGTCTGTCGCCAAAGGACCTTAGCCGTCGGTTGGGAGAATGGCGTCGCAACATTTTTGACGGTGACGCTTGAATGGGCGTGATGTTGGCTATCGTCAATCAGAAAGGTGGCGTCGGGAAGACGACGACGGCGATTAACCTGAGCGCGTGCTTGGCGGAATTGGGCAGGCGGGTGCTTTTGGTGGACTGCGACCCGCAAGCCAACGCCACTTCGGGGCTCGGCTTCCATCGGGGCACTGCCCGCCCACACCTTTACGATGCCTTGTCAGGTTTAGTGCCCATCCGCCAAGCCATTCACGAGACACCTTTCGCCAACCTGTTTTTGCTGCCGTCGGACATGGAGTTGGCGGGCGTGGAGGTGGAACTGGCGACGGAGGAAGGACGGGAGCAAGCCCTGCGAACTTTGCTGTCACCGTTGAAAAACGAATTTGACCTTCTGGTGCTGGATGCGCCACCTTCGTTGGGCATCTTGACCGTCAATTGCCTCGCCGCCGCCGACTACCTGCTCATCCCGCTGCAATGCGAATACTACGCGTTGGAAGGGTTGGGCAATTTGCTGAGCACCGTTCGGCGCATCCGCATGGCGTTCAACCCGTCCCTGACGATTTTGGGCATCTTGCGGACGATGTTTGACAGCCGAACGAACCTGACGCACCAAGTCTCGGCAGAGTTGCAGAAGCATTTCCCCCAGTGGCTTCTTCGGACGGTCATCCCCCGAACCGTTCGGTTGGCGGAAGCGCCCAGTCACGGTTTGCCCATCATCCACTACGATGGGCGCAGCCCCGCCGCCGACGCCTATCGGCAATTGGCGCGGGAAGTGTTGGAACGGTTGGGGCTGTGACGGCTTTCGTCGCCGTCGCAAAATTGTTGGCGGACGAACCGTCCCGTGTCGGCGAATTCCTTCGGGGTGATGTGCCATGACGCTGACCGATGACCGAGCGTTGCGCCGAAAAATCCTTTCGCTCCTTTACGCCGCCTGGAAAATTCGGGGCAAGGAAGGCTTTCTGTCGCAAAACGAACTGGTCAAAGACACGGGCGCTGAACCGATTACCGTCGCCCGAAACCTTGATTTGCTGTGCGACTTGGGGTTGGTGGAAGACTTGCTTTCCGTCGGCACCCGCTTCGTCCGCTTGACACCTCAAGGCATTTTAAAGTGCGAGGACGAGGGCATTGAGCCCGACGAATCGCTGCGCCAGCGACGCAAAGGAAGGTGAGATTTGGATGAGGTGGGCATATGTCAAGGGGACGCTGCTTTTCAATGTGGACTGGCTCGCCGACGAAGCGGTGTTCATCAGTGCTGCCACGACAGCGAGAATGGGTTGGACGATAGGGGTCGTGTTGCGAGATGGGCGCACAATGCACTTTGGCAGTTTCGCTAAACAAAGGGATGCGCAGGAAGTCTTAGACCGACTGGCGCAAATCTTGCCTCAGGGAAAGGGGGAACCGTTATGACGACGAAGGAGTTGCGTCAAGCCTTTCTGGACTACTTTTGGCGGCAAGACCACCTCGTTTTGCCCAGTTTCTCGCTCATTCCCAGCGACCAAAGCACGCTGTTCACTTCCGCTGGGATGCAGCCACTCATCCCATACTTCCTCGGCATCGCTAAACCGCCGCAGCCACGCATCGCTACTTGCCAGAAATGCTTCCGAGCCGACGACATTGACAAGGTTGGCTACACTTGGCGGCACTTGAGTTTCTTTGAGATGTTGGGCAACTTCAGTTTCGGCGACTACTTCAAACGCGAAGCCATCAGGTTCGCTTGGGAGTTTCTTACGGAAGTCATCAACTTGCCCAAAGAGCGCCTCTGGGTTTCCGTCTACGAGCAGGACGACGAAGCCTTTGAGATTTGGCACAAAGACATCGGATTGCCAGCCGAACGCATCGTTCGGTTGGGCAAAAAGGACAACTGGTGGGGTCCTGTCGGCGATACAGGTCCATGCGGTCCAGACACCGAAATCCATTACGACCGAGGTGAGGAGTTCGGTTGCGGGCGACCCGACTGCAAGCCCGGCTGCGATTGCGACCGATGGGGCGAACTTTGGAACTTGGTGTTCCAGCAATACGACCAACAAAAGGACGGCACTCTGTTGCCCTTGCCTAAGCCGGGCATTGATACTGGGATGGGTTTGGAGCGACTGGCTGCTGCAGTCCAAGGCAAAGTCACCGTGTTTGAAACTGACATCTTCTTCCCGCTTGTCCAGCACATTTGCGAGATAGCGAACTACGAGTATGGCAGTGACCCTCAAAAGGACATAGCAGTCCGCATCATCGCCGACCACACACGAGCCGTTTGCTTCATGGCTGCAGAGGGCGTCGTCCCATCCAACGAAGGGCGCGGCTATGTCATGAGAAGGTTCATCCGACGAGCCATGAGGCTGGGACGAAACTTCGGCATTGAAGACCCGTTCGTCCACCAACTCGTTCCAACTGTGGTGCAACTCATGGGTGACCCGTATGACGAACTTGTCAAATCGCAAAGCGTCATTAGTGAGGCTATCAGGCGCGAAGAAGAGCGGTTTGAGCAAACCCTTGAAATCGGCATGGCTCGGCTTGAGGAGATGATTGCCGAAACGAAGGCGAGGGGCGAAACGGTCCTGAGAGGGCGCGATGCTTTCACCCTCTATGACACCTACGGCTTCCCGTTGG
>Ga0326763_1000053_pt1 | contig 43876 bp, 42 predicted proteins | sample NORPS_P_FD_207671 | JGI IMG/M metagenome (GOLD analysis project Ga0326763, IMG submission 207671) | Hot spring water microbial communities from Norris Geyser Basin, Yellowstone National Park, WY, United States - NOR.PS_P | ecosystem: Environmental > Aquatic > Thermal springs > Unclassified...
CGCCGGCGGTTCGCGGCCTGGGCCAGGCGACCGGGTTCACGATGGAGCTGCTGAACACTGGCAACCTGTCCTATTCCGAATTCAAGAGACGGCTGGAAACTCTGATCGCCCGTGCGGCAGCGGATCCGAAACTTTCGTCGGTGCGGGCCAACCGCCTTCCCGATGTGCCGACGATGCAGGTGACGTTCGACGATCAGAAGCTCGGCGCGCTTGGGCTGTCGCCGGGCGACGTCAACACGACGCTCTCGACCGCGTGGGGCGGCGCATATGTGAATGACTTCGTCGATCGTGGGCGAGTGAAGCGCGTATATGTGCAGGGCGATGCGCCCTACCGCGCCAAGCCCGAAGACCTAGCCAACTGGTTTGTACGCGGATCGGGCGGGGCGCTGGTGCCGTTCGCGGCATTCGCGCAAAGTGAGTGGGCGCAGGCGCCGGTGCAGCTGACTCGGTTCAACGGCCAGCCGTCGTTTGAAATCGAAGGCCAGGGCGCAGCGGGGGTGTCGTCGGGCGATGCGATGCGGCGGATCGCCGATCTGGCGAAGGATCTGCCCGGCACGGCGATCGCGTGGAGCGGCCTCAGCTATCAGGAGCAGGTGACCGGCAACCAGGCGCCGCTCCTTTATGGCGTCAGTCTGCTCGTCGTGTTCCTGTGTCTTGCGGCGCTCTACGAAAGCTGGTCGATCCCCATTGCAGTGATGCTGGTGATTCCCGTCGGCCTGCTTGGCGCGACGCTGGCGGTCGGAGCGCGCGGGCTGGACAACGATGTCTATTTCCAGGTCGGCCTGCTGACGACGATCGGTCTCAGCGCCAAGAACGCCATCCTCATCGTGGAGTTTGCCGAACAGGCCGAGCGCAGCGGCAAGAGTGCCTACGATGCCGCCATCGAAGCCGCGCGGCTGCGGCTGCGGCCAATCCTGATGACCAGCTTCGCATTCATCTTCGGCGTGCTGCCGCTTGCCATCAGCACGGGCGCGGGAGCGCAGAGCCGCATCGCGATCGGCACCGCTGTGCTGGGCGGGATGCTGACCGCGACGGCCTTGGCGATCTTCTTCGTGCCGATGTTCTATGTGCTGGTGCGCAAGCTGTTCCGCTCCAGGCTCCACGGTCACGCGGGCTACACGGGTATCGACCCCGGCGAACCGCAGGTCGCGGCGGGTCTGCGCGGGCCGGAGCGTCCCCGCCTTGCCGAGGCCGCCGAATGAGACGGATGCGGGCCGCGCTCGCGGCAGGGTTGCTGGGCGCGATCACCGGATGCAGCTTCGAGCCCAGCTACGAGCGCCCGCACACCGCGGTGCCGCCCGCGTGGCCGAGCGGCCCGGCCTATGAAGCCGCGACCGCGGGCCTGCCCGCCGCGCGCTTTGCCGACGTGGTGCGCGACCCCAAGCTCGTCGCGGTCGTCAATCTGGCGCTCGCCCACAACCAGAATCTCGCAGCTGCGCTTGCAAATGTTGAACTCGCACGCGGTCAGTATCGGATCACGCGAGCCGCACAGTTCCCGGCGATCAGCGCCGGCGGCCAGCTGACGCTTGCTCAAGGCGGATCGAGCGCGGCGGGCGCGATCGTCGGCGACGAATTCCGCAGTATCTATTCAGTGAACCTTGGTTTGGCTGCGTTCGAGCTGGATCTGTTTGGTCGACTGCGCAGCCAGACGCGCGCCGCAATCGCAAACTATCTCGCAACCGATCTTGGCGTCGCGAGCACGCGCCTCACACTCGTGGCCGAAGTGGCCAATGCGTTTCTGGTGCTCGCGGCCGATCGTTCGCTGCTGCGGATCGCGGAGGATACGCAGCGCGTCGCAGCGCAGTCGGTAGAACTCACGCGCGCGCGGCTTCAAGGCGGAGTAGCGCCGCGATCCGATCTGGCCCAGGCGCAGACCATCGAAGCGACGGCGCGCTCGGCGATCGCCAGCCAGACGACGCAGGTTGCCCAGGATCTGAACGCGCTGGAGTTGCTGACCGGAGTACCGATCCCGAGGGAGTTGCAGCCGACGGGCATCGAGGAAATCGATGGCGCGCTCGGCGACGCTCCGGCGGGGCTGTCGTCCGAAATCTTGCTGCGCCGTCCCGACGTGCTCGCGGCCGAATACCGGCTGCGCGGTGCCAACGCGTCGATCGGGGCCGCGCGCGCCGCCTTCTTCCCCCGCATCAGCCTTACTGCGGCGACCGGCTTCCTCAGCCCGGCGCTTGCGGGTTTGTTCAACGATAACCGCTTCACCTGGCAGGTGGCGCCGTCGGTCACCGTCCCGATCTTCCAGGGCGGCGCACTGCGCGGCAACCTTGCCGTCGCTCGCGGCAACCGCAACCTCGCACTCGCGCAGTATCAGTTCGCAATCCAAAACGCGTTTCGCGACGTGACGAACGCCCTCGCCCGGCGCGGCACGATCGAGGCGCAGCTTGCAGCCGACCGCGCCCGCGAGGCCGCGGCCTTGGATACGCTCAATCTCACCACCGCGCGCTATCGTGGCGGCATCGATCCGTTCCTGACGACACTCGACGCGCAGCGCACCTTGTTCACGGCACGCCAGGTGCTGGTAGCGACGCGCCTGACGCGCGCGGCGAACCGCATCGAACTCTACCGCGCGATCGGCGGCGACGAGCTGACCGACCCGCTGCCGCTGAGCGGCCGTCATGCGCGCGCCGAGGCAGCGCGGATGTCGCCGCCCCGTTCCAGCCCGGCCAGCTAGAGCGCCGGGCTGCCTGCCACTGCGCGGGCTGGTGGGCGCACGTTACACAGGTCGACGAAGCCCGGCGGGTTCGCGAAATCGCGGCGGAACGCTCGAGCTCGAACCAGTGCGGCGAAGCTGGGTGTGCCCGATCGGAACACTTCGAAGCGCGGGCGTTCGGCGGGCGGCAGCTCGGAGGCGAGGCGGACCGACCCGATCTTCGTCTGCTGCTCGGGCGTTTCATAGAAGCCCAGCGCACCCGTGCCGCGCGGCAGCGACGATAGCCGCTCCATCCCGCCCACGACGCGGCCGATCACGGTATAATTGCGATCCAGATTTCGCGGGCTGTGGCCGATCGTCGTGTACAGTTCGCTCGCATTGCCGCTGTCGAGCGAAGCGTCACGGCCGACGCCCACCGCTCCGTAGCAATGGACCAGCCATCGGCGGCCGTCCTTTCGGGCAGCGGGAAAGCCGTTCACGAATCCGGGTTCGCCATAGCCGTCCGGGCCGGGAATCGGGTCGAACGCAGTCGCTTCGGGCAGCAGTGTCTCCAGCGGCAGCTTGGGCGTGACGCCCTCCGGCAGGGGCCGGGTGTTGCCCGGGTCGCCCCACTGCGTGACGTAGTTGTCCTGCACGCGAACGACCGCGGTCTGCCCGTCCCACCAGCGCGCAGCGATCAACTTCTTCAGGTTCTGAACGTGGCGCAGGGCCTGTGCGGCGGCCAGCTCGATCGCCACGCGCCCGCCACCAGCGAGCGTCAAGAGCACCAGATTCTCGGGCGCCACCTCGCGCCACGCCTCGGCCGGAGCGGCGGCGATCACTTCGGACGGAGTTGCCTCGCCCGGCAACGGTGGGGGCGGTGCCGGGGGCAGCGGGGCGGCTGCGGTCAGCGCCAGCGCGGCGAGACAAGCGGTCCTCATGCCGCCCCCCGCGCCGGGACCAGCGACTTCAGCGGCACGCCGACGTCGGCCAGCAGCGCGGGGTGGGCGGCGACGCCCGCGTGCACCAGCGCGCGGCCCGCGGCGTAGCTTTTGGTATCGTTGACACAATCGAGCGCGATCACGCGGCCCTCCCTCATGTAAACCACCGAGAACGACCGCGCCGCCGGATCACCCCGGACCACCTCGGCATCGTGCCCCGCCGATAGCCCCACGGTCTGCAGCTTCAGGTCATATTGGTCCGACCAGAACCATGGGACCGCCCGATACGGCGCATCCAGCCCGGCGATGTGCTTGGCCGCCGCGGTCGCCATGTCGTTGGCGCTCTGCACGCTTTCCAGCCGTACCCACGCCCCGCCCGCATAGGCGTTCGCGTGCAGCGCGCAGTCGCCGACCGCATAGATGCCCGCCAGCGACGTCCGGCCATAGGCGTCGACCCGAACGCCGTTGGGGCAGTCGGCCCCAGCTTCAACGAGCGGCGCGACCGCTGGCGCGATGCCGATGCCCACGATGACGATGTCCGCCGCCAGCCGCTCGCCGCCCGCAAGCCGCACCGCCACCGCGCGCCCGCCCTCACCCTCGATCGCTTCGACGGAGACGCCGCACGAAAGTCGCACTCCGTGCAGACGATGCTCGTGGAGGAAGAAGTGGGAGAGGACGGGTCCCGCGACTCGGGCCAACACACGGTCCTGCGCTTCCAATACCGTGACGTCCGCCGATAATGTAGTGAGCACGCTCGCGCTTTCAAGCCCGATGTAGCCGCCGCCGATCACCGCAGCGCGCACGCCGGGCCGCACCTCGCCGCGCAGCCTTTCGACGTCGGCGCGGCAGCGGATGGTGTGCACGCCTGCCAGATCGCCGCCCTCGCAGCCGAGCCGCCGCGCCTTGCCGCCCGCGGCCCAGATCAGCGCGCCATAGCCGATCCGCTCGCCCGCAGCGGTCGCCACCTCGCGCTGGGCGGGGTCGACGTGCACCACCGTCCGGCCGAGGAGCAGCTCAACCCCACGTTCCTGCCAGAACCCCGCCGGGCGGATCAGCAGCCGCTCGAACGGCCGCACCCCCGCCAGATAGTCCTTCGACAGCGGCGGGCGCTCGTATGGCGGATCGGCTTCATCGCCGACGATCGCGACCGTCCCGGCGAAGCCCGCCTGGCGCAGCGCGATCGCCGCCTGCGCGCCAGCATGGCCGCCGCCCGCGATCAGCACGTCATAGCGGACGCTCATACGAACCCGCTTCGCACGGGGCGCGGAGCCGTGCTAGGGGCGGGCGCAGTTTTTGAGATGCGTAAACCTTTGATCCTGTGCGTAATGGCGCTGCCCGGCGCCTGCACCATGGTGCATCCGCCCGTGCCGGTCGCGGGCGTGCGCGTCGTCCAGCCCGCGTCGCTGCCCGATCCCGATCCCTATCAGTCCGGCAAGCTGCTGCTCGCCGCGAACCGCCCCGCCGATGCGCTCGGCGCATTCCGCAAGGCGCTGGCTCGCCAACCGCAGTCTCGCGAGGCGCTGAACGGCATGGCCGCCGCCTATGATGCGCTCGGCCGCCCCGACATCGCGCGCGGTCTGTACGAGGCGGCGCTGGCAGCTGCGCCGGGCGATCCGGTGACGCTCCACAATCTCGGTCTCTCGCGGCTGTCCGCAGGCGATCTGCCGGGTGCCGAGCGCGCGCTGCGCGCCGCCGCTGCGACGGGACCGACCGCGGTGCGCCAGAGCGCGCTCGCCCTCCTCGCGCGGCTTGCCGAGGCGCGGGCCGCGCAGCCCGAGCCGGTGCTGGCCGCCGTCGAGCCGGAGCACACTGCGCTTGCGCGGCTTGAGCGCGTGAGCGCGGGCGAGATACGGCTGACGATCGCGCCCGGCGCACCCGGAGGCCGCGCACCGAGCGTCGACAGCACGCATGTGCGCCTCGCCGCTGCGCTCCAACCCGCGCGGCCTTGAACGCGGGCGCATTGCCCGCGGCCGCCGCGCCGCCTAGCGCTGGCGCCCGATGCTGTACGATGCGCTGCGCCCGCTGCTGTTCGCGCTGGAACCCGAGCGTGCGCACCGGCTGACGATCGCCGCGCTGAAGTCCGCGCCGCGCCGCACGCCCGCCCCCGATCCGCCCGGCCTCGCCACCATGCTCGCCGGGCTGAAGCTGCCCAACCCGATCGGGCTGGCGGCGGGCTTCGACAAGGACGCCGAAGTGCCCGCAGCGCTGCTGGGGCTTGGCTTCGGCTTCGTCGAGGTCGGCACGCTCACCCCCCGGCCGCAGACCGGCAACCCGCGACCGCGCATGGCGCGGCTGGTGGAGGACCGCGCGGTCGTCAACCGGCTTGGGTTCAACAATGGCGGGCAGGAGGCGGCGCTCGCGCGGCTGGCGGGCGCTCGCACCGGCGTGGTCGGGGTCAATATCGGCGCCAACAAGGACGCCGCCGACCGGTTGGCCGACTATGCCGACGGCGCGCGGCGGATGGCTCCGGTGGCCGATTACCTGACCATCAACATCAGCTCGCCAAACACCCCCGGCCTGCGCGCGCTGCAGACCGCCGACACGCTGGCGGAGTTGCTGGCGCGCGTCCTGGCCATGCGGCCGGGCGTGCCCGTGTTCGTGAAGATCGCGCCCGATCTCAGCGATGCGGAGCTGGACGCCGTCGCCGACATTGCGCTGGCAAGCGGCGCCGACGGGCTGATCGCCACCAATACCACCGTCGCGCGGCCGCCCTCGCTGCGCAGCGCGCAGGCGGGGTTCGAGGGCGGACTTTCGGGTGCGCCACTGTTCGATCGCTCGACCGAGGTACTGCGCCGTCTTCGCCGCCGCACCGCGGGCCGCATCGCGCTGATCGGCGTCGGCGGCGTGTCGTCGGGCTCGCAGGCTTATGCCAAGGTCCGCGCCGGGGCCGACGCGGTGCAGCTCTACACCGGCCTGGTCTATGGCGGGCCGGGGCTGGTCGATCGGATCAAGCGCGAGCTTGCCGCCTTCCTGCAGCGCGACGGCTTTGTGCGCGTCGGCGACGCGGTGGGCGCCGATGCGTGACAATTCGGTTTCGGCGGCGTTAAGCGCGTTGGCGATGCGTGTCCCCCTCCTCGCGCTGACGGCCGCAGCGCTCGCCGCACCCGCCGCCGCGCAGACTGCGCGCGCCGCGGTCGACCAGCCCACCGCCAGCCTGTTCGAAAACCAGTCGCGGCGCGCGCCGGCTGCCACCGCCGCGAGCGGGCGCGCGTTGGTCAGCGCAGCCGATCCGCGCGCGGCCCAGGCGGGCGCGGAGATGCTACGCATGGGCGGCAGCGCCACCGACGCCGCGCTCGCGGCCGCCATCGCGCTGACCGTCGTCGAGCCGCAATCGAGCGGGCTGGGCGGCGGAGCGTTCTTCGTCGCGCGCGATGCGAAGGGCGCGTGGACCACGATCGACGGCCGCGAGACCGCACCGGCAGCGGCCGGCCCGAACTGGTTCATCGGATCGGACGGCAAGCCGCTCGGCCGCCGCGCCGCGGTGGAAAGCGGCAGATCGGTCGGCGTCCCCGGCTTGATCGCGCTGTCTGCCAAGGCGCACGCGCAGGGTGGCAGGCTGCCGTGGCGCGCGCTGTTCCAGCCCGCGATCCGGCTAGCGCGCGACGGCTGGACGCTGACGCCGCGCTTCGTGCGCACGGTGGGCTTCTCGACGCAGCTGGTCGCCAACTCCCCCGCCGGGCGGCGCTTCCTCGACGCCGAAGGCAAGCCGCTCCAGGTCGGTGCGCGCGTGACCGCGCCCGAGCTCGCCGCCACCTTCGAAGCCATCGCCAAGGCCGGGCCGGATGCATTCTACCGCGGGCCGATCGCAGCCGAGATTGCGCGCACGGTCAGCCAGGACCCGCGCGGGGGAGCGCCGATGACCATCGCCGACCTCGCCGCCTATCGCGCGGTGCAGCGCCAGCCGGTGTGCGGGCGCTATCGCGGCTGGCAGCTGTGCGGCGCGCCGCCGCCCGACAGCGGGCCGGTGGCGGTGCTGCAGGTGCTCGGCGCGCTCGAGCGCTTCGATCTGAAGCGCCTGGGGCCGGACAATGCCGCCAGCTGGCATCTGATCGCCGAGGCCGAGCGCATGGCCTACGCCGACCGCGACGCGTGGGTGGGTGATCCCGGCTTCACGCCCGTGCCGACCGACGGGCTGACCGACCCGGCCTATCTCGCCGAGCGCTCGGCGCTGATCCGCGAGGACCGCGCGCAACCGCGGGTGGTTGCAGGCACGCCACCCGGCGCTCCCGCCGCGCCGCAGGCCACCGCCGTGCTGGAGAACGGGACCAGCGCCATCGTCGCCGCCGACCCAGCCGGGGCTGTCGTGTCGCTCACGTCGACGGTTGAAAGCATCTTCGGATCGGGCCTGTCGGCGGGTGGCTTCGTGCTCAACAACCAATTGACGGACTTCGATTTTCAGCCCGTGCGCGACGGCCGCCCCGCTGCCAACCGCGTCGACGGCGGCAAGCGCCCGCGCTCCTCGATGGCGCCGATCATTGCGATTGCACCGGATGGCCGCGTGATCGCGGTCGGCGCAGCGGGCGGATCGACGATCATCGCGCAGGTTGCCAAGACGCTGATCGCGCTGATTGATTGGGGCATGAGTCCCGAGGCCGCGATCGCCGAACCCGTCATCTACGCGACTCCCGAGCGGACCGCGATCGAGCGCGGCAGCAAGCTGGAGCGGATGGCCGCGACCTTGAAGGCGCTGGGCCACAATGTGGTGGTGAGCGACCTGCCGACGAAGACGCAGGCACTGTTGCGCTCGGGCAGCGTGGTGCGTGGCGGGGCGGATTACCGGACCGAGGGACAGGCTGTGGCGGTCCGGTGAGGCACACCCCGCTCTGGCCCAGCCTGCCGACGATGTTTTTCGACCAGGCGGAGAAGCACGGCGCCGAGCCGTTCCTGTGGCACAAGACGAGCGGCGGCTGGGTCTCGCGCTCCTATGCCGAGGCTGCCATCGAGGTGGCGAGGCTGGCGGCGGCGCTGCGCGCGCTGGGGCTGCGGCCAGGCGACCGAGTCGCGCTCGTCAGCGAGAACCGACCCGAATGGGCGATCGCCGACTTGGGCATCATGGCCGCCGGGCTGGTGAGCGTGCCGACCTACATTACCAACACTGAGCGCGATCATCTTCACATCCTCGAAAATTCCGGCGCGCGCGCAGTCATCGTCTCCAGCGCCACACTGGCGCAGACGGTGATTGCGGCGGCGTTGCGATCGGACTGCTGTGAGCATGTTGTGACGATCGAGCGCGTGCGCGCGGCGCAGTCATCGAACGTGTCGGTTCACCACTGGGAGACGCTCGCCGCCGCGCAGACCATCAGCATGGCCGAGGTACGCGGCTGGACGGCAGCCGCGCGACGCGAGGACCTTGCGTGCATCGTCTATACCAGCGGCACCGGCGGCGCGCCCCGTGGCGTGCGCTTTCACCACGGCATGATCCTCCACAATGTCGAGGGGGCGGCTGCGATCATCTTCGAAGACTTCCCGCGCAATCGAGACACATTTCTGTCCTTCCTACCGCTCAGCCACAGTTACGAGCATTCGGCCGGCCTGTATCTCCCGATCGGGATCGGTGGAGAGATTTACTATGCCGAGGGGATCGACAAGCTTGCCGCCAATATCGAAGAGACGCGGCCGACGATCATGGTCGTGGTGCCGCGGCTGTTCGAGGTGCTGCGCCAGCGCATGATCCGCGCGATCGAAAAAAAGGGCGGTATCGCGCCCAGGCTGCTGGCACGCGCCGAAGCGATCGAGGCGCGCCGCGCCGCCAACCGGGGACTGCGCGTGCAGGACCGGATCGCGGGGCTGGTGATCGACCGGACCTTGCGGAAAACCGCGCGCGGGCGCTTCGGCGGGCGGCTGAAGGCGATGGTTTCCGGCGGCGCGCCGCTCAATCCCGAGGTGGGGCGCTTCTTTGCGGCGCTGGGGCTGACGCTGCTCCAGGGCTATGGCCAGACCGAGAGCGGCCCGATCATGAGCTGCAACCGCCCGCGCGCGCGGATCAAGATGCACACCGTCGGCCCGCCGCTGAAAGACACCGAAGTCAGGATCGCAGACGACGGCGAAATCCTGTGCCGCGGCGAGCTGGTGACGCATGGCTACTGGAATAATCCAGCCGAAACCGCGCAGGCGCTGAAGAACGGTTGGCTACATACCGGCGATATCGGGCACATTGATCCGGACGGCCACATCGTCATCACTGACCGCAAGAAGGATATTATTGTCAACGATAAGGGCGACAACATCGCTCCTCAGCGCGTGCAGGGCATGCTGACCTTGCAGCCGGAGATCGCGCAGGCGATGGTGGATGGCGACAAGCGGCCCTATCTTGTCGGTCTGATCGTGCCCGACGCCGAGTGGATGGGCGCATGGGCGCGCGAACGGGGAAAGCCCAACGATCTCAGCGTGCTGAAGGCCGACCCGGAGTTCGGCCGCGCGCTGCAGGCCGCCGTAGACCGCGTGAACCGCGACCTGTCGGTCATCGAGAAGGTCCGCCGGATTGTCGTTGCCGATGAACCCTTTACGGTCGAAAACGAGCAGATGACGCCGAGCCTGAAGGTCCGGCGCCATGTGCTGCGTCGAGTCTACGGACCGCGTCTCGCTGCGCTCTACGCTGGCTGAGCCGCGCGCCGCCGGCCCTAATAACCCGTGGTCGCCGTGCCGCTGCCGCCCTTTGCCGGGCGCGCGACCTGGACGGGCTGGAAGTCGCCCAGGATGCAGGCACCGCGGAAGACATTCTCCGGGATTGTGACGATCTGAAGCGCGTCGCCCGAGCAGACCGACGGACTTGGCGACGAGAAGGTGATCGTATCGAAATTATTGCGATACGGGCAGCCACCCTTGACCTTGCTTACATAGCCCGAACTGAAGCCGGTACGGAACAGCAGCGTCTCTGCATCGAGCGCAACGATGCGGCTGGTCTGCCGCCGCGACAGACACGCTTGCGGTTTGCCTCCCGTGGGCTGGACGGTTGGCACCGGCTGGGTGGCAGCGAACGCAGGCGCCGCCAGCGCAGCGCCGCCCATCAGGGCCGCGGCGGCGAGCGGACGAGCTAGCTTCAGATTGCGCATTGGCCTTCTCCGGTCGTTTCCCGCACTGAACACCGCGCGCTCTGAACGGTTGCTGATCGCGGTTGCGGGTCAGCCGCCGACGACCTCCACAGACCAGCCGTCATAGGTCACGCCCGCATCCCCGGCGGGGTCCAGCGGTTCCGCGCGGACTGCGCAGCCGCAACAGCCCGCGGCCGGAGGTCTCCGCACTGCCACTCGCTCCGGCCACGCACGAGCGCATCACGGCCGGACGGCCGTCCCCGCCGACCGTCCAGAACACGTGCCGGCCGTCCGTATCCGGCGTCGGGGAGTCGGGCTCGGTCATCCCCTGAAGGCGTCCTTGGCAGCGCGGCGGCGGGCGAACTCGGCCGCGGAGCCTGCGCGCACGAACGGGTTTACCGTGCGCTCGGCGGCAACGGTGGTCGGCACCGTGGGCACCCCCTGCGCGCGGGCCGCCTTGGCGTCGGCGATAGCAGCCGCGACGGCCGGGCTGCCGGGCTCGACGTGCTCGGCGAATGCGAGGTTCGCCAGCGTATATTCGTGCGCGCAGGCGAGCAGCGTCGAATCGGGCAGCGCCATCAGCTTGGTGAGGCTGTGCCACATCTGATCGGCCGTGCCCTCCAATAGCCGCCCGCAGCCGGCGGCGAAGATGGTATCGCCGACAAACGCGATCTGAAGCTCGTCGAACACGAACGCGATGTGCCCCGCGGTGTGGCCGGGAATGTCCAGCACGCGCGCTTCAAACCCGGCAGCGGTCACGCGGTCGCCCTCGCGCACCGGGTGATCGAGCGCGCGGATCTTCGCGGCTTCGGCGGCGGGACCGGTGACGGGAGCGTCGGTCGCGGCGCGGACGGCCGCGTTGCCGCCGGTGTGGTCGCCGTGCCAGTGGGTGTTGAGCACCGAGGTGACGCGCCAGCCGCGCCGCTCGGCCTCGGCGAGCGCGGGGGCGCCGTCGCCCGGATCGACCACGAAGCATTCGCGCGTCGCCGGGTTGCCACCGAGATAGATGTAGTTGTCCGCGAAGGCCGACACGACCGCGAGCTCGATCATCTCGGCGCACCGTGTGCGCCCGGCGCGGCGGGGGGCGGCATTCCTGCCGGTTCGGGGAAGAACGCGCCTGCCGGGCCGGGAAAGACGACCGGGCTTTCGGAACCATCGGCCGCGACCGAGCTCACGCCAAACATGAAGTCGTCGATCACCACGCCCTTCAGAGTCAGCCTGGGTTCGGCCGTTTCGCGCGACTGCTGCCACCGGGGCGAAACCGTATCGCGCCACCATACGCGATAGCTCGCGGCACCCGGCACCGGCTGCCACTTCAGCGTCGTGTCGGCACTGACCGCGCCGCTCACTTCCACCCCGCCCGGCGGAGCGGGCGCACGGGCCATGCGTGCAGCGGCCGCCACGTTCAGCCGGGTGACGCGCGCCAGATAGGGGAAGTCCACGCCCGCGATCACGTCGCCATAGGCACGGCCGCCTTCGGTGCGGACATCCTGGTGCTGGCGATCGTAGTTTTCCGCGCCTTCGGTGATGCGGACCGCGGGAAACCCTGCGTTCAGGAACTCGGTCTGGTCGCCGCCGCGGCCGAAGCGGTCGGTGCGATAGATCATGCGAACGCGGAAACCGGGCGTGTAGATTTCGGCGGTTTCGGCCAGATAGCGAGCTATCTGGCGGCTGGGGCTGTCGACTTCGCCGCCATTATATCGCCGCCGCGCGGCTTCGGCAGGTGTTTCCAGCGTTTTTGTGCCCTCGCTGAACACGCGCACGCTGCGATCATCGACCTGCCCGCCCTGCCCGCGCGTGTTGCCGACGATGTCGTTGTTGAGATCGGCCTCGACACGCCAGCCCTGCGCTTTGGCATACGCCGCAGCCACTTTGCCACCGTAGAGGCCCTGCTCCTCACCTTCCAGCACCGCGTAGACGATCGTTGCAGCGAAGTTCAGCTTCGACAGCACGCGCGCGGCCTCGATGACCGCAGCCGTGCCGCTGCCATCGTCGTTGGCACCCGGAGCGATGCCGTCCGCATCCAGCTCGTTCGAGTTGCGGCTGTCGATATGGCCGCTGATGACGATCACGCGCTCAGGGTCGGTGGTGCCGCGCTGCACGCCAAGGATGGCCTGAACCCTGGACGGCGTTGGGATGCGGCGTCCGGTGAACGTGTCGCTCGCCACCCTCACCTCGATACAGCCGCCACAGCCGGCGCCGATCGCCTTCAGCCGCTCCTCGGCCCATTTGGACGCAGCTCCGATGCCGCGTCTGGGGTCGGTGCGGGTGGAGAGCGTGTGGCGCGTTCCGAAGCCGACCAGCGTTTCGATCGTGCGCCGAAGCTCGGCCTCGCTGACCTGTGCGGCGGCGGCGGCGATGTCGCGCTGCTGCGCCGGCTGGGCTGCGATGGCGGGGGCGGTGGTCAGCGCCGCGAGCGCTGCGATTTGGGGGCGCATGGGCGGCGAGCTTAGGGGCAAGTGCGTCCCAGCGCGATATGCTTCAATCGTCGAGCGCGCTCGCGCCTTCCAGGAAGCCGAGCGGGCCGTGGCCGCCGCCAAGCCCTGGCGCGGCGCGGATCGCTGCTCCGACGAACGCGTGCGCGCGGCGGAAGGCCGCCGCGAGCCCCATGCCTTGCGCCAGCCCGCATGCGATCGCGCTTGCGAGCGCACAGCCGGTGCCGTGGGTGTGGGGCGTGTCGACACGCGGCGCGCGCAGTGTCACCTCGAACTCGCCGGCGACGATCAGCCGGTCGGCCATGCCCAGTTCGGGATCGTCGGGCAGGTGCCCGCCCTTCACCACCACCGCGGTGCCGAGCTTGGCGAGCGCATGGCCCGCGCGCTGCGCCTCGTCCTCGTTGCCGGCGGGCAGACCGGTCAGCGCTGCCAGCTCGGGCGCGTTGGGTGTGACGACGGTGGCGCGCGGCAGCAGCCGCTCCATCAGCGCCCCGACCGCACCGTCGTCGAGCAGCCGCGCCCCGCCCTTCGCGATCATCACCGGATCGAGCACGATCGGCGCGTCGGTTCCATCAAGCGCGTCCGCGACCGCGGTAATCACCCCAGCGTTGCCCAGCATCCCGATCTTGATCGCGTCGGCGCCGATATCGGTCAGCACCGCGCGGATCTGCGCGGCGACAAGGTCGGGGGGCAGCATGTGCACCGCCTCGACGCCCAACGTATTTTGAACGGTGATCGCCGTCACCGCGGTCGCGGCATGGCCGCCGAGCACGGTGACGGTCTTTACGTCACCCTGCAGCCCCGCGCCGCCGCCCGAATCGGATCCGGCGACGATCAGCACGCGCCCGCGGCTCACCGCCGCGCAGCTTGCGTCAGGCGCGCCGGATCATCTGCGTGGCTGAGGCTGCGCCGAACCGCACGATGGGCTCCGCGCTCAGCTAGCGGCCGTGCATCGGCTGGTTCGCGATCGACCATAGCGCCGCGTAAATCACTGCGCTGAACATCGCCAGCGTTGCGGCAACGGCAAGGCCGGAGCGCAGCAACGGACGTACCGGCGCGCGAGGCTGGCAAGCCTTGGCCTGGCGCCGAGAGCCAATAATGACGTGCGCGCGGGGTGGCGAGCGCGGCCAGGCCGTCGCTACCAGAAGCGTCCTTCGCGGGCGGTGCGGTGCTGGCGCGATACTCGCGCCGCGAGCGAAGCGACCGCGGTGCCGATCGCTGCATTCAGGAACGCGGGGCCGATCAGACCCGGGGCGAGCCCATCGTGCATGATGCTGAACGCGCCCGCCCAGATCGCGAACGAGCCCAGGAACGCGAACAGATCGAAGCCCAACGGGCGGCTGGCGCTGCCGGACATCACGCGGCCTCGCGCACCGCCTGGCAGACCTGGTCAACGACCTGGTTCACGAGACTCGCATCCTCGGCCTCGGCCATGACGCGAATGAGCGGCTCGGTGCCCGACTTGCGGATGACGAGGCGCCCGTGCCCGTGCAGCCGCGCCTCGGCGTCGGCGATGGCCGTCTTGACGAGCGCCGTCTCTAGCGGCGCGCCACCGCCGAAGTGGACGTTTTTCAGCACCTGCGGCAGCGGATCGAACAGACGCAGCGCGTCGCTCGCTGCGCGCTGGCTGCCAACAAGGATCGCCAGCACCTGCAGCGCGGCGATCAGCCCGTCGCCGGTGGTCGCATAGTCGGACAGGATCATATGCCCGCTCTGCTCGCCGCCGACATTCAGCCCGCCCGCGCGCATCGCCTCCAGCACATAGCGGTCGCCAACCTTGGTGCGGACCAGGCGGACCTGCCGACCGGCGAGGAAGCGCTCCAGCCCCAGATTGGACATGACCGTCGCCGCGACCGCGCCGCCGCGCAGGCGGCCGCGCTCGGCCCAGCTCGCGGCGATGCCCGCCATCAGCTGGTCGCCATCGACCATCGTGCCGCGCTCATCGACGACGATCAGCCGGTCGGCGTCGCCATCGAGAGCGATCCCGATGTTCGCACCCTGCTCCACCACCGCGTGCTGCAGCGCCTGCGGGTGGGTAGAGCCGCACTCGTCATTGATGTTGAAGCCGTTGGGCTTGACGCCGAGCGGGACGACTTCGGCGCCCAGTTCCCACAGCGCGGCGGGGGCGACGTTGTAGGCGGCGCCGTTTGCGCAATCGACAACGATCTTCAGCCCGTCGAGCCGCAGGTCATCGGGGAAGGTCGACTTGGCCGCGTGGATATAGCGACCGCGCGCGTCCTCGATCTTCCGCGCGCGCCCGATCTCCTTCGACGCGGCAAGAGTCGGCGACTCGGCCAGCATCGCCTCGATCTCGGTCTCGTCGATGTCAGAGAGCTTGTAGCCATCGGGGCCGAACAGCTTGATGCCGTTATCCTGAAACGGATTGTGGCTGGCCGAGATCATTACGCCCAGGTCGGCGCGCATCGACCGCGTCAGCAACGCCACCGCGGGCGTCGGCATCGGGCCGACGAGGATCACGTCCATGCCCACGCTGGTGAACCCGGCGGTCAGCGCGCTTTCGAACATATAGCCCGACAGCCGCGTGTCCTTGCCGATCACCACCTGGTGCTTGTGCGTGCCCCGGAGAAACCGCCGCCCCGCTGCCTGGCCGACCCGCATCGCGAGTTCTGGGGTCATCGGCGCGGCGTTCGCCAGGCCGCGAATGCCGTCGGTGCCGAAATACGTTCTGCCCACCCGCCAACCTTCCCCTACCGCGGTGCGCCAGGCCGCTGCTTAGCGCCGCAGCGTCAGCGCTGCCATACCCAAGGCGGCACCGCAGGGGCGCCCAGATGCGGGTGCGCCCATGTTGCAACAGCGAGCAAAGCCGCGCCGCCGATCAGCGGGACCCAGCCGGGCCAGACATGGCCGCGCGCAAAGGGCAAAAAGCTCGTCTCAGCGGCATAGGCGCGCCAGCCGGGATCGGTCACCGCCTTGCGGCCTTCCTGCAGCGCAGCACCGCCGAGCGCGGTGACGGCGACCGCTGCTGCGAGCACAAGCGTGGCCGCGGTGCCCGACAGCCACGCATGGACGACAGCCCATAGCGCGAAGCTCCACATCATCGGGTGGCGGGTGATGCGGAGTACGCCGGTCGGCCGCGAGGCACCCGGCGCTCCAGCAAGCGCTGCATTGGCGCGCGAGATCGAGCCCACGAACAGCACCGCCGCCAGCAGCATGGTGATCGGCGCGACATGCCAGGCCCAAGCAGGCGGCACCCACAGGGGCTCGGCCGGAGTCGCCTTCCACGCGTTCACCAGCCAGACGAACGAGCCGAGCGCGATCACGGAAAACAGCAGGCGATAGCCGCCCTCACCCAGCCTGCGCACCAGCGGCCGCCGCGGAGCGCCCGGCAGGCCGATATGCGACGCCGTGAACAGCGCGGCCGCTGCGCCCAGCATCGCCATTCCGTCCGCCATCGCACCCTTCCCCTTTCCGCACCGCTTCTAACACAATTGAGGCTACGGGGAGCGCTGCAAAGCTGCTAGAGCGCAGCGGTCGTTCCGGCACCGGTGCTGTGGGCGCAAACAGGCGTGGCGCGTGGCAGAGCGTCTGCCCGTTTTCGGGGAGAGACAGGATGGCGACCTATGTGCGTGCGGGCTTGGCCGCGCTGATGCTGACCGCGAGCGTGCCGGCCGTCGCTGGACCCAGTTTCATCTTCACCGATACCGGCGGAGCGGGCCCGACAACCGCCGCCGGACGCGCGTTCGCGCAAGCCGCCGCGCTTTGGGGCAATGTGTTCAGCAACGACGTGACAATCCGGCTGGCAATCGGCTTCAAACCGCTCAGCAACAATGTCTTGGGAACGACGAGTTCGTCGCGCTCGACGCTTTCCTACCAAAGCGTGCGGTCGGCGCTGATTGACGGCGCAACCTCGGCTGCGGACCGGTCCTCGGCAGCATCGCTCGGGCGAACCCTGTCATTCATCACCAACGAGGCGGGAAATTGCCAGACGGGCGTCAACTGCCGACCGATCAGCCTCAGCACCCGGACGATCGATAACGACAACACAACCGATAACAACTTCCTATCGGTGACGACAGCGAACGCCAAGGCGATGGGCCTGTACAACAACAACTCGCTTTCCAACGACGCATCGATCACGTTCAGCAACAATTTCAGCTGGACGTTCGATCGCGCAACCGGCATCCTCCCCGGCACCTATGACTTCGTCGGCGTCGCCGCGCACGAGATCGGCCATGCGCTGGGCTATGTGTCGGGAGTCGATCTTGCCGACGCCAATGTCGGCCGAAGCGGGCTGGATGTGACTGCGTGGGGCACGCCGCTCGATCTGTTCCGCTATGCAAACGGCCTCCGCGACTGGACGATCGGCGCCGCCAGCTGCACATCGATCGATAGCGGCCGGACGTGCGTCGGCCTGATGTCGACGGGCGCGAAGAACGGCGATGGCCAGCAGGCGAGCCACTGGAAGTCCAGCGCGACGCCGATCGGCTTGATGAAGCCGACTGCGGCGCGCGGTGAGTTGCTGCAGCTGACTTCGGCCGATCTCACCGCCTATGACATCATCGGCTGGAACCTCGCGTCGGGCGCGCAGACCGTCACGATCCAGTGGAACTCGGGCCAAGTGCTGCCGCCGGTGGCGGCGGGGCTGAACATCGTGGCAGCGCCCGAGGCGCCGATGGCTGCGCTGTTCGGACTGGGCACGGGTCTCGCTGCGCTGCTGCGCGCGCGCCGGCGCTAGGCGGTCACGCCTCGGCCGGGGTTAGCCGCACGCGCGCGCTGTTGGGCAGGCGCTTGTCGCCCAGCGGCGCCCGGAAGCTGCGGCCGTGGACGCTCAGCGGCACCGTCCGCCCGCCCGCATCGACGACGGCGGCGGCAAGTGTCTGCGGCACCTGGAAGTTGAACCCGAAGCTGCGCGAGTTGCAGCCACCGATCGACGCGAAGCCTGCTCGCATGAAGACGTTGAGGTCGGGCTTCAGCAGCTCGTAATTTACCCGGCACATCAGCCGGAAATCGCCGAGCGGCGCGTCCATGTCGGTAGCGCCCGGCGAGCGGACGCGCGCGCGAACGACCACCTTGCCGCGGCCCGCGTCGTGCCACAGCTCCCACGCGCCGGAGCTATGCTCGGGCAGCGTGAACAGCCCGTCGGCGCTGACGGGCACGGGCACGCTGCGGTCGCCGTCGAACAGCGTCAGGTGATAGCCGCGCAGCCGCTCCTCGCCGCGCTTCAGCAGAAACTCCAGCCGCGATCCCGGAGCATATTGCTCGCGCAGCGCCTCGAACGCCGACTCTGCCGCCGCGAGGCGCTTCACGTCGATGCGCCCCTGCCGGTGCGCCGACACCACGACCTCGTCGGACGTGCCTTGCGCGGCCGCGAGGCCGGGCGCGGCGACAAGGAGGGCGGCGATGGCGAGGTGCAGACGCATGTGTCGCATCGGCGCTTACGCCAGTGAAGCTGAACCCGGAAGAACCGCTGCGGCGAGCGGGGGTGACGCGCGCCAGGGTGTGTCAGTCCAGCCGCATCGCCTCCGCGGCGAGCTGTTCAGCCTCGGCCAGGATTGCGTCGTCGGCCGCGGCGTCACGCACCACCTCGCGGCCGATCAGCACCAGCACCGGCACCGCGAGCGGCGACACGCGCGGCAGGTCGACGTGGACCAGCCGGTCCTGCGCGGTCTCCAGCAGCCGCGCCAGGCGGCCGACATCGGTCAGCCGCGCGCGCGCGTCCTCCCACGCTGCGCGCAGCAGGAGGTGATCGGGCTCGTGCTTCCTCAGCACGTCGTAGATCAGGTCGGTGCTGATCGTCAGCGCGCGGCCGGGCTTGCGCTGGCCCGCCGTCTGCCGCTCGACCAGCCCGCCGATGATCGCCACCTCGCGGAAGGCGCGCTTCAACAGCGGCGACTCCTCGATCCACGCCTTGAACTCATCCTCCAAGATGTCGGCCGAGAACAGCGGCGCCACGTCGCGGATCGGCTCCAGCCCGTAGCACGCGAGCGCATAGTCGTTGCTGACGAAGCCCGTCGGCTGCAGCCCCGCCGCCGCCATCCGGCGCGTGACCAGCATGCCCAGCGCCTGATGCGCGTTCCAGCCTTCGAAGCTGTAGGCGACCAGATGGTAGCGGCCATCGCGCTCGAAAGTTTCCACCAGCAGCTCTTGCGGGCCGGGCAGGCGGCTGCGCTGCTCCTGCACCTGCAGCCATTCCTGCACGTCGGCGGGGAAGCGCTGCCACTCGCTGCGATCGTGCAGGAAGTGGCGCACGCGGTCGGCGAGGCTCGTCGACAGCGCCAGCCGCGTGCCGACGTAGGTGGGGATGCGCGCGGGGCGGGTAGATGCGCGGACGATCAGGTCGGCGGCCTCGAACCGCTCCACCTCTAGGCTGAGGCCGCTGAAATAGAAGCTGTCACCCGGGCGCAGCGTCGAGGCGAAATAGTCCTCCACCGTCCCCAGCTTGCGGCCGTTCTTGAACTTGACGCTGAGCACCGGCGCATCGACGATGATCCCGGCATTTTCGCGGTGTTGTTGTGCGAAGCGCGGGGCAGTGACGCGCCAGCGGCCATCGGCGTCCTGCCGGATGCGGCGGAACTTGTCGTAGGCCTTCAGCGCGTAGGCGCCGTTTTCGACAAAGCGCAGCGTCTCGTCGAACAGCTCGCGGGCGAGGTCGGCGTAGGGCGCGGCGCGCGTCGCCTCGGCGTAGAGTTCGTCCGCGCGGAACGGCTCGGCGCAGGCGGTCGCCATGATATGCTGGGCGAGCACGTCCAGTGCGCCGGGGCGGAAGACCTCGGCGTCGAGCGCGCCCTCGCTCACCGCGTCCAGCGCAGCGCGGGCCTCCAGATATTCGAAGCGGTTGCCAGGCACGATCAGCCCGCGCGACGGCACGTCAAGCCGGTGGTTGGCGCGGCCCATGCGCTGGATCAGGCGGGACGAGCCTTTGGGGGCGCCCATCTGAATGACGAGATCGATCTCGCCCCAGTCGACGCCCAGGTCCAGCGACGCGGTCGCGACCAGCGCGCGCAGGCGGCCGTCGGCCATCGCGCCTTCCACCTTGCGCCGCGCTTCGACCGCCAAGGACCCGTGGTGGATGCCGATCGGCAGCCGGTCCTCGTTGACCGTCCACAGGTCCTGGAAGATCAGCTCGGCCAAGCCGCGAGTGTTGCAGAACACCAACGTCGAGCGGTTGGCGCGGATCTGCTCGTAGACCTGTTTCGCCGCGTAGCGCCCCGAATGGCCCGACCACGGCACGCGCCCTTCGGGAAGCAATATGCCGATCTCGGCCTCGGCGCCGCGCTCGCCGCGGATCAGCGCCACCCTGTCGGGGTCGGCTCCGGGCGAGAGCCAGCGGCGGTAGGCGATCTCGTCCGCGACCGTCGCCGACAGACCCACGCGCACATGCCCCGGCGCAAGCGCGCTCAGCCGCGTCAGCGCCAGCGCCAGCAGGTCGCCGCGCTTGGAGGGAGCGAACGCGTGCAGCTCGTCGATCACCACCGAGCGCAGGTCCGCGAACAGCCGCGCCGCGTCGGGGAAGCTCAGCAGCAGCGACAACGATTCGGGCGTGGTCAGCAGGATATTCGGCGGACGCTGACGCTGGCGCGCCTTGCGGTCGGCGGGCGTGTCGCCGGTGCGCGTCTCGACGCTGACCGGCAGCGCCATCTCTTCCAACGGTGCGATCAGATTGCGCCGCACGTCGACCGCCAGCGCCTTCAAGGGCGACACGTAGAGCGTGTGCAGCCCCCCGCGCGGGCGCTCGGCCAGCTCGGCGAGCGTCGGCAGGAAGCCCGACAGCGTTTTCCCGGCCCCCGTCCCCGCGACCAGCAGACGATGCTCGCCCGCGCGTTGCAGCATTGCCGCCTGGTGCGACCGCAGTCGCCAGCCCTTCGCGGCTAGCCATTCGGCGATGATCGGGGGCAGCTCCACGGTCCGGCCATATCGGTGTGGACGATGCGCACCGGAAGCTGCATTTTTGCGCATCCGACGCGTGTCGTGTGGCGGGGTGCGCGGCGCCGGTTTATAGGCGGCAGTCATGCATCACGATGATTCCGCGCCCGCCCCGGCGCGTCGATGGCCTTCGCGCGCCATAATCTGGCGGTGGCACTTCTACGCCGGGTTGTTCTGTATCCCGTTCATCCTGCTGCTGGCGGCGACCGGCTCGGTCTACCTCTGGCGTGCCGAGATTGAGGCGCTGCTCGACCGCCCCTACGCTGCGGTCACGGCGCCCGGCCAGTCGCGCGCCACGCCGTCGGCGATCGCGCAAGCCGCGGAGCAGGCGCGGCCGGGCATGATCCTGCACCGTTACATCCTGCCGGCGACACGAACCCAGGCGGTGCAGGTCGTCGTCGGCGAGGGTCGGCGCGAGACGCGCGTGTGGGTGCATCCCCGGACGCTCGAGCTGCTGAAGGTCGAAGACGAGGACGCTCGGCCGATGAACCTGCTGTTCCACCTGCACGGCGAACTGCTGCTTGGCACGATGGGCTCCTACGCGGTCGAACTGGCCGCAAGCTGGGCGGTGGTGATGATCGGCACTGGGCTGGTGTTGTGGTGGCCGCGCGGGCGACGGCTGAGCGCCGTGCTGCTGCCGCGCGTCACACTTCGCAGGCGCGATGGGTGGCGCGCGCTGCACGGAGCGGTGGGGTTGTGGGTGTCGGTCGCAGCGCTCGGCTTTCTTCTGACCGGCCTGCCGTGGGCGCGAAGCTGGGGTCTTTGGCTCGATACGCTGCGCAGCGCTGCGGGTGAGGCGCCGCAGGGCCGTGACTGGAGCGTCAGCCGCGAGGAGATGTTGGCCCGCCGCGCCGCACGTGACGCCGAGATGCGCGGCGGGCATCAGCACATGCCCGGTCGGCATCCGGCGGTGCGAATCGACCACGCCGCGCTCGATCGGCTGATGCCGATCGTCGAGCGTGCCGCGTTACCCACCCCCGTTGCGCTGGTGCCGCCCGCGGCCAGCGGCAGGCCGTGGGTCGCGCGCGTCGAGGCTGCCGATCGCACCCAGCGCAGCGATCTTGAGCTCGATGGCGCGAGCGGCCGCGTGCTGGCGCGCCACGACTTCGCCCAGCGCCCGCTAGTCGATCGCGTCGTCGCCTACGGCGCCACCGCGCATGAGGGGCGGCTTTGGGGCCGCGCGAACCAGTTCGCCAACCTCGTGGTGGCGCTCGGCCTGATGGCGCTCGCTGGGAGCGGCGCAGTGATGTGGTGGAAACGCAAGCCCGCCGACGCGCTCGGCGCGCCGCGTGCGGTGCCGTTTCGCGCCGGGGCAGGCTTCGCCTTGCTGCTGGGCGCGCTCGGTCTGCTGCTACCGCTGCTGGGCCTGTCGGTGCTGGCGATCCTGGTGATCGAGCGGCTGGTGCTCACGCGGCTACCGGGGCCGTCGCGGTGGCTCGGATTGCGGGCCGTCCCCGGCTGAGGGGCGCTGCTGCGACGCGCTCGCAGGGCTATTGCGAATCGCTTGCAATCAAACGCGGCGGTTGCTAGTTTGAGCTCCATAGCCGAGAGGGAGCGGGCCGAGCGTGATCGTCTGCCACTGCAATGCGCTTCGTGAGCGCGAGGTCCGCGGCGCGGTCGAGCCGCATTGCCGCCGAGTGAGCCGCCTGTATGGACGCCTCGGCTGCAAGCCGCAGTGCCGCCAGTGCCTGCCCTTCGCGCTCTGCCTGATCGACGAGGAGCGCGCGCGCAACATCGCGGCATAAGGGCACGCTGGCCCGGACGCTCCGAAGCCGTTACCGTTCAGCAGAAGAAGGAGGACGGGATGCGCGGCGACCCGAAGGTGATCGACTATTTGAATGCGGTGCTGAAGAACGAGCTGACCGCAATCAACCAGTATTTCCTACACGCCCGGATGCTTGACAACTGGGGCGTCACGCGGCTGGGCAAATACGAATATAGCGAATCGATCGACGAAATGCGCCATGCCGATTGGCTGACGCAGCGCATCCTATTCCTGGACGGACTGCCAAATTTGCAGGCGCTAGGGCGGCTGCGCATTGGCGAGACGGTGGAGGAAGTGCTGCGCGCCGACCTCGCGCTTGAGATGGATGCGCTGCCGATCCTGCGCGAGGCGGCGCATTATTGCGACGAGGTGCGGGATTACGTCAGCCGCGACCTGTTCGTGAAAATCCTCGCCTCTGAAGAGCATCACGTCGACTTCATCGAGGCGGCACTCGGCCAGATTGAGCGCATGGGGCTGGCGAACTACATCCAGCTCGAATCGGCCCCGCTGGTCGACCAGCACCGCGACGGGGATTAGCGCGGGCTGGGTCCATATCAAGGGCAGCCAACGTCCCCCTTCAACCGCAGGCGCGCGGCGTGGAGGAGCGGTTCGGTATAGCCGCTGGGCTGGGCGGCGCCTTCGAAGACCAGCGCGCGCGCGGTCTGGAAGGCGATGCTCTGAGCCGGATCGGGCGCCATCGGGCGGTAGAGCGGATCGCCGGCATTCTGACGATCGACGACCGCTGCCATGCGTGTGAGCGCGGCATCGACCTGCTCCGGCGTCACCACGCCGTGCGCCAGCCAGTTCGCGATATGCTGCGAGCTGATACGGCAGGTCGCCCGGTCCTCCATCAGGCCGACATCGTGGATATCGGGCACCTTCGAGCAGCCGACGCCCTGATCGATCCAGCGCACCACGTAGCCGAGAATGCCCTGCGCGTTGTTCGACAGCTCGGCCTCGACGTCCTCGGCCGCCCAGTTGCAGCCGGAGGGCGCGAGCGGGGTTGTCAGCAGGTCGGCGAGCTTCGCGCGCGGGCCGGCTTCCGCCAGCCCGGCCTGCACCGCTGCCACGTCGACTTGGTGGTAGTGGATTGCGTGCAGCGTCGCGGCGGTCGGCGACGGCACCCAGGCCGCGCTGGCCCCGGCGCGCGGGTGGCCGATCTTGGTGGCGAGCATGTCGGCCATGCGGTCGGGCGCGGCCCACATACCCTTGCCGATCTGCGCGCGGCCGCGGAACCCTGCCGCCAGCCCCACGTCGACATTGTTCTCCTCATAGGCCTTGAACCAGGCGGCGCCGCGCATCTCCTCCTTGCGGATGACCGGTCCGGCGGCCATCGCGGTATGGATCTCGTCGCCGGTGCGATCGAGGAAGCCGGTGTTCAAGAACACGATCCGCTCGCGCACCGCGGCGACGGTTGCCGCGAGGTTGAGTGACGTGCGCCGCTCCTCGTCCATCACTCCGATCTTCAGTGTATTGCGCGAGAGACCGATCAGCTCCTCGGCTGCGGCGAACAGGCGGTTGGCGAAAGCGGCCTCGGCGGGGCCGTGCATCTTGGGCTTGACGATGTAGACCGAGCCCGCGCGGCTGTTGCGGAAGCGGCCCAACCCGCGCACGTCATGCGCGCCGATGGCCGCCGTGATGACCGCATCGACCTGGCCTTCGAACGCCTCCTCGCCATCGAGCAGCACCGCGGGCGTCGTCATCAGGTGGCCGACATTGCGCACGAACATCAGGCTGCGGCCGGGAAGGTGTACCGCCTCGCCGCCCGGGCTGTCGTAGGTACGATCGGGGTGCAGCGTGCGCGTGACGGTCTCGCCGCCCTTGGTGAAGCGATCGGCAAGGTCGCCGCGCATCAGGCCCAGCCAGCTGCGGTAGACGAGCGCCTTGTCGGCTCCGTCGACGGCCGCGACCGAGTCCTCCAGGTCCATGATCGTGGTGACGGCGGCTTCCAGCACCACGTCGCGCAGGCCCGCCGGGTCGGCGGCGCCGATCGGGTCGGCGCGGTCGATCACCAGCTCCGCGTGCAGGCCGTGGTGGCGGGTGACGATGTGCGTCGGCGCCTCCGGGCTGCCGCGCCAGCCGACCAGCTCCACCCCCGCCTTCAGCGCCGACACACCCAGCGCTGAGTGCGCCGCGAGACGACCGGAGCGGACTTCGTAGCGCGTGACGCCCGCGTGGCTGAACGCGGCGAGCGGCACCGCATCGTCGAGCACCGCCCTGGCGCGCGCCACCACCTGCTGCCCCCGCGTCGGATCATATGGTCCCGAGGGCGGCGGTAAGCCGAGCGCGTCCGTCCCGTAGAGCGCATCGTACAGGCTGCCCCAGCGAGCGTTGGCTGCGTTCAACGCGTAGCGGGCGTTCGATAGCGGCACGACCAGCTGCGGCCCGGCGATGGTCGCCACCTCGGCATCAACGCCCTCGGTGCCGATCCGGAACGGCTCAGGCAGAGGTTCCATATAGCCGATCCCGCGCAGGAAGGCTTCCTGCTCCCCGATGCTGGGGCGGCGCTCGCGGTGTTCGGCCCACCATACGTCGATCGCGGCCTGAAGCTCGGCGCGGCGGGCGAGTAGGGTGCGGTTCTCGTCGCGGAGGCGGCGGAGGAGCGCCGCGAACCCGGCGAAGAAATCGGGCGCGGCGAGGCCAAGCGGCGGCAGCACGTCTTCGACCAACAGCGCATGGAGCGGGGCGGCGACGCTGAGGCCGCCAATCTTCACGTAAGCCATGCGCGCCGCTCTAGCCGGGGGGCGCGAGGCGGCGCCAGCGTGTCCGATGCCGGGCGCGGTCATGAGGGCCGCGGGCGGTAATCGCCGGCTACCCGATCCTCGGGCAACGATCGTGCGAAGCTGCGGACGCTGACGCCCGGAGACCCCCGGCGGATCAACAGCGCGCAGCGCGGCGGCTCGGCCGTCAACCGACGTTCGCCTGCGCTCGCCGCCCCCCCTGCGGCCATCGCCCCCGACCCCGCCGATCCGCGCCCTTTAGGACAGCGCCGTCCTTGGCCCCGCTTCCGCAGCCGCGTAGCTTCGCGTATCGCCACCCGCTTCATGGACCACATCGTCATCCGCGGCGGCAGGCCGCTCCAGGGCAGGCTGCGCATCTCCGGCGCGAAGAACGCCGCGCTGGCGCTGATGCCGGCTGCGCTGCTGACCGACGAGCCGCTGACGCTCCGCAACCTGCCGCGGCTCGCCGACGTCGACACCTGCGCGCACCTGCTCAACCATCTGGGGGTCAGCACCACCGTCGAAGGCGCGCGGCCGGGCGAGTTCGGGCGCGTGATGACGCTGCGCGCGGGGCGCATCACCTCGACCGAGGCGCCCTATGACATCGTCCGCAAGATGCGCGCCTCGGTGCTCGTGCTAGGCCCCATGCTGGCGCGCGAGGGGCAGGCGACCGTCAGCCAGCCCGGCGGCTGCGCGATCGGCAACCGCCCGATCGACCTGCACCTGAAGGCGCTGGAAGCGCTCGGCGCCGAGATTGAGCTGACCCACGGCTATGTCCGCGCGACCGCGCCCGGCGGGCGGCTGGCGGGCGGCCACTATACCTTCCCCGTCGTCAGCGTCGGCGCGACCGAGAATGCTGTGATGGCCGCCGTCCTTGCGCGCGGCGAGAGCGTGCTGCGCAACAGCGCGCGCGAGCCCGAGATCGTCGACCTGTGCCAGTGCCTCGTCGCAATGGGCGCGCGGATCGAGGGGATCGGCACCACGCGCCTGACGATCGACGGCGTCGACCGGCTGCACGGCGCGACCTACTTGGTGATGCCCGACCGCATCGAGACCGGCAGCTACGCCTGCGCCGCAGCGATCACCGGCGGCGAGCTCGATCTGCTGGGCGCCAAGGCCGACACGCTGGGATCGACGCTCGAGGCGCTGCGCCAGGCGGGAGTGGAGGTGACCGAACATGCCGAGGGCGTGCGCGTGAAGCGCGCCAACGGCCTGCACGGCATCGACGTGACGACCCAGCCCTATCCGGGCTTCCCGACCGACATGCAGGCGCAGTTCATGGCGATGCTGTCGTTGGCCGAAGGCGCATCGACGCTGACCGAGACCATCTTCGAGAACCGCTACATGCATGTGCCCGAGCTGGCGCGCATGGGCGCGGACATCCGCGTCTCCGGCCGCGGCGCGGTGGTGCGCGGCGTCTCCCACCTGACCGGAGCGCCGGTGATGGCAACCGACCTGCGCGCGTCGATGAGCCTGGTGATCGCCGGGCTGGCGGCGGAGGGCGAGACGGTGGTCAACCGCGTCTACCACCTTGACCGCGGCTACGAGCGGCTGGAGGAGAAGCTGAGCGCGGTCGGCGCGGATATCGACCGCAGGGGAAGCTGAGATCGTTCCCGGCGATCGATGCTGATCGGCCAGGAAGGGATTTTTCGCCCAGAAGCTCAATCGCGTTGTTGGCTGTCGACGCGCAACACGTGACGATGGCGCCATCGGTCCCGAGGCGGTCGGACTTCAGCTTGGGCGCGACCTGATCGTGTTCGCCGGTTTCGCGGTCTTCGGCGCTGGCGCCGCTAACGCGCCCGGCGCCGGCAGCAGGACGGCCGCGCGGGGTTTCGCGATCAGCCCGGTCAATGCCATCCGAACTTCCTGACATGTTCACCCGATCCTGGCGAGACGGCGCGACCGGCGCCACATGCTGGCGCCGCCCGGCCTGCTGGTGGTTCTGCTGATGAGACGCCCTTGACCAATCAACCTTCGACCGACCTTTCGATCCACATCGTCCGCACCGAGGACCGCTCGCCCGCGCTCTATGCCGAGATCGTCGATGCGACCTCGGCCGCCTACGAGGAACCGTTCGCCCATTATTTCGAGGCGATGGACCCGGTGACGCATGTGCTGGCGTGCGCGGCCGGGCGGGTGCTGGCGCATGCCTGCTGGATCGAGCGCTGGCTGAAGCAGGAGCCCGACGGGCCGCTGATGCGCACCGCCTATATCGAGGCGGTCGGCACGCGGCCCGAGGCGCAGTGGCGCGGGCTGGCGTCGAGGGTGCTGCGCGCGGCGGGCGCGGCCGTGGCAGCCGAGGGCTTCGACGTGGCGGGCCTCAGCCCGTCCGATCCAGCCTTCTACGCGCGGCTGGGGTGGGAACTGTGGCGCGGCCCGCTCCACGCGCGCCACGAGGACGGCACGCTGGAGCTGGTGCCCGGCGAGCAGGCGATGGTGCTGCGCCTGCCGCGCACCCCGCCGCTCGATCTTGGTGCAGCGCTGTCGGTCGAGTGGCGCGAGGATGAGGTCTACTAGCCACCCGGCCCCGCCCCGTGCCGGGGAGAGGCGGCCGGGCGCGCTCGCGACTGGCAGCGCGACGATTTTCGCATCATGAAGGAGGTCACGCAGCCGCGCGGCCGCCCGGCGAGCGATGCGAACCGGGCCGCGCAACAGGAGAAAGCCGCATGAAACCGATCTACACCGAATCCGCCATCGCCGAGGGCGGGCGCGAGGGGCGCGTCCACTCGTCGGACGGCTTCATCGACCTGACGCTCAGCCAGCCCAAGGCCGCGGGCGGATCGGGCGCGGGTACCAACCCCGAAGCGCTGTTCGCAGCCGGTTACAGTGCGTGCTTCCATTCGGCCATGATGTTGGTCGGGCGAATGCAGAAGAAGGACGTCGGCGGATCGAGCGTCGAAGGCCACGTGACGATTGGCCAGAAGGACAGCGGCCAGGGCTTCGAGCTTGCGGTCAAGCACATTGTCCGCCTGCCCAATCTGGACCAGGCCGAGGCGGTGGCGCTGGTTGACGCCGCGCACGAGATCTGCCCCTATTCGAACGCCACGCGCGGCAACATCCCCGTCGACTTCGAAGTGCACGGGAAGGGGGAGTGAGCAGCCACGCCGCGGCCTGAAAGCCGTCAGAACTGGACCACGCTGCCGGCCCTGCTCGGTCCGCGATCAACGGAAGGGCGCGATGACGCGCGGCCGATGGCGTCCGACGACAAGTCGTTGGACGCGTCCGGCATCGACCAACGCCATTGGCCGAGGATCGGTTGGCAGCCGCCCGGCGAGGCCGCTAGCCGCCCTGCTGCAACAACAGAGCGGAGACTTGCCCCATGCGGTTCATGTTCATCGGCGCGGCGATTGCCGCCGCGGCGGCCACGCCCGCGCTCGCCGACACGCGCGACTTCAACGTGCGCGGCTTCGATCGCGTGGCAGCCGCCGGGCCGTATGACGTGACGATCGTGTCCGGCCGCGACTTCGCGGTGCGCGCTCAAGGCGACCGCGAGCAGCTTGAGAAGCTTGAAGTCTATGTCGACGGCGGCGAACTGAAGATCCGCACCGAGCGCGGGCTCAGCTGGAGCTGGGGAAGCAGCCGCCGCCATGTGCGCGTGACGGTCGCCGCGCCCGAGGTGCACGGCGTGGCGGTCGCGGGATCGGGCGATGTGCGGCTCGATCGCGGCCGCGGGCAGCGGTTCGAGGCGTCGGTTGCCGGATCGGGCAACCTGACGGTCGCCGAGGTGCGGGCCGACGAGGTCGAGGCGCGGGTCGCCGGATCGGGCGACGTGGACCTGGGCGGCATCGGGGCGCGCGACGTCGACATCCGGGTGGCGGGCAGCGGCAAGATGCGCGCGCATGGCCGCGCCGAGCGCGTGGAGATCAAGGTCGCCGGATCGGGCGATGTCGATGTGGGCGGCCTGCAATCGCGCGCGCTGTCGGCGGCGATCACCGGATCGGGCAACGTCCGCGCGAACGCGCGCGAGGTGGCCGATGTCGCGGTGACCGGATCGGGCGATGCCGTGATCGTCGGCGGTGCGCGCTGCTCGGTCGCAAGCGCGGCAGCGGGACGGTGCGCTGCGGGGTCGGAGCGTAAGGATCGGCCGCAGGCGGCCTGGCAGCCCGCCGTCGCCCGCGCTCGCCGCCGAAGCGCTCGCCGCGCATTGCGATCCGCGGCCCGCGCGCTACAAGCAGCCCGCCAAGTACCGGATCGTCGTGGGGCTGCCGCGCACGGCCGTGAACGGGGTCGACCAGCCCGCGCTCAGAGCGCTGGCGCGCCAGGGAGGAATGACTGCCGCTTGATCAGGCCCGCGCGGTCGCCGCGCTGCTCGCCACCCGCCCCGGTTCGGGCAGCCTCGATGAGCGGCGGCAGTGGTATGAGGACCAGGGCGCGGCGCTGCCAGTGCCGCCCGGCGTGCGGTTCGAGCGCGCCGAGATCCACCCGCACCTCTCTGGCCAATGGGCGCTGCCGGCCGGGGCGGCGCGCAGCAGTGCGATCCTGTGGCTGCATGGCGGCGCGTTTCTGGTCGGATCATCGAACAGCTACCGCGCATTCGCGGCGCATCTGGCAGTGGCTGCGGGCGTGGCGGTGTTCGTGCCCGATTACCGGCTGCTTCCCGAACATCCCTTCCCCGCCGCGACGATCGACACGCAGCACGCGCTGGAGTGGCTGGAGCGGCAGGGCATCGCGCCGCACGCGATCGGCATCGGCGGCGACAGCGCGGGTGCCAATCTCGCCGCGGGCGCGGTGCAGGCGCGGCTGGAGGCCGGCCATGCTCCGCCGGGGGCATGCTGGCTGCTCTCGGGCTGGCTCGATCTCACCCACTCGGGCGGCTCGATTGCCACGCGTTCGGCGGCGGACCCGTTCATCTCGGCGGCGGGCATGCCGGTGGGCGCGCAAGCCTATCTGCGCGACGCCGACCCGAAGGACCCCCGCGCCTCGCCGCTGTTCGGCCCGATGCACGGCTTCCCGCCGACGCTGATCCAGGTGGGCGAGGACGAGGTGCTGTTCGACGACAGCTGGCGCATGGCGCTGGCGCTGAAGCAGGCGGGACGCGAGGTGATCTTCCAGGAATGGGCGGGAATGATGCACGTCTTCCCCTTTTTCCTCTCGCACCTCGACGAAGCCCACGCAGCAATCGCGCAGGCAGGCATCGTCTTCCGGCGGCGGCTGCTCGGCGAGTAGCGCTCCGGAACCGTCCCCCCACGGCCTGACTGGCAGTCATACCCGGCGCGACAGGCCGAAGCTGGCGATTGGCCCGGCCGCTCCGCCGCCCTATGTTCGCTGCCATGCTAAGAACCGTCTCGCTGCCGCAGGATCACGACATCCCCCCACCCGAGGTGCTCGAGGTTTTCGAGCCGCTCGTCGGCTGCCAGGGCGCGGGCGGAGCGATCGGTCACCCGCTCGTTTATCTCCGCATCGGCGACAGCGGCTTTGCCGATTGCGGTTATTGCGATCGCCGCTTCGTGCTGAGGGGCGGCGCGGCCGACGTCACCGATCGCGACAAGGCGACCGTCCCCGGCCAGGACGATGACGACACCGCGCACCGCGCGCACGAGACGGCCCCGCCCGCCCCGGGCATCCTCCTCCATCTGACGGAAGCGCACTGATGAACCCGGCGAGCATGTTCTACGACGGCACCGATCTCGATCCGGCGCGCATTGGCGGCATCGTCGGCGACGCGCTCATCGGCTGCGACGACGGCGAGCTGTACCTGCAGCACAGCGTCAGCGAGGCGTTCACCTTCGACGACGGGCGGCTGAAAAACGCTTCGTTCGACACGGCGCAGGGCTTCGGCCTGCGCGGCGTGTCGGGCGAGACGACGGGTTTCGCGCATTCAAACGAGCTGAGCGAAGCCGCCATCCGCCGCGCGGCGGAGACGGTGCAGATCGTGCGGCAGGGCCGGGGTGGCACGATGGCGCTGGCGCCCGCGCGCACCAACCGCCAGCTCTATCGCGGCGACGATCCGCTTTCGGTCATCCCCTTCGCCGAAAAGCTGGCGCTGCTGGAACGCATCGACGCCGCGGCGCGCGCGCGCGACCCGCGGGTCGCGCAGGTGACGGTCAGCCTCACCGGCAGCTGGAGCGCGGTGGAGATCGTCCGCCCCGACGGCTTCGTCGCGCGCGACCTGCGCCCGCTGGTGCGGCTGAACGTGCAGATCGTCGCCAGGAACGGCGAGCGGCGCGAGACCGGCTATCACGGGCTTGGCGGCCGTTACGATTATCAGCGGCTGTTCGACGAGGCCGTCTGGCAGCGCGCCATCGGCATCGCCTTGGACCAGGCGCTGGTCAATCTGGAGAGCGTCGCTGCGCCTGCGGGCGAGATGACCGTCGTGCTTGGTCCCGGCTGGCCGGGCGTGCTGCTGCACGAGGCGGTCGGCCACGGACTGGAAGGCGACTTCAACCGCAAGGGCACGTCGGCGTTCGCAGGCCGCATCGGCGACCGGGTGGCCGCGCCGGGCGTGACGGTGGTCGACGACGGCTCGATCGAGGAGCGGCGCGGGTCACTGACGATCGACGACGAGGGCACGCCAACGCGCCGCACCGTGCTGATCGAGGACGGCATTTTGAAGGGTTACATGCAGGACCGGCTCAACGCCCGCCTGATGGGTGTCGACCCGACCGGCAACGGCCGCCGCGAAAGCTTTGCGCATGCGCCGATGCCGCGCATGACCAACACCTTCGCGCTGGCGGGCAGCGAAGACCCGCGCTCGATCCTCGAGAGCGTGAAGGACGGGATTTACATGAAGTCGTTCGGCGGCGGGCAGGTCGACATCACCAGCGGCAAGTTCGTCTTCAGCTGCACCGAAGGCTACCGCATCGAGAACGGCCGCCTGGGCCAGCCGCTGAAGGGCGCAACGCTGATCGGCAACGGCCCCGACGTGCTGACCCGCGTGCGAGCCATCGGCAACGACCTTGAGCTGGACGAGGGAGTCGGCGTCTGCGGCAAGGGCGGCCAGGGAGTGCCCGCAGGCGTCGGCCAGCCGACCCTGCTGATCGAGGGGCTGACTGTGGGCGGGACGGCGGCCTAGGCTGTCGCCACGATCGCCGCCCGCCCGTCCGTCCGCCGTCCTGGCGGAGAGGCGGCGTCGCGGCGGTCGAACCTGTCTTGGGCGCCGTCCGGCTGCGCACCGCGACGCCCCCAGATCGGCGGACATGTTTCGTGCATCGGCACCGATCCGGAGACGCAGAGATCCGCCAGCGCAACCGGCCCCGTTCGCCTTTTCTGCGCGGTCCGCCATCGGCCACCCCTGTTATTCCCGCCCCGCCACCCCATATATGTCCGGCTGAACGTCGCCTGCGACGGATATCGGGCCGCTTCAGGCTCCCTTTGTCCCTTTCTAGCCTCACGAAGCCGGGATGCGCCGCCGTTGGCGCATGCCCGTCATGCCATGGGACAAAGGATACCCATATGATCACCGGAACCGTCAAATTCTTCAATAACGACAAGGGCTATGGCTTCATCGCGCCGGAAAAGGGCGGCAATGACGCCTTCGTGCACATCAGCGCGGTCGAGCGCGCCGGCATGCGCACGCTCGATAAGGACCAGCGCGTGACCTACGAGCTGGAGACCGATCACCGCGGCAAGTCCTCGGCGGTCAACCTCCAGGCCGCCTGAACCGCCTCAGCTGACTTGGCGGGGCCCGATCGGGCCCCGCCAACCTTCCCGCATCACCGAAGGCCAGCCCATGTCGCCCATCGTCTTCTATCGCGAACAGGCTGCCCAGCAGCAGCTCGCAGCCGATGCAGCTGCGCTTCAGAATGTGCGCGAGCGCTGCCAGCGCGCTTCCGACGCGTGGACCGCGCTCGCCGAGCGCAGCGAGAAATCGCAGACGTTCCGCGACACAATCGCCACCAGCCGCGCCGCGACGCTCGCCGAGCAGGCCTGAGGGGGGACGCCCTAGCGCGTCTCGATCCAGTCGCCCGCCGCCAGCCCCTCGCGATCGACCGCGCGCTTGACCGCCGGGCGATCGAGCATCCGCCACGTGTGCTGCTGCCAGTGCGGATAGGCGCTCATGTCCAGCTTTAGCCTGCGCGCCCAGCGCCAGAACACGAACGGGTAGCCGTCGCCGATGCCGAACGAATCGCCCGCGGCCCACTCGCGACCTGCGAAGCGCTCGTCGATCTCGGCGAAATAGCCCGGCAGGCTGCCAAGCGCCGTCTCGCGCACCGACGCGAGCGCGGCGTCGCCCGATGCGTAGCGCTCGGAGCGGAACACGTGCGCGAAGGTTACGTGAACCGTGCCCGAGCACCACGCGATGAACGAAGCCACGCCCGCTGCGTCGAACTCGTCGGCCGGAAGCAGCCCGGCGCCGGGATGGCTGCGGGCGATATAGCCCAGGATCGCCGGGCCTTCGGTCGGCACGCGCTCTCCCACCCGCAGCGCGGGCACGCGGCCGTGCGGGTTGATGCGCAGATATTCGGCGCTGCGCTGCTCGCCCTTGGCCGGGTCCAGCCGGTGCGGATCGAAATCGGCCCCGGCCTCCTCCAGCGCGATGTGGCAGGCAAGGCTGCACGCTCCGGGGGCATAGTACAGCGTCTGGCTCATTGCGGCGGCTCCTTGCTGGGTCAGCGCAGCGGTTAGGCGCGCGGACTGCGTCCTTCAATCGCGTGCGCCTGCCGCCGACGCGTTGAGACGGCGGCGAATGCCGTGTAAGTCGCGCCGATCATGCCCGATGCAGCCAGCCCGCCGGGCGATGCGAGGCCAAAGCGCCTGTCCGAACTCAAGCTGATCTGGGGTTTCCTGAAGCCCTATCGCGCGCAGGTGGCGATCGCGCTCATCGCGTTGGTTGCAGCCGCGACATTGACGCTCGCGATCCCGCAGGGCTTCAAGCTGATCGTCGACCGCGGCTTCAATGCGCGGACGAGCGGCAGCATCGCGCCCTATTTCGAAGGGCTGATCGGAGTCGTCGTCGCGCTCGGCCTCGCCTCGGCGACGCGCTTTTATTACGTTTCCTGGCTCGGCGAGCGGGTGATCGCGGACATCCGCAGCGCAGTCGGCGCGCATCTGGTGACGCTCCACCCCGGCTGGTTCGAGGAGAACCGCCCCAGCGAGATCGCCAGCCGCGTCACCGCCGACACCGGTATCATCGAACAGCTGGTCGGCACCAGCGTATCGGTTGCGCTGCGGAATGCGGTGCTGGGCATCGGCGGCCTCGGCTACATGGCGTTCCAGAGCCTGAAGCTCACCGGCCTCGTGCTGCTGGTCATCCCGGTGCTGATCGGCCCCGCGGTGTTTCTCGGCCGCCGCGTGCGCGGGCTGAGCCGCCAGGCGCAGGACCGCGTCGCCGATATCGGTGCGACGACGACCGAGAGTTTGGGCGCGATCAAGATCGTCCAGTCCTTCACGCAGGAGGCGCGCACCGCGGCGCGCTTCGGCGAGCTGGCCGAGGCGGCGTTCGCCACCGCGCGGCGGCGCATCCGCATCCGCGCGGCGCTGACCGCCCTCATGACCGCGCTCATCTTCGGAGCGATCGTGCTGGTGCTGTGGGAGGGCGCGGCGGACGTGATCGCCGGCCGCATGAGCGGCGGCGCGATCACCGCCTTCGTGCTTGCGGCGGGCATCACCGCTGGCGCGTTCGGCGCGCTGACCGAGGTCTATGGCGACATCATGCGCGCGATCGGCGCCTCGCAGCGCATCGGCGAGCTGTTGTCGCAGCAGCCCGCGATCAGCCCGCCGCGGCGCCCGGTGCCGCTGCCGGTGCCGCCGCGTGGATCGCTGTCGTTCGAAAATGTCGAGTTTCGCTATCCCACCCGGCCGCAGCAATCGGCGCTGACCGGCTTCACGCTGCGCGTGACGCCCGGCGAGACGGTGGCGCTGGTGGGGCCAAGCGGGGCGGGCAAGTCGACCGTGTTCCAGCTCGCCCAGCGCTTCTACGATCCGCTGAGCGGCGAGGTGCGGCTGGACGGCGTGCCGCTGCCGTCGGCCGACCCGGTGGAGCTGCGCCAGCGCATCGGCTTCGTCCCGCAGGAGCCGGTGGTGTTCGCAGCTTCGGCGATCGAGAATATCCGCTTCGGCCGGCCCGATGCGAGCGAGGCCGATGTGTGGGCCGCGGCCGAGGCGGCGAACGCAGCCGAGTTCCTCGCAGCGCTCCCCGATGGCCTCAACACCTATCTGGGCGAGGGCGGCGCGCGCCTGTCGGGCGGCCAGCGCCAGCGCATGGCGATCGCGCGCGCCGTGCTGAAGGACGCACCGCTGCTGCTGCTCGATGAGGCGACGTCGGCGCTCGATGCCGAGAGCGAGCGGCTGGTGCAGGACGCGCTCGAGCGGCTGATGGCGCGGCGCACCACGCTCGTCATCGCGCACCGGCTGGCGACCGTGCGCAATGCCGACCGGATCATCGTGCTCGACGGCGGCCGCATGGTCGACGAGGGCACGCACGATGCCCTCGTCGCCAAGGGCGGCCTTTACGCGCGGCTCGCGCGGCTACAGTTCGACGACGCGCGCCTAGCGGAGCTCAATGCGCCCGCTTAACACAAGATATGCTCCAACCGCGACCGCCACGAGCACGATGAGCAGCAGCCAGGTGACGAGGCTCGACCCCTCGCGCGCGTCGGGCTCGGGCTCGGCCCAGCCGGGGCGGCGCGGGATCGGAGCGGCGTCGCTCAGCTCGACCGTCTCGCGCAGCGCGACCGGTGCGGGCTCAGCGGCGGGGGGCTCGATCACCGGCGGCGGCGGACCGACCGGGGCTGCGGGCATCGACGCCGTGGGCGCGGCTTCGACCAGCGCCTCGGCGGTGGCCTGCTGATGCCAGCTCTGGCGGCAGTTGGCGCAGACGATGTCGCGGCCTTCGGGTGGGATCGCGTCGGCCGGCACGCGGAAGCGCGCGCCGCAATTGGGACAAGTGATTTCCATGCGGGCGGTTTGAAACCATGTTGCATGGCCGCTGGCAAGCGACGTGGCCGCTAGCCGCCGCCGGAAGCGCGCAGCGCAGCGCAGCCCGCTGCTGTCCGCGCTCGCCCGGCTTGGAGCCATGCTTCTCCTGGTGTGGGCGGTGGGCTTCATCTGGTTCACCGGCACCACCCCGCGCCCGGCGGGGGACGACCTCGTCACCGACGGCATCGTGGTGTTGACCGGCGACACGGGCCGCATCGCGCGCGGCGTGCAGCTGCTGCGCATGGGCCGCGCCAAGCGGATGCTGATTTCGGGCGTCTCACCGCTTGCGGGCAAGCGCAGCCTGGCGCGCGCTGCCGGAGCGCCCGAACGGCTGTTCGCCTGCTGCGTCGACCTTGGTTTCCAGGCGATCGACACGCGATCCAACGCCGAGGAGACCGCCGCCTGGGCCAAGCGGCACGGCTATCGTTCGCTGCGGCTGGTGACGAGCGACTATCATATCCGCCGCGCGCGGCTGGAGCTGGAGGCCGAGCTGCCCGAAGCGCGGGTGACGGTCGATCCTGTGCCGGCGCGCGACCGCTCGCCCCGGCTGATGCTGCGCGAATATCACAAATACCTGCTGCGTCTGGCAGCGCGGACGCGCGAGGGCTGATGCGCCAGCTGAGGTGGATGGTGTTCTGGACGCTCTATGCGCTGGTGAGCGCTTTCTGGTTCCTGCTGACCGCGGCTGGCGAGCTGGTGCGCCCGGGCACGATCGGGTGGACTGCGCAGCGCTGGTCCGGCGCGTTCCGGCACCTGGCGCGCAGCGTGCTGGGCGTGCGGCTGCAGCTGGCGGGGACGGTGCCCGCCAAGCCATCGGTGATCGCGGCGCGGCATGAAAGTTTCTTCGAGGCGCTGGGGCTGCTGGACATGCTCAACAACCCCGCGGTGGTGCTGAAGGCCGAGTTGCTCGCGGTGCCCTTCTGGCGCTGGTTCGCACGCGCGAACGGGGCGATGGCCCTGGACCGCGACGCGGGCCCGGCCGCGATGCGGCGGCTGATCGCCGGCGCGCGTGCCGCCGCCGCCGCTGGGCGGCACATCCTGATCTTCCCCGAAGGCACCCGCGCGCTCCCCGGCGAGTGGCTGCCCGTGCAGCCCGGCGTCAGCGCGCTCGCGACGCTGCTGCGCCTGCCTGTGGTGCCCGTCGCGCTACGGGCTGGTCATGTCTGGCCGCGCGACGGGGTGGCGCGACCGGGGACCGTGCGGCTGCGCTTCGGCGAGCCGATTCCGCCCGGCCTGCCGCGCGAGGAGTTCGAGACGCTGCTGGCGGCAGCGCTGAGAGAGGAACCGTGATGCGACGCCGCGTGCCTGCCCTCGTGACGCTCGTGCCCGTGGCGGCGCTCATCGGCGGCTATTCCATCTACTGGGACGGCAAACGCGAGGCATTCCGCGCCGACCTTGCCCGCGCGCTGCCGGGGGTGAGCTTCGAAGTCGGCGGGTTTCCCTATCGGCTGAGCGCCGGTGGTGGGGCGATTGAGCGGAGCTGGGGCGCGGACGGGGCGCGGGTCAGCGCGCGCGGCGCTGCATGGTCGCTCGACCGCCAGCCTTGGCGGCAGGAACTGAGCGTGATCGGCGCGCGGCGGCCGGTGGTGGAGCTGACGGCCGACGGGCTGGGCGCGCTGCTCATCGAAGCGGACAAGGGCCGCGCCAGCGTCAACCGCAACGAGCAGCGGGTGTCCTCGGAGTTCGAGGCGGCGACCATATGGCTGCGTGGGCCGGGGCGCGGCGAGGCTGCCGCACCGCTGCGGGCGGAGCGGTTCGAGCTTCACGTGCGTCAGACTCCGCAAAGCGATGCGCCCGGCCCGGCTCCGCGCGCGCAGGTTTACGTCCGCGCGGCCGGGCTGCGGCTGCGGCCGGGCGCAGCCGCTGGTACCCCGGCCGGCGCACCGGGCGCAGATGGCGGCAAGCTGACGGTTGCGCCGCGAGGCGCAGCGACCGACGGCGGCGACCCGCTCGCGGCCGAGCTGGCGCTGACGCTGCGCTCGCCGCTGCCGCTCATCCGCGCACCTCGGGCGGTTTCGGCGACCAGTGAGCGCTTTGTCGTGACCGCGCCGGGCGGGGAGGTGGCTAACGGATCGCTGCAACTGGCGCCTGCACCCGAAGGCGGGCTTGCAGTCAGCGGGACGATCGCCACCACCTGCCCGCGCCAGTGGGCCGAGCTGCTGGGCGGCGCGCCCGCGGCGCGCCCCGAATACCGGGCGCGCCTGCCCGTGACGCTGAGCTTCGCCGGGCCGCTCGCCGCACCCCGCCTCGCCAGCCCCCTGCCCGCCGTCATCCCCGCCCGAACCCGCGAAAAGCCCTGCCCGCAATTCGCGGGGTGACTTGCCCGCGCTCGCGCCGGGGGCGGCGACGCGTCCATCGCGACCGCGGCGGGGACGGCCATGCCCGCGCTCGGGCCGGGTGCGGCGACGCGTCCATCGCGACCGAGGCGGCGATGGCCGGATTGCGCGGCTTGACGGTCGGTGCCCGCCGCGCCGGATCGACCGCCGACAGTTTCATCTGATTGGCGACATGCCGTGGCATCGCGAGCTGCATCACGCCGCTGTCGACCATCGCCCGCACGCGCAGGCTGCCGAGCGCGTGCTCGCGGGCGTTCGTGCATTCGCTATCGGCGTAGACCAACCCCATACGCGCTCGCTGCCGCGTGATGGCGCGGCTGGTCGGGGCCTGGCGGGCGGACGATCGGCGCAGTGCTCCCCTACTCCGCCGCAATTGCCATGACCGGAACGGGCCGGGATGCCGCCTTCCGCGCCCTGATCCGCGCCTCCAGCTCCGGCCGGAAATGGCGGATCAGGCCCTGGATCGGCCAGGCGGCGGCGTCGCCGAGCGCACAGATGGTGTGGCCTTCGATCTCGCAGGTCACTTCCTGCAACAGGTCGATCTCGTGCATCTCGGCCTCGCCGGTCACCAGCCGCTTCATCACGCGCCACATCCAGCCGGTGCCCTCGCGGCACGGCGTGCACTGGCCGCAGCTTTCGTGCTTGTAGAAATAACTGATGCGCGTGATCGCCTGAACGATGTCGGTCGACTTGTCCATGACGATGACCGCCGCCGTGCCCAGGCCCGATTTCAGATCACGCAGCGTATCGAAGTCCATCGGCGCGTCGATGATCTGCTCCGCTGGAACGAGCGGCACCGAGGATCCGCCCGGGATCACTGCCAGCAGATTGTCCCAGCCGCCGCGGATGCCGCCGCAATGCTTGTCGATCAGCTCGCGGAACGGGATGCTCATCGCCTCTTCCACATTGCACGGCCGGTTCACATGGCCGCTGATGCAGAAAAGCTTCGTGCCCGTGTTGTTGGGCCGGCCGATCCCTGCGAACCACTCAGGTCCGCGCCGCAGGATCGTCGGCACGACCGCGATCGATTCGACGTTGTTGACCGTCGTCGGCTTGCCATAGAGGCCAGCGCCCGCCGGAAAGGGCGGCTTCAGGCGCGGCTGGCCCTTCTTGCCCTCCAGGCTTTCAATAAGCGCAGTCTCCTCGCCGCAGATATAGGCGCCAGCCCCGCGGTGGACGTAAAGATCGAAGTCCCAACCCGATCCGCAGGCGTTCTTGCCGATGAAGCCGCGCGCATAAGCCTGGTCGATCGCGGCCTGAAGGCGGTTGATCTCGTGCCAGTATTCACCCCGCACGTAGATATAGCAGGCGTGCGCCTGCATCGCGATGCTGGCGATCAGAGCGCCTTCGATCAGCTTGTGCGGATCATGGCGCAGGATCTCGCGGTCCTTGCAGGTCCCGGGCTCCGATTCGTCGGCGTTGATGACCAGATAATGCGGGCGGCCCTCCTTCACCTCCTTGGGCATGAAGGACCATTTGGTGCCGGTGGAGAAGCCCGCACCGCCGCGCCCGCGCAGTCCACTCGCCTTCACTTGCTCGATGATTTTCTCGCGCCCGCGCTCGAGGATCGCTTTGGTGCCGTCCCAGTCGCCACGCTGCAGCGCCCCGTCCACGCCCCAGTCGTGCCGGCCGTAGAGGTTGGTGAAAATACGATCCTTGTCGGCGAGCATCAGTGCGTTTCCACAGGTTCAAGGCGGCATGCGATCCGATCATCGACCGATCGCAGTCGAAGCAGGCTCAGGTTCCCGATCATGTCTTCGCTCATGCCGCCTCCATCAGCGTCGTCGGCCCACCTTCGGGCGCGCTGAACTGGCGGCCGTTCTGCGGACCCGGCTTGACGAGCTGACCCTGCTCAAGCGCCGCCAGCAGGGCGCGGGTGCGACCGTAGTCCAAGTCTTCGAAATAGGTCTCCGCATTCACCTGCAGCATCGGCGCGTTGACGCAGGCTCCCAGGCACTCGACCTCGGCAAGGCTGAACGCGCCGCCGTTCGTCACATGGCCCTTGCGCAGTCCGTGATCGTGGCACGCGCGGAACACCTCGTCGCTCCCGCGGAGCCAGCATGGAGTCGTTCCGCACACTTCGATGTGGAAGCGCCCGGTCGGCTCCAGATTGTACATCGTGTAGAAGGTCGCAACCTCGTATGCGCGGATATAGGGCATCCCCACGCGCTTGGCGCAGTACTCGATGACCGGAACGGGCAGCCAGCCAATGCCGGTCTCCGAGCGCATCTGCTCCTGCGCCAGCCAGAACAGCGGCATGATCGCCGAATGCTCGCGGCCTCGGGGGTAGCGGGCAAGAATTGCTTCGGCCTTCTTCTCGCTAGCAGGCGTGAACGCGAAATCGCCATGCGGCCGCGTCGCCACAGGCGAGCGCTGCGCGTCGTGTTGGGAGCCGTAGGTGCCGGTCGACATGCGTCCTGCTTTAACCGGGAATCGCTTTGAGGTAACTAGGAACGCTCAGCCGATTGGCCCACCGTCCCACGAAGCGCCGGCGCCACCTTTGGATGGGTCCCGGCCAAAGACCGCGGGTGATGCACCGTTCTCGCGCGAGCGATGAAGTCAACGCCCGGGACACGCCGATAATAACAAGAGCTCGACCAAATCGTTCGCCCAAGGCGAAGGCACGAACAGCATTATCACGATGAATGCGGCAAACATCGCGCTCAATAGCCATAGCCATGACCGATCGAGGGATCAGCCCGACACGAAGAGTTGCCGCTACCTGTCCACTTCGCCGAACACGATGTCCAACGATCCCAACACTGCTGGCGCGTCGGCCAGCATGTGGCCCTTGCATAGAAAGTCCATCGCCTGCAGATGGCTGAAACCGGTTGGCCGGATCTTGACGCGATAGGGCTTATTGGTGCCGTCGCTGACCAGATAGATGCCGAACTCGCCTTTCGGACTTTCGGTGGCGACGTACACTTCGCCCGCGGGCACGTGATAACCTTCGGTGTAGAGCTTGAAGTGGTGGATCAGCGCTTCCATCGACCGCTTCATCTCGCCGCGCGAGGGCGGCACCACCTTGCGGTCGATGCTGGCGTGAGGGCCCCTCGGCAGCTCCTGCAGACACTGCCGGATGATGCGGACCGATTGGCGCATCTCCTCCACGCGGACCACCCAGCGGTCATAGCAGTCGCCCGCCTTGCCGACGGGGATGTCGAACTCCATCCGGTCGTAGACGTCATAGGGCTGCGATTTGCGCAGGTCCCACGCGATGCCCGCGGCGCGGATCATCGGGCCGCTGAAGCCCCACGCGATCGTCTCGTCGCGGTTGGCGACGCCGATGCCGACGTTGCGCTGCTTGAAGATGCGGTTCTCGCCCAGCAGCGCGACGAAATCCTCCAGCACGCGCGGAAAGCTTTCGGTCCACGCCCAGATGTCGTCCAACAAATCCTGCGGCAAATCCTGATGCACACCGCCCGGACGGAAATAGTTGGCATGCATCCGCGCGCCGCTTGCACGTTCGAAAAAGCCAAGCAGCTTTTCGCGTTCCTCGAACACCCACAGGATCGGAGTCAGCGCGCCGACATCGAGTCCATGGCTGCCGGTATTCAGGATGTGGTTGCTGATCCGCGTAATCTCAGCGAACAGCACGCGGATATATTGCGCACGCAGCGGCACCTCGAGCCCGAGGAGCTTCTCGATCGCCAGCACAAACGAGTGCTCCATGCAGATCGGCGACGCATAATCCAGCCGGTCCATGTACGGCAGCGCCTGCATGTACGTCTTGTATTCGCACAGCTTTTCGGTGCCGCGGTGCAGCAGGCCGATATGGTTGTCGATCCGCTCGATCACCTCGCCGTCAAGCTCGATGATCATGCGCAGTACGCCGTGCGCGGCTGGATGCTGCGGGCCGAAATTGATCGTGTAGTTCTCGATCCCGGTCTCTTTGTCGCGGTCCGCCGCGCGCGGTTCGGGAGCGCGGACGACGAGATCGGCGCCGATGAAGTCTGACATGCTCAGGCCTTGCCGTCCGCAGGCCCGGGCTTCGCGCCCCCGGCCTGCTCGAAACCCTGCTGCCCGCGCGACCGCACGAAGCCCGACGCGGTCGGCGGCTCGGCCAGCACCGGCGGCGGCGCGGGCGACGGGGCACCGGGGGCCGCCGCCGTCGCCTTCTCGTCGCCGGGCAGCACGTAGCGCGCACCCTCCCACGGCGACAGGAAATCAAACGAGCGGAAATCCTGCGGCAGCGTCACCGGCTCATAAACGACGCGCTTATGCTTCTCGGAATAGCGCATCTCGACATAGCCGGTGAGCGGGAAGTCCTTGCGCAACGGGTGGCCCTGAAAGCCGTAATCGGTGACGATCCGGCGAAGGTCGGGATTGCCATCGAAAATAACGCCGTACAAATCCCATATCTCGCGCTCGAACCAGCCCGCGACGGGCCAGAGGTCGACGACCGAGGGCACCGCCTCGTCCTCGTCGGTGGTGCATTTGACGCGGATGCGGCTGTTCGCCGTCAGCGAGAGCAGATCGTAGACCACCTCGAACCGCTCGGCGCGCTCGGGATAATCGACGCCGCTGATGCACATCAGCTGCTGGAACTGGTGCTCGTCGCGCAACCGCTTCAGCACCGCGACCAGTGCGCCGCGCTCGACGCTGAGCGCCGTCTCGCCAACCGCCTCGACGGCGTGGAGCACGCCCGGCCAGCTCCGCGCAGGCTCGATCAGCCCCGCCGCACTTGCGACCCTGGGGAAGCTCACCGCTCGAACGTGCCCACGCGGCGCATTTTGCGCTGCAATAACAGCACGCCGTAAATCAGCGCCTCGGCCGTCGGCGGGCAGCCCGGCACGTAGATGTCCACCGGCACGATCCGGTCGCATCCGCGCACGACGCTGTAGCTATAGTGGTAATAGCCTCCGCCATTGGCGCAGCTGCCCATTGAAATCACATAGCGCGGCTCGGGCATCTGATCGTAGACGCGTCGCAGCGCCGGCGCCATCTTGTTGCACAGCGTTCCAGCGACGATCATCACGTCGGACTGGCGTGGGCTCGCGCGCGGTGCGGCGCCGAAGCGCTCCATATCATAGCGCGGCATGTTGGCGTGGATCATCTCCACCGCGCAGCAAGCCAGCCCAAAGGTCATCCACCACAGCGAACCGGTACGCGCCCAGTTGAACAGCTCCTCGGTGGAGGTGACGAGGTAGCCCTTGTTGGAAACTTCCTTGTTCACATCAAGGAAGAACTGATCGGGCCGCGTGATCGGCGCGCGCTCTTCGCCGCCGGTCCCGATACGCGATAGCGCACGGGCCTGCTTGTACTC
>Ga0326763_1000054_pt1 | contig 43041 bp, 46 predicted proteins | sample NORPS_P_FD_207671 | JGI IMG/M metagenome (GOLD analysis project Ga0326763, IMG submission 207671) | Hot spring water microbial communities from Norris Geyser Basin, Yellowstone National Park, WY, United States - NOR.PS_P | ecosystem: Environmental > Aquatic > Thermal springs > Unclassified...
CCGCTGCCGGACCATCCGGCGCCTGGCGGGAAGATCCTCCCCGGAACGGGGAGGATCGAGACTACCGCAGCGCCACCACGTTCGCCGGCAGCGCCACGTCGTCCTCGCGGTCGATGTAGACGCTCGCCATCGGCTCGTCCTCAACCACGACGGTCTCGCCGTGGCCCAGGCCGAAGCCGTTGAACTCGGTGCGCATCGCCGAGCCGTAGGCGCCGAGCATGCCGATCTCAATATAGTCGCCCGGCTGGATGTCGGCCGGGAGCATGAAGGGGCCCTTCATGTGATCGAGGTCGTCGCACGTCGGCCCGTAGAGCTGGAACTCCAGCGGCTTGGCGCGTGACTCGGTCTCGCGCAGCAGCCGCACCGGGAAGCGCCAGCCGATATGCGCTGCATCGAACAGCGATCCGTAGGCGCCGTCGTTGATGTAGAGCACGTCGCGCTTGCGCCGCTCAACGCGCACCACGACCGAGGCATATTCCGCGCACAGCGCACGGCCTGGCTCGGCCCACAGCTCGGCCGAGTAGCTGATCGGCAGCGCCTCGAACTGGCGGTGGATGGTCGCGAAGAACGCCTCCATCGGAGCCGGGTCCATGCCGGGGTAGATCGACGGGAACCCGCCGCCCACATCGACCACGTCGACGGTGACGCCGGCGGCGACGATCGCCGCGCGCACCATCGCCATCGCGTCCGCATAGGCTGCGGGGCTCATCGTCTGCGATCCGACGTGGAAGCACAGCCCCAGCGCGTCCGCCGCCTGGCGGGCGGCGAGCAGCAGCGAGGGTGCGTCCTCCTGGGAAACGCCGAACTTCGCGCCGAGCGACAGCTTGGCGTGCGCGTTCGATACGCGCAGCCGCACGCAGAGCGTCAGATCGGTCGCGGCGCCGGTCGCCTTGACGATCTTTTGCAGCTCCTCGTGGCTGTCCAGGCTGAAGGTGCGCACGCCGTGCCGGTGATACGCCTCGGCAATGGCCTCGGGCGCCTTCACCGGGTGCATGAAGCACAGCGTCGCCTCCGGCAGCAGCCGGCGAACAAGGCGCACCTCGGCGATCGACGCGACGTCATAGTGCGTCACGCCCGCACCCCACAGGGTCCGGATCAGCTCGGGCGACGGGTTCGCCTTCACCGCATACAGCGTCTTGCCCGGAAACTTCGACAGGAAGAATCCGGCGGCACGCTCAGCCGCGTGTGGACGAAGGCACGTGACCGGCTCGGCCGGTCGCAGGGTGGTCGCTACCCCCAGCGCGCTATGGTGCTTGTGCAACTCAAGGGACCTCCGAAAAGCAGTTGACGTATCGGCTGCCTTGCGGCCGGAAGTCCCTGGGGCAGCGGAGGCGCGATATATGGACGGGGGACCCCCCATGCAAGAACTTTCGGATGCGGCAATTCCACTGGCCCATCAACGACTTGGGCCGAGATTGCCGGATATTCACGGTGTCCGGGCCGCGGCAAGAAGTCTCGCAGGTGCAGCGCTCGTCACTCCGCTCGTGCGCAGCGACGCTCTCGACGCCGCGACGGGCGCCCGCGTGTGGCTGAAGGCGGAGTGTTTGCAGCTGACCGGCAGCTTCAAGTTCCGCGGTGCGTATCATCGCCTCAGCCAGCTCGCGGCGGGCACGCCGGTGGTGGCGTTCAGCAGCGGCAACCACGCGCAGGGCGTCGCGCGCGCCGCGCGGATGCTCGGCCAGCCATGTGCGATCGTCATGCCCGCCGACGCGCCCGCGCTGAAGGTGGAGCGCACGCGCGCCGATGGCGCCGAGGTGATCGTCTATGACCGCGCGACCGAAAGCCGCGAGGCGATCGCCCTCCGCCTCGCGGCGGAGCGCGGCGCCGTGCTGGTGCCGAGCTTCGACGACGAGCAGATCGTGGCGGGGCAGGGGACCGCGGGGCTGGAGGCGCGCGAGCAGCTCGCAGCGATGGGCCTCACCGCAGACATCGCGCTGGTGTGCTGCGGCGGTGGCGGGCTGGCATCGGGCATCGCGCTGGGGCTGGGCGCGCCGGTGGTGACGGTGGAGCCCGAGGGCTATGACGACGTCGCGCGCAGCCTGGCGGCGGGGCGCATCGAGGGCATCGACGGCTTCGCGCCGACGCTTGCCGACTCGCTGCAGACCCCGCGCATGGCCGAGCTGACGTTCTCCATCCTGCGCCGGGCCGGCGCGCGCGGCGTCGCCGTCAGCGAGGCCGCGATGGCCGGAGCGGTGCGCTTCGCCTTCACCGAGCTGAAGCTGGTGGTGGAGCCCGGCGGCGCCGCTGCGCTGGCTGCGCTGTTGTCGGGCGCGGTCGATGTGCGCGGGCAGGTGGTCGTCGCGACGCTGAGCGGCGGCAATGTCGATCCGGCGGTTTTTGCCCGACTGATCGCCGCCTGAGCGGGCGTGGGCCGGGGCGGCGAAATGCTTTCCCTCGCGGCGCGGGCCGGCTATCGCGCGCGTCCCTCATGTCGGTCCCGGTCCGCATCCTGTTGGCGCTCGCGCTCGGCCTCGGGCTCGGCACTTCCCTGAAGGAGACCGATCCGGCTGCCGCCGCGCGGGTGCTCGCCTTCGCCGAACCGGTCGGCGGCATGTGGCTCGATGCGCTGCGCATGATGATCGTGCCGCTGGTGCTGTCGCTGCTGGTGATCGGCATTGCGTCCACTGCCGACGCGGCGCGCGCGGGCGGGATCGCGGCGCGGACCGTTGCCTACATCCTCGTGACGCTGTGGCTCAGCAGTTGCGCGGGGTGGCTGTTGTCCGAGCTGTTCTGGCAGATCGCACCCCTGCCCAAGGCGGCGGGAGCGGCGCTGGGCAAGGCGCTTGGCGCGAACAGCGGGCCGCTGCCGCCGGTGCCGGGGATCGGCGAGTTCCTGCGCGGGATCGTGCCGCCCAACATCGTGAAGGCGGCGGCCGAGGACCAGATGCTCGGGCTCATCCTGTTCGGCGGGCTGTTCGGCTTCGCAGCAATGAAGCTCGACGCCGACCGCCGCGACCGGCTGGTGGGAGCGTTCGATGCGATCGCCGAGGCGATGCTCGTCATCATCGGCTGGGTGCTTTGGGTGGCGCCGCTGGGTGTGCTGGCGCTGGCATTCTCGGTCGGCGCCAAGGCGGGGCTCGCGGCTGCGGGCGCGCTCGGGCACTATGTGCTGACCTTGTCGGCGATCGGCGCGGCGGTGACGCTTTTCGTCTACCCGGCGGCGGTGCTGGTGGGACGCATCGGGCTGGGGCCGTTCGCGCGCGCGGTTGCGCCCGCGCAGGCGCTGGCGATCAGCACGCAATCAAGCCTCGCGTGCCTGCCGATCATGCTGAAGGGTGCCGGTGCAATCGGCGTGCCGGGGCGGGTGTCGGCGCTGACCATGCCGATGGCGGTGGCGCTGATGCGGACGACCGGCCCCGCGATGAACCTTGGCGTCGCGCTCTACGTGGCGCATTGGCTGGGCGTGCCGCTGGGCCCGGCGCAGATCGCGGCGGGGATCGCGCTCGGCGCGACGACGACGCTGGGCGCGGTCAGCCTGCCGGGGCAGGTCAGCTTCCTGTCCTCGATCGCCCCGATTGCGATCGCGATGGGTGTGCCGGTGGGGCCGCTGCTGCTGCTGATCGCGGTGGAGCCGATCCCCGACATTTTCCGCACGATCGGCAACGTGACGAACGACGTGGCGCTGGCGCGCGTGATCGCGCGGCTCACGGGGAACGCGGGCGCGCCGGGCTCGTTCGAGAGCGAGATGGAGGCGCCCCGTGCAGACTGACGATTCCCGCCCGCTTGCCGACGCACCCGTGCCGCCCGTCGGCGCCGACCGCGAGGCGCACGACCGCGCAGCCGACATCCACGACGATCCCGAGGGCGAGGACGCAGCGGTCGACATCGGCTCCGACGAGAGCTTCCCCGCGAGCGACCCGTCCGCCCCGGCCCAGCCGGGATCGACCAACGACCCCGTACCCTCAAGCGGCTTCCCCGCCTGAGCGCTCCGAGCGCGGACCGATCGCCTACCCGAACAGCCGCGGCGCCAGCGCGCGCAGGCGTTCGGTCGCGGCTTCGGGCCAGAGGTCGCGCGGGGTGATGATCGCGTGATCGAGCGCGCGCGTGATTGCCGCCGGTGACGGCGCCGCCAGAGGCAGCAGCCGGGCCACCTCGGCGACGACTCGCTTTGCGGACTCGGCATTGGCGCGCAGCACCGCCACGACGGCGCTGACATCGACGGCGTCGTGCTCGCTGTGCCAAGCGTCGAAATCGGTCACGCAGGCGACGCAGGCGTAGGGCAGCTCGGCCTCGCGGGCGAGGTTCGCCTCGGGGAGGCCGGTCATGCCGATGACGTCGCCGCCATCGGCGCGGAATCGGATCGATTCGGCGCGGGTTGAGAAGCGCGGCCCATCGATGATTACGAACGTGCCGCCCGCTTGGTGCGGGAGGCCCAGCCCGGCCAGCGCGTCCGCTGCGACGCCCGACAGAACCGGGCAGACCGGCTCGGCGAAGGCTGCGTGCGCGACGATGCCGCCGCCGAAGAAGCTTGGCTCGCGCTGCCCGCGCGTGCGGTCGTCATACTGATCGATGACCACGAACGTCCCCGGCGGCAGCTCCTCGCGGAACGATCCGCACGCCGAGACCGCGAGCACATGCGTGCAGCCTGCCTGCTTCAGCGCGGCGATGTTGGCGCGGTAGTTGATCTCGTGCGGGGCAATCGCGTGGCCGCGTCCGTGGCGCGGCAGGAAGGCGAGTTCGGTCTCGCCCAGCCACCCGATGAACAGCTGGTCCGACGGGCGGCCCCACGGCGTCGTCAGCTCCATCCACTCGCCGCCCGCCAGCCCCGGCAGCTGGTACAGCCCGCTGCCCCCGATCACCCCCAACCGTCGCGTCATCGTGCCCGGCTAGCCGCGCTCCGCCGGTGCGGCAAGGCAAGGCCTTAGACCGCGTTCTGCGTCAGCAGGTCGTAGGCGGCGACGACCTCGGCGTGCTGGTTGGTGACGATCGCGGCCCAGCGCACCTCGCCGCGCTCGGAGTCGCGCGCCTGCTTGGATCGCACCGTCAACTGCACCTTGATCCGGTCGCCGGGCTTGACCGGCTGCACGAAGCGCAGCCCCTCTAGCCCGTAATTCGCGAGCACGGGCCCCTCGTCTGGATCGACGAACAGCCCCGCAGCGAAGCTCAGCACCAGATAGCCGTGCGCCACGCGCGTGCCGAACAGCGGGTTCCGCGCGGCTGCGGCCTCGTCCATGTGCGCGTAGAAGCTGTCACCGGTAAACTGGGCGAAATGCTCGATATCGGCAAGCGTCACCTCGCGCTCGCGCGTGAAATGCGTGTCGCCCACCTGCAACTGGCTCAACCGCAGCCGGAACGGGTGGACGCCTGGGTCGCGCGTCGGGCCGCCGGGCATCCAGCGGCCGGTGACGGCGGTCAGCACCGCTGGCGAGCCCTGGAGCGCGGTGCGCTGCATATAATGCTTGAGGCCGCGCACTCCGCCCAGCTCCTCGCCGCCGCCGGCGCGGCCGGGGCCGCCGTGCACCAGCACGGGAAGCGGCGAGCCGTGGCCCGTCGATTCCGCTGCGCAATCGCGGTCGCAGATCAGCATCCGTCCGTGAAACGCGCCCGAGCCAAGCACCACCGCGCGCGCCGTTTCCGGCGAGTGGGTGAACAGGCTCATGACGAGTGAGCCCTGGCCGCGATTGACGAGAGCGATCGCGTCATCGAGGTCGCGATAGGGCATCAGCGTCGAGACGGGGCCGAACGGTTCGGTATCGTGGACCGCCTGGCTCCCCCACGGCGCGTCCTCGCGCATCAGGATCGGCGACATGAAGAAGCCTGCACGCGCGACCTCGCCGACGGGGTCGATGCGGTCGGGGTCGCCGAAGGCGATGCGAGCGGTGGCGCTCAGCGCGCGCACCTTGCCGCGCACGTCGGCAAGCTGGCCGGCGCTGGCGAGCGCGCCCATCGTCACCCCCTCGACGCGCGGATCGCCGACGATGACGCGGCTAAGCCGCTCGGCGAGCGCGTGTTCGGCTGCGTCGATCAGGTGCGCGGGCGCGAAGGCGCGGCGGATCGCGGTGCATTTCTGACCCGCCTTCACCGTCATCTCGCGGACGATCTCGCGCGTGAAGAGATCGAATTCGGGCGTCCCCGGCTCGGCATCGGGGCCGAGCACGCAGGCGTTCAGGCTGTCGCGCTCGGAGATGAAGCGCACGGCCTCGCGCGCGATGACGGGATGCGACTGCAGCGTCTGCGCGGTGTCGGCCGATCCGGTGAAGCTGATCACGTCCTGGCCGGTCAGATGATCGAAAAGATCGCCGACCGATCCAATGATCAGCTGCACCGCCCCGGGCGGCAGCAGGCCGGTTTCGACCATCACGCGGAACGCCGCCTCGGCAAGATAGGCGGTGGCCGACGCTGGCTTCACGATCGCGGGGACGCCCGCGATGAGCGTCGGCGCGAGTTTCTCCATCATGCCCCAGACGGGGAAGTTGAACGCGTTGATATGGACCGCAACTCCGTGCAACGGCGTGTAGATGTGCTGGCCGAGGAAGGTGCCGGCCTTGCCCAGGATTTCGGGATCGCCGTCGACGAGCACGTGGCCGTCGCGCACTTCGCGCCGCGTCTTCGAGCTGACCGAGAAGAACGTGCCGGCGCCGCCGTCGATATCGATCCAGCTGTCGCCCTTCGTCGCGCCGGTCAGGTAGCTGAGCGCGTAGAGCTCGTCCTTCCGCGCCATCACCGCCTCGGCGAGCGCCTTCACCATGCGCGCACGCTCGTGGAACGTCATGCGCCGCAGCGCTGGGCCGCCGACGGTCCGCGCGTGCGCGGCCATCGCCCCGAAATCGAGGCCGGCGCTGCCGCCGCGCGCCACGGGCTCAGCGGTGACCGCCGAGACGAACTCGGCGGCGCTGGCGGCGGCGGGCGCGTGCCAGCGGTCTTGCGTGTAGTTCCGAAGGGTCAGCATCACGGTCGGGTCTCCACCAGCCAGGCGGCGTTCACTTGCCGCGGAACACCGGCTTACGCTTGTCCATGAACGCGGCGACGCCCTCGGCATAGTCGGCACTGCGTCCCAGCTCGCGCATCGCATCGCGTTCGGCGTCGAGCTGGTCCGACAGGCTGCGGCCCGATGCCGATCGGATCAGGCGCTTGGTCGCGGCGAGCCCGAGCGTGGGGGCGGCGGCGAGGCGGGCGGTCAGCGCGTCGACCTCGCTCGCGAAGTCGGAGTCGGGCACAGCGCGCCAGATCAGCCCCCACGCGGCGGCCTGCTCGGCCGGGAGCGGGTCGCCCAGCAGCGCCAGCCCCAGCGCGCGCGCCTGCCCAGCCAGCCGCGGCAAGGCCCACGAGCCGCCGCTGTCCGGCACCAGCCCCAGCCCCGCGAAGCTCTGGATGAAGCGCGCCGATTTCGCGGCGATGACGATATCGCACGCAAACGCGATCGACGCGCCCGCGCCCGCGGCGACGCCGTTCACCGCCGCGACGACGGGCAGCGGCAGCGCGGTCAGGCGCCGGATCAGCGGCGACCACAGCGTGCCGACCGTCTCGCCCAGGTCGACGCCCGCGCCGGGCGCGCGCATCGTCCGCTCGCTCAGGTCCTGCCCCGCCGAGAAGGCGCGGCCAGCGCCCGTCAGCACAAGCACGCGCGCGCCGTCGCGCTCGATGGCCGAGAGCGCGTCGGCCACCTCGGCATGCATCGCGGCCGAGAAGCTGTTCATCTTGTCGGGCCGCGAAAATGTCAGCCGCGCGGCGCCTTCGGGCACCTGCTCGAAGCGGATGGTTTCGTAGGTCACGGCGCCGCCTTACCCCTTCCGGTCATGCCGGCGAAAGCTCGCACCTGCCCCTTCGGGCCAACGGCGCGCGCGTCGCACCCGGGCCCTGGCTTCCGCCGGGGTGACGCGGTGCTAAGTGAGCGCGCAAGGAGCCCTGACCGATGCCCCACGCCTATATCTGCGACGCCGTCCGCACGCCCATCGGCCGTTACGGTGGCGCGCTCGCGCCGGTGCGAGCCGACGACCTGGCAGCCGTGCCGCTCGCCGCGCTGAAGCGCCGCAACCCGGGCATCGACTGGTCGAAGCTGGACGACGTGATCCTCGGCTGCGCCAACCAGGCCGGAGAGGACAACCGCAACGTCGCGCGCATGGCGGCGCTGCTCGCGGGGCTGGGAGAGACCGCGCCGGGGACCACGATCAACCGGCTGTGCGGCAGCGGTCTGGACGCGGTGGCGATGGCCGCGCGCGCGATCGGCGTGGGTGACGCGGACCTGATCGTCGCGGGCGGGGTGGAGAGCATGACGCGCGCTCCGTTCGTGATGGCGAAGCAAGGCGAGGCATGGAGCCGGACGCACGAGGTCCACGACACGACGATCGGCTGGCGCTTCGTCAACGCGACGCTGAAGCGCGAGTTCGGGATCGATTCGATGCCCGAGACCGCCGAGAACGTGGCGCAGGACTTTGAGGTCGCGAGGCTGGACCAGGACCGGTTCGCGCTTGAATCGCAGCGCCGCGCCGCGCGCGCGCAGGCGGACGGCCGCTTCGCCGCCGAGATCGTGCCCGTCCACGTGCCCCAGAAAAAGGGCGATCACCTCGTGATCGAGCGCGACGAGCATCCGCGCGAGACCTCGCTCGAGGCGCTCGGGAAACTGCGCCCCATCGTCCGCCCGGACGGCACGGTGACGGCGGGCAACGCCAGCGGGGTGAACGACGGCGCGGCGGCGCTGATCGTCGCGTCCGAGACAGCGGTTGCAGCCCACGGCCTGACGCCGCGCGCGCGCGTGCTGGGCTGCGCGGTCGCGGGGGTGCCCCCTCGCATCATGGGGATCGGCCCCGCTCCAGCTACGGGGAAGCTGTGCGATCGCCTGGGGCTGCGCGTCTCAGACTTCGACGTCATCGAACTGAACGAAGCGTTCGCCGCGCAGGGCCTCGCGGTGCTGCGTGAACTCGGCCTCCCCGACGACGCCGACCACGTGAACCCGAACGGCGGCGCCATCGCGCTGGGTCACCCCCTCGGCATGAGCGGCGCGCGCCTGGCGCTGACGCTGACCGAGGAGCTGCAACGCCGCGGCGCCAGGCGCGGGCTGGCGACGATGTGCATCGGCGTCGGCCAGGGCATCGCGCTCGCCGTCGAGCGGGTTTGATCGGCGCGGAGGCCGCCTAGGCCAGCTTCAGACTTTGCACTGGCAGAAACAGCGTGTGCGGTTCGTTCAGAACCGCGAGGAAGCCGTAGCGGGCGTAGAACGCCGCGGCCTCGGCATCGAGTGCGTGAACGACGAGGGCCCTGCAGCCGATCATCTCGCTTGCGGCGAGCGTCCGCCGGATCGCTTCGAACAGCAGCAGCCGGCCGACCCCGCGGCCCTGAAACGCCTGATCGACCGCGAGCCGCCCGAGCAGGATCGCCGACAACGGATCGGGCACATTGCGCCGCGGGCGGCCCGGCGCAGACGACCGCGAGATCGAACAGGCGCTGAGCGCATAATAGCCGCGCACGGCACCCGCTGGATCCAGGCACACATAGGTCCGGGCGGAGTAGCCTTCCGCCGCCAGCGCGCGCCGCTTCAGCCACGCATCCAACGAACCTCGCCCGGAGCGGAAATCGTCGACATCGTGCGCGCGCCGGATCTGCACCGGCGGATAGAGGCCGTTCCCAGCCAGCAGCGGTCCGCTCAATCGCGCTCCAGCCAGCTCGGTTCGGTCCGCAGCAACTGCGTCAGCTGGTCAGTGGGTGGCGGCGGGTTGTCGAGAGCAGCGACGAACGCGGCATATTGCTCGTCCGCCAGCACGATTAGCGTCCGGTCGAGCAGCACCTCGTTCGCCCGCTCTCGCGCGGAGTCGATCACAAACTCGCTCACCGTCTGACCCCGCGCGGCGGCCGCGCTCTCCACCAGCCGCTTGGTCTCGGCTGGCACGCGGATGTTGAACGTCTCCCTCTTGGGCAGGCGGGCGGCTGCTGGCATGCGCCGAAGGTGCGGCGATGTGCGCACAATGTCAACACGTGGGCTTGAGGCGGGGCCGTCCGGGCGCTATGTCCCTACCCATCCGAGGGAGCCGCCATGTACACGACCGAGCTGCAGAAACCCGCGCTGCGCGACGCAGCAAGCCTTGAGCCGCAGGAACTGGTCGACGCGTTCGAAGCGCGCGTGGCCGCCGACGAGTTCATCGAGCCCAAGGACTGGATGCCGGACGCCTACCGCCGCACGCTCATCCGCCAGATCAGCCAGCATGCGCATTCGGAAGTCGTCGGCATGCTGCCCGAAGGCAACTGGATCAGCCGCGCGCCTTCGCTGCGGCGCAAGGCGGTGCTGCTGGCGAAGGTGCAGGACGAAGGCGGCCACGGCCTCTATCTCTATTGCGCGGCGGAGACGCTGGGCGTGACGCGCGACAGCCTCATCGAGGCGCTGCACAGCGGCCGCGCCAAATACTCGACGATCTTCAACTATCCGACGCTGACATGGGCCGACATCGGCGCGATCGGCTGGCTGGTCGATGGCGCGGCGATCATGAACCAGGTGCCGCTACAACGGGCCTCCTACGGCCCCTACGCGCGCGCAATGGTGCGCGTGTGCAAGGAGGAAAGCTTTCACCAGCGCCAGGGCTACGAGATCATGATGACGCTGGCGAAGGGCACGCCCGCGCAGAAGCGGATGGCGCAGGACGCGCTCAACCGCTGGTGGTGGCCGAGCCTGATGATGTTCGGGCCGACCGACGACAACAGCCCCAACAGCGCACAGTCGATGCGCTGGCGGATCAAGCGCGAGACCAACGACGAGCTGCGCCAGAAATTCGTCGACATCACGGTGCCGCAGGCCGAGGCGATCGGGCTGTCGGTTCCGGACCCCGAGCTGAGGTGGAACGAGCTGCGCGGGCATTACGATTTCGGCCCTGTCGACTGGGAGGAGTTCTACGCGGTCGTGCGCGGCGAAGGCCCGGTCGCGAAGGAGCGGATGCAGGCGCGCGTCACGGCGTGGGAGGAGGGCGCCTGGGTCCGCGATGCAGCCGCCGCCCATGCCGCCAAGCGCGCCGAGCGGAGGGCTGCGTGACGTTTCCTCCCCGCCACGGGGAGGGTCGGCAGCCGCGGGCTGGTGGCGGGGCCGGCGCGGCATGCGCCGTCTTCGGAGCGGCGCCCCCTCCGCCACCGGGCCGCGCCCGGCGGTTTCGCTCCCCGCGCCGGGGAGGAGCATAGATGGCTGCGCTCTGGCCGCTGTGGGAGGTGTTCATCCGCTCCAAGGGCGGGCTCAGCCACCGCCACGCCGGGTCCGTCCACGCAGCCGACGCCGAAATGGCCCTGCGCCACGCGCGCGACACCTACACGCGGCGCATGGAGGGCGTGTCGATCTGGGTCGTGCCATCGAATGCGATCACCGCGAGTGACCCAGCGCAGGCCGGGCCGCTGTTCGCACCCGCCGAGGACAAGGTCTACCGGCACCCGACCTTCTACCAAATCCCGGACAGCGTGAAGCATATCTAATGGACGGGGACACGGTGGCCGAACGCGCGCGAATGAACGTCGGCCGCCCGGCCGCGGCGGTCAGGGCGGGCTTCGCGGCGCCGGGCGTTGCGGGCTGGCCGGTCGACACGCGGCCCCAGCCCGGGTGCGTGGGCGACGCCTGATGCTCAAACGCCGCGCCGTCATCGGCGGGCTCGCGCTCGCTCCGCTTGCCGCGCGGGCTCGCTCGCCGGGCGCGGCGCTGCTGCTGCGGCGCGCGATCAGCGCGATGGGCGGCGAGGCGGCGCTGCGCGCTGCGCCGATCCTGCGCTGGACGGGCGAGGCGACGGTCTATGCGGGCGAACGCACGGTCGAGATCGGCTGTCAGACGGTCGTCGAGCCGTTCAGCTATTATCGCAGCCGCACCTGGCTGAAGGAGCGGCCGATGGAGGTGCGCGAGCTGCTGATCGACGGCGACGAGGGCATCGCGATCATCAACGCCCAGCACCGCCCGATGCCCGGCGCGATGCGCGACCACGAGCGCGACCAGTATTCGCTCTACGGGTTGATGCGGCTGGTGCCGTTGCTCGATGGCGGCGCCGATCCGGTCCCGGCCGCTCCCGACGAGGCGGCGCTGCGCGTGGCTCGTCCGGACCTGCCCGAAACGACGCTGGTGTTCGATGCAGCCACCACCCGCCTGCTGCGCGCCGAGAACCGTGTGCGCGGCGATGCGGGCGGCGCGCTCGTCGCGCAGACGATCCGCTTTTCAGACTCGATCGACGGCGGCGGTCTCACCTGGCCGCGTGTTGTCGAGATCGAGCGCGAGGGGCTGCCCTATCTTCGCCTGATGCTCACCACCTTCCAGCCGGGCCGCACGCGCGATCTGCCCGTTTCGAAAGCCGCCTGATGCCATTCTTTCCAGCAACCGCCGAAGCGATGGAGCCTGTCGCGCCACACCCGCGGCTGACCACCGCGCTGCGCTTCGGCGACGATGCTCTGATCCTCGGCCAGCGCCTCAGCGGCTGGTGCGGCCACGCGCCGACGCTCGAGGTTGATCTGGGCTTGGCGAATATCGCGCTCGACCTTGTGGGGCAGGCGACGAGCTTCCTCGCCATCGCGGGCGCGGCCGAGGGGCAGGGGCGCGATGCCGACCGGCTCGCCTTCCACCGCGATGTGCTGGATTTTCAGAACTGCCTGCTGGTCGAGCAGCCGAACGGCGACTTCGCGCAGACGATCGTCCGCCAGCTGCTGTTCTCGCACTGGCATCTCTTGGCGCTGACCGGCCTGGCGGCGTGCGCCGATGCCGAGCTGGCGGCGGTCGCCGCGAAGGGCGTCAAGGAAGTTGCCTACCACGCCGAGTTCGCGGGCGAGTGGCTGGTGCGGCTGGGCGACGGCACCGACGACAGCCGCGCGCGCTCGGTCGCCGCGCTCGATTGGTGCTGGCGCTTTGTGGACGAGCTGTTCATGGACGATGACTCCGACCGCGCGGCGCTCGCCGCGGGTGCGGGCGTGGGCCGGGCCGCGCTGCGCCCGGCGTGGGACGCAGCGATCGACCGCGTGCTCGCCGAGGCGACGCTGGCGCGGCCCGCAGCGCGCCGCGCGGTGTCCGGCGGCCGCCGGGGTCACCACAGCGAGCATCTGGGCCACGTGCTCTCGGAAATGCAGTTCCTGCCCCGCGCCTATCCGGACGCGAAATGGTGAGCGGGCCCGTATCCTCTCGCTGGCAGCCTGCGCGGCCTGTCGCTCCCCCGCGAGCGGCAGAGGGTGGGGACAGCGACGAGACCGAGCTCATCCGCCGCACCTGGGTGGTGCTCGCCAGCGTCCCCGATCCCGAAATCCCCGCGGTCTCGGTCGTCGATCTGGGCATGGTGCGCTCCGTCACTAAGGACAGCGTCACCTTGACCCCCACCTACAGCGGCTGCCCCGCGACGCTGGCGATCGAGCTTGCAGTCGCAGCCGCGCTGCGCGACGCGGGGCTGCCGCAGCGTGTGGCAACGACTCTCAGCCCCGCCTGGTCGACCGATTGGATCAGCGATGCCGGCCGCGAGCGGCTGCGCGCCTACGGCATCGCTCCGCCCCCCCGCGGCGCGGCCGAAGCCTCGCTTCACAATCGCGGCGCCGCCGAGTGCCCGCGCTGCGGGTCCAGCCACACGCGCGAGGTCAGCCGCTTCGGCTCCACCCCGTGCAAGGCGCAGTGGCGCTGTCTCGATTGCCTGGAACCGTTCGACCGGATGAAGTGCCACTGATGGCCGAGCAGTTCTTCCCGCTGACCGTTGCCGAAGTGCGGCCCGAAACCGCCGAGGCCGTCTCGATCCGCCTCGATCCGCCCGCTGACGCGCGCGCGCGCTTCGCCTTCCGCGCGGGGCAGCATCTGACGTTGCGCGCGGTGATCGGCGGCGCGGACGTTCGGCGCAATTACAGCCTGTGCGTGTCGCCGCTCGATGGCGAACTGCGCATCGCGGTCAAGCGCATCGCGGGCGGCGTGTTTTCGAACTGGGCGAACGAGGCGCTCGTCCCCGGTGCGACGATCGAGGCGATGCCGCCGCACGGCAGCTTCACCTTTGACTTCGCGCCCGCGCACGCCCGGAATTATCTGGGCATCGCAGGCGGCAGCGGCATCACGCCGGTGCTGAGCCTCGCGCGCACCGCGCTGGCGGTCGAGCCGGGTAGCCGCTTCACGCTGCTCTACGGCAACCGCGCTAGCCACACGGTGATGTTCCTGGAAGACATCGCCGCGCTCAAGGACCGCCATATCGGCCGTTTCGCCGCGTATCATTTCCTTGAGGACGAAGCCGACGAGATCGAGCTGTTGAACGGTCGGCTCGATGAAGCGAAGTGGCTGGAACTCATAGGCACGCTGGTCGATCCAGCGACGGTCGATGCAGCCTTCGTCTGCGGTCCCGGCCCGATGATGGACGCGGCCGAGACCGCGCTGCTCGCTGCCGGGCTGCCGCGCGAGCGCGTGCTCATCGAACGCTTCACCGCTGGCCGGCCTTCGGCAAGCGTCGCGGCGGCGATGGCTGCGCGCGTCGAGGCCGCGCAGGGTCTGCGCTTCGGCGCGGTGCTCGATGGCCGCAAGCGCATGGTCGCCTTCGATGCAGTCGCGGGCAACATCCTCGATTCGGCGCGCGCGGCGGGGCTGCCCGCGCCCTATGCCTGCAAGGCGGGTGTGTGCGCGACGTGCCGCGCGCGGGTCGTGTCGGGGCGCGTCGAGATGGCTGCGCGCTACGGCCTGACCGACGAGGAGGTCGCCGCCGGCTATGTGCTGACCTGCCAGACCGTCCCGCTCAGCGACGATGTCGTCATCGATTATGACGGCTGAGGCCGTGGAAATGGCCTTGAAATCCGCATGATCGGGGTGGAACGGGCCATCTCAGGCGTGGAAATCGCACCCATCAGGGGTGGAAATCAGCCCATTTGGAGGCAGCGGTGGCAGAATCAGGCGGCGCCCGCGGCTGCGAAGATCACGCTAGACAGGTGCCGCATCACCGGCTCGCCATACTGGTTGAACGTCGTCGTTTCGATCTTCACGATCCGCATATCGGGCCGCGGCTTGCCGGGCAGGACGTCCTTCACTTCAAACTCCGCGGTGAGCGTGTCGCCCGGATAAACCGGCTTCAGCCAGCGGATCTGGTCGATGCCCGCGCCGCCCAGCGGCCGCTCGCCGTCGCGCGTCCAGCTGTCGACCGTCAGTCGCATCACGATCGCACAGGTATGCCAGCCGCTCGCCGAAAGCCGCCCGAAAATCGGGTGCGCCTCGGCCACAGCATCGTCCAGGTGGAACGGCTGCGGATCATATTTGCGAGCGAAATCAAGCACTTCGTCGCGTGTGACATGATATTCGCGAGAGCGCGCTTTGGCGCCGATCGTCAGGTCCATCAGTGCTGCCTAGCGGGCTATACGCGCGTCTGAAAGCGTTGCCTGACGCAACCAAGCCACACGCGCGTCAAACGTTGAACCGAAACAGCATCACGTCGCCGTCCTCAATGACATACTCCTTGCCTTCGCTGCGCAGCCGCCCCGCATCGCGCGCGCCCGCCTCGCCGCCACAGCGAACATAGTCGTCGTAAGCGATTGTTTCAGCGCGGATAAAACCGCGCTCGAAATCGGTGTGAATGGCCCCCGCCGCCTGTGGAGCGGTGGCGCCGCGGTGGACCGTCCAGGCGCGCGCTTCCTTCGGGCCGGCGGTGAAGAATGTCAGCAGCTGCAGCAGGTCATAGCCGGCGCGGATCACGCGGGTGAGGCCGGTTTCAGTCAGCCCGAGTTCGGCAAGGAAATCCGGGCGGTCGGTCGGCTCCATCTGCGCAATCTCGGCCTCGATCGCGGCCGAGATGACGACGGTTCCGGCGCCCTCGGCCGCGGCTTTTGCGGCGACCCGCGCCGAATGCGCGTTGCCCCCGGCGGCCGAGCCCTCGTCGACATTACACACGTAAAGCACGGGTTTGGCGGTGATCAGCTGCGCCTGCGCGAACGCGCGCGCCTCATCGGCGTCGCGCGGCTCGGTCAACCGCGCGGGCCTGCCCTCGCGCAGCAGCTCCAGCGCCTGGCCCAGCACGCCCGCTGCCGCCTTGGCGTCCTTGTCGCCGCCCGCAGCCTTCTTGGCGAGCGCCGGGACGCGCTTTTCCAGGCTTTCAAGGTCCGCGAGCATCAGCTCGGTCTCCACCGTCTCGGCATCGGCGATCGGGTCGACGCGGCCTTCCACATGCGTCACCTCGCCCTCGAAACAGCGCAGCACGTGGATGATCGCGTCGGTCTCGCGGATGTTCGCGAGGAACTGATTGCCCAGCCCCTCGCCCTTGCTCGCGCCGCGAACCAGCCCTGCGATGTCGACGAAGGCCAGCGTCGTCGGCACCCGCTTCGCGGACCTGGCGATCTCGGCGAGGCGGTCGAGCCGCGGATCGGGCACGGGCACCTGGCCGACATTCGGCTCGATCGTGCAGAACGGGTAGTTGGCAGCGGCTGCCGCGGCCGTCTCGGTCAGCGCATTGAACAGCGTGGACTTGCCGACATTCGGCAGCCCGACGATCCCACATTTGAAACCCATGACTGCGGCTTAGGCGGCGGGGGCGGGGAGGGAAAGGGTGGCGCACGCCGATGCTGTCGCTCGGCTGCAAACGCTGCTGCCCGGCACCGGCAGTCGGCGCCTGCATCGGACGCCCGGCCAACCGCCGGTCGGCCGGGCGCTGATGCGCGCGTTCGCCTAGCCGGGTGCGCCGACGCGCCGCGCGACCTCGGTCATGAAGCGCACGGCGTCGCCACGGACGATCCAGCCGATCTCCAGCGCCACGGCCTCCAGCGTCTCCCCCAGCCACCCCCCGTCGGTCTTGGCAAAACTGCCGAGCACATGGCCTGTGACCCGGTCCTTGTGGCCAGGGTGGCCAATCCCCAGCCGCACGCGCCAAAAATCGGGACCGATATGCGAGGCAATCGATCGGATGCCGTTATGCCCTGCCGCCCCGCCACCAAGCTTGGCCTTGACCCTGCCCGGCGCGAGATCGAGCTCGTCATACAGAGCGATTACGTCGGCGGGCGTCAGCTTCAGGAAGTCGAGCGCTCGCCGGACCGACTGGCCGCTGTCGTTCATGTAGGTCTGCGGCTTCAGCAACCACAGCTTATCCGGCCCGATCCGCACCTCGGCCGCTTCGCCTGCCCACTTGGCGCGCCAAGGGCCGGCGCCGTGGAGCGCTGCGATTCGGTCCACGGCCATAAAGCCGATATTGTGGCGGTGGCCCGCATAGGCCGGGCCGGGATTGCCCAGCCCGACCAGCAGTTTCACTGAAGCTTACGCCTTCGCGGGCTCGGCGACCGACGCGGCAGCTTCCTCGCTCGCCATGCCGCTCGATGCACCGATCGAAGCGATCATGAAGTCGCGGTCGGTGATCGAAGGGCGGACGCCCGTCGGCAGCTCGGCGTCCGAGATGCGGATCGCCGAAGGCACGTCACGGCCACGCAGGCTGATGATGATCTCGTCGGGGATGCGGTCGGCCGGGCAGACCAGCTCGATTTCGTGGCGGACGATGTTAAGGACGCCCCCGCGCTTCAGCCCCGGGCTTTCTTCCTCGTCGGTAAAGCGCACCGGCACGGCGACGGTGATCTCCGCGCCCGCACCCAGCCTCAGGAAGTCCACATGGATCGGCCGGTCGGTCACCGGATGGAACTGCACGTCACGCGGCAGCGTCATCGTGCGGTCGCCGTCGACATCGATTTCAAAGCGGGTGTTCAGGAAGTGGCCGGTCTGCAGATGTTTCACCAGCAGCTTCTCTTCGATGTGAATGCCTGTCGGCTCCACGCCCGCGCCGTAGATCACGGCGGGGACGCGGTTCTGGCGGCGCAGCGCGCGGGAGGCTCCCTTGCCAACCCGGTCGCGCGCGGTCGCGGCCAGCGTGATCGCGTCGCTCATGTCTTACAGTCTCCATTTATGGCTACCCCACGCCACAGCCTCCAGGGATGCGGACGGGCGCGGGCAGCGCGAAGCCCGTCCCCATAGTTGCCGTGCGCGATTCGGGCAAGTTCGGAGCGGCGCGCGACGGGACCGTTTCACGATGCGCGGCGATGCAGCCGCGGGACGTGGATCAGCGGGCTGTCCAGCGGCGCCACCGCGCATGCGCCGATCGCAGCGCCGATCCGTTCGTGGTTTAAATGGCTGCCATTCGTCGAGGCCGACTCGCCGCTGAACGCGAATCAGGCTATGAAAATTGCATGAGTGCCGAATTATTCGCACGTTTAACTGAGGGGCAGCGCGAGTGCCTCCGGCGCGTGCTGCGCCATCAAACGTCGAAAGACATCGCGCGCGAGCTTGGGATTTCCCCGCACACGGTCGACCAGCGCCTCAGAATCGCTGCGAAAACCTTGCGGGTCGCAAGCCGCGTCGAGGCCGCGCGTCTGCTCGCGCTGCACGAACAGTGCGGGCCGGACGCATATCAGCCATCGGTATATCAAACCTCGCACATTGCCGCCCAACCGGCCAGCGCATTTGTTCCTGACGTCGCTGCGGGACACCTCCCCGGCGGGCAGGAAAACATAGGTTTGGCGCGGGAACGGCAGCTTGCATATCAAGCGTTCGTACCCGCACCGCAGGAAGCGTTACCGCTCCCGCTCCCCCTCTCGCGGGGGTCGGGAAACAGGCTACCGGCCTGGCAGCGGATTGCGTGGGTGATCGGTTTGACGATCCTCTTCGCATTCGCGTTCGGTGCGCTTCTTTCCGGCCTTGACGCCTTGTCAGGGCTGGTCGCGGCCAGATCCGTCCACCCGTCCGCGGAGTCGCCCCGCAGCCACAGCTGAAACAGTTTCCGGCTATGGAGCAGACAATGGACGAGCGTATTTTTACCGTGAAGAAGGTCGCCCGCGAGCTGTGGGCGGCTGAGGATCAGGTCGAGCAGGCGATCGCTGGCGTCGCTGGCTTCACTGCTAACCTGCCGGCTGCGCGCAGGCAGATGAAATTTTCGGCCGTCGTCGGCCAGGACGCGCTCGACAACGCAACGGCTGCGCTTGCCGCGCTGTCGGAGGCGCGCCGCCACATGGCTGCGATGCACCACGCACTGAGCGGCACGCTGGAGCGGACGGGCATCCGGACGTCGGCGTTTGGTCCGTGGCCGGACAAGGATAGTCTGCCGGACAAGGCTCTCCGCGAGTCGGTCGTTATGGCCGCTTAAGGAGTCCGCGTGCCGTTAGGAGTCGCGACTTACGTTCTGCACACGCTACTCCTGATCGTCACCTGTGTGTTCTGCTTCCGTTGGGGCGGGACGACCGAGAAGCGCGGGGCGCTGACGGTCGTCCTTGCCACTTTGCTTACATTTGCAGCGTCGTGGTGGCTGGAACGCAGCAGCCCGGGGTTCAGGTCGGGCGTCTTCATCGTCGACCTGATGACATGGGGCTCGTTTCTTTATCTCGCGCTGCATTCGGATCGGTTCTGGCCAATATGGGCGTCAGCGTTCCAGTCGATCGGTGTGATCGTGCACGTGGCGGTCTCGGTCGATCCCGGCGTGCTTCCGAAAGCCTACGCGATCGGGCAGGGCTTGTGGGCCTTTCCAATCCTCCTGGCAATGTTGCTCGCCTCCGACCAGTGCCGACAGGAGAAGAAGAGAATGAGGTACTCAGCCTGGTTCTGACGAACCTCCTCGCATCGTGCGGGATTGAAGCGGCCGCGGAGCGTAGCGCGGCGCTGATAGCGGAGTTCCACACCTTGCCCGCCGTGCTTGCGGCGTCGCCCGAGGCGCTGACGCGCGTCGCCGGTGGCGACGGCGCGGTGGCACGCTGCCTGGGCGCGGTGCGCGCGGCGATGCTGCATGCGCTGAAGGCCGATACGGTCGGCCGATCGATCTTCTCCAGCGCCGACAAACTGATCGGCTATCTGCGCGTCGCGCTGGCGGGCGCGACCGAGGAGCAGTTGCGCGTGCTGTTCCTGAATGCGCGGAACGAGCTGCTGCGCGACGAGCTGGCCTTTCCGGGGTCCGCGACTGGGGTCGCGATCCGGCCCCGGCCGATCCTGAAGCGCGCGCTCGAGCTTGGCGCGACGGCGATCATTCTGGTGCACAACCACCCCTCGGGCGACCCGACGCCGAGCGACGAGGATGTGCGCGCGACCTCCGCGCTCGCCGCTGCGGCGGGCCCGCTGGAGATTGTGGTGCACGATCACATCATCGTCGGCGGGCGGAGCTGGACCAGCCTCGCTTCCAACGGGCTGATGCGGCGGGCAGCGTGAGAGAGAGGGCGGCAACCCCATGCTGACCGGCGACGCCAAGCTGCAACGTCTGTTCGCCCGCGACGCCTCCGCTGGTGGTGAGGTCGCCGAGCAGTCGGCCCGCGAGGTGCCGCAGGGTTTGGCCGGGCAGCTCTATCTGGAACGGCGCCAGCGTGTCGCGTTCTTCGGCGGCGGCCTGTTCTGGGAACCGGCGTGGGATCTGCTGCTCTATCTCTATGATGCAATCGAGAATGGCGTCGCGGCGGTTGAGCGCGAGCGGGCGGCGCGGGCCTGCGCGACGGTTTCCGACGCCAGCGCCGAGCGCTGGATCACCATGCTCTGCACCCAGGGCTTCGCTCCCGAGCGACGCGACTCCAGCGGACGCCAAGAACTGTGCCTGACCGCGGCTGGGATCGGTGCGATGGAAGCTTACCTGATCGACCTTGCGGCGGCCAAGCAGCAGGGCTGAGCCTGCCAACGCCGGGGCCGAGGCACGACGGGCCCGGCGCAATCCGCCCCGGGCCCGAACACCGATCGGTCTACTTCAGCGTGCTGAGGAAGGCGATGATCTCCTTGCGCTTGGCCGGATCCTTCTGGCCCGGATACGCCATCTTGGTGCCGGGCACCACCGCCTGCGGGTTGGTGAGATACTTGTCGAGCTCCGCCGGGGTCCAGGGACGGCCCTTATACTTCAGCGCGGCCTGCGAGTAGTTGTAGCCCGGGACCGAAGCCGCCGGGCGGCCGACGACGCCGGCAAGGCTTGGACCAACGCGGTTCTGACCCTTCTGCCAGGCATGGCACGTCTGACAAATGAGCGCCGAGGCCGGGGGCTTCGGAGCCTGAGCCTGCGCGGCAGCGGGGAGAGCGAGGGCGGCGGCAAGGCCGAGAGCGACTGTGGAACGCATGATCGTTGTGTTTCCCACCAAGGTCTGAAATGCCGGCCCTCCTCGGGCCCGACACGCTTTTTGCGCTGGCGCGCGTGAACGTGCAATGGCCGGAACGTCTCACCCCCCACAGCGGCTCACGTGAAACATCGGTCATCATCGAGCGGGCGCCGCCGCGTGCCCGCGGTGCGCCGGGTGGCGTCTCGCGGCGGAGCGCCCTAAGCACCGGCGCGGCATGACGATCGACAAGACCTTCGACCCGGCCGCGATCGAGGCCCGGTGGTATCAGCATTGGGAGGAGAGCGGCGCGTTCCGCCCCGCGCGCCCCGGCGCCGAGCCCTACACGATCGTCATCCCGCCGCCGAACGTCACTGGCTCGCTCCATATCGGCCATGCGCTCGACAATACGCTGCAGGACGTGCTGATCCGCTTCGAGCGGCTGCGCGGCAAGGACGCGCTGTGGGTGGTCGGCACCGACCACGCTGGCATCGCGACGCAGATGGTGGTGGAGCGGCTGCTGGGCGCGGACGGGGTCAAGCGCACCGATCTTGGCCGCACCGCGTTCGAGGAGCGCGTCTGGGCATGGAAGCGCGAGAGCGGCGGCAAGATCACGCGCCAGCTGCGCCGGCTGGGCGCGTCCTGCGACTGGGCGAACGAGCGCTTCACGATGGACGCAGGCTTCTCGGCGATCGTGCGGCGCGTGTTCGTCGAGCTCTACCGGCGCGGGCTCATCTACCGCGACAAGCGGCTGGTGAACTGGGACCCGAAGCTGAAGACCGCGATCTCCGACCTGGAGGTCGAAACGCGAGAGGTGGCGGGCACGCTGACGCACTTCCGCTACGAACTGGTGGAGCCGGTGGTGGTCCGCGCCGAGGATTGGGCGTGGCGGCCGGAGACGAGCGACAATGGCGAGGCCGACGCGTCCGCGGCGGAGCCTGGCTTCGAAAGCAACCGCGGTGGGCGCAGCGCATCTCCCTCAGGCGCGGAGGGGCGCACGGATGCGACGCCACCCGGAGAGCTGCCCGAGGCAAAGGGCGAGCACGATCGGCCGGATCCCTCCGCTCCGCCGGCTGGGTCCGGCTGGCGCGCGCTGCCCGACGGTTCGGTTCTGGTCACGCACGTCACGGTTGCGACCACGCGGCCAGAAACGATGCTGGGCGATACGGGCATCGCGGTGAATCCGGCGGACCGGCGCTATGCGGCGCTGGTGGGCAAGACCGTACGGCACCCCTTTGACGGGCGCGAGATTCCGATCGTGGCGGACGATTGGGCGGACCCGGCATTCGGCAGCGGCGCGGTCAAGATCACGCCTGCGCATGACTTCAACGATTTCGATGTCGGCAAGCGGCACTCCCTGCCGTTGTTGAACATCTTCGACGCCGACGCCAAGATAAACGGCAATGCGCCCGAGCGCTATCGGGGATTGGATCGGTTCGGATCGAATCCCGGCCAAGACAACGCGCGAGATCGCGTCGTTTCGGACCTGTGTGAGCTAGGCCTGGTCGAGCGGGTCGAGCATAAGATCATCCAAATGCCGTTCGGCGACCGCTCCGGAGTGCTCATCGAGCCGTGGCTGACCGATCAGTGGTACGTGAACGCGGAAGAGCTTGCCAAAGCGCCGATGGCGGCGGTGCGCGCGGGCGAGACCAGGTTTTTGCCAGAAACGTGGAGCAAGACGTTCTTCCAGTGGATGGAGAATATCCAGCCCTGGTGCATCAGCCGCCAGCTTTGGTGGGGGCATCAGATACCGGCGTGGTATGGTCCAAGCTTCGATGAGGAGACCGAGACCTACCGGATCGTGCACACGCCGACAGATCGGCTGAAACCCGCAACATTCGTGGCGGAGGATTTCGAGCAAGCGCGAGAGCAGGCGGCTGCCTACTACGGTGTGCCTGTGCGAGCGATTGTGGAGGTCGGCTCTTCCAGCGGCGCTGCCGGCGACCAGTTCGGCTCTGACCGGCCGGGCACCTCGGGCTCAGAGATCGGTGTCGACCGCACCCGGCTTCCGCTCTGGCGCGACCCCGACGTCCTCGATACCTGGTTCTCATCGGCGCTGTGGCCATTCGGGACGCTGCTCCCCAACAGTTCCGAGGCGGCGGCGCTGCTTTCCCTCCCCGGCGTCGCTGACGCGTCGCCTGGCACTCTCCCGCAAGCGGGAGAGGATGATGAGCGCGGCGAACCGGCAGAGGGCAGCACGCCCAACGCATCCGGCAGCGCCGCGCTCGCCAAGCACTACCCCACCTCCACGCTCGTCACGGGCTTCGACATCATCTTTTTCTGGGTGGCCCGCATGCAGATGATGGGCCACGCGATCATGGGCGAGGCGCCGTTCAGCACCGTCTACTGTCATGGCTTGGTGCGCGATGCGGCTGGGCAGAAAATGTCCAAGTCGCGCGGCAATACCGTCGATCCGCTCGGCCTCATCGATCAATACGGAGCTGATGCGCTGAGGTTCACGCTCGCCGCGATGGAGACGCAGGGGCGCGACATCAAGCTTTCCGAGCCGCGGATCGAGGGTTACCGCAACTTCGCAACCAAGCTGTGGAACGCGGCGCGCTTCGCCCAGGCGAACGGCATCGGCGGCAGCGACGGGCCGGGGGCGCCGCCCGCGACGCTCCCGGTCAACCGCTGGATCGTCGCCGAGACGCGCGCGATGGTCCACGCCGTCACCGCCGCGCTCGGCGGGTTCCGCTTCGATGAGGCCGCGGCCGCGCTCTACGCCCACACGTGGAATCGCTTCTGCGACTGGTATCTGGAGCTCATCAAGCCCGTCCTCAGCGCTCCCGACGGCGCACCGCCGCCCGACCCCGCCGCGGCGGCCGAGACGCGGGCGGTCGCCGGCTGGGCGCTCGATCAGATCCTCGTGACGCTGCATCCGTTCATGCCGTTCATCACCGAGGAGCTGTGGCACGCGCTCGCGCCCCGCGCCCACGATCTGATCCTCGCGCGCTGGGGGGAGGGCGCGCCGCTCGATCCGGCGGACGACGCGGCGGCTGAGACTGGATGGCTAATCGAAACTGTCACCAAGATCCGCTCGGCGCGCAACGAGCTGAACGTGCCGCCCGGAGCGGTCGTCGAGACGGTCGCCTTCGCGCCGGGCCGAGACGGGACGACAGCGATCGAACGCAACCGCGAGGCGCTGCGGCGGCTGGCCCGGATCGATGTCGCCCCTGCGCCGTCCGTCCCGGACAGCGGCGCGGGCGCCCCCAGCGAAATCGGTGGCTTCGAAGCCGCGATCCGCGCGCTTGGCGCGACGATCCAAGTCGACACCGCGCGCGCGATCTTCGCGCTGCGGCTAGGCGGCATCATCGAGCTCGCGGCCGAGCGCGCGCGCCTCACCAAGGCGCGCGACGCGGCAGCGAAGGAGGCCACCTCGCTCGGGCAGCGGCTGGCGAACCCGGGCTTCCTCGCCAAGGCGTCGGCCGAGGCGGTGGAGGACGCGCGCGTGAAGCTCGCCGCCCGCGAGGCCGAAGCCGCCCGCCTCAGCGCGGCCATCGCCCGGCTGGGTTAAGGCGGGCAGCCGCGCTCGGCCCGCTCAGCCGCTCAACGCGACCGCGATCCTCATCGGCTAACGGTCGGTCATTCCGACGTCGACCCCGCGCGGCGCCTGCGCGCGGCCCATCAGCGGCAGGGTCTCAGCAACTCGGCCCCGGGGCATGGCTGCACCCGCACCAATCTCAGCGCCGACCGCGCCCGTTCGCCGCCTCCATGACGCTGTGCCCGCCCGGGTGCCTAAGGCGACGCCCCGCCGCCCGGCTTGCGGCCCCCCGGCACGAGGAGGGACTTAGAACGCTGCGTGCACCCGCAGCGCCAGCACCGGCACCGGGCCGCGGTCGCGGTTGTAGGCGGGGTTGGCGATCAGCTGCGCGTCGGCGGTCAGCGTCAGACCGCGCACCGCGCCCCACGCATACCAGCCCTCGAACGCCCACTCCTCGCCCGGGCGGGGCAGCGCGCCGTCGCCGACGAGGATGCCGAGCCCGCCTGCTGCGAGGAAGCGCTGTCGCTGTCGCGAGGCGGCGTTCACCACCGCTCCCAGCCCCGCTCGGTCGCGCGGACGGTCCCAGCGCTCACCGCCGGCCACCACGCCCGCCGACAGCGACGTATCGACATCGGTAAATTCGAACGCCTCATAGCGCCCGTCGGCGATCGAGGCGCGCAGGAACAGGCCGACCCCGCGCGCAATCTCCTGCTCGGCGTTGAGGCTCGCGCCGACGCGAGTCTGGAAGCGTCGCGCAGCTTCCAGCTCGGGTGGGCCGGGCGCGCCCAAGCGCACGGCGTCGTCCAGCCGCGCCATCCGGCCGCGATTGGCGAACAGCAGCACGCGCACCGCTCCGGGGCGGCCGCGCACGCGCACGCGGCGCTCGATCTCGCCCACCAGCCCGTATTGGCGGAAATCGGTTTCCAGTATTTCGCTGTTCGGCACGGTCGACAGGTTGAACGCGCCCGCGCGCAGTGTCCATTTGCTCCAGTAAAGCTCGGCCGCACCGCCCAGGCTGTAGCCCCACGCGTCGGCTGGATAATCGAACGCGCCCGCATCGATCAGCGTCCAGTTGAGGAAATCGCCGCGCGGATCGTGCGCGTAGGCGTTCGTGTCGAACACGTCCGCGACGCCGAACTTGCCGATCGTCAGCACCAGCCGATCCTCGGTCGTGCGGCGCGCGAGCACGTTCGCGTCGCCCGTGACCGTTCGCGCCGCGCCGCCCAGCGCGATCGTCTGGCGCAGGAAGCCGCGCTGCAGCCGCAGATACGGCTCGGCGCGCCCCACCTTGTATGCCTCGCCGCTGGGGAAGCCCGCCGCACCCAGCGTGTTCGAAAGCCCGAAGCCCTGATCGACCTCGGGGTTGATCCAGATCTCCGCGCCCGGCCACGGCTCGAACCCAGCGAACACGGTCACGTCGACCGTCTCGCGCGTTTCGCCACGTGCGCGCAGGGATTGCGGGCCCGAGAAGCGCGCCGGGAAGGCGGTGTTCCCTTGCACCACCAGCGTCGTCTGCGCGTGCAGCGCGGCATGCTCGGGCGCGGCATCCGGTGCGGGCTGGGCCAGCGCCGCAACAGGCAGCGCCACGCACGCCGCGATGATCCGAACCCCCCACATGATGCAGCGCGCTATCGTCGCCGCCGCGGTGGGTCAACGCCGTCGCACGCGCCTGGCCGTGACCCGCGAGCCGAGCCGCGTTAAGCGACGGCATGGCGATTGCCGATGCCGACGCTGGAACCGGCCCCGTGTCGCGGGCTTATGCCGCGCTGCTGGCACGCGGCGAGCTGCGCGCCGACGCCGACCAGGCCCATGCGGTCGAGCAGCTCGATGCGCTCGCCACCGCGCTTGGCCGGCCCAGGCGCGGCGGGCTGTTCGCACGGCTGATCGGGCGCGAAGAGCCTGCTCCGGGCGGCGCCTATCTGTGGGGCGGCGTCGGGCGCGGCAAGACGATGCTGATGGACCTGTTCTACGCAGCCGCTCCAGCGCCCAAGCGCCGCCAGCACCACCACCCGTTCATGCTTGACATCCACGCGCGCCTGCACGGCCTCCGCCATCAGCAAAAGCCCGATCCGCTGATTACCATCGCTGGCCAAATCGCCGACGAGCTCCGCCTCCTCTGCCTCGACGAGTTCTACGTCACCGAACCCGCCGACGCGCTAATCATGGGCCGCCTGTTCACCGCGCTGCTCGGCGCTGGCGTGGCAGTCGTCGCCACATCCAACCGCCCGCCGCGCGACCTTTATCGGAACGGCCTCAACCGCGAGCTGTTTCTGCCATTCATCGATCTGATCGAGGCGCGGCTCTGCGTGATCGGCCTCAACGGCCCGCGCGACTACCGGCTGGACCGGCTGGGCGGTTTTCCAACCTACTATGTGCCGAACGGGCCGGAGGCGACCAAGGCGCTGTCCGCCGCGTTCTTTCGCTTGACGGACTATCCGGTGGAGGACCGAGCGAACGTCCCCGTCGCCGAGCTTGATGTCGGCGGTGGCCGCACGCTGCTCGTACCGAAATCGCTGAAGGGCGTCGCGGTGTTCAGCTTCCGGCGGTTGTGCGGGGAGGCGCGCGGCGCTCCCGACTACATCGCGGTCGCGCGCGCCTATCACACCGTCATTCTGGTTGGCGTGCCCGTGATGGGCCTCGAAAACCGCAACGAGGCGGCGCGATTCGTCACGCTGATCGACACGCTCTACGAAGCGTGCGTGAAGCTGCTGGTCGCAGCCGATGCGCCGCCCGATCAGCTTTACCCCAAGGGCGACGGCAGCTTCGAGTTCGAGCGCACCGCCTCGCGCCTGATCGAAATGCAATCGGCCGACTATCTCGCGCGCGGGCATTGCGGCTGATGACAAGCGCAGCCGTGCTGGACACCGATGCCGACGCCCGCTCGCCCCGGCCCGCGCCGGAGCCCGAGAAGTTCGTCACCACGCGCACCTATGTCGGCTTCGGGCTGATGGCCTTGGGCATGTTCATGGCCATACTCGACATCCAGATCGTCGCGGCGTCGCTCGGCCAGATTCAGGCGGGGCTGGCTGCCAGCGAGGACGAGATTAGCTGGGTGCAGACCAGCTACCTCGTGGCCGAAGTCGTGATGATCCCGTTGAGCGGCTATCTGATGCGCGCGCTCGGCCTGCGGGACCTGTTCGCGATCTCCGCGGGCGGGTTCGTACTGACGAGCGTGCTGTGCGCAACGGCATCCTCGATCAACGAGATGATCCTGTTCCGCGCCGCGCAGGGCTTCATCGGCGGCGCGATGATCCCCACAGCGTTTGCAGCCAGCTTCACCTGGTTCCCGCGGCGGCTGAAAACCAAAATCACCGTCGCCACCGCCCTGCTGATTACGCTTGCCCCCGCCGTTGGGCCAACGATCGGCGGGCTGCTGACCGACGCGACCAGCTGGCACTGGATTTTCCTCATCAACATCGTGCCCGGCACCGCGTGCGTCTTCGGGGTGCTGGCAATCGTGCCGCGCGGCGCGCGCGACCCGTCGCTCGTCGCGCGCATCGACCTAATCGCGGTCGCGCTGCTCGCCGCGGCGCTCGGCGGCACAGATTATGTGCCGGAGGAAGGCGCGCGCAACGCCTGGTTCGATGACGGCACCATCGTGCGCGTGGCTCTCCTCGCGGCGGTCGGCTGGATCGGCTTTGCGGTGCGCAATCTCACCAACCGCAATCCGCTTGTCGATCTTTCGGTCTGTGGCAACCGCAACTTCGTCGCAGCCTCGGTGCTGCAACTGATGACGGGTGTCGCGCTGTTCGGGATCACCTTTGCTTATCCGGTGTTTCTGGGCCGCATCGGCGGCCTGTCGGCCACGCAGATCGGGGAGACGGTATTCGTGACCGGCGCGACGATGATGGTGCTGGCTCCGGTGGCGGGCATGATCGCGCGCAAGACCGATCCGCGCCTCGTCTGCTCGGCGGGGTTCATATTCCTTGCGGCGTCGGCCTGGACATCGCGCGGCATCACCGCCGACTGGCGCTTCATGGAGTTCCTGATGCCGCAGCTGCTGCGCGGCGCGGGGCTGATCCTGCTGGTGGTGTCGACGACAGTGATCGCGTTCGCGACGCTCAGCGACAAGGCCGCGGCTGCCGGCTCACCGCTGTTCGTGCTCGTGCGCAATGTCGGCGGCGCGATCGGGCTGGCGCTCGTCAACACGATGGTGATCGAGCGCGGCCAGTTCCACTGGGCGCGGCTGACCGAAGGGCTGACACCGGGCAACCCCGAGTTCGCATCCGCGCAGGCAAACCTTTCCGCGATCGCCTCGGCGCGCGGCCTGGACGGCAGCGGCACTGCGCTGAGGATGATCGCGCAGAACATCCAGCGCGAGGCGACGGTGATGAGCTTCATCGACCTGTTCCAGCTGCTGACCTGGGGCTTCCTGGCGATGGCGGTTATCCCGCATCTGCTGAAGCGCCCGCCCACGTTTGAGACTGCGCCGGTGGAGGCGCACTAGAACGCCGGATTGCGTCGTCAGCTGCACGAACGCGCGACTGTCTGAGCGTCCAACTGTCCCAAACGGGACCGTTCGGCCGACCGCCGGCTTGCGCGGGCGGCGGCTGCGGCATAGCTGGGGCCGCTCATCACAAGGATCGTTGATTGCCCTCGTTCAAGAACCCGACATTCCAAGACCGCATCGCCTCGGCAGCGGCAGCGCGCGAGAAGGCGGTTCAGAAGCTGAAGGCGCGTCCGCCCGTCGACGCAGCGCTGCTGGCCGAGCAACGCGAGGCGCGCGAGGCGCGCGAGCGGGCCGAGGCCGAGCAGCGCGCCACGGCCGCGGCCGCCCGGGCCGCAGCGAAAGCGGAAGCGGCAGCGCAGAAAGCCGCTGCGATCGCCGCGGCCGAAGCCGCCGCTGCCAAGAAGGCGGCGCGTCTGAAGCCTGCGAGCGCGGCGGAGCTGAAGGCCGCACGCGACGCCCAATACGCAGCCCGCAAAGCGCGCGCCAACAGCAGCCGCTAGGCTGCGGGCGGCGGGGCTCGGCGCGGCGCGCAGGCCCCGCGCTCGTCCGGGGGCGCCGGGGGTAACCGTACCCGGGGCGAGCGCTTGCAAGATGCGATTGTTCGCGGGACGCTTGGGCCCATGCCCGGCTGTCCCTCTTCCACCGGCTCGTCGATCCACCTCCCCCTCGCGCGGGGGGGAGGACAGTGCTGCGCACCGACACCAGTCCTCTCCCGCTTGCTGGGGAAGTGGCGAGCGCGCCAGCGCGTGACGGCGAGGGTAGCTCCTGCCGTCGGCCGACGTTTGTTGCGCTCAGTCAGGCAGAATCGGCGGGCTGTGCGGTAGACATCAGTGATCGTTTCGGCGCTTCGCCGCTTAGTCTTTACACGCGCGTCCGCTCCTCAGCCCTCTGAACCTCACCCTCGACAAGTCGTACGATTGTCTCGCCTAAACCGCCGCTCCGGTTACCGCGCGCGCTCCACCCGTCCGCCTTGGGTTGAAGCCGGGGCGGGGGCGCCGCTATCGCTCGCCGGGCAACACTCACGCGGAGTAACCCAGTGGCTCGTCCCAGAATCGCCCTCATCGGCGCCGGCATGATCGGCGGCACGCTCGCCCACCTCATCGGACTGAAAGAGCTGGGCGACGTGATCCTCTTCGATATCGCCGAGGGCACGCCGCAAGGCAAAGCGCTGGATATCGCGCAGTCGGCACCGGTCGAAGGCTTCGACGTGAAGCTGAAAGGCGCCAATGACTACGCGGACATCGCCGGGTGCGACGTGGCGATCATCACGGCGGGCGTGGCGCGCAAGCCGGGCATGAGCCGCGACGATCTTCTGGGGATCAACCTCAAGGTGATGAAGGCGGTGGGCGAAGGGCTGAGGGCCCACGCCCCGAACGCGTTCGTCATCTGCGTCACCAACCCGCTCGACGCGATGGTCTGGGCGCTCCGCGAGTTCTCCGGCCTGCCGCACACCCACGTCGTCGGTATGGCGGGCGTGCTCGACAGTGCGCGCTTCCGTCATTTCCTTGCGGAAGAGTTCAACGTGAGCGTCGAGGACGTCACCGCCTTCGTGCTGGGCGGCCACGGCGACACGATGGTGCCGGTGCTCGAATACTCGACCGTCGCGGGCATCCCCGTGCCCGAGCTGATCGCGATGGGCTGGTCGACGCACGAGCGGATCGACGGAATTGTCAAACGCACGCGCGGGGGCGGCGGCGAGATCGTCGCTTTGTTGAAGACCGGTAGCGCCTTCTATGCGCCAGCATCAAGCGCGCTGGCGATGGCCGAGAGCTACCTCAAGGACAAGCGCCGCCTGCTGCCCTGCGCGGCGCATGTCAGCGGCATGTATGGGGTGGACGGCCTCTATGTCGGCGTGCCGGTTGTGATCGGCGCGGGCGGGGTCGAGAAAGTCGTCGAAATCCGCCTGAGCGACGAGGCGCGTGCCAATTTCGAAGTGAGCGTCGCCTCGGTCCGCGATCTGGTCGCCGCCTGCAAGGCGATCGAACCGGGGCTGGGGGCGTAGCCGCGTCTGACGGGGTTCGCTTGAAGGGGAGGGTCTGGCCCGAGCGGGCCGCCCTAACGCCCGGCCGCAGCCGCAGCCGGGCCTGGCGCCCTACACGCGAACACCGCGACCTGACGCCGCGACAGGCGCTTCCAGCGGACGGTGCTCAATACCGGGAACGGGTAGGGCAGCGTCACGATCGCCTTCGCGCGGGCGCGGGTGGCCGGGCTTAGCGGCTCGGCGCCCGCAACCACCCACGCCGGCGAATCGGGGCTATGGCAAAGCCGGTCGAGCTTCTCGGGCGTCGGCATGAAGTCGCGCTCGGACTCCGGCGCCACCTCGTAATTGCGCCGCTGCTTCAGCGTCTCCAGCCCCGCCGCGGTCAGGCGGTTGAGCCGGTCATCCCACACCACCGCCAGCGGTCGCGAGAACAGGGCGGGGGCCGCCTGCAGCCCCGACCACCACACCGCGCGCCAAGACAGCTCGGGCGTGTTCTCGGCGAAGAACACCGGCCCCGGCAGTTGATCGAGGACCGCCTCCAGCTCGGGGAACCCGCCCCGCTCCAGCTGCAGCTGGAAGTCGCTCCGGTCATCCCACAGCAGCAGCGCCGCGGCGGCCAGCGCGCCCGCGAGCCCTGCCGGAGCCCGCACCTCCGGCACCCGCCGTCCGCGCGCCAGCTGCGCCAGCACGGCGAGCAGAGCGGCCGCGAACAGCAGCGGCCGCAGCTGTTCGCTGTGCAGCTCGCCGAACGGCCAGCGCACCCACGCGAACGCCGCCCCCGCATAGACCCAAAGGCCGACGACATAGAGCGCGACCAATGCCACCGGAATCGGCGCCGCTGTCATCAGCCGTCGCGGCAGCCGCAGCCCCGCCGCAAGTGCGCCTGCCGTTGCCAGCGCGCCACCAACGATCCACGGCCCGTCGCAGAACAGCCAGCCAGCGGCGAGCGCAGCGACGATCGCACGGTCGCGTAAGGTCGACGCAGCCAGAGCTAGCCGCGCCAGCATCAGGCCCGAGCCGAGCGCGGCGAGCCATAGCACGCGCCACGGCTGCAACTGAGTGACGAGCACCGAGGCAGAGATGTCCGACCCGGCCCAGGTGGCGAGCAGTCCCAGCACCGACAGCGCCAGCAGCGCGCCCGAGAAGCGCATGAGCCGCCCGCGCAGCCGCGCTGCGGCGATTGCCAGCGTGCCGAGCTGGCAGGCGGTGATCGCGAAGCTCCGCACCGGCCAGTGGCCGATCAGCAGATAGAAGCGGTGCGTGTGCGCCCAGGTCGGATCAAAGCGCTCGAAGAGACGGTCGACGACCGGCACGCCCGCCCACGCCGCAGCCAGCACCAGCGCCACCGCAGCGCCGACTGCCACTCCGGCGCGCAGCCAGTGGCCGTGGCGGATCACGCGCAGCGAGAGCGCGAGCGCCAGCCCCGGCAATCCCATCAGCGGGTGGATGAGGCAGGCGAGCACACCCCAGCCCGAACCCGCCATCATCCGCCCGCGCAACGCCGCTGCGACCGCCATCATGGCAGCCGCTTCGGCATAGGGACGGGGGCTGGCGAAGGTCTCGCCGAAGCGGAAGATATCCCCGCCGCCATAGACCGGCGGAATCAGCATCGCGCCGAGCATCAGTGCCAGCCGCGCCCGCCCGCGCGTCAGCGCTCCGGTCAGCGCCCACGCCGCAGCGAACCAGCAGGCAAGCCCGACGAGCGCCAGCGCCAGCGCACCCGGCCCGAGCCCCAGCGCCGCCACCGCGTCGCGCGCTACGATCCGGAACGCGCTGAACCCGGTCTGGCCGTCCAGCGCATACATCGGGTCAGCCCCGAACCGCGCCGGATCGAGGTCGGCGAGCGCGCGGCCCATGTAGATGCGCGCATCGTGGTAGACACCGTGATAGGGACGCTGAACGAACCACAGCCCTGCCAGGGCAACGAGGGCGGGCCGCAACGAAGCGGGCGTTGCCGCCTCTGCGCGTGGCCGCGCCAGCGCGAGCTGCATCAGTCCTCGCGGGCGGTGAACAGCAGCGCGCGGCGCAGCGCGAAGTTGATCACGAAGCTGCCGCCCGCCGCGGGCAGCTTGGCCCATGCGTAGGGCAGGCCTGCCCACTCGACCGAGGCCGTCATCAGCAGCTGCTGGACGCCCAGCGCGACGAGCCCGGTGCCGACGAACATCGCCAGCTCGGCGCGCGCGTCGCGGATGCGGTGCTCATCGAACACGAAGCGCACCGACAGCCAATAGGCCAGCACCGCCCCCAGCGTGAAGCTGATCGCGTTCGAAACGCGGTAGTGCAGCCCCGCGCCATCAGTCAGCAGCCGCAGCAGCGCATAGTCGAACGCCAGCGCCCCCGCCGACACGACGAGGTAGCGCCCGAACTCGCCCGCCAGCTTCTCGATCAGCGGCCGGGCCGCAGCGCGCGCCTGGCTCACGCGGCGACCTTGCGCGGCACCAGTCGTTCGCTGCCCAGCGCCTCCTGCGCACCGCTGACCCCGGCCTCGCTGTATTCGGCGTCCTCGTTCACGTTCCAAACGTCGAAGCGGTCATGCCCCTCCACAATGTCGAGCGCGGTCAGAAGCCCGGTCATCATCGCGTGGTCCTGGTTGTTGTATTTGTGCATACCGTTGCGCCCGACGAGGTGCAGCCCGGGAAAGTTGGTTTCCAGCTTCGCGCGGATCGCGGCGACATGTTCACGATACTGGTCGTCATAGACCGGATAGGCCTTGGGCTGGCGGACGACGTGAGCGTCGAACACGTCGGAGCCCTTCATCAGGCCGACCCTCTCGATCTCGCGCTTGGCAAGTTCGGCGAGGTCGCCGTCCGCCATCGTCCACAGGCCGTCGCCTTCGAAACAGAAATATTCGAGGCCCAGCACCGTCGTATCCTCATCCGGCACCATCTCGGGTGACCAGCTGCGGAAGTTCTGCACGCGGCCGACCTTGACGCTGGGATCATGGATATAGACCCAGTTATCGGGAATGGTGACGGCGGACTTGCCCATCAGCACGACGGTCAGAAAGTCCCGGTAGTTGAGCGCATTGGCGTGCGCCGCGATCTGCGGATCGGGCTTCACCATCTGCGCCAGCTCACGGATCGGCGCGGACGAGATCACGTGGCCGCCGCGAAGCTGATGCTCGGTCCCCTGGCCGTCGACGCTGAACACCGTCCACATCTTGTTGAGGCTGTCGAACGCCACGCGCGTCACGCGCCGGTCCATTGCCACCTGCCCGCCGAGCGCGTTGATCTTGCTGGCGGCCGCCTCCCACATCATGCCGGGGCCCTTGCGGGGATAGCGGAAGCTCTCGATCAGCGTTTTCGGCCCGTCGGCACCGGCATTGCGGTTGAGGCCGAGGCTCCGCTTGACCGCGTCGGTGATCGCCGACGCGAGATCGAGACCCTTGATGCGCTGCGCCGCCCAGTCGGCGGAGATGTCATCGCAGCTCATCCCCCAGACCTTCTCGGTATAGGTTTTGAAGAAGATCGAGAACAACCGCTCGCCGAACTGGTTGCGTACCCACTGGTGGAAGGTCTTGGGATCCTTCACCGGGCTCGCGCGCGCCCAGAGATAGGACAGCACGCACAGCCCGCTCTCGATGATGCCGAGGTTCATCAGCGCCTCGGTCGCCTTCAGCGGGTAGGCGTAGAACTTGCTTTTATAGAAAATGCGGCTGAGGCGCGGGCGGTCGATGAAATCGTCGGGCAGGATCTCGTCCCACAGCCGCACGATCTCAGCCGACTTCGAGAAAAACCGATGCCCGCCGATGTCGAACAGATAGCCCTTGTAGGCCTCGGTCCGGCTGATCCCGCCGACATAGACCGGGTCGGCCTCCAGCACGGTGACGGCCCGGCCGGCCTTCGCCAGCGTATAGGCCGCAGTCAGCCCGGCAGGCCCCGCGCCGATGACAATCGTCTGCTCACGCTCGTTACTCAGCATACTAACACCCCGCCCGATGAACGGCCGAGGGCCGTAAGCGAAACACGCTCCGGATGTAAAGCACGTGCGCTAACGCCTGACCTTACCATCGCGTCATCCAAAGTTTCCGGCGGGGTTGTGCTGGCGTTCGCTTGCACGCTGCACGACAGGCGAATTAACAGATGTGGCCCAAAGAACAAGGCGGGACCGTGGGCGTGGCGAATCGCTCCAGCACATCGCACTTAGCGCCATGCCGTTGCTATACGACTGCGCAATGGTAGAAGTTGGGCCGGGCGGGGTGTGGGTTTAGGAGTATCGCTTCCGGCCTCAGCGCGACGTCCTCGCCCGTCCGCGGGGCGGTCATCGGCGCGATCGCAGCCTCCGTCGACCTCAGCGCCGAACGGTCGGGTGCCGCCACCGCCGCTGCGATCCAGGCGCAGTTCGAAACGATCGTCGACGCGATGCCAGGCCTGCTGTTCGTCACTGCCGCCGACGGCGCATAAGTGTTCGTGAACGACGCCTTCCGCAGCTAAACCGGCCTGTCAGGCGCGGAGCTGAAGGGTTCGCGGTGATATCGCAGCGGAAGCCGCTTCGGTTGACGAGGCGATGGCGCTGATCGGCGTGCACGTGCCCGACGCAACCGTCACCGATCAGCTGATGCCGTGGCTTAACAGCAGCGACATGATCGTCGATCTGCGCCGGCTGCACCCCGAACCGGCCGTGCTGATGGTGAACGGCTACGCCAACCTCGGTGATGACGGCGCGGTGGGCGTGCCGGTGCTTACCAAGCCTGTCCAGCCAGCCAAGCCGTTGGCGCAGGTGGGTGCGCTGCTTGGCAAGCGGCGCAAGGCGGCCTACCGGCACGCCTCCATGGCATCGCGCGCAAGACTGGCGATCAGCGGGAATTGGTCGGCGCGCTGGCGCGCATTGGCGCTGGCGGCGGTGCCTCGGATCACGCGGCCCTTGATGCCGTGGAAAATCGCTGCGAGCCGGAACAGGTTGAACGCGACGTAGAAATCGTAGGCCCGAATCGAGCGCCGGCCCGTCCGCGCGCAGTAGGCGGCGACGTAGTCAGCCTCGCTCGGCAGCCCCAATTCGCCGAGATCGCGGCCCGCCAGCCCCGCGCCGAGTTCGGCTGGCATCCGGTACATCAGCGCGTGATAGGCAAAGTCCGCGACCGGGTGGCCGATGGTAGATAGCTCCCAATCGAGCACGGCGGCAATGTGAGGCTTGGCTGCTGCGAAGATCATGTTGTCGACGCGGAAGTCGCCATGCACCAGCGCCGCGTCGTCGCCGGGCGGGATGTTCGCGGGGAGCCACTCCACCAGCGCGTCCATGTTCGGATCGCGCCCGGCATCGTCCTCTAGATACTGCTTGGACCAGCGCCCGATCTGGCGCACGAAATAGTTGCCGGGCTTGCCATAGTCGCCAAGACCGACTGCAGCCGGGTCGATCGCGTGCAGCTGCGCGATGGTGGCGTTCATCGCATCGAAGTGGGCGGCGCGCTCACCGCGCTGCAGCTCGAGCAGGCTCGCGTCCCAGAAGATGCGGCCTTCCACCTGCTCCATCACGTAGAAGGCGGTTCCGATGACTCCCGCGTCCTCGCACAGACCGTACAAGCGCGGCACCGGAAAGCCTGCCCCGTACAGCGCGCCGATAACGCGCGCCTCGCGTTCCACCGCGTGCGCACCGGGCAGCAGCGGGCCCGGCGGTTTGCGGCGCAGCACGTAGGTCCGGGCGGGAGTCGTCAGGCGGTAGGTGGGGTTGGACTGGCCGCCCCGGAACTGCTGGACCTTGATCGGCCCCGCGAAACCCTCGACATGGGCCGCCATCCACTCGGCCAGCGCCGCTTCGTCGAAGCGGTACGCGGGCCGCACCTCGCCCGCCGGGTCGCTCACGCCCGCGACGGGCCCAGCTGATCGCGCTTGATCTTCTTGGCGAGCGACCATTTATGCACCTCGGTCGGGCCGTCATAGATGCGGAACGCGCGCAATTCGCGGAACAGCTGCTCGACGATCGTGTCGCCGGTGACGCCCGTGCCGCCCATCACCTGCACGCAGCGATCGGCCACGCGGAACAGCGCCTCGCTAACCGCCACCTTCGCCATCGAGCTTTCGGCGATGCCCATCGATCCGCCGTCGAGCACGCCAGCGCACCAATCGATCATCAGCTCAGACTGCTTCAGTTCGATGAGGTTTTCGGCCAGCGGGAAGCCCACGCCCTCATGGTCGATCAGCAGCTTGCCGAAGGCCTGACGCTTGCAGGCATAGTCGGTCGCGATCTCCTGCGCGCGCGTCGCGGCGCCCAGCCAGCGCATGCAGTGCGACAGGCGCGCGGGCGCAAGGCGGATCTGCGCCAGCCTGAACCCCTCGCCGGCTGCGCCGAGCATCTGGTCGGCGGGCAGGCGCAGATCGTCGATCGCGATGATCGCGTGGCCGCCCGGCGAGCCGCTGTCGATCGTGTCAAGCACGCGCTCGATGCGGATCGCCGGGTCAGGCAGATCGACCAGAAACATCGATGCGCCTTCGGCCGCGCGCGCCATGATGATGCCGATGCCCGCGCCGTCGGCGCCGGTAATGAACGCCTTGCGGCCGCGGATCACCCAGTGATTGCCGTCGGGGCGGCACTCGGTCTTCAGCATCGACGGGTCCGATCCCGCGCCCCCCTCGGCTGCGGGTTCGGTCATGAAAAACGCTGACCGGGTGCGGCCTTCGATCAAAGGCTTCAGGTAGCGCTCGCGCTGCTCGGGGCTGGCCACCCGGCTGAGCAGGTGCATGTTGCCCTCGTCGGGCGCCGATGTGTTGCACGCGAGCGGGCCAAGCGGCGACAGGCCCGAGGCGCGCAGAACGGGCGCCATCTCGCGCTGGCTGAGATGCGGCTCGCCCGCCGGGAGGTGCGGCGTCAGCACACCCGCCACGCGCGCCAGCCCGCGGAGTTCCATCACCAGCTCGTCGTTCGGCCCGTGCCGGTCGCGGCGCGGATCGCGCTCATAAGGCACCACCGTTTCGCGGACGAACGCCTCGACGCGTGCGGCGATCGCTGCGGCGCGACCGGTAATGGGATGGGGGCGATCATCGGCCTGGGGATCGTGCAGCATGGGTGCGGGATGCGCCTTGGCTGGGGCGGCTGCAAGGGGCGGATGGCCTGCCATTGCCTCCAAACGGGCTCGATTTCCACCCTCGAACTCGCGTGTTTCCAGACGCTTTGGCACGATTTGGAAGCGGTTTCCACGCCGTGACGGCCCGATTGCCACGCCCATACGGCCCCAAACGCAGCGGTCATTCCGCGCGAGTGAGACTTTCGGTTGGATCGGCCGGCGGCTGGGGGGTTCCGGCCATATCGCAAAGCCGATCGGCGGTCGGCCTTCATACCGGAGTGCCGCACAGGCTCGGCCAGGGAGCGCAGCCATGCGTTCATCGGTTCCGCGGACGCGGCGCAGGCGTTTGCCGGCGCGGCCGGCCTCACCGTTGACCTCCGCGCGGGCGAGCCGGTCGTGGCCGACGGGCGCGCGGCCGTCCGGAAACCCGCTGAAGGCCTGGCGCTCAGTGCGACGGTTTGGGGCCAATCCTCCCCGCCAGCGCCGCCGGACGGGGCGGGAGGGGGATGGTGGGCGCGGCAAGGATTGAACTTGCGACCCCTGCGATGTCAACACAGTGCTCTACCACTGAGCTACGCGCCCGAGAGCGCGCCCGATAGCCGTGGCCGCCGGGCGATGCAAGCTTTGGCTTAGGCGGGCTGCTGCTGCTCGGGCGGGAACAGCGAATCGATTTCCGCCACCAGATCGCGCAGGTGGAAGGGCTTCGACAGCAGCCGCGAATCGGCAGGGGCATCGGTGCGCGTCATCGCCACGGCCGCGAAGCCGGTGATGAACATGATCCGCAGATCCGGCAGCTTCTCGCGCGCAATGCGCGCCAGCTCGATGCCGTCCATGCCGGGCATGACGATATCGGTCAGCAACAGGTCGATGCCGCCCCGCTCAATCTGTGGTAGGGCCGCAGCGGCGCTGTCGGCCTGAACGACCTCATGGCCGGCACGCACCAGTGCGCGCGTTAGAAAGGTGCGAAGAGAGCCGTCGTCTTCAGCAAGCAGAATGCGCGCCATGTCCCCCCATCCACAAAGCCGCACCCGGGCGCGTTGCAAGACGGTTGTTGATCATACACTCTTAATTCCTTGTCAGGGAGCAAAGCGGAGTGAGCATGTCCGAGCAGACGCCGCCACCTCCGTATTCAGCGTTCGGACCCGAAAGCGGGCCGGTGTTGTTCACGTCCTCCCACAGCGGCCGCTTCTACCCTGCCGCGATGTTGGCCCGGTCGCGCCTGCCCCCGCGTGAAATCCGGCGGGCTGAAGACGCGCTCGTTGATCAATTGTTGCAGGCCGCATCGCAGTCGGCTCCGGTCTTAGCAGCCAATTATGCACGTGCCTACGTGGACTTAAACCGGGACCCGACCGAATTGGATCCCGATATGTTCGAACCCGCCTTGCCTGCGCTTGCCGTCAAGGCGAGCGAGCGCGTTACGGTGGGGCTGGGCGTGCTGCCGAGGTCGATCGCTCCGGGGCGGCGGATCTATGCGCGGCCGCTGCCGAGCCGCGAGGCGGCCGAGCGGATCGCGGAGGTGCATGCGCCGTGGCACGGCATCGTCGAGGCGCGGCTGACCGATGCTGCGCTGGCCTGCGGCTTTGCCGTGCTTGTAGACATGCATTCGATGCCGAGCGTCGGCGGTGGGTCCGGTCCCGAGCTTGTGATCGGCGACCTGCACGGGCGCTCGGCGGCTCCGGCGCTGACGGGCTGGCTGCGCGACTGGTTCCTGCGCGCGGGCTACCGGGTCGCGCTCAACGCGCCCTATGCAGGGGCCTATACGCTCGAACGGCATGGCCGACCGGGTCGCGGCCGCCATGCGGTGCAGGTGGAGATTGACCGATCGCTGTATCTCGACTGCGACCGGCTCGCGCCCGGCCCTGGCTTTGAGAGGATCGCAGCCGATCTCGCCCGGCTGGCGCGTCAGCTGACAGCCGTGGCTCCAACCCTGGGGCTGGAGCCACCGGCTTGGGCTGCGGCTGCCGAATAAGCCAGCCGCAGCGCTTGGCCTATGCCGACAGGCGCGACCGCACCGACGGGATGTGCTCGGCCGGATCGCGCATGATGTAGCCGCGCCCCCAGATCGTCTCGATGTAATTCTCGCCAGCCGCTGCCATCAGCTTCTTGCGCAGCTTGCAGATGAACACGTCAATGATCTTCAGAACCGGCTCGTATGCGCCGCCATAGAGATGATCGAGAAACATCTCCTTTGTGACCGTGGTGCCCTTCTTCAGCGCCAGCAGCTCCAGCATCTGGAACTCCTTGCCCGTCAGGTGCACGCGCTCGCCGTTCACTTCCAGTCGACGGCGTTCCAGATCGATCGCAAGCTTGCCGAGCCGCACGAACTGCCGCGAACGGGCGCCTGCCACCCGCGCGAACTCGTCCACGCGCGCCAGCAGGTCGGCGCGCGCGATCGGCAGCGTCACATAATCGTCCGCACCCGCTGACAGCGCCCGCACAACCTCGACCAGCCGATCGGTCGGCGAGAGCAGCAGGACCGGCGTGCGGTTCTTCGCCAGCCGCAGACGCTGCACAAAGTCGGAAACCGAGGCAGGCCCCCCGACGTCAGCGAGAATGAGATCGAACTCGTTATAGCGGGCGCGGGCATAGCCAGCGTCCGGCCCCATCACGTTCACCGTGTCGTGCGCAGCGGTCGAAAGATCTGCTGACCACTGGCGCCCGCGCGCCGGATCCTGCTCCACGATTAAAATACGCATCAACATCACCCCTTGAATGCGGAGCAGCTGCCCGACACAACCCACCGCAATTCTTACGTTAATGCAAGTTTTCGACGGCAGGAAGGGGCGGAACGATTTTTTTGTTCCGCTTCGTCGCCGCTACAGACCGCGTGGGCCGTCTTGCCGAAGGGTCGCCGCGCGCTACTTGGCCAGCCTATGCAGGCGAAACAGCGCATCGCGGTGGCCATGTCGGGCGGAGTCGATTCGTCCGTCGTCGCAGCGCGCCTGGCAGGCGAGGGCCATGAGGTGATCGGCCTCACGCTGCAACTGTACGATCACGGCGCTGCGGTGCGGCGGCCGGGTGCGTGCTGCGCGGGCGCCGACATCGCCGACGCGCGCGCGGTCGCGGCGAAGCTGGGCATCGCGCATTATGTGCTCGATCGCGAGAGCCGCTTTCGCCAGGCGGTGATGGACGATTTCGCCAACGGCTACATGGCCGGACGCACGCCGATCCCGTGCGTGCGCTGCAACCAGACGGTCAAGTTCACCGACCTGCTGGAGACGGCACGCGCGCTCGGCTGCGACGCGCTGGCGACTGGCCACTACGCGCAGATCGTCGCCGGGCCCGATGGGCCGCAGCTGCATCGCGGCGCCGACCCCGCGCGCGACCAGAGCTATTTCCTGTTCGCAACGACTCGCGAGCAGCTGGCCTACCTGCGCTTCCCCGTCGGCGCGCTGCCGAAGGCCGAGGTGCGCGCCGAGGCCGAGCGGCTGGGCCTGCCCGTCGCTGCCAAGCCTGACAGCCAGGACATCTGCTTCGTGCCGCAGGGCCGCTACGCCGACGTGGTGCGCCGCCTGCGGCCCGACTCCGACGCGCCCGGCGATATCGTCGACCTCAGCGGCCGCGTGCTCGGCCGCCACGCGGGGCTGATCCACTTCACCGTCGGCCAGCGGCGCGGGCTGGGAGTCGGTGGCGAGGTTGAGCCGCTCTACGTCGTGCGCCTTGAGCCCGAGGCGCGCCGCGTCGTCGTCGGCCCGCGCGAGGCGCTGGGCGTTTCGGCGGTCCGGCTGGAGGAGCTGAACTGGCTCGTCGAGATGCCGGGGGAGGGGCTTACCGTCACCGCCAAGGTGCGGTCAGCGGCGCGGCCCGCTTGCGCGCGCGCTGACCGCAACGGCCGCGTGGTGTTCGCACAGGCGGAATACGGCGTCGCTCCCGGCCAGGCGTGCGTGCTTTACGCGGGCGAGCGCGTCGTCGGCGGCGGGTTTATCGCCTCGACAGACGGCGCGCTCTCGCGAGCCGAGATCGCAGCGGAAGCCTGAGCCCCTTCCGGAACGGGGAGGTGGACGGCGCGTCAGCGGCCGCCGGAGGGGTTGTCACGGACTTCGCAACTCCACCGCCCGCTTCGCGGGCACCTCCCGTGACGGGGAGGGGCTAGGGGAGGCGCTGGTTCACCTCGAAGAAATAGCCGTCCGGATCAAAGAAGCTCGCGCCGAGCATGGTGAGCGTCGCGCCGTCGGCGCCCGTGGTACTCCAGGGCCGCGGTTCGCAGTGGATGCGCGCTCCCGTGGCACGCGCACGCTCGATCGTGGCGGCGCAGTCGGTGGCGGCGACGACGAAGATCGGGCGGCCCGGCTCGATGCACGGCGGCTTGGCGTCGGGCGCGGGGCGGCGGGGGCTGGTCCATTCCAGCAGCCCGAGCATCCCAATGACCGGGTCCGCCGCCTTCAGGATGATGAGCCGGGTCTCGTCCCCGGCCGCGCCCGCCGCCAACTGCGTGCCGCTGAGCGTGAAGGGCGTATCGAGATAGCGCGTCCAGCCGAACACGCTTTCATGGAAGCGCGCCGCCCGCTCGGCGTCGGCGACGATCAGCGTGGTGCGGCGGAGGAGATCAGTCACAAATTCCAGTTAGCGTAGATGACGGTTCTGCCTAGCTCGGAGAACAATACTGACCAAGCTGACAATGAACACCGTTACGCAAGCTCCGAGCGCGTAGAAGTAAGGGCTAGTAAAGTCGAGCCACCTGAAATTCGTAAACCAGCTAGTTAGCGGCCCCAGGTTAAAGAAAAGCTCGCCGAATAAGATCCCACCGGTGAAGATCGCGACATTGCGCATGGCGGTTTCCTCTATTGCTCGTGGGTAGGCCCCCCGACGTCACCCCTCGGGTTATTTGGCTTTAGCCATCTTGTGTTACGGTCGGAAAGGAGGCTATCGAGCGTGTCAGGGATGTTGTTGTGATTACGATCAATTCCGGTCTGCATAGCGCCGGCGGGAATAATCCCCGACACGTTCGTTCCATGTCCTCCGATCCGAGCGAAGCCTGGAACATGAATATTGTAGTAAAGCGGAAATACCGTCATGATGGTGACCTCGTTGCCGCGACGACCTTTAACTACGATTTCAGGTGTATGGTCCTCGGCATGTTGCATTTCCCCGTGATTTGACTGCTCTGGCTGGAAAAGCCCGCCGAGGCCGTGGAGTTCAAAGATTGGGCTAGACCCATCGAGAGTGCGTACGGTCATTTCTGAGGGGCCGGTTTCGGTCACCACTGTCAGAAGGACAACCGAACCGTCTTG